>Ga0184612_10001436_pt1 | contig 11458 bp, 10 predicted proteins | sample PLM3_60_coex_FD_133163 | JGI IMG/M metagenome (GOLD analysis project Ga0184612, IMG submission 133163) | Groundwater sediment microbial communities from an aquifer in East River, Colorado, USA - PLM3_60_coex | ecosystem: Environmental > Terrestrial > Soil > Riparian zone | place: USA: East...
CCGAGCTCGTAGCGCTGGTGCGCGCGGGCGCGAAGTTCGTGAACGGACGGTTGGTCGAGCGGACCGACAAGGAGGACGCCGCGTGATCACGAGATTCCGTTCCACAACTATTGACTATTCCTCTCCTCCTGGCTGACACCGTTCTCCTCGAAGGTGCTCAGCACCGTTCTCCTCCCTCCTGCTCAGTGCCCGACCTCGCGACCTTGCACCCCCCTATAGGGGGTGCGAGGTCACACTCAGTGGCGAGTCGAGTTCGCGCGACCTCGCCTCGCGAAGTCCGCGAACTCCTGAACTGCGACAACACGTTCTTTCTCGCGAGTTCGCGGTAACTGCCCGCGAACTGGGCTCAGGCCACTTCGCGGGGTCGTCCGCGAAGTCAGCTGACCGCGCTCCAGAGCTTCGCCCGGCGTGGTCCCAGCTCCCAGCGGACCAGCCCCTCAGCCTCCAGCTCGCGCAGCAGGTCTCGCCCGACGCGCCCCTGAACCTGCTCGACCGCGTTGCCGCTCGACCTGGGGTGCTCGGCGAGGAACGCCAGGAGCTGGTCCCGCTGCTCGAGCTGCCGCTCCGCGATGTGCAGGAGGCGAGCCAGCCCGCCGACGGCCTCGACCTCGTAGTGGAGCGGCGAGGACAGGTCGTGCGGGTCGTCGGCCCAGACCGTGCGGGTCATCGTGAACGTCGTGCCCGGGATCTCCGACCCCGTGAACTCCCACTCGACCTCGACCGTCTCCTTCTGGCCATCACGGGTTACGCGCTCGACCGACCCCGACCCCAGCACGCGGCCCCAGGCTCCAGGACCCACGCCTGTCATCCTCTGGGCGCCCGTCCCCTCCCCTGTCTTGTTCCAGTGGTGGGTGAAGAGCAACGCTGCGCGAGCCGACTGGCATGTCTGCTGCACGTCGGTGAGCAGCTCGCCCATCGCGTACAGGTCCGAGCCGCGACCGCCGATCGCCGCCAGGTACAGCGGGTCGATGATCACGAGGGCCGGGTGGAACAGGAGCAGCTCCTCGTCGAGCTGCTCGATCGCTCGGTCCTTGCGGAGCTCGGGGGCCTGTTCACCCACCCTCAGGTGGCCGGTGAGGAGTCCCTCCTGCACACCCTTCTGCTCGCAGACAGCGCGCACGCGCCTGACGATGTTTCGGGCCCCGCCCTCACCGCTGTACATCAGCACCGGTCCCTGCACGCAGGGGAACCTCCCGAACCACGACCCGCCGGTCGCGACCGACAGCGCCAGGTCGACCGCGGCCCAGGTCTTGCCGGCCTTGTCCCTGGCCGCGATGACGCCGTACGCGTCCGCTGGCCACAGGGGGTCCACCAGGTAGCGCACCGGGCCCGCAGCGTCCACCCGCGCGATCATCTGCGAGATGTCCTGGACCTCGACGCCCAGGAACCGCTCTGCCCGCCTCGCTTCTCGCGCGGACTGCCGCACGGCCTGTTCAACTCGTTCGTCCGTGATCCCTTCTGCTGGCATCACTGCCCCTTCCCGGGGCGCATGAAAGAAAGCGCCCCACGATCGTCCGTGTGGGACGTCGTGAGGCGCTCTGAGAACTCAAGGGTGTCTCACAACATCCGAATGCTGGTGCTCGGTTGCCGTCCGACGCTGGTGTTTGGGTTCCCCCGGGGCCGAAGCCCCGGGTTCACCCTGCATTCGGACGCGGACGGCTAAACCGTCCCCGCGAGGGCACCACTCCTCGCGGTGTGTGCCGCTTGTGGCGGCACGCTTGATCGGCCCTCTCAGGCCGGAAGTCCTTATAGGCAGTCCACGGGAGCCGGGACGATGGCGGCCTAGGCTACCGACCGACCCCCGTGTCTGCCCTCCCTCCTTCCCGACTGCAACCGCTACCAGGTGTTCAGCCATCACGGCCGCGCAGGCGCGGGAGAAGCTTCTACCCCCTCCCCTATACCCCGCTGCGGTGACCCATTCTGTGTTTCCCCAGTTCAGGGCGTTACGCGGCTGACCACAGTCCTGCGAGGGGGCTTCCCGGCTCCAGGAGGTGCCGGTGATCGCGCACAGCCTCCGTCGCTAGGCGGTGAGCCTCCCGTTCGGGCGTCCGCATCATCACGATCTCCCCGCTGCGCTTCGTGTGCTCCCTCGCTGTCGTGAGCTCCATCTGGTACACCCTCCGGTACAGGATCGCGGCTCCCTCCCAGTGCTCCCCGTCGTAGGTGGCGTCGGCCTGGTCCCCCGTGGGTCGCGCGGACCCGATCGACCACCCCGGGGCGCTGCCGCACCCGAGGTGCTCCCAGGTCTCCATCGACCGCTGGCGGTCCCGGTCCCGCTTGTTCTCGTTGACGACCAGCGCCTCGCCGATCGACAGGGATCGGGGCGCGCGGCTGCCCTGCGACTGGACCGCGCGGACCTCAGTCCTCGTGTACGGCGCCCGGTCTCCCGGACGTACCGGCCCCGCGAAGGATCGCTCGTCACGCCTGCGGTCCAGCACAGCGCCTCGGACGTTCTGGTGGCGGCGCCCGCTCTCCCTCTCCACGCGGTGCCAACCGCGCGGCCAACAACTGCTGGGCTCCGTCCTCCACACCGGCGCCCCGTGGCCGTAGCCCTCGTACCACACCCTCGGGGGTAGTGGCCCGCGCTCGCGTATCTCCGCAGCGAGCCACCGTCCGAGCGTGCTCGCCGGGAACCCGTACCGCTCGCTGGCCTCCCGTTGGCTGAGGCCTCGCATCATCTCCCGGACGTTGGCCGGCTTGTCTCTTCTCGTCATCTCCTAGGCCCTTCTCGTCGTTTGCCGTTCCCGTATTCCTACACCTGTTTCTTGGGCAGGCTGACGCCCGCCTGGGTCTCTGTCAGTTCACTGCGTGGTGGTCGTCTTGGCGACCGCGCGGCGTATCCGCCGCTGCCTGTCTTGAGGCCCTGCCCGAGTGTTCCTCGGACGGCCGGAGGCAGTGACGAAGCCCGACTGGTCCTGCCGGCTCTCCCTTTGGCTCAGGGGCTGGACTTCAGGGCGCTTGCTTGCCCCCGGGGGCTGATCGCCCCGGTATGGGACTCCTGGACGCGCTGTCGCGCGTCCTCCGTCCCATCACCCCGCGAGTCGTCAGCGGGTGGGCTACTCCACCCTCCAGGATACCAGGTGTTGCGCCCCGTGACAACGCCCCCCTCGTCACGGGGGCTGAGAACCGTTGGAGAGGGGCTAGCTGTAGTTCCCACGTACGTTGTTGACACACCTCCAGGCCGCGAGCGCCCTCGCCCTCCGGCCGAGCCTCGAGCTCGGCCGGAGGCGGGGCCGTCTGCCCGCCTCCGACCCGCTCAGAGGAGATGGGTGGCGGCGGTGCGGGGGACTAGTCCGCAACCGGGATCACGAACACCGTCAGCGCACACGCGTTCAGGTCTGCAGAGCGCTCCTCCGCATCATGCTGGATGGAGGCAACACGTCCAAACGCATTCGCTCTGTGATGTCCGGGGGCGACGTTGTGAAACGTCCACATCACCGTCCCGCTCGTGTAGCTGCCTGCGGTGCCAGATGACCGCCATCCCTCGACCGGCACCTCGGGTCCTCCATCCAACGACATACTGATGTGACCCCGCTCGTGGCTGTTCAACCCTGCCCACTCGAACGTGAAGTAGACCACGACGTGCGAAGTCGCTCCGACGTCGAAGAATTGTTCCATGGCGGTTTGTCCGTTGGGGCCCGCGTTCAGACAGGTGTTGTTAGGGTCGGGGGTGGTTTGCATGTACACGTCGCTGGGCGTCCCACCGTGGCTAGAAGTGGTCTGGCCGAAGCCGAAGCCCGGAAACATCACCGCGAGGACCGCGACGACCGTCGTCACGACGGCGACAGCCGTCGAGGCCCTGAATGCTGAAAGCCTTCTCATCGCTGTTCCCCTCTCCTGAATCGAGCCCGTTCTCCGAGGGTGGAGGGCAATGCGAACTGACCTGGCTTCCCTCGGAGCAGGGCCCGGACGGGGCGCGTGCCACTTGTTGCGGGCAGCAGGATTCCCGAATCCCCCGGGGGCGACCGCGGCCTGGGGAGGCCCCAACCAGCGACCATATACCTGCCTCTCCGGTCGGACGCTACATCTCTCGATGCCCAGCGAGCAAGGCTCCCCACTTCCCCGCCGCGCTCCACCAAAGCGCCTGGCGCTCGCCCCGTCCATGCGGGCGCCCGCACCCCAAGGTGTCAATAACGTATGTGGGAACTACAGCTAGCCCCGGCCTAGTCAAGTTCGCGCTCTCCAGGCGTCCTGTCGAACCATCCGGCAGCCTCCTGCCGACGGTAGTTCGGCGCGATGCCGATCGCGTCCGACACGTGGTCGGCGAGCGCCTTGACGGAGCGATGCGCCCAGACCGCGGCTCCATGACCGAGCGCATGGTCGGGCCACCATGCGTTACCGGAGCCAGCCATGAGCGCGTTGTCGGGAAAGTTCTTCGGGCGGAGCATCTTCTCCATCGCGTGAGCCTCGTCCTCCGCAGGTCGGTCCTCTGGCCGGAAGTGGACGATCTTGTTGCGCAAGGCGATCGTTGACCTCGCGTTGTCGTAGACGTGCTCGCCGCGGTCTAGCGACGGAGCCCCAGCGAAGGCGAGGAGCATCTCGTACTTCTCAATGGCTCCGAGCCGGAAACCCTCGCGCGTCGACCTCCACAACGCCACCATGAGGCGCCGACACTGTTCGGAGAGAGGAGCGGTGAACGCGTCCGGCCCCGAGCGATCGTCGGCAGCGTCCTGGAAGAGCTCGTTCACCATCGCCTCCAGAAAGGAGACCGAAGCGATGATCGACGAGAGGACGTAGCCGTGATGCTCGATCGAGAACGGAGTCTTGCCGACGAGCGCCCTCTCGATCTCGCCTGCCAGCTCGGCGTGGTGCTGCGCTGTCCAGAGCAGTCGTGGGGAGTAGTAGGACCGGATCGAGACTCGCACCGCGCCGATCACCGCATGAGCCTCCACGGTCGCCGGCCTGGGGGTCACATCGCCCCGTTCCTCGGTACTCATCCGCGCGCGAAGGTTAAGTGCATGCTGTCTCGGCCCGAGCGCTTGATGGGTGGGCGAGGGCCTCGGGGTAATGCTAGCTCTGGTCGAGAGGGGTAGGACTCCCGGGGCCCCGCACGCTTTCCGAAGCAGCGATCGTGGCGTCCGGCAGACCGTGGCCGTTTGCCTGCCGGACACCATGACAGCCCCTCTTGGGTCCTACGCGGACGGGTTGACGAACTGAACGGCGGTGCTGATCGTGAAGACCTGGCCCTCACAGACCGCGGGGTCAGCACTCGCGTCCATGGCGATCTGACCAGCCGACACGGCCTCCGTGTCCCCTGGCGGGAGCAGTCCGTCTCCCGAACGGGTCTGGGCCTGCTTGCCCCGCGTTGATCTCCCACGTCTTCGTGTCGGAGTTGTGGAACACGAACACCAGATCCGCGGTTCCACCGGCCACCACCCCCGGTGACGGTCGCCTACCTGCGCCGGTCGCGGAACTGCTCCGGCAGGAGGTCCACGATGGGCGCGTCCACCTGCTCCAGGAGCTCGTCGGCGTACCGCCGCGCGGCGTCGGACGATTGGAAGACCTTCTCCGTCTCGACGTCCTCGATTCTCGCGACTCGGTACGTGTCGCGGTCGACGCGCTGCAGCACCCGAACGCGGAACATCGACAGAACCTCGGGCTCGACCATTTCGGGGATCGAGTCGTCCGACCATACCGCGTCCCGGCCGGGCAGGTAATCAATCTCGATCCGCAGCCCCTCCTGCGACCACTCCTCCACGGGGACGAGCCTACCTTTCCTAGTCCGCAAGCAGCAGGATCAACCCCATCGTCGCGCCGGCGATGACCAACCCCCTCTTCCAGTTGCGGGGAAGCACGCCGAGCGTCACGAGGACGCCGGCGAAGGCGACGGCCGTCTGCGCCTGGTTCAGGAACCTACGGTCTTTAGCGTTCATGGCTACATCCCCTTCCCGGTGTTCTCGTTCGTGCCGCCAGCCCCGCGACTAAAGGTAGCCTGGCCAGTACTTCTCGGGATCCGACTCTTCAGACTCATCATCTTCTTGGCTGCTCTCAAGTTCGGCCAACCCCCGCACGTACAGCTCGCGTCCCTCCCACGCTACGACAGAGATCGGCGTGGGGAGCAGCTCCCGGATTCGCTCATGGGCCGCGATGATCTCCTCCAGGAAAGCCAGGTTTGGCTGCCAGGCGCGCATGATGCGGTTGGTGTCGTCGAGCATGCGGGCGACGTTGGAGATGCCGCCCATGACTGCCTCCATCTTCCGGAAGGCATCGAATGCAGCCTCGAGCGTCCGAGTTCTGAGATCCAGGTGTTGCGCAAGAGTCACGATCGTCATCGTCACTGGCCTCCTCTATTACCCAGAGTCGAGGCCTAACCGAGCGAGCAGGTAGGCGATCCCGACAACCTCAGCGACCTTGAACAGCCGTCCCCACAAGTGGTTCTCGATCTTCGCGACGTCAAATCCTGTCGCTTCGAGCAGCAGGAATGGGATGCGCAGTACGAACACGAACGCGACCCACAGCCAGTAGAAGGGGTTCCACGCTCGCAGGCGTTCGACCCGGACTGCTTCCTGGCACTCACCCACGGTCCGGTTGAGCGCATCCACGACCCACTGCGGGTTCATCCGTCGTCCCGTTCCGTCGACGAGGACGGCCTCGAAGAGGTTCACGTCGATTACGGGGCCACCCACGGCCGGAGCCGGGTGGCTCCTCATGTCGACCGGGACCCCGAGCGATCGACCGATCCGCACGGCCCGCGACATCCCCTGCGCTACCCGTTCTCGGGCTTGTTGGTATGCGGGGTCGTCTTGAACGTCCGGCGGCTGTTCGAGCGACCGGAAGGACGACGGTCGCCAGGACCGGGCCGCCTCTTCACGGGCGCGCAGGTCGAGAACGTCCTCCCGGAACCCTTCCATGAACCTCAGGTCGGATCGCGCCTGGAAGAACCCCACAACCGGAGCCGCACGGACGGGCGACAGGCGCCACCTCCGGGGCGTCGGTCCCTCGGGGACGGACGTCGGGTCCCGAGCTTCCCTTCTTGCCACCACCGACACTCACCTCGCCCGCCGAGTCTACCAGCGGCGAATGACACGCTTGTAGGCCCAGTTCCTTAGCGGACCAGCCGGAAGGCGCGAACGACACTTTGGGGCTCGTGCCGCCCCTCAAACGATGCCCAAACTCGCGAGCGACGAGAGTCAGAGGGCTCGACCGAACGTCTCAACGTCCAGGTCGACTCGGTGAAGCTTGAGGCGTGCGCACGCGACGTGTGCCGCTTCATGGTTGATGAGTCCGGCCCGCAGAACGAGCGGGTCCGTTAGACGGACTGTGCTCACTCGTTTCGGTGAGGCTTCCCCGAGTGCGCGTCGCGCCAGCCCTACTTGTACGCCTCGGCAAGCAGTCGCTCCAGCTCCTTGTCGGCCACCGACACCGTCTGCTTCATGTGCTCTTTGTCCTCGGGCTCGCGAGCAGCTTCACCGGCGAGCGGAGCGCCGGTCGGACCATCGGCGAAGTGACCGAGCGGCTCGCTCATCGGGCCCACTCCACTCGTTCCAGCGGGCGAGCAGCGTCGGCACGGGCGCGCTCGTCGGCCTCCCGCTCGCGCTCGGCCTCCCGCTCAGTCGAAGGGCCTCCTGGGGAGGACCCCCCTGACCTGCGGCGGTGCGCACGGGTGCGCACGATCGGGGACCTAAAGTCCCTGCTCAGGGTAGTTGCGCGCATCCGGCGGATGTGGGTGATGAACCGGCTGGCCTTGACGGCGACCACGAACCCCTCGGGGGTCTCCTCCCGCCACCGGGCGAAGACCTCCGCCGAGGGCAGCCGGTAGTAAGGAGTTGTTGACCTCGACGGTGGGGAACCGGGTGGCGAAGAACTTCAGCCAGGCCCGTTTGGGCAGGTCGGCCGGGTAGAACCGGCCCCGCCAGTCGTCGTACTGCCAACCGCTCGTCCCGACCAGCACGGCCACGCGGTCACGCTAGCGCCCGGCTGGCCTGGGCGCCGATGGTCCAGCCTCCCTCGGATGGGGACCCCCCTAATGGGCTAAAGAGCATCCCCGAGTCCGCCGATTGCAAGGTGTATGTCGGAACCCCCCAAGCCACTGAGACGACGTGAGGATGGCTGGCTCGAGAGCTGGATAGCGACCGTCGCCGACCTCGCTCGCCTGAAGGAATCCCACCCCATGCTGGATGCAGTCATCGACGAGGTGGACATCCGGCACGGCCGCCGCATCCGCATCGGCGACCACTGGCTGTTCGATTTCGCCTCCTGTAACTACCTCGGCTTCGACGTGGACCGGGAGATCATCGAGGCCGTGCCCGAGTACCTCGACCGGTGGGGCACCCATCCGTCCTGGTCCCGGCTCCTCGGGAGCCCTGCGCTGTACGAGGAGATCGAGGCGAAGCTGACCGAGCTGCTCGGCTCCGAGGACTCCCTGCTGCTCCCTACGATCACCCACATCCACATGTCGGTCATCCCGGTGCTCGTAGGCAGCGGAACCATCTTCCTGGACAGACGGGCCCACAAGACGATCTACGACGGGGCGATGATCGCGAAGGGCCACGGCGCCACCGTCGCCCGATACCGGCACGACGACTACGAGCATCTCGAGGAGCTCCTCAAGGTCAATCGGACAGCCCCGAAACTCATCGCGATGGACGGCGTGAACTCGATGACGGGGAACGCGGTCGACGTGCACGAGCTCGTCAGGCTAGCGCGGGAGCACGACGCCCTGCTCTACATCGACGACGCCCATGGGTTCGGCGTGATCGGCGAACGGGCCCCCGACGAGCTCTGCCACTACGGCAAGCGCGGGAACGGAGTGGTTCGCAACCAGGGCGAGGATTACGAGCACATCGTCCTGGTGGGTGGGTTCTCCAAGGCCTATTCCTCCCTCCTGTCGTTCCTGGCGCTCCCGACACGGCTGAAGGACGTCCTGAAGGTCGCCGCACCTCCCTACCTCTTCTCGGGGCCCTCCCCGATCGCGTCCCTGGCCACAACGCTGGCCGGGCTCGCCGTCAACGAGAAGCGCGGCGACCAGAATCGCCACGACATCTTTCGGCGGACCAAGCGAGTCCTGGACCAGATCCGCGAGCTCCACATCTACACTCCGAACCGATCAGGGTATCCGCTGATCGAGATCCCGTTGGCGCGCCACGAGGACATCGACGTCGTCGGCCGGTACCTGTTCGATCGAGGCATCTACGTGACGATGGCCGCTTACCCCCTCGTGCCAAAGGACGAGGTGGGGTTCCGGATCCAGGTCACGGCGGCCAACGGCGACGAGGAGATCGACCTCCTCTGCCAGGTGCTGGGGGAGATCAACGATCGCTTCGAGCTCCAGCACGAGCGCCACCGGGAGCTGATGCTCCAGGCTCGCACGGTGGCCGGCAGCGGGCGTCCGGCCTAAGGCGTTTCCCGGAGCGGCCGATATGACAGACATGAAGCGCCGGGCTTGGGTGCTGTATCTCGCGCTGGGGATCGTGACGACCCTGGCCTACCTGTTCGTGCACGCGATCCGGGTGGGGCCGCTCTTCAACGTGATCGGACTCTCCTCCCCCGTCGTGATCCTGATCGCGGTCCGGATGCACAAGCCCACGCAGCGTCTTCCCTGGTACCTGATCGCGCTGGGCCAAACGTTGTTCGTGGCCGGTGACATCATCACGTACAACTACGATCGGCTGTTCGGCAGCGAGCTCCCCTTCCCCTCGGTCGGGGACTTCTTCTACCTGTCGGTCTATCCCTGCCTGATCGCCGGTCTGCTGCTGCTGATCCATCGGCGGAATCCGGGGCGCGACCGAGCGAGCGCCATCGACTCGTTGATCGTGGCCGTGGGCGTCGGCGTTGTCTCGTGGGTATTCCTGATGGCGCCGGTCGCGCATGCCAGCGATCTCAACCTGGCGGCCAAGCTGGTCTCCATCGCCTACCCCCTGATGGACCTGATGATCTTGACCGCGGCCATCCGGCTGGCCGTGGGCACCGGGACACGGCCGGCCGCCTTCTACCTCATGGCACTGTCCATCGTTGCTCTGTTCGTGACGGACAGCGTCTACAGCTGGATCTCCGTCCACGGCATCGTGTACGACAACACGACCGGCTACCTGGAGGGCGGCTGGGCGCTGTTCTACCTGTTGTGGGGTGCGGCGGCGCTTCACCGGTCGATGCGCCAGCTGGAAGCGCCGGCGCCGGAGCGTGAGGTGAAGAACCCTCGCCTGCGTCTCTACCTGTTGGCCGGAGCCTCGCTGATGGCACCAGCGGTCGAGCTCTTCCAGGCTCTCCGAGGCGAGCAGGTCGACGTGCCGGTGCTCGCGGGGTGCTCCGCAGTGCTGTTCATCCTCGTCATCGCCCGCCTGAAGGGCCTGATGGTGGACGTCAATGAGCATCGCAGGACCGAGCGGCAGCTTCGAGAGGCGGAGACGAAGTACCGGACGCTGGTGGAAGGCCTGCCGGCCGTCGTCTACATCGCGGAGTTCGGCGAGGAGGGCGCGTGGCGGTATGTGAGTCCCCAGATCGAGTCCATCCTGGGCTTCACCCAGGAGCAGTTCATGAGCGCCGCGAAGTTCTGGCGTGAACAGATCCTGACCGAGGACCGGGAGCAGGCACTGGCGGCCGAGCTCCAGATCCTGAACGGTGAAGGCCGGATGCAGTGCGAGTACCGGATCCGCAGCCCGAAGGGGCACGTCATCTGGATCAGGGAGGAAGCGGAGGCCCTGACGGACGAGAACGGTCGGCCCGTCTACCTGCAGGGCGTCATGTACGACGTCACCGACCAGAAGGAAGGGGAAGGACGCCTGCGGCAGGCCCTGGACACCGAGAAAGAGGCGACCAAGCGACTCACGACGCTTCACGAGATGCAGAACTCGTTCCTCCAAGCCGTGTCCCACGATCTCCGCACGCCGCTCACCAGCATCCTGGGGAGCGCCCTCACGCTCGAGCAGAGCGGAGACACCATCGCTCCCGAGGACCAGCAGGACCTCATCCGGCGGATGGCCTCCAACGCCCGCAAGCTGCGCCGCCTGCTGACCAACCTGCTCGACCTGGACCGGATGTCGAGAGGCACCGTGGAACCGAATCGCGGCCAGGTCGACCTCACCTTGATCGCGGCGACGGTGATCCAGGAGTGCAACCTCGAGAGCCATCCGCTCGAGCTCGGGGCCTCCGAGCCCGTGATGGCCACAGTTGACGCGGACCAGACGGAGCGGATCATCGAGAACCTGGTCACGAACGCCGTGCGGTACACGCCCCCCGAGACGCCGATCTGGGTCAACATCGAGCCATTCGAGGATGGGGTGATGATCAGGGTGGAGGACGCCGGCCCCGGGGTTCGGGACGACCTCAAGACCACCATCTTCGAGCCCTTCCGGCAGGGGGACGAGGTCGTCGCCCATTCCCCCGGGGTGGGGATCGGGCTCTCCCTGGTCGCTCGATTCGCGGGGCTGCACGGCGGCCGGGCATGGGTCGAGGACCGAGCGGGAGGGGGCGCGTCCTTCCGGGTCTACCTGCCGAACGAGACCCCCGCGCCGGCGCCACC
>Ga0184612_10001437_pt1 | contig 11457 bp, 11 predicted proteins | sample PLM3_60_coex_FD_133163 | JGI IMG/M metagenome (GOLD analysis project Ga0184612, IMG submission 133163) | Groundwater sediment microbial communities from an aquifer in East River, Colorado, USA - PLM3_60_coex | ecosystem: Environmental > Terrestrial > Soil > Riparian zone | place: USA: East...
CTTTCCCAACCGTACGACCAGGTGCGCCCAGTCGGCCTTACGGCTTTCCCAGGGCTCCCCGCTTCGGTTCCCTGACTCAGCCACTTCGGCTGCTCGGAGCGAGGCGAAATGTATCGGTGGCCCCATACACCGTCAAGCGGAAGAAGCTGCAGGTCACGCACCATATGCGCAGGTAGCAGCATCGAGAGAAAGAGTGACAAACCATCTCGCGGTCTGACAAAACACGGGCTAGCCCTGAGAGCCGTTGCGCTGCAACCGAGTACGGTAGAACTCCTCGCGCGTGACGCTCATGACGACACGATCGACGAACCCTCCGTCCTTGAAGGAACGCTCGCGGAGCGTGGCGTCGACGGCGAACCCGCACGCCCGATACGCGTGGAGCGCCCGCTCGTTCGGCGCAAGGGACCACAGCTCCACCATGTGCAGGTCGAGGCGGTCGAACGCGTACGACAGCAGGGTCATGATGGCGTCCTTCCCGTAGCCCTTGCCCCATGCGCCCGGCTCACCGATGTAGATGTACAGCGAGCAGATGCGGTCCCTGCGCCGGAACTGGTTCAGCCCGATCTTGCCCACGGGCCTCCCCTCGGCCTCGATGATGAACGGGTGTCCCTCAGAACGGGACCGTTCCTCGTCCTCGACGATGTCCTGGAGCGAGAAGGGCCGCTCGTAGTCCATCCACCACCAGATCTCGGGTTGGTTCTGCCACTGATGGATGAGCGGGTGGTCGCGCTCCTCGACCGGCCGAAGCGTCACGGCCAGGCCCCTGATCATGCGGCCGTCCCCACCCCGGCTACGCGCCCGCGGTTCGGCCGGTGGTGAGCCGCCCGTCCAGCACCTCCCGGTAGACCGAGAGGATCTCCTCGGCTGTCGAGTCCCAGGAGAACCGGAGGGACATGGCCACGCCGGCTCGGCCCATCCGCGCCGCCGCGTGGGGATCGTGCAGGAGCTGGAGCAACCGCTCGGCGTGGTCGCCGGGGTCGTGCCCCTCGACCAGGAAGCCGGAAACGCCGTCGGCTACGACATAGCGGAGCCCGCCCACGGCGGCGGCGACGAGCGGCGTGCCACAGGCCTGCGCCTCCAGCGCCACCAGGCCGAAGGACTCGGAACGAGACGCGACGAGCACGCACTCGGCGGCGGCGTAGAAGTCGGCCAGCCGGCTCTGCGGCTGCGGGGGGAAGAACATGACGCGCTCGCCGACGCCGAGCGCGGCCGCGAGATCCATCAGCCTGCCGACCTCGATGCCGTGGCCGGCCCCACTGGGTCCCCCAACCACGGCGAGCACCACGTCGCCCATGCCCCTGGGATCCTGTGCCACGGCCTCCGCGAGGGTACGGACCGCGATGTCCGGGCCCTTGTGCGCCTGGAGCCGGCCGACGAACAGGACCAGGCGCACCCCCGCGAGGTGGAGCCTGGCCTTGGCCTGGTCCTTCGGCCGGGGGAAGAACAGGTCGTGATCGACGCCGGGCGGCACCAGCCGGATGCGCCCCGGGTCGGCCGCATACAGGCCGACCAGCTGGGCCGCCTCCGCGGGGGTCGCGGCCATGATCCGGTCGGCGTCCTCGATGACCGCCTCCTCCCCCGCCAGGCGCACCGGAGACTCCGGGCTCTCCCCTCGGGCCAGCGAATAGTTCTTCACCTTGCCCAGGGTGTGGAATGAGGCGACGAGGGGGACCCGCCAGATCTCCTTGGTGCTTCTTCCCACCCAGCCCGACAGCCAGTAATGGGAATGGACCAGGTCGTAGCGGGCCAACTCGGCCTGCTGGCGGTGCAGGACCCCGCCGAGGAACTCCGGCAGGAACGGGGGGAGCTCCTCCTTGGCCACCGGGGCGCAGGGACCGGCCTTGACCTGGATGATCCGCGATCCCGAGGGGAGCTCCTCGACGTCGGGCCCACCCCGGCCCTGGCACCTGGTAAAGACGTCCACGCCGACCCCTCGGGCGGCCAGCCGATCGGCGGCGGCCCGGATGTAGACGTTCATCCCGCCCGAGTCGCCCGTGCCAGGCTGGTCCAGGGGAGAGGTGTGCAGGCTGACCACGGCCACGCGGGGCCGTGCCGGGGAAGCCACCGAGGAGGCCATGCCTACGATGCTACGCGACCCTGCCGATTCGGTTGCACCTGCACCTGGTCCCTTGACCTGCCGGCCCCGTTACGCGCCGGCGCGAACCCGCCGGAGGCGGAACCCGGCCACCACCTCGCCCACCTGGACGCCGCCCCCCTTCACCGGGCGCCGGGCGAAGCGCTCCAGCCCCCCGAGCTCGGCGTCCGAGAGCGCCCCGATCAGCGCGAGGGTTCGGATGAGGGCCGGTCCCGACGCCCGTTCGCCGCCGTCCGCGATCTTCACTGCCACGCCGAGGCCGGCTCTCGGGACGGCCGCGCAGGCCAGCCCTTCCGCGCCGGACTTCACCACCAGGTCCCGGGAGCCCTCCATGACGGCGGTGTCGGTCCGGTTCCTGCCGGCGACCAGGTAGGGGTGGGCACGCATCGAGGCCGAGCATTCGGCGATCCGCTCGCCCAAGGCTCCGAACGGCTGGGGCCTCCCCAGCCGGGCGTACAGCGTGGCCATGGCGGAGAGCGGCATCCCGTGGACCGGGACGCCGCAGCCGTCTACGCCGACCTCCATGTCGACCAGGCCGGTGAGGCCGTGGACGGCTCGCAGGATCCGGCGCTGGAGCGGGTGGGTCGCCGCGAGGTAGCCCTCTCGGTCCCAGCCCTGCCGCTCGCACGCCACCACCATCCCCGCGTGCTTGCCGGAACAGTTGTGTAGGACCCGTCGCGGCCTGCCCGCCTTGGCCATCGACCAAGGATCGAGCGGCCACCCGGGCGGGTTGCGGAGGGTCGACAGGCCCAGGTCCGCCGCCCGAAGCAGGCGGCGGACCGCTGCCACGTGGACGGGCTCGCCGTTGTGCGAGGCGCACATCACCGCCACGAGGTCGTCGCCGAGGCCCCCGCCGATCTCACCGAGCGAGACGGCGGCTTGGACCGGCTTCATCGACGAGCGGGCGAAGACCGGGCGATGAGGGTCGCCGGCGGACGCCACCACGCGTCCATCGACGTCGCACACCGCGACGTGGCCGGCGTGGACGGACTCCTCGAGGCCAGAGCGAAGGACGCGGACGAGCACAGTGGCAGACGCCATCGCGTCGAAGCCTAGGGGGTGCTACCCGACGTGCGCGAGCCGGTCCGGGTCGTCGCCCTCCGAGCCGGTGAGCGACTCCTCCTCGACCAGCGAGATGAAGGCGTCCACGACCTGGGGGTCGAACTGGGTGCCCGCGCCGTCCTCGACCTCCTCGAGGGCCAGCTCCACTGGGCGGGCCCGCCGGTAGGGACGATCGCTGATCATCGCGTCGAAGGAATCCGCCACGGCGAAGATCCGGGCGGGAAGCGGGATGGCCTTGCCGGCCAGGCCGTCGGGATAGCCGGTGCCATCGAAGCGCTCGTGGTGGTGCCGGATGACCTGCACGGCCTCCCCCAGGAACCGGATGGGAGCCACGATCTGGGCGCCGATCACGGGATGACCCCGCATGACCCGCCATTCCTCACCCGAGAGCGGTCCCGCCTTGCACAGGATGTCCTCGGGGATACCTACCTTGCCGATGTCGTGCAGGAAGAAGCCGTAGGAGAGCTCGGCGTCCGCGGCCAGGGCGGGGTCCACCCGGCGGGCCAGGGCCATGCCGAAGACCTGCGTACGCTCCAGATGTCCCCGGGTGCTCCGGTCCTTGGCCTCGATGACCAGGGCCAGGCTCTTCATGGTGGCGATGTAGGACTCCTGGAGGCTGGACAGGACCGCCTCGAGCTCGGCGCTCCGCTGCCGCTCCAGCTGGTAGAGCTCCCCCAGCTCCCGCGCGAACACGATGAGCTGCTCGTGGACGGTCGGGAGCTCGGGGTCCTGGACCCCGAGAACCAGCTGGGGAAGGGTCTCGTCTGTCATCGGCGCGGACGTTATCGCAGCGGGAAGGGCGAAATGCCGGTTTAGCCTGCCGTTCTGAAGCGAAGGGGTCCATAGCCCCTCCGGCCCAAAGACCCATCCCCCGAGGGGCGACGAGACAGGGACGAACGGCCGTGGCGACTCCCCCGAGCGAACCACAGGCAGGCTCAGGAAAGGACGAGCGAGGGATCCTCCTTGTACCGCCGCTTCAACTCGTCCTGGACCCGGTCAAGGACCTCGATCACGGCGGATCGATCCCGTGAGACCTCCTGCTCCTCGGCCTCGAGCAGGTCCACGGCCCCGCTCAGCTGCCCATCGTCAAGCGCGGTGGGGTCGGACAGGCCGGCATCCATAGCGAGACGCTCCACCCGCCGCCGGGCTTGGAGCATCTCCTCCTCGGGAAGCCCTACCTTGACCGCCTCGCCCCGAGAGGTCCCGTGGCCCTCGGAGGAGAGGACCATGGAGAGCCGCTCAACGAGCGTGCCCTCCTGGCCACTCCCGCCGCGGCGCTCGAGCTCGGCCTTCAGGATCTCGGCCCGGCCCTGGACCAGCCGGCGAAGGAGCGACAGGTACTCCCGCTCGGCCAGGCACTCGTCCCGGCGGCTTCGGAGCTCGTCGAGGGACATCGCGGACAGGCCGTCCGCGTACTCCGGGAGAAGGATGCGATCGATCCGGCGGCTACCGCCTTGGACTGTCACCAATACTCCATCGGCCGTGGGGCAAGGAGATTGTAGGGCCGGGAACCCTCGGTGGCCCTCGTTTCAGCAGACGGCGAGGAGCGCGAGGTAGGGATCGACGGCCCCGCCGCCCCCTGGGTGATACTCGAAGTGCAGGTGGTTCACCGATGTGTCGCCGGTGCTGCCTACGTGCCCGATGACCGTGCCGACCCCGACGCCCCCGGTGGCGCCGTAGGAGGAGAGGTGCGCGTAGTAGGTCCAATCGCCCCCGGGCCCGTACACGATGACCGCGAGGCCTCCGAGCGTGTTCGAGGTCTGGACGGCGTTGCCGGGCTGGACGGCGACGACTGGGGTGCCGTAGGGGGCGATCATATCGATCCCCTCGTGGACCCTGCCCCCCGGCCGAGGCCAGCCGAATGAGTCGACGAAGGAGTTCGGTCCCTGAACCGGGCAGGTGGAGATGGGCGCGCCTGGGATGGTGCGAAGGCCGAGCACCGCCGCGAGCTGCATCTGCTTGCGGATCCGGTCGACCTCGGCCTGGAGGTCCGAGACGTCGGACGAGATCGCTTGCTGGCTCGAACGGAGCTGCTGAGCCTGGGTGGCCTGCTGCTTGGACAGGTCCGCGAGGTGTACCTCGGTGCGTCGCAGCTGCTCGGTGGTCACCCGGTTCTGGACGACCAGGTCGGAGTCCGCCTGGGCCATGTTCCCCAGGAACTCGATGCGGTCGGAGAACTCCGCGAAGGAGTTCGACGACAGCAGGAGGTCCAGGGTGCCGGCCGGCCCCGTCTCGAAGGCCAGCACGGCCCGTCGCTGGAAGCGGAGCCGGATCCGGTCGATCAGCCGCACGAGCCGGTCGTGCTCGGCCTGGGTAGCGGTGAGCTCGTCCTGGGTTTGGGACAGGCGGGCCACGGCCGACTGCCAGGCCGCGGTGGCCTGGTCCAGGCGGGCCTGCGCGGCCGCGAGACGGGCCTTGGCCGAGTCCAGGTCGGACTGGGCTCCTGCGAGAGTCGGAGGGGTGACCAGAGCGCCCGCCGCGACGGCGAGCGCGAGCAACCATCGAAACCTTCTCCTGGGAGCGGTCGTCCGGGCCTCCTCCGCGGTCGTCAGGGGCGCCGCCTCAAGGGCGAGCGGAGGCTACCATCCGCCCTAGGGTCGGGCAACCTTGCGTTAGGCGCATCACCGCCCTGACCAGGGGCGATATCCTGGGCCGGATGCCTGACGAGGGGCCCGATGCGGCCCTGGAAGGCTCGGTCGTGCGCCTGCGGGCCCACGAAGCCTCCGACTACGGACCGCTGAACGAGCTGTTCACCGACCCCGAGGTCCTGGAGGGGATCGGGTTCGCCATGCCGCAGTCCGTCCACGGGTACCGGGAGTTCGTCGAATCCACCCGGGGGAAGGATGACCGGCTGCTGCTCGTGATCGAGCGCCTCGAGGACCGGCAGGCCGTCGGGGGATGCGGCCTGGAGGCCATCGAGGCCCGCAACCGTGCGGCCGTCCTGGGCATCTGGATCGGGAAGCCGTACTGGAACCGGGGGTACGGGACCGACGCGATGCGCACCCTGTGCCGGTTCGGGTTCCGGCACATGAACCTTCAGCGGATCGAGCTGAACGTCTTCTCCGTCAACCCGCGTGCCGTTCGGGTCTACGAGCGGGTCGGGTTCAAGGTGGAGGGGACCCGCCGCCACTCCCAGTTCGTCGGCGGCCGGTACGTCGACTCGTTCGTGATGGGCCTCTTGTCCGAGGAGCTGATCGACTAGGTCCTACGGCTCCGGCAACTCCCGCATGGCCTCGATGAGGACCTCGGCAACCTCCGGGCGCGAGAACTCCGCCGGCGGACGCTCACCTTTCCGCAGCATCTCCCGCACCTTCGTGCCGGAGAGCGACACGCGGTCCCCCTCTCCGTGCGGGCACGTCTTGGGGGTGGCCATGCCCTCGCACCGGTTGCACCAGAAGGAGTGCTCGAACATGAGCGGTGTGATGCCGAGCTCGCCGGGCTCGAACTCCTCGAAGATCTTCTGAGCGTCGTACGTGCCGTAGTACTCGCCGACACCCGCGTGGTCCCGTCCCACCACGAAGTGCGTGCACCCGTAGTTCTTGCGGCAGATGGCGTGCCAGATGGCCTCCTTGGGGCCCGCGTACCGCATCGCAGCCGGGAACACCGAGATCAGGGCGCGGTCCTTCGGGTAGTAGTTCTCGAACAGAACCTCGTAGCAGCGCATCCGGACCTCGGCCGGCACGTCGTCGCCCTTGGTGGCGCCCATGAGCGGGTGCACCAGCAACCCGTCCACGGTCTCGAGCGCGCACTTCTGGATGTACTCGTGGGCCCGGTGGATGGGGTTTCGGGTCTGGAAGCCAACGACGGTCCGCCAGGCGCGCCGGACGAACTCGGCCCGAGTCTGGGCGGGGGTGCGGCGATAGCCCTCGAAGTCTCGATGCTTCGGAAGGCGGATGGCCCGAACGTCGCCGGCCACGCAGTAGTCGCCGGCGTCGTGCAGGGCGCGAACCCCCGGGTGGTCCAGATCCTCGGTGAGGAAGACCCCCAGCGATTCCTTCTTCTTGTCGCGGCGGAAGACCTCCCGAACCTCGAGGACGGCGAGCGGTTCCCCGCCGCCGCCCGTGAGGGTGGCGGCCTCGGTGCCCCCGATCCGCTTCACGTCCTCCTCCCCGAGGGAGAGCGCCACGGGGATGGTCCAGGGCAGCCCGTCCGCCAGGTGCATCGTCTCCAGGATGGAGTGATAGTCCTTCTCTCCCTGGAACCCGGTGAGCGGGGAGAGCGCGCCCACCGTGAGCATCTCCAGATCCGAGAGCTCACGTTCGCCGACCTCGATCTTGGGGTAATGCTCGGCTTCGGCGGCCACCCTCTCGGCCTCCGGGCCCGATGCGAGCAGGTCGACCAGCGTCCCGCCATGGGGTGCGATGGTCTCCTTCGGGTTCATGGATCCGCCTTCCTGGGGGTAGGTCCGTTCGGATGAAAGAGCATAGCCGCGGGCCCGAAATGCTCGGCCCGGGCCGTGACGGGCCCCCGGCTATACTCGCGTCCCTCTCGAGGGAAGGCGGCCTGCCCTGAAGACGCTGCTCAGCGATGCCGACGTGGCCGAGCGCAACGAGCGCTTCGAATCGGCCCATCCGAGTGAGATCGTCCGGTGGGCGCTGGAGGACTCGAGGCTCGACCGGATCGCCATCGCCTCGGCGTTCCAGGCCGAGGGCACCTGCGTGATCCACATGGCCACCCAGATCAGGCCCGACGTCCCCATCCTGTTCCTGGAGACGGGGTTTCATTTCGCCGAGACGCTCGCGTTCAAGCAGCAGCTCGCCGACCTCCTCGGGCTGAACGTCGTGGAGCTCGTGGGTGAGCACACCGTCGAGTCGCAGGAGCGCGCGCACGGGCCTCGCCTGTACGAGCGCGACCCCGCTCTGTGTTGCGAGATCAACAAGGTCCGGCCGATGTTCGAGGCGCTGCGGGGCCTCGACGCCTGGATCACCGCGTTCCGCCGCGACTCCTCGCCCACCCGTGCGGGAGCGCCGATCGTGGACCGATACGAGCTCGAGCCGGGCAGGTTCATCGTGAAGGTCAACCCGATGGCCAACTGGACGCGGCGCGACTCGTGGGCGTACCTGAAGGAGCACGCCCTGCCCCACAACCCGTTGTACGACCTGGGCTACGCGTCGATCGGCTGCGCGCCCTGCACCCGGACGCGGTTCGTGGGCGAGCCGGAGCGGGCCGGGCGGTGGGCCGGTCTGTCGAAGTGGGAGTGCGGGATCCACCAGCGGGAGGCCGCACAGCAGGACGTCGTCCGCCTCGACTAGGCGACGACCCACAGGGCGTCTCGGGCCAGGCCGACCGAGAGCACGGTGCGCTTGCCCATGACGTCGCCGTCCACCTGAACCGGGAACGGCCGCTCCGAGGTCACCTCCACGTGGGAGGCATCGTGGCGGTAGTCCATGTCCCGGCCCTTGACGTGGCGGGCGGAGCCGAACATCTGCCACGCGATCCGCACCACCCGGCGGCGTGGGAGCTTGCGAGCGGAGAGGACGTCGAGCCCCTCCTCGAGGGATGCCTGCGGCGTGACCCGAAGCCCGCGGCCCTTGTAGTAGGTGTACGGGTCGGTCCGGCCGATCATCACCGAGATGGCCGGCACCGGCTCGTCGCCGTCGACGCTCACCGTGAGATCGGGGAAACGGCCCGCATAGCTCGCGATCACCTCCCGGGCCACCGCCCGGAACGCCGCCCGCTCGAAGGCCTTCTTGGTCTTGGGGAACTTCGAATCGAGGCGGGCCATGGCCGCCGCGTCCACGCCGGCGCCGCAGTTCACCGCGAAGTACCTGCCGTCGGCCACGCCCAGGGTCAGCTTGTGGGCTTCCCCATCGAGGGCCCGGGCGATCAGGACCCCTGTCGCCTCCACCGGGTCGATCGGCATGCCGAGTGCCCGGGCCAGGATGTTCGTCGCGCCGCCGGGAAGCACACCGAGGGCGGCGTCGGTTCCGGCAAGCCCGTTCACCACCTCGTTGATCGTCCCGTCGCCGGAGAACACGACCACGAGGTCGAGGCCATCGAGCGCGGCCTGCGCGGCCACCTCGGTGGCGTGGCCGCGCTCCAAGGTCTCCAGGACCTCCAGCTTGAAGTCGGCGGACAGCGACTTCTCGATGACGGCCATCGTGGGCCGGGAAACCGTCCGGGCCACGGGATTCACGATCAGCAGGACGCGGTCGAACTGGCGCATCGGGAGGGAAGTATGACAGTCGGGGCCGGCGTGCCGCTCAGGCCCCGCCCGACACGGGCGGCAACAATGCGACCTCCTCGCCACCCGCGAGCGGCCGACCCTCGGAGGCGCGCTCGCCGTCGACGACCACCGAGCCGGCCCGGGCCACACTGGCGAATCGCTCGCCGTACCGCTCGGACAGCGACGCGACCACCTCGCCCACGGTCCGGCCCTCGGCCTGCACGCGTGAGTCACCGGCGAGCTCCCGAAGAGCCGCGAACAGGCGAACGCTCACGGTAGCCATCATGGCCAGGGTACCGTCGCCAGGTGCCCCCTGTTACGCTCGGCGGGTCGTGGCCGCCATCGTCCTTCTCTCCGATCGCTTCCCCGACGACGTCCTTCCCGCGCTCGGCTCGGCCGGGTTCGACATGAAGTCGGAGCCGCTCGCGGTCGCTTCCCTGGCGGACGCCCTGGACCTCTCGCCCCAGCTGGTCCTGGTGGACGCGGCGGAGAACCCGGGGCAGGGCCACGCCGTGCTCCGAGCCCTCAGGCAGGCGGAGGGCCGGACTCCCGCGGTGGCCGTCGTGGAGCGGACGGACCTGGAGCGGTTCGCCTGGGAGGAGGTGGCCGACGAGGTCCTGTACCCCTCCGCGCCCGAAGCGGAGATCCGGGTGCGGCTGTCGATGCTCAGGCGCCGGGCGGGCACCGGCGACGGGAGCACGGTCCGGCTGGGGCCGCTCACGCTCGACACCGACACCTACCAGGTGACCGTGGCCGGCCGAGGCCTGGACCTCACGTACAAGGAGTTCGAGCTGCTCCGGTACCTCGCGTCGCGGCCCGGCCGGGTCTTCACCCGCCCGGCCCTGCTCCGCGAGGTCTGGGGCTACGACTTCTACGGCGGGACGCGGACGGTGGACGTCCACGTCCGCCGGTTGCGCTCCAAGCTCGGGCCCGAACACGAGAGCCTGATCGAGACGGTCCGAGGGGTGGGGTACCGGGCCGCCGACGTGTGAGCCCCGCTGAGCCCTTACGCTGCCTCCCCCGTAGACTCGCCGGGCCGATGACGATCCGCGCCCGGAGATTGCGCTCGCTCCTCGCGTCCGGGTCAGCTGCGCTCGTGCTGATGGCGAGCGCATGCACCGCGGACAAGGATCCGCCGACCCCAGGATCTCCGGCATCGCGCGATCCTTCGAACACTCGCCCGGCCCAACTTCAGCTTCACATCGGGGACGTTCCGTTCCGGCTGCAGGCGCCGGTCGAGCGGGAGGTGGCCGTCACCGACGGACGAACGATCTATCTCGCCGGCGGGTTGGACGCAACCGGGCGGTCGGTCGACGGCGTCTTTTCCCTCGACCCGCTGACCGGCGCGCTCACCTTGCTTGGCTCGCTCCCGATGCGTGTCCACGATGCGGCCGCCGCGATGATCTCCGGCCGACTGTTCGTCTTCGGAGGTGGCTCGAGCCAGAGCACCGACACGATCCAGTCGTTCGACCTTGGGACGAACAAGGGCCGCGTCGTGGGACACCTGCCCGTCGCGCTCTCGGACGTCTCGGCGGGGACGGTCGGCGGGATCACCTACCTCGTCGGCGGCTGGGACGGCACGACGGCGAACGCGACGATCTACGCGACGAGCGACGGCACCCGGTTCCGCGCGGTGGGGCACCTGCCGGCGGGCGTGCGCTATGCCGCGGTGGCAGTTGCTGGGACCGACCTGGTGGTGGCGGGCGGTGAGGACCGGAACGGCCGACCGGTCCGGGCCGTCTCCGTGTTCGACACCCAGGGCGGAACGGTGACCCGCATCGCGACCCTGCCGGCGCCGATCGCCCATGCGGCCGCCTTCTCGTTGGGCGGGGCCGTCTACGTCGTGGGCGGAAGGACCGCATCGGGGAACGCACTCGTCGATGTGTGGGCGATCGACCCTTCCTCGGGCACCCTCACGGAGAAGGCACCCCTCGCCCGGCCGGTCGCCGACGCCGGCGTCGTCAGCATGCCCGCACAGGTGTGGCTGATCGGGGGATGGCGAGGTGCGGCGGTGAGCCAGGTCCTGCTGGCGAGCCTGGACCGCGCGACCCCGTCCCCCTCGCTCGTGGGCTCGGTTCGGGTCCCGCCGTCGCTCCGCGGCCTCCCCCGCGACCCGTCCACCGTTCGCCCCTTC
>Ga0184612_10001438_pt1 | contig 11452 bp, 17 predicted proteins | sample PLM3_60_coex_FD_133163 | JGI IMG/M metagenome (GOLD analysis project Ga0184612, IMG submission 133163) | Groundwater sediment microbial communities from an aquifer in East River, Colorado, USA - PLM3_60_coex | ecosystem: Environmental > Terrestrial > Soil > Riparian zone | place: USA: East...
AGGCACGGTGAACTTCTTCGAGACCTCGTACACGAAGAACGGCCGGGCCGTGTTCGGCATGGATGACCTGGGGAGCTTCCGAGACGCTCGCACGATCGGCTCCGTCGATCGCCTGCTGATCCTGAACTGGAACGAGAACATCATTCCGGCCGTGGCCAAGCTGTCGCAGGAGCAGGCAGCGGCGTACTTCATGCTCGGCGAGACCACCGGCACGTCGGCGGGAGGCAAGGCCGAGGAAGGCAAATTCCTGCGGGTGCCGGGGACCAACCCGTTCTTCCCCATGCCCCATGGGCTCCAGGGCAACCGCATCCTCGATCTGCTGGCGTCCCATCCGCTCGAGGTGTTCCTCCTGAACACGGGTCGGGTGGGTGGCAGGGAGGGCGACGAACGATCGAAGAAGGTGAAGATCCCACACTCATCGGCCGTGGTGAAGGCCATCGCCGAGGGCACGATCGACTGGACCGAGGATCCCGATTTCGGCTACCTCGTCGCCGAGGCGGTCCCCGGGATCGAGGACCCCGAGCTTCTCCAGCCTCGTCGGCTATACGAGCGGCAGGGACGTCAGGCCGAGTACGCCGACATGGTCGCCCGGTTCAAGGCCGAGCGGCGGGCCCACCTGTTGGGTTTCCCCGAGCTCTCGAAGGAGATCGTCGCCGCCGTCGGGTGAGTCCGGTCATGCCACCACGTCGCGGCGCGAGAACGAGACGAGGGCGACCGTCAGGAACACGGCCGTGTACAGGGCCGAGACGAGGAGGCCCCCGCGCATTCCGCTCCACTCGACGGGGAACCGGAACAGATCGGTGAAGGACAGCCACCCGTGGGTGGGCAGGAACGGGTGGATGACCCGGAGGCTCGGGATCTGGTCGGCGACCTCGCTGGCGATGCCGAGAACGACCGTGGCCACGATGGCCCCCGGCCCCGAGTCCGTGAGCGTCGAGATGCACACGCCGATGGCCGCGATCCCGGACACGCCGAGCAGGATGTAACCCGCCGCGGCGAGGATCCGTAGAGAAGCCTGGGCCACCGAGAGCGTCGTCCCCGACAGCGTGGGCAGCGGCTCGAACCCGAACACCACGCCGCCCCAGAACGCACCGCATCCCACGACCCACAGCAGGAGGAGGCCGAGGAGCGCCATGGCCGCGGCGTACTTGGCCAGGACGAGCCGCGTACGAGCCACCGGCCGGACTAGGAGGTACCGAAGCGTCCCCGCTTGCGCTTCGCCGGCGATGCCATCGCCGGCGAAGAGCCCCGCGGCGAGCGGCAGGAAGAACGGCTGGATGACCGCCAGGCCGGTGAGCGGGGCGAACAACCCGTTGCGCAAGATCTGGAACAGGAACGGCGGCGCGTCCTCGGAGGCGGCAGGCGTGGGTGGCGACAGCTTGAGAGCGATGACGATCAGCACCGGGATGCCGCCGAGGGCAGCCGCGAGCAGGTAGGTCCGCCATCGGCGCCACGCTTTCATCAGCTCAACCCTGAACACCGGAGCCCTCCACGAGTGACATGAAGACGTCCTCCAGCGTGTCCCGTTCCGGCACCAGGGCGCTCACGGCCACCCCGCCCGAGACCAGTGCCGCGTTCACCTGGGCGGCCGTCGCGCCGTCGAGGTGGACCCGGAGCACGGGGCCCTGGCCATCGATCCCGCCCACACCGGCCAGGTCTCGAAGGATGGCCACGGCACGTTCGGGATCACCGACCTCGATCCGCAGGTGCTCGGCACCCCCTCGGAGGTTGCCGGGCGGGCCCTCGGCCACCAGACGGCCCCGCGACAGGACGCCGACACGGTCGCACATGGCCTCGACCTCCGCGAGCAGATGGCTCGACACGAACACGGTAGTGCCGCCGTCGGCCAAGCGCCGAAGGAGCAACCGAACCTCGCGCATGCCGGCCGGGTCCAGTCCGTTCGTCGGCTCGTCCAGCACGAGCAGATCCGGCCGGCCGAGGAGCGCGAGGGCGATGCCCAGGCGCTGCCGCATGCCCTGGCTGTACGCCTTCACCCGCTTGTCCCCTGCCGTCGACAGGCCGACCTGCTCCAGGACCTCCTCGATACGGGACAGGCGCCGCCGAACCTCCTCGCCGTCGCCGCCGGCCCGGGCGAAGGCCTCCAGGTTCCGCCGGCCCGACAGGAACCGATAGAACGCGGGCTCCTCGATCATCGCGCCCGTCCGACGAAGCGCGCCGTCTCGGCCAGCGCGCGACATGGGACAGTCCAACAGCTCCACCTCGCCACCGGAGGGGAAGATCAGTCCCAGGGCCATCCTGATCGTGGTGGTCTTCCCGGCGCCGTTCGGCCCCAGGAACCCGTAGAGCTCGCCGCGGTTCACCGCGAGATCCAAGCGGTCGACGACGTTCACGCCGTCGTAGCGCTTCGTCAGCCCGCGCGTGACCAACGCGGTCACGGCAGCTTCGGCTCCACCTCCGCGAGCGCCGTGGCTTCCACCAGGCCGACCACGAGCCAGGAATGATCGCCCCGGTCCACAACGTCGGCCGAGCCGAGCGGCCCCGAATACGGGAACAAACGACGGAGGTCGGCCGGCACGTCCGACACGCGGACCGCGAGAACCATGCCGAATCCCCGGCCGAAGACACGCACCTCCGGGAACGGCGGCTGGCGCATGGAGCCCGGAGCCCCCGAACGCTCGTCGCTCACCTGCTTCACCACTGCGTCCTGCGGAGGGGTGAACGTGAACATGGAGGCATCCACCGGTCCGAAGGCGACCGACGTGTACTTCACCTCCACCACCGCGGCCGAGCTCCCCCGCGGGAACAGCTCGAGTGAGAGAGGCATCCGGGTCTCGGCGTCGATCGCGACGTCGACCCTCCCGAGCAGAGTGTCGGCGGTGGCCGGAGTGAGGCGAAGGACGTATGCGTCCCGGCCGGCGACCACCTGCGCCTGCGCCACGGAGGCTGCGAAGTACGACCTGCCGTCGCGCAGGACCTCCGACACCAATCGGGTCAGGTCACCGAGCGATGGTGGGCTCTGCCGTTGTGCAGTCTCGTCGACGATGTAATGCCAGGCCATGAAGCGCTGCGCGTCCCAGAACCAGACGTCGCTGCGGTTGGCCACGAGGTCGCGTTCGGCGAACGGCAGGATCTGGGCGACCCTGATCCCGTCGGGTCCGTACCACACCTTGAACGTCTGGTCGGCCAGCAGGATGGCGGCCGGGCCCGCCGGATCGCTCAGGCTCGATGGGAGCTGGGGGATCCCCAGGTCAACGTGCGTCGTGACCGTTCCCGAGACTGCCGTCCGGTTCGCCACTGCCTGGAGAGTCGAGGCGATCAGCGTGGACGGCGACACCGACGGCAGGTCGGGCAGGGGGGCTGCCCGGCCGACCGAGAGCCACCCCACCGCCAGCACGAAGGCCACAGCCAGGGCGGTCGCGGCCAAAGCCGAGCGGGACCTCAACAGGCGGGCCATGGATACCTCATAGCATCCCACCGCACTCCGGTTCGAGGGCTGTCGCGTGAACGGCGCAGCTTCGTCACAGCATCGCGACGTGCTCAGTCCGAACCGCGACGACCCAGGGCGAATCCCGCGAGGAGCTGGAGGACGGCGAGCGCGATCGGGACCATGAAGTACCACCGGAACCGGGCGATGTCGCTCGTGAGCTTCCCGTCGACGCTCGTGAGCGAATAGATCAGGAAGAGCCCGGCGAATGCGAACCACAGCCCCACCCGGCCGGTGACGTACAAGGCATAGAGCACGTGATCGGCGACTCGGGTCCCCTCGAACCGGCGACGCGACCACGTCCACAGGGAGCGGAGGCCTCCCAGTGCGAGCGCACCGGCGACCACGAGCTCGACGACGTTCATCCCGGGGGCGTCGGCGTCTTCGCCAGCGCTGCCACGACCTCCTCGTCGGAGACCTGGTCGAAGCGGCGGTACCACTCGCCCACGGCGAAGAACGGCTCGGGCGCGGACAGGACCACCACCTCGTGGGCCTCTTCGCGGAGCCGGCCGAGTGCGGCGCCGGGAGCAACGGGCACGGCGAGCACCACCCTGCTCGCTCCCTCGGCCCTGGCCCACCGGACGGCGGCCACGGCGGTCCCCCCCGTCGCCACCCCGTCGTCGACGACGATGGCCGTCCTTCCGGACACGTCCGCGGGCGCCCTGCCGGCCCGGTACGCGGCCATCCGACGCGCGATCTCCCGCTCCTGGGCGGCGATCTCCTGCTCCACGTACCGGGGGGACACGCCGAGCATCTGGATCATCCGCTCGTCGAGGACCCGCACGCCCGGCGCGATGGCGCCGAGCCCCAGCTCCGGGTTGCCCGGCGCGCCGACCTTGCGTGGCACGACCACATCGAGGGGCGCGCCGAGGTGCCTCGCCACCACCTCCCCGACGATCACACCGCCCCTGGGGATGGCCAGGACGACCACCTGGCGCCCCCCGTACTCGAGCAGCGCCTTGGCCAGCCGCTCGCCGGCGTCCACCCGATCCTCGAACATCACTCGCTCCCAGCCACGCGACGCCCTTCCCCCTCCTCGATCTCCCTGCGGGCCAGGTCCGCCTCGTCCCTGCGCCGGCGGTCCTTCATCACCTTCTCGGGGGGTGGCATGGGCTTTCTGATAGATCGATACGTCTGGAGGAACCCGGTCCCCTTCGACCGCTTCTTCTTCTTGGCCCTGGCCATATCCCGATTATCCCGCCGCGGCAATGCCCGAGGACGCGGGCGTTGCCGCGCACTCGGGCCGCTCTATACGCTGGGGGTTCGCGCGAGCCAGGGAGGTCAGTCGTGGTCCAGGCCTACATCCTGATCCAGACCGAGGTGGGCAAGGCGGCCCAGGTGGCAAAGGAAGTCCGGGACATCGGGGGTGTGGCCGAGGCCGAGGACGTGACGGGACCCTACGACGTGATCGTCCGCGCTGAGGCCAAGAACGTCGATGAGTTGGGAAAGCTCGTGGTGGCCAAGATCCAGTCGGTCGAGGGGATCACGCGCACGCTGACCTGCCCCGTCGTCCACCTCTAGGCCGGCTCGACGGGTCGGCGGACCATCAGGAATCGAGGCCGGTCCCCTTCTTTCGCTCCCGCTCGTGACGCTCCACCGCGAGCTCGAGGAGGCGATCGATGAGCTCGGGATAGGACAGCCCCGAGGCCTCCCACAGCTTGGGATACATCGAGATCTGCGTGAATCCCGGGATGGTGTTGATCTCGTTGATCAGCATGTCTCCGCTCTGCCGAAAGAAGAAGTCCACCCGGGCCATCCCGGCGCCGTCCACCGCCAGGAAGGCCGCCACCGCCAGCCGCTGCACCTCCTCCATGATCTCCGGGGAGACGTCGGCCGGGATCACGAGTTCGGCTCCCCTTTCGTCCAGGTACTTCGCTTCGTAGCTGTAGAACTCGTGCCGGGGCACGATCTCGCCTGCCACGGACGCCACCGGATCGTCGTTTCCGAGCACGGCCACCTCGAGCTCCCGGCCACCCTCCACGGCCCGCTCCAGCAGGGCCTTGCGTCCGTATCGGAACGCGCGCTCCAGGGCGCCTCGCAGGTCCGCCCGGTCGCGCACCTTGCTCACGCCGACGGACGAGCCTAGCGAGGAGGGCTTGGCGAAGAGCGGGTATCCCAGGTGCTCCGCGCCCGCCTCGACGGCCTCGGGGTCCTCCTCCCATTCCCGTTCGTGCACCACCTCGTGCTCGACGACGGCGATCCCCGCTGCCCGGAACAGGATCTTCTGGATCGCCTTGTCCATGCCCACCGCCGACGCCAGCACGCCGGCGCCCACGTAGGGCACGCCGGCCACCTCGAGGAACCCCTGGATCGAGCCGTCCTCCCCGTACGGACCGTGGATCACCGGGAACACCACATCGATGGGGGTCCGGGACCCGTCCTCGGCTACCAGGGTCTGAGATCCCGGTTCTTGGTCCAGGGCCACCTCCGGACCCGATGCGTCGGTCACTCGGGGCAGGTGGCCGGACGGGCTGGCCGCCAGGGCGGCCGGCCCGCCGGCCACGAGCTGCCACCGCCCCTCGCGGGTGACCCCGATGGGGATGACCTCGTACCGCGCCGGATCCAGGGCGTCCATCACCGATCGGGCCGAGACCACCGACACCTCGTGCTCGGCAGATCGCCCTCCGAACAGGATGGCGATCCGCCTCCTCATGCCTTCTCCAGGGCCCTTTCGAAATCCTCGATCAAGTCGTCCACGTCTTCCAGGCCCACGCTCACCCGGACCAGCCCGTCGGCGATCCCCGCCGCCCGGCGCGCGGCGGGATCCATCTGTCGATGGGTTGTGGACGCGGCGTGCCCAACGAGCGTGTGCGTTCCGCCCAAGCTCGTGGCGATCCACGCGAGCTCGAGCGCGTCGCAGAACCGCATCCCGGCCTCCACGCCGCCCTCGATCTCGAATGCCAGCATCCCCCCGAAGCCTCGGGGCATGAGCCGCCGTGCCACCTCGTGGTGGGGATGGGAGAGAAGTCCCGGATAGTGCACCCGCTCCACCTTGGCCTGCCCTTGGAGGAATTCGGCGAGCATCTGCGCGCTTCGAGAGTGCCGCTCCATCCGAAGCTCCAGGGTCATCAGGCCGCGGAGGGCGAGCCAGGCCTCGAAGGGCGCCATCGTTCCCCCGGTCTCGATGGCCATGTCGCGAAGCCCCCGCATCCCGTCCTCGGTCGTGGCGACGACGCCGCCCGTGAGGTCGTGGTGGCCGCCGATGTACTTGGTGGCCGAGTGAAGGACGTGGTCGAAGCCGAACCGGGCCGGGTTGCACAGGTACGGGGAGGCGAAGGTGTTGTCCACCGCCGCCGGTACCCCGCTCGCTCGGCACAACGAGCCGAGAGCTTCGAGATCCGCCACTGTCACGGTGGGGTTCGCGATGGTCTCCCCATAGAAGAGCACGGCATCGGGGAGCACCGCGGCGACGGCATCGGCGTCGTGGGGGTTGACGAACGTCACCTCGATCCCGTAGCGCGGGAGTATCTTCGTGAACAGCGAGTAGCTGCCCCCGTAGAGCTCATTGCTGGCGACGATCCTGTCGCCGGCCTTCGCGAGGGACGTGACGAGCGTGTGGACGGCCGCCATCCCCGATGCGAACGAGAATCCCGACTCGGTCCCCTCCAGCTCGGCGACCAGCCGCTCGAACGCGAGCAATGTGGGGTTGCCGTACCCCCTGGTGTACGTGTAGCCGGGTCGGCGGAAGCTGATCGTCTCGGCGTAGTCCTCCGACGTGTCGAACCGGAACGTGGAGGTCTGGAAGATCGGGACGCTGGGGGCCTCCTGGTCCATCGGGGGAGGCGGGACGTGGATGGCTCGAGTGGTGAACCCCGGCCTGCGCTCCCCGCTCATGCGCTCAAGCGTAGCCTCACGCCCATCGCTTGGGGTAGCGGGACCGGAGATCGTCCACCAGCACGGTGAGCCGGCCCATGAGCTCGTCCGTGACCCGTCGCACGAGCTGCGGGTCCTGCTCCGTGGGCTTTTCCACGGCCGGCGGATTCACGGGTTCCCCCGCCTTCAGCCAGATGGGGCGGCCGAACGCGAAGCTCTTCCTCCTGCCCTTGCGCCACACGTGCTGGCCACCCCACGTCGCCACCGGCAGGATGGGGACTCCCGTCCTTATCGACAGACGGACCGCCCCGGTCCTGCCCCGCATAGGGGACAGGTCGGGGTTGTCGGTCATGCTCGTGCCCTCTGGGTAGATCACCACAGCCTCGCCCCGTTCGAGGGCTCGCGCCGCTTCCTCGAGAGGCGTCTGGTCGCCGGTGCCGCGGCGAACAGGGATCTGCCGCGCCCCCCGCAGCACGATGCGAAGCAGCGGGTTGTCGAACAGCTCCGCCTTGGCCAGGAATCTCGGGCGCCTGCCAGCCTGTACCACGAAGTACGCGTGGGCCAGGGGATCGAGATAGGACAGATGGTTGCCCGCGATGATGATGGGCCCCTCGCGCGGCACCCGATCGACGCCTTCCATCCGCCAGTTGAACCACAGCTTCAGGGGGGGAAGCGCGACCGCCTTGGCCACGCGATACCACGGTTCCAGGAGGCCCTCCTCTCGCGGCCGGATTGTATCCAGGCGGCCACGGCGCATCCCTCGCGATAGCCTTGGACGATGCGGGTCATCGCCGTACCGGTGAAATCGCTCGCGGGAGCCAAGCGCCGGGTGGCCCCCGACCTCACGCCGCTCGAGCGCGGGGCCCTGACCCTGGCCATGCTGGAGGATGTCCTGGATGCGGCCCAGTCGGTGACCGGGTGGCAGACGTGGGTCGTCTCCCCGGACGAGATCGTGCTGGAGATCGCCGTCCGCCGCGGCGCGACATCGGTTCCGGAGGAGAAGCCCCCGCTCGCATCGGCCATCCGCCAGGTGGAGCGCCTGGCCACGGAGCGGGAGGTCGATGCGCTGGCCGTCCTGCCGGGCGACCTCCCGCTGATCACGACCGAGGCCCTGACGGCGGCGCTTCGGACCCTGGGGCCCGTGGTGCTTGCCCCCTCCCACGACGAGGCGGGGACCAACCTCTTGCTCCGTCGACCGCCGAAAGCAATCCCGGCTCGGTTCGGCCCCCAGTCGTTCCGTCGCCACCTCGACCAGGCTGAGGCCCGTGGCCTCCCGGCGGCCGTGGTGGACCGCCGGGAGCTGTCGTTCGACCTCGACCTGCCGTCGGATATCCTCACCCTGCTCGCGACGGGGAGGCGCGGACGCGCTCGCCAGGTCTGCCTGGAGATGGATCTTCGCGAGCGGTTGACCGCGCAGGGCTAGGGGGACGGAGTGTCGCAGGGGACGATCAGGGACTTCGACGACGACGAACGGACCGGGACCCTGTTGACCGATGACCGCACCGAGGTCCACATCGACCCAACATCGGTAGAGGGAGCGGGGATCCGGTACCTTCGGATCGGGCAACGGGTGAAGTTCGATCTGGTCGAGGAGGGCGGGCGGAAGGTCGCCAGGACCCTGCGGATCGTCACCTTCGACTAGACGACCGGGCCACGGTCCGCCGGCGGCGTGCCACCATCTCCTTGAACTCCTTGCCGGGGATGAACCACGGGAGGTCCCTGGCGGGGACGACGATGGGGGTGGCCGGCTTACGAGGGTTGCGGGCCACGCGGCGGTTCCGGCGCTTGCGCTCGAACGTACCGAATCCCACGAGCGAGACGCGCTCCCCCTTGGACACCGTCTCCCGGATGACCCTGATCTCCGCATCGATCGTGCGCCCGATGTCCGCCTTACTCGAGCCGGTCCGCTTGGCGATCTCCGCGATGAGGCCGTTCTTGTTCATCCGATCCGCCCTTCCCCCAGGCCGATGATTGCAACGTAACGACTTTGGGGGTGGCTGGTCAATCCCGATGACACCGTGGCACCATTGCACTATGAGGCGGACGGCTATCGCGACGGCCATGGCGGTGATGGCGCTCGTCGCATGCTCGGCCGGAAAGAACCGCGACTTCGCCAGGTATTACGACCCTGAAGGTCTGTTCAGCGCGAACCTCCCGGCGGCCAACGACATCGCCGTCGCGCCATCCGAGCCGACCTCGCAGGGGCCCTCGGTCCTGACCGGGGTGGTCTCCACGCCACCTGCTCCATCCCCGTCGCCCTCGAGCGCGTTCGGCGGCGGAATGGCCGACCTTGCCCAGACGACGGAGCCCCAGGACCAGTCCGTGTACCAGGCACTGGCCGTAACGACGGGCACTTTCGACGACCTTCCGCAGATGGCTCTGGCGATCCTCACCGGCAATCCGATCGTGGACGTGCAGATCGAGCAGGAGATGCGACTCGGTGGCATCGCCGGCGAGCTGATCGTGGCCGATGTCGTTCGCAACGGCCAGAAGGTGGCCGGCGTCGCCGCCGCATTCACCCTGGGCCGGCAGGGGGTTGGGTACATCGTCCTTGCGATCTTCCCTCCGGGAGAGTGGGCGGACGAGCAGTCGGACTTCCTCAAAGTGGTGGGCTCCTTCCGGCCGGGCGTTCCGCCCGGGATGCGCGCCTTCCCACTTGCAGGCGGTGCTGCCTGATAGCACCGGACCGCCCGGCCCCGGCGGCAGGGCGACGTTTGGGCCCGTGGGGTAACGGTAGCCCGAGTGACTCTGGAGAATCCGCCGCCGAACGTTGTGCCTACCTGCGGAAACGCTGGTTAGGGCGAGCGTAAGGCCCCAAGTTAGTTTGCTTTCCCGTACCCCTCTCGGATGAGGGCCTCCAGGAATTCACCCATCGGCAGCTTGCGGCGGTGCGCCAGCGTCTCGAGCATCCGACGGGCTTCCGGGGTCATGGTGACCTTCACTTGGACTCTGGGCCCCTTGTACTCGCGGCGGCGGCCGCCGGCGCTTGAACTCATCGCACGTGTCGTCCGCATGGATCACGCCGCGGACGTACCGGCACCCGCCGAAGATCGAGCCGGTGGCGAAGGGGTTTATCGCGAGGCGGGGGAACATGAATTTGCACTCACCGCAGCTGAACTTGGGGTTGTCGGCACGCCGGTAGTTGGCGGCCGCCTTCGAGAGTCCCTGGATCACTGGCATGTTCGGGCCTTCCCTTCTATGGGACTCGCCGATCCTACGGTTCCTTCGGGTAGAGAGCGAACTCAGAGACAAGGGGAGGGGCAGTTCCGAGTCGACCACCACACGACCAGCCCCGCCATGAACGGGGACAGGATCCAGGCGGCAACCTCGATCCACCCCAGCACGATGCCGGCAGTCGCCAGGGCGCGACCGCGGAGAAATCCACGGGATCGCGCGATCCGCGCCCTAGCCCGAGAGCCCAACACGAGCGCCAAGACCGTCGCAAGAGCGGAGGCGGTGATGGCCGGCACGACCAAGCCGAACTCGCCGCTTCCGGCCGGGAGCGCCACGATCAATGCGGAGCACGCAGCCACGAGTGATGCGGCAGCGCCGCGGTCGATTCTCCCGGCCCCGAGTCCCCCTTCGCTTCGGTCCACTCTTGCTCCTATAGCCCAACCCCAACGAGGGCATTCCGATCGTACGCCTCGGGTCGACGCCTCCTAACCTTCCCCCCACCGCGCTGCGCCGCCAGCGTAGGTTCGCGCCCCACGGTCAAACGTCTGCGGCCGCCCACAGATTTCCTCGAGCCCCGCGATCGACCGGCGCCGGGAAGTCGGGCTCACGACGCAGCTGGTCGACCCGCTGTTTGCTCACGCCGAGGATCTCGGCGATCTCAACGACTCGAAGGAGCTTCCGCCGCTTGCGGGCCTTCGCCGACAGCAGGGCCAGGCGAGTGGAGTAGGCCTTGCGAGCGTGCTCTGCGCGGCGCAGCCGCTCAGATTCCGGCAGGACGCGGTCGGGATCGACCTCGTCGATGAACCGCTGGTCGAACTTCGCTCGAGCGTTCTTCGTCAGCTCTCGCGAGTCGTACTTGCTGTGCAGCGCGCAGGCCCCGACGCGACTGGCCAGGGAACGCGAGGCTTCGGCGGGAGTCGCCAACGTGGCATGGCCTCACTTCCTGCCATCGCCACTGGCGGTGGGGCGCAGCGCCCCGAGTACTGACCGGCCTAGACCGGCTTCACGCGCAGTCTACCG
>Ga0184612_10001439_pt1 | contig 11451 bp, 12 predicted proteins | sample PLM3_60_coex_FD_133163 | JGI IMG/M metagenome (GOLD analysis project Ga0184612, IMG submission 133163) | Groundwater sediment microbial communities from an aquifer in East River, Colorado, USA - PLM3_60_coex | ecosystem: Environmental > Terrestrial > Soil > Riparian zone | place: USA: East...
GACGCACGTCGCGGCGCGCACGACCCGACGTGGCTCCGGGCGCCGGCCGACATCGCGTTCGGCGAACTGGAGCCGCTGATCGAAGGCCTCCGCCTCATCACGGTCGCGCCGGAACTGCCCGGGGCCGTCGACCTCATCGGCTGGTTGCGCGGGCGCGGCGTCGCGACGTCGCTCGGGCATTCGGCGGCAACGGCGGCCCAGGCGCGGGCGGGGTACGCGGCGGGCGCTACGTCCACGACCCACCTGTTCAACGCGATGACCGGGGTCGACCGTCGCGCCCCGGGTCTCGCGGTCGCGGCACTGCTCGATGACGCCGCCTACACCGAGCTCATCGCGGACGGCGTGCATGTCGACCCGGACCTATGGCCCCTGATCACGCGGCTCAAGCCGGCCGGTCGCCTGCTCCTCGTCAGCGATGCGATCGCTCTCGCGGGAGCCGGCGATGGCCGTGGCTGGATCGGCGGCCTGGAGGTGGAAGTCGTCGGCCAGCGGGTGACGCTCGTCGGGACGACGACGCTCGCCGGATCGGTCATCGCCCTCGACGACGCCGTTCGCAACCTGGCCGCCTCGGGCGTCCCGCTCCCCGCCGCCGTTGCCGCCGCGAGCCGGAACCCCCTCGAGATGCTTGGGATCTCAGATCGCGGCCGGATCGCGGTCGGGCATCGCGCCGACCTGGTCGAGCTCGACGACGCGCTCCGCGTGCGGCGGGTGACGCGTGCCGGAGCCGTGGCCCTCGCGATACCCTGACCAGCATGGGTGGCAGGACCGGTCTCGAGATCCGACCGTTCTCGAGCGACGTCATCGCGGACGCGGCGCGCCTCCTGGCCGCACGTCATCGGGCGCAGCGGCTCGTCGAACCCGGACTCTCCGCGACCTACGAGGAGGCGCCCGTGGCCCGGGCCGAGATCGAGAAGCTCGCCGCAACGGACACTGCCTCGGGCGCGATCGCGCTGCGCGACGGCGCCGTGGTCGGCTATCTCATCGGCGCCCCGAGGGGCCCGCTCTGGGGCCCGAACATCTGGGTCGAGGGCGCGGGCCATGCCGTCGTGGAAGGGGAGACCGAGGTCGTCCGTGACCTGTACGGGTTCGCCGCCGGCAGGTGGGTCGACGGCGGCGCCACGAGCCACTACGCGATCGTGCCGGCGACGGACGCGGCCCTTGTCGATGCATGGTTCCAGCTCGGGTTCGGCCGGCAGCATGTCCACGCGATCCGGGAAGCGCTCGGCGCCGAGGAGCGTCCAGCGCCTCCGGCTGGTATCTCCGTCCGGCGCGCCGAGCGACGCGACATCCCGGCCCTCGGGCGGCTGGAGATCGTTCTCCCGGAACATCAGAACGAATCGCCGGTCTTCTCGAGGCTCGAGGTGCCGACACTCGAGGCGGCGACGAACGAGTGGGAGGAGGCGTTCGACGACCCGCGCTACACGACGTTCGTCGCCGAACACCACGGGCTCGTGGTCGGTTCCGCCATCGCGTGCGGGATCGAGGCATCCAACGAACACCAGGGGATCGTGCAACCCTCTGGCGCGGGATTCCTCGGCTTCGCCGCGGTCCAACCCGAGGCGCGCGGCCTGGGCGCCGGCCGGGCCCTCGGCGAGGCCGTGCTGATCTGGTCTCGCGACGCCGGACACCCGACCGTCGTCGCAGACTGGCGCGAGACCAGCCTGCTCGCAAGCCGCACCTGGCCCCGGCTCGGGTTCCGGCCGACGTTCAGGAGGCTGTATCGGGCGATCGCCTAAGCCCCGCCGACGAGTCAGCCGGGCGATGCGCCAGCGTCAGTGTCGGTCACATGATCTCTTCGAGGAACCGGCGGCTCTCCTCGCGCGCCGCCCGGCGAGCCTCCGGGTCGAGGTCCGGGGGCAGCCAGCTGAACCCGCTCAGCACGACGCGCAAGGTCTCGTCGTCGAGGGTCGCGATCACATCGGGATCCAGCGCCAGGACAGCGTCAACGGCGCCGATCTGCGCCGGCGTCAGCAGGTGGCGCAGCGCCGAGACGACCCGCTCACGCCGCTCCATCGCGGCATGGGTCTCCTGTCCCCGAGCCTGGCGTTCGACCTCGCTGACCTCGGCGGCGTCGAGCTCCGGATGCCGTTGGAGCAGCTCCCGACCGGCCAGGGTGGCCGGACCGCCCGCGGGATCTCTCTCATCGCTCATGGCCCGATTCCTCAGGCCTTGGCGGCAGCCGCCTCGCGCGCCTTCTCCCAATCCGCCTTGAACTGGACGATGCCCTTGTCGGTGAGGGGGTGGTGGACCATCTGTTGGAGGACCTTGAATGGCACCGTCGCGATGTGCGCGCCGGCCAGCGCCGCCTGGGTCATGTGCACCGGATTGCGGATCGACGCAGCCAGCACCTCGGACTCGATCTCGTGGATCGCGAAGATTTCCGCCAGTTCGCGGATGACGATCATCCCGTCCTGGTTGATGTCGTCGAGGCGCCCGACGAACGGGCTGATGAGGCTCGCCCCGGCCTTGGCCGCGAGGAGGCCCTGGTTGGCCGTGAAGATCAGCGTGCAGTTGGTCTTGATGCCTTCCTCGGCGAAGCGGCTGATGGCCTCGAGGCCGTTCTCCGACATCGCCACCTTGACCACGATATTCGGGGCGAGCGTGGCGAAGTGGCGGCCTTCCTCCAGCATCCCCTCGACGTCGTCGCTGACGCACTCGGCGGAGACCGGCCCGGACGTGAGCTTGCAGACCTCCTTGAGGATCTCGTCATACGAGCCGCCGACCTTGGCGTACAGGGTCGGGTTCGTGGTGACCCCGTCCAACACGCCCCAGCGGGCGGCGGTCCGGATCTCTTCGATGTCGGCGGTGTCCAGGAAGATCTTCATCGGGCGGGCTCCAGGTGGGACGACTTTTCGGGTGATTCTAGTCCTCCTCCGATCTGGCGCATACGACCGTCGCATCCCGATCAGAACCGGTCGGCGACCCCCCGGATGAACGCCACGACAGGCCCGATCGCGGTCACGGCGACGACGGCCAGGGCGATCGTCGCGAGGTAGCCGCGGAAGCGCTCGCCTCGTGGGAGCAGGACCCATGGAAGGACGGCACCGAGCAGGACCTCCGCCGCGAGGACCACGGCTCCCGGATCCTGGATCGCCTGATCGAGATGAGCCAGGCGGCCTGCCCCGAAGGAGGCGCCCTCGCCGATGAGCGCCGCCGCGAGCAGCGCGACCGCGAGGGCTCGTGGCCAGCCGCGACCTCGGCGCCAGGTCGCCCCCGCCAGGCCGAATACCGGACCGGCCAGCAACGCGACCGCGCCCCACACGGTCGCGGCGTGCGTGGCGCCGATCGCCCGGAATCCCTCACCCAGCAGGCCGATCAGCAGGTAGGACGCGCCGACCGCTGACAGCAGGCCGACGAGGCCACGCAGGGCCCCGGTCGGGATCGTCCGTGCGGAGGCACCGAGCACGAACGCGACGCCCAGCCACGCCCCGATCGCGTTGACCGGGATGAACGCCGTCCACGGGAACCCGAGTTGATCCGTCCACCAGGCGGTCGCGCCGAGCGCGCCGCCACCGAGGATGCTGGTTCCGAATCCGCCAAGCGCTCGACTGAGGAGGGACGGAGCGATCGCGAGGTCAGGCGCTTGGGACGGTCTCAATGACATCCCGCGCCGTCGTCGAACCGGCCGACGGCTGGGTCACGACCCCGCGTGAGGCGAGCACGGGCTCGCGCCCGTCGCGAACGGCGAGCGAGGCGGCCACGAAGCCATCGAACAGGGGGTGCGGTCGCTCCGGTCGCGACTTGAACTCCGGGTGGAACTGGCTGGCCACGAACCACGGATGATCCTTGAGCTCGACGATCTCGACGAGCCGACCGTCAGGCGATTGTCCCGAGAGCAGCATCCCGGCCGCCTCCAGGGTCGCGCGGTAGCGGTTGTTCACCTCGAAGCGGTGGCGATGCCGCTCGTAGATGACTTCCTGGCCGTACACCGCGGCCGCCTTCGAGCCTGGGGTAAGGCGGGCGGGGTAGAGGCCGAGGCGCATCGTCCCGCCCTTGTCCTCCATCTCCCGCTGGTCGGGCATGAAGTCGATGACGGGGTTGTCGGTGAACATGTCGAACTCGGTCGAGTTCGCGTCGCCGGTGCCGACGACCTCGCGCGCGAATTCGATCACGGCGCACTGGAGGCCAAGGCACAGGCCGAGGTAGGGGATGCGGTGTTCGCGGGCGTAGTGGGCGGCAAGGACCTTGCCCTCGATCCCTCGGTGACCGAAGCCGCCCGGGACGAGGATGCCCGCCGCGCCTTCCAAGCGGTCATGCAGGTTCTCGTGGGTCAGCGCCTCGGAATCGACCCAGCGGACCTTGGCGTCCACCTCATGAGCCCAGGCCGCGTGGCGGAGTGCCTCGGTCACCGACAGGTAGGCGTCGGGCAGCTCGATGTACTTGCCGACCAGGGCGATCTCGAGGACCGGCTTTGGCGACTTGATCCGCGCCACGAGCGCGCGCCACGAGGCAAGGTCGGGTTCGACCGCCGGATCGCCGAGGCCAAGCTCGCGGACGACGAGCCGGCCGAGCCCGGACGCCTCGAACTGGAGCGGAACCTCGTAGATCGTGTCGGCGGTCTCGGCCGGGATGACCGCGTCCGTGGCGACGTCCGTGAACAAGGCGATCTTCTCGCGGATCTCGTCGCTGACCGGGTGGTCGGAGCGCAGGACGATGACGTCGGGCTGGATGCCGATGCCGCGGAGCTCCTTGACGGAGTGCTGCGTGGGCTTCGTCTTGAGCTCGCCCGTGGCGGCCAGCGCCGGGAGCAGCGTGACGTGGACGTACAGCACGTTGGCCCGCCCGACGTCCTTGCGCATCTGGCGGATGGCCTCGAGGAACGGCAGCGACTCGATGTCGCCGACGGTTCCGCCGACCTCGACGATGACGACATCGGGGTCGCCGTCACGGGCGACCCGCCCGATCCGCTCCTTGATCTCGTTGGTGATGTGCGGGATGACCTGGACCGTGCCGCCGAGGTAGTCGCCGCGGCGCTCCTTGGCGATGACCGCCTGATAGATGCGCCCGGTCGTCACGTTGGAGAGCTGGGACAGGTTCTCGTCGATGAAGCGTTCGTAGTGGCCCAGGTCGAGGTCGGTCTCGGCGCCGTCGTCGGTGACGAAGACCTCGCCGTGCTGGTACGGGCTCATCGTCCCCGGGTCCACGTTGATGTACGGGTCGAGCTTGAGGATCGAGACGTGCAGGCCGCGTGCCTTGAGGAGTCGACCGATGCTGGCGGCGGTGATGCCCTTGCCCAGAGAGGAGGTCACGCCTCCGGTCACAAAGACATACTTCGCCATGGGTCAGGTCCTCCGGGGGTTTTTCGAATGCTATCGGAAACCGGCCCCGGACGCGAATCGGACCTCGATGTCGGCGCCGGGACTTTCAATCTGCAATCATCCGACGGATGGCCACGAGACGCGACATCGGGCTCGGAGAGCGTCGCGCTCGCATGGCGGTTCGGCATCGGCTGGCGAATGGGACAGGGGTATCGTCGGTCGCTGCGGCAGCCAGAGCGGTCGTCGCGCTTCACGCCAGCGACTCGGCGAGCGTCTTCCTGCAGGCGCGAGCGCGGATGTCGACCTCGTCGCCGACCGCCATCGAGCGAGAGCTGTACGAGGAGCGGAGCGTGCTGCGAATGCTCGGGATGCGCCGAACGTTGTTCCTCGTCCCGCTCGACGACGTGCCGATCGTCCACGCCGCGGCGGCGCGCGCGATCGCCTCGACCGAGCGCAGACGGACCGTGGCGATGCTTGGCCAGGCCGGGATCGGGCCGCATCCGGAAGCGCTCCTCGAGGCGCTCGAGGCGGTCGGGCTGGTCGCCGTGCGGGAACGAGGCGAGGCGAGCACCGCCGAGCTGACCACGCTCGATCCACGCCTCGGCCAGAAGATCACGATCGCCCGCGGGAAGTCGTACGAGGCGACGATCAGCGTGTCCCAGAAGGTGTTCTTCCACCTTGCCCTGGATGGCAAGATCGGGCGCGGCCGTCCGCGTGGGACATGGATCGGCAGCCAATTCCGCTGGAGCCCGATCGAGCGCTGGCTGTCGGACGGCATCCCGGACCTGCCTGTGGAGGGCGCCCGTGCCGAGCTTGTCAGGTGCTGGCTCCGGTCGTTCGGGCCGGGCACCAGCGACGACATCAGGTGGTGGACGGGCTGGACGGCGGCCGCGACCAAGGCGGCCCTGGCCGGCGTGGCCGCGGTCGAGATCGACCTCGACGATGGCGCGACGGGGTACCTGCTTCCCGACGACCTGGATCCGACCGCGACGCCCGAACCGTGGGTCGCGCTCCTTCCCGCCCTCGATGCGACGACCATGGGCTGGACCGACCGCGACTGGTACCTCGGTCGGTACCGCCCCGCGCTGTTCGACTACAACGGCAACGCCGGGCCGACGGTCTGGGTCGATGGTCGGATCGTCGGTGGTTGGGCACAGCGCACCGACGGCGAGATCGTGCCACGCCTGCTGGAAGACGTCGGCACGGAGGCCCGGCAGGCGATCGGACGCGAGGCGGCGCGCCTGACGGAGTGGATCGGGCCCGCCAGCGTCAGATCGAGCTTCCCGACGCCGCTGGAAACCGACCTCAAGGGCTAACTGCATGGCCCAGCCGAGGTGCGCCGGCGGCATCAAACGTCCAGCGCGACCCGCCGAATCCTGTTGCCCGCCTGATATCGACGACGTAGAGCATCCGGCTCGGACGTACAGGCCCGTCGGCAGAGTCAGGCCAGCCGCCCATAACCCGAACGATCCCTACGGCGTGAATGCCACGGTCACCGTGACGTCGTCCTCGCTGTATGGGGTGATCCAGTGCCCTTCGAACGTGTGGGTCCCGGTCAAGCCAGCCGGGAAGTTGAAGACCCAGACCTTGCTGACCGTGCCCCGGTCGAAGACGTCGACGTCGGTGAAGTCCGCCACGCGCTCGACCCCATCGACGTCGAGGCTGAACGCGTACCGACCGTACCCGTGGTCGAAGTCCTCGAACACGAAGCCGTGCCAGATGTGGAAAGCGACACCCGCCGGGTACGTCGTCGGCGGTACGAACAGGCTGATCCGGTCGCCGACCCGCTCCTTGTTCGCGGCCAGCGCGCCGCCGGCGCTCGTGAGGAGCAGCACGATACTGAGGGCTGCGACCGTCAGTCGCGTCCAACGCGGCAAGCGGCCGCCACCGACCTGTAGTCTCTTCATCCGCGCCACCTTCCCTTCCGCTTCATAACTTCCCTTCCGCTTCATAAGACGCCTGGCTCGTGGCGGTCTTACACCCGCCCTCCTCAACTGTGAGTCGGCGAGGCAGCGGATCAGTTCCATCTTCCGAGGAGCAAGGGCGAGGACGAGGAGTCAGAGCGACGTCTCGCGGCGATCTCGCGGCCGTGGTGGCCAGGACTCGGGCGGCGGGTCGATGCGACCCTGCCCCCAGACCTCCGGGCCGCAGAAGAACGGCCGGGTGCCCGGGCCTGGCAGCGACCCCGGATCCTCACGCCACGCCGCCAGGAGCTCGGCCAGCCACGCGTCGATCTCGGCGAACTCCGTCCAGCGCTGGAACTCCCATCCGGCCTCGATGCAGATCCGCACGAGCGAGCGCTTGGCCCAGACCACGTCGGCATACCCGGCGGCGTAGCGATCCGACTCCCCATCGCCGATGAACATCACGGCTCGACCGGCGGCCTGGTGGGCGAGGACCCGGTTCCGCTTGCACGTCCCGCACACGAGGCACGTCGGGTGGCCGTTGGGAAAGGCGATCGAAGCGCGCCGCCCATCGAACGTCGTGCGGGCCGTGATCACCGGCAGCTCCCCGACACCCAGCGCCTCGAGGGCAGGCTCGATGAAGAAGCCGAAGCCGTCGGACACGACCTCGAGCGGGATGAGGGCGGCCTGCGCGTGCCGGACGAACGGCACGAACCCGGTGTCATGCGGCTGGGCGGCCGCGGTCGCCAGCAGGTCCGCCGAAGGCACGTCGACGAGCGCCATCTCGAGTTCCATGAGCCGTCGCGAACCCATCCGACCGGCGTCGTATGCGGCGACCTCGGCCTCCCAGATCCCGGGGACGTGCTCGGCCATGACCGTGTCGGACACGTCGGTCAGCGCGACCGTGCCGTCGTAGTCGACGAGGATGGCCAGCGGCGGCTCACCGGGGAGCAGCGGCGGGACGGGCGGCGCGGCACCGGGCTCGACGGCCACGATCAGCCGATCGCCTCCGCATCCCGCGGCGGCACGTCGACCCAGCGTCCCGTGTCGGACGATGTGACGACCGCATCGACCACCGCCTGGATGTGCACGCCCTCGCCGAAATTGGGATGGGCGATACCACCCTCGACGATGGCGCCCACGAACTTGCGCAGCTGGGTCGCCCCGGGCTCGATGTAGCCCGTCCCGAGACCGGTCATCCCCCACCACGGGTCGGGGTGTTTCGGACCAAGGTGGATCGTCCGGGACCCGGCCTCTCGACCGACGTCGGTGCCGAGCGCGAGCTGGAGCTGATCGCGCCGGTTCCAGTCGAACGCGACGGCGCCTTTGGTCGCGTCGAGCTCGAACGCCAGATGGTTGTAATTGCGCCAGGACTGGATGCCGAAGGCGAAGGACCCCAGCCCGCCGCCCGCAAACTCGGCCAGGAAGAGCCCGGCGTCGTCCAGTTCCTCGCTTTCGGCCAACCTCGACCCCTGCAGGATCGCGCCCTTGCGAACGATCCGTCCGGAGACGCGCCGGATGTCGCCGAGGAGGTACACCGCGATGTCGATGATGTGGGAGCCCAGGTCGCCGCTCATGCCGGAACCGCCAGTGCTTCGAGCCCCTCGCCAGCCGGATGCCTGATCGCTGAACCCGCCCTCGAACATGTACGAGACCCGGAACTGGAGCGGGTCGCCGAGGATCCCTTCGTCGAGCAGCTCGCGCACGTACCCGATCGCGGGTGCGTGACGGTAGTTGTGGGCGACCTGCGTCACGACCCCGGCCGACCGGGCCACGTCCCACATCCGTTGGGCGGCGGCCGCGTCGTTGGCGATGGGCTTCTCGCACAGGACGTGCTTGCCGGCGGCCATGGCTGCGACGGCGATCTCCTCGTGCGAATTCGGCGGCGTGACGATGTCCACGATGTCGATGTCGGGACGTTCGACCACGGTCCGCCAGTCGGTGACACCCTCGTCCCAGCCGAGTCGGGCCGCCGCCTCGACGGCCCGTTCGGCGTCAGTGTCGACCAGCACCGCCCGACGGAGCGACACTCCCAGGCGCGAATCGACCGCGGCGAGCGCGTAAGCATGGCTGTGGGCGTTGCCCATGAACCCGGCGCCCCCGATCAACGCGACCCGCAGCTCAGTCATGCGCCGACCTCCTGCGCACCATCATGGCGGCGCGGCATCGGTCCCACTCGTCACGCGACCCGCCCTCCGAGCGCCCGTGCCGCGCGACGTCCTGGCCACGTCCCGCGCCGCAACAGGGCCACGCCGGCGAGGATGATGGCCCCACCGACGACCTGGATCGGGCGGATCGGCTCGGACAGGAAGATGGCGGCCATCACGACTGCGAGCGCCGGCACGAGGAATTGGAGGGCATTGACCCGGGTCGGGCCGAGCAACTTGACGCCGTGGAAGATGACCACGTTGGCGAAGCCGGCGGCGAGCGTCCCGGAGTACAGGATGGCCAGCAGGATCGGCGGCTCGAAGTCCGACAGGTCGGTCGTCGCGAGCTGCGCGATTCCGAGCGGCGCGATGAAGAGCGTGCCGGCGAGGATCGCCCAGGTCGTCGTCACGAGGGGCGAGTGCCGCCGCAGGATGGTCGCGCCGAACACCGTGTAGACCGCCCAGCACGCCGCCGCGACGAGCGTCAGCAGATCACCGCCGAGCGACGCCGCGAGGACCAGGCCCTGGCCAGCGCCGATGACGAACGCGACGCCCGCGAAGGATACGAATGCGCCGATGAGCTTGACGCCGTTCGGCGTGTCGGCGCCTATCGCCATCGCGAGGAGGGCGGTCATCACTGGGGTCGTCGCGATGAGCAGCGCCGAATCGCCGGCTGGAATGGTCTGCAGCGCGACCGGCCACAGGATCTGGTAGCAGCCGAACCCGATGACCCCGAGGCCCATGATCCGTGCGACGTCGCCCCGCGGTAGGCGGAGCTCCCCCTCGCGCCAGCGCAGCAGGATCAGCAGGGTGATCGCGGCCACGCCATAGCGGAGGAATGTGAATCCGACCGGCGGCAGGATGCCGATCGCGCCCTTGACCACGATGAAGTTACCAGCCCAGAACACCATCACGACGAGCACGCCGAGCTCCGCGAGCCAGCGCTCGCGTGGCGTCGAGGCGACCGGTCCGCCGGACTGCACGCCCGTGCCGGCGGTTCGGCCGGGGTCTCGGCGGGGGTTTTGGCCGGGATCTTGGCCGGCGCTCGGCGCGGCTGGGCCGGACAGTCCGACGCCCGCCGGTCCGGCGGGCGTCACGCTCGGTTCGATCGACCGATCGTCGCGGTCAGGCGCTTTCCTGGTCGAGCTCGAGCAATTCCTCGTCGTCCTCCTCGGTGACCTTGAGCCAGACGAACAGTCCGGCCAGGACCGCGAGCGGGATGACGATGAGCGCCGCCAGGGTGATCCCAAGTGCGACGGCGACGGTCTTGAGCGCCTTCATGGCCTACCTCCGGGTACGAATGGGTGACTGGGTGGATCGCTGCCCGATCAGGGCTGCGGCTTGGGCTTGGCCTCCGGTTTGGCCTCGGCGTGACGCAGGCTCGGGCCGCGCGCCACGAGGTCGGCGATGTCCTCGCGGGTGAACTCGGCCAGCTCGTGCCGGCTGCCCGCCTGACCGCTCATGAGGAGTCGCAGGACGAATGCGCCGTCCTGCTCGAAGAAGAAGACATCGCGTGGCTTTTGATCGTCCATGTAGCGGCCGATGACGCGGAAGGCGGTCTCGTAATGACCGCCAGTAGCGGCGGCACTCGCACCACTCCCCCGCCTGGCTCCTGCCTCATCCATGAACCTCGCGATGTCGTCGTCGAGGAATGTCAGGGTCTCCTTGGTCTGGGTCCCGACCGACTCCGACCAGGTTCCCGATGCGCCAGTCGACGTGACGAGACCCTGGACGATGAACCCGTCGGGGGCCTCGAGGAGCAGGACATCCTTCATCCCACGCTGGTCGAGGAATGCCCCGATGGAGCGGAAGACCTCCTCGAAGTCCTGGCGGGCGCTGCCCTCGTAGATCCGCATGCGGTGGGTCCCCTCCCCGGGTCAGGACCCGCCACTCGGGTCAGGTCGGAGTGTAGCGAGCGCCCCCACGAGGGGCAAGGCGGCCGCGGCCGTCCACGTCAAGCCGAGGCGAGACCCACCGCGAGTTCGCCTGCGGCTCGCGCGTCGTTGACGATCAGTGCCGTGTTCGCGCGCACGGAGGCGCCGTCGGTGAGGACCGCGATCCGGGCGAGCAGCCAAGGCGTGAGGGCCGGCCCGGCGACCTGTGCGGCCGCCGCGTCCGCGACGGCCTGTTCGACCGCCTGGC
>Ga0184612_10001440_pt1 | contig 11448 bp, 9 predicted proteins | sample PLM3_60_coex_FD_133163 | JGI IMG/M metagenome (GOLD analysis project Ga0184612, IMG submission 133163) | Groundwater sediment microbial communities from an aquifer in East River, Colorado, USA - PLM3_60_coex | ecosystem: Environmental > Terrestrial > Soil > Riparian zone | place: USA: East...
CGACTGGTTCCGCGTCAGCGTCTTCGGTGACCGCGCCGAGCGCGCCGCGGAGCAGCTGCGCAAGGGCAACCGCGTCTTCGTCGAAGGCCGTTTCCGGACCCGCGAGTTCGAAGGCCAGGACGGCCAAAAGCGGACGTCCCTCGACGTCACCGCGGACAACGTCATCAGCCTCGAGAAGCGCCCGCGCGACGACGAGGCAGGCTTCGTCGGCGCACCCGCGGGTGCGGGCGCCGCGGCTGCGGGTGGCGGCTACTCCGGTGGCGGTGGCGCTGGGGGATCGCGCCCACCCGCCGACGACGCGGACCTCGACGACCTTCCCTTCTGACCAGGAGATCCTGCATGCCTCCCCCCATTCGAGCCAAGAAGCGCGACGACTTCTACCGCGACCGACGCCGCCGCAAGGTCTGCGCGTTCTGCGCCGACAAGACGGTCCAGATCGACTACAAGGAGGTCAACCGCCTCCGCCGCTACCTCTCGGAGCGGGCCAAGATCGAGCCGCGCCGCAAGACCGGCACGTGCGCCGGCCACCAGCGCGAGCTCGCGGTCGCGCTCAAGCGCGCCCGACACGTCGCGCTGCTCCCGTACGCGCCCCAACACCTCCGCCCCTGAGCCCGCCCGCGGTGACAGGGCGACCCGTCGCGCCGCTCTCGCCCCGCGTCGCCTGAGATGCCCGTCGGGCTGCTCATGCTCGCCGGCGGTGCCGTGGCGGGTGCATTCGGGTCGCTCCTCGGCCTGGGCGGTGGGATCCTCCTCGTCCCGCTGCTGACGCTCGGGTTCGGTCTCTCCCTGCCGCAGGCCGTCGGCGTCTCACTCGTCTCGGTGATCATGACGAGCAGCGCGGCCGCTGGCGTCTACCTCGAACGCCACGTGGCCAACCTCCGTCTCGGTATGACCCTGGAGCTGTTCACCGCGATGGGTGCGCTCGTCGGCGGGTCCATCGCGTTCCTGCTCGACGAGCGGCTGCTGTCGGCGCTGTTCGCCGGGTTGCTCGGCTACGTGGCCTTCACGATGGCTCGTGCTCGTAGCGGAGAGCCGACCGCGGACACGCCGACCGCGGCCGATGTCGAGGCATCGGCAGAGCCGACGGCGATGACGACCCTCGACCGACTGTCCGGCGAGGGCTACCGGGTCCGCAATCTCGGGCGCGGGGTCGTCGGCTCGGCGGGGGCGGGCGTGGCGTCGGCGCTGTTCGGGATCGGCGGCGGGACTATCAAGGTCCCCCTGATGAACCTATCCATGGGGGTGCCGCTGCGGGTCGCCATCGCGACGAGCAACCTCATGATCGGCATCACCGCGGCGGCCAGCGCCGTGATCTACCTTGTCCGCGGCGAGATCGACCCGTACATCGCCGGTCCCACCGCGATCGGGGTGTTCGTCGGCGCTTCGATCGGATCGCGCCTCGCGCACCGCATCGACCTTCGCTACCTGCGCCTGCTCTTCGTCGTCGTCTTGCTGTACACGGCCGTCCAGATGCTTCTTCGAGCGTTCCGGTGAGCCGGCCGGCAGGCAGCCAGACGGTGGCAGCTGAGCGGACGATCGGGCGGCTGCTGATCGTGATGACGTATGTCGCGGTCGCCCTGCTGGTCGTCGGGGTCGCGCTGATGGTGGCGGCGGGGATCTCACCGCTGGCCGAAGGGCCCCCATTCGACCCGACCGCCATCGTGGCCGACGTCGCCGCGGGGATGCCCGAGGGCTTCCTCTGGCTCGGGATCCTGGTCGTCATCGCGACCCCGATCGCGCGGGTCATCGGGGCCGCGATCGCCTATGGATCGGCGGAGCAGTGGACGATGGTCGTCATCTCCATCGCGATCCTGTTGGTCATCGCTCTGGGCGTCGGGATCGCTCTGGCTGCTACCGTCTGACGGATGGAGATCGTCATCCTCGTCCTCGCGTTCGTCATCATCCTGATGGGCGCCGAGCTGTTCACCAACGGCATCGAATGGTTCGGGCGCAAGCTCGAGCTGGCCGAGGGCGCCGTCGGTTCCGTCCTGGCCGCGGTGGGGACGGCCCTCCCCGAGACGATGATCCCGATCATCGCCATCCTGTTCGCGACCGGCGAGTCCTCGAACGAGGTCGGGGTCGGCGCGATCCTCGGCGCGCCGTTCATGCTCTCGACGCTGGCGATGTTCGTGACGGGCGTGGCGGTGCTGCAAGTGGCCCGTCGGCGCACGAGCGGTGACGCGATGCGCGTCGACACCGGCGTCCTGGCCCACGACATGCGGTACTTCGCGATCGCCTACGCGATCGCGATCGGTGCCGCGTTCCTGCCGCTCGACCCGGTCTGGCTCAAGTGGATCGTGGCCGTCGTACTGGTCGGCATCTACGCCTGGTACGTCAAGGGCCACTTCGAAGCGGACCCCGATGTTGATGCGGCCGACCTCGCGCCACTGCGCTTCCATCGACTCGACCGTGGGGCCCACCGCACCGACCCGACGGTCCCGCGGTTACGGGTGGTCAACGTCCAGGTCATCGCGGCGCTCGGGCTCATCGTCCTGGGGGCGGTCTTCTTCGTCGACGCCGTCGAGCACCTGGCGCACGACCTCAACGTCGACAGCACGCTGCTGGCACTGGTCATCGCCCCGATCGCCACGGAGCTTCCCGAGAAGTTCAACTCGGTCATCTGGGTCCGGCAGGGCAAGGACACGCTCGCGATGGGCAACATCACCGGCGCGATGGTCTTCCAGTCCACGATCCCGACCGTCGTCGCCCTGCTGTTCGCATCGGATTCGTGGGTCGCGACCGAGGGCTCGTACGTCGCCTTCGCGTCGGCCGGGATCGCGTTCCTCTCGTCCGCGGTCATCTTCATCCCGATGGCCCGCCGCGGGGTCCTGCGCGGACGATCGTTGCTCGTCGGCGGCCTCTTCTATGTCGCGTATCTCATCCTCGTCATCGGGGTCGTGAGCGGCGCGTTCGGCTGACCGCGACGTGCGAGCTGGTCGCGCGACGGGACGCGTGGGCGTCGCTCGGCCGGCCGGGGTGCGTTCGGCCGGCCGGCCGGGACCCGCTGATATACTCGCCCGACCGAATCGAGGGAGCCGCCGCATGCTGACGAAGAAGTCCGACGCCACCCCCGCCCAGACCGTGCACCACGCCCCCAAGCCCGGGGCGCTCGACGACCTCATCTGCTACTTCGAGGGTGCCTGGGTGCCGATGCGCGAGGCCAAGGTCAGCGTCATGACGCACGCGTTCATGTACGGGACGGCCACGTTCGAGGGGATCCGCGGCTACTGGAACGCCGACCAGGGTCGATTGTACGGGCTGCGGGTGCGCGAGCATGTCGAGCGCATCCGCCAGTCGTGCCGGATCCTGTTGATGCGCGACGTCCCGTCGGTCGACGAGCTGACGCGCCTCATCGTGGAGACGGTCCGGCGCAACGGGTTTCGCGAGGACGTCTACATCCGCCCGTCGTTCTACAAGTCGACCGCGGCCATCGGCGTCCGCCTGCACGACCTCGACAACCAGCTGTACATCGTCGCGGTGCCGTTCGGCAACTACATCGACACCCAATCCGGCGTGCGGGTCATGACGTCGACCTGGCGGCGCAACGCGGACGACGCCCTGCCCGCGCGCGGCAAGATCGTCGGTGGCTATGTGAACATGGCGTTCCAGAAGACCGAGGCGGAACTCAACGGGTTCGATGAGGCGATCGTCCTGACGGCCGATGGCCACGTCAACGAGGCGTCGGCGGCCAACATCTTCGTGATCCGAGACGGCGTCGCGCTCACCCCGCCCGTGAGCGACGACCTGCTCGAGGGCGTGACCCGAAAGGCGCTCATCGAGATCCTCGGCAACGAGGGCATCCCGGTCGAGGTCCGCTCGATCGACCGTTCGGAGCTCTACGTGGCCGACGAGGTGTTCATGTGCGGGACCGGCGTCCAGGTCTCACCAGTCATCGAGGTGGACCACCGGCCGGTCGGGTCGGGTGAGGTCGGTCCGATCGGGCGGCTCGTCCGCGATCGGTACTTCGACGCGGTCCGCGGGCGACTCCCCGAGTACGCCCACTGGCTCACCCCGATCGAGTAGCCGCGGGGGGCTCTCGCTAGGCGCCGGGTGGCGCCTCCAGATCCGGGGTCGCGCGACCGACCGTGATCACGATGTCGGTGCGGATGGCCGGGTCGGTCCTGGCCGTCACCGTTACCCCGAACGTGGTCTCGAGGTAGGCGATGGTGTCGGGCAGCTTGTCGGCTGCGCCGTTGTACACGACGATCGTCGTATTCGCCGGCACCGCGCCCGGCGGCTTCTGGCGCGGCGCCGAGGCAGCCAGCCCGTGATAGTCGAGGTAGCCGGCGACCCGCGTGCCGCGTTCGATGTCGGCCGTTCCGTTGAGGACCCATACGATGGCGGCCTCCTGGGCCAGCTTCTGACGTTCCGCTTCGTCGGCGGGGTCGGCGGTGAACGCCTCCTTGACTGCGGCCCGGATCTTGCTGACGTTCGGCACGATGATGTAGCCGCGCGGGCTCGACAGGTATTCCTTCTGGTAGAACGGCGGCGTGAAGACGTACGAGGCGATGTTCTTCGTGTCGATGTCCGAGGCGAGGCCCAGGAGCGGGGCGAGCTGGGCCACGGGGATGTCCGTCTTGACGGTCTGCTGGAGGGCCTTGACGAGGGCCGGCAGGCGCGGGATGAGGGCCTGCGGATCGGCTTGTTCCCGGAGCGACAGGAGGACGCGCTGCTGGCGACTGCCCCGGTCGAAGTCGTTCGAGCCGTGTCGCGAGCGCGCGTAGCGGAGAGCCTCGGCGCCGCTCATGTGCTGGATCCCGCTCGGGATGTAGACGCGGCGCAGGCTGCCGTCGATGGACGGGTACCGGTCGTCCGACACCGGGACCTGGACGTTGACGGTCACGCCACCCATCTCGTCGACGACGTTCTTGAAGCCGTCGAAGTTGACCTCGACGAAGTACTTGATGTCGAGCCCGTAGAGGTTGCCGATGATCGCCTTGAGCCCGTTGTAGCCCGGGAGGTTCTTCTTTGGGTCCCCGGGGAACAGGTCGTCGCGCTTGCGGACCGAGGTCCAGAAGGCGTTGATCTTGCGGGTGTAGACCGGACCGAACGACCTTCGCGCGGGCCCCGGTGGGAGGGGCACGTCGACCGTGTCGCGCGGCAGGCTGAACATCGCGACCTGCTTGGTGATGGGGTCGATCGAGACGACGATGAGCGTGTCGGTGTTGTGGGTGCCCTCGCCCGGCCGCTGGTCGCTGCCGATGAGCAGGATGTTGAGGCGCTCCTTGCCGTCCCAGGGCGGGATGGTGACGTCAGGCAGGGCACTCCCTTCGGGCGTCGCCTCGGGCTCCGGGGTGTCGGTCGGTTCGGCCGATGCGCCGCCCGTCGGGGTGGCACCGGGCGACGGCGACGCGTCCTCCTCGCAGTCGCCCGAGTCGTCGCCGATGAAGATGCAGCCGCTGCCGAGGACGTCGAGCGCGAGCATGTCGTAGCGGGCGACGACGGCGTGGCTTCCGGCCATCACCAGCACGATCGCGAGCAGGCCCGCGATCGAGAGGGGGTTCCTGGCGATCCGGGCGCGCCCGGCGCGTCCGTCCCCTGAGGCACTCGACGCGTTCATGTACTCGGCGACACGATAGGCATCGAGGATGGCGACGAGCCGGTAGAGCAGGATGATGAGGTTGACCACGAGGACCGAGCTCAGCACGAACGGGTTGAGGATCAGCCCGAACAGCTCGGGTCGAGTCAGGCGGAGCGTCACCCCGGCCACCAGCGCGATGAACAGGATGGGCGCGGCCGCGAACGCGAGCGCACGCATCGGGGCGCCGGCGTACAGCTGACCGAGTCCGGGGAAGATCAGGGAGAGGAACGCCGCTGCGAATGGTGACCGCACACGCGGTCGTGCGCCCTCAGGTTCGTGCATCGCGGGTAGGATACAAGCACCCATCGAATCGAGCACTCGCGGCCCCTCACCGCGCCCGCCCTCGCGCGGCCCATCCGACCCGATCACCGAGGCCGAATGTTCCGACCCGTCAGCTCGAAGCCCGACTTCGTCGCCCAGGAGCACGAGATCCTGGATCTGTGGCGCGACCGCCGGACCTTCGCGCGGCTGCGTGCGCAGAACGCGGGCGGGCCGCGATGGAGCTTCCTCGACGGTCCGATCACCGCCAACGGCCCGATGGGCGTCCATCATGCCTGGGGCCGCACCTACAAGGATCTCTTCCAGCGCTTCCACGCGATGCTGGGCGAGGACGAGCGGTACCAGAACGGGTTCGACTGTCAGGGCCTGTGGGTCGAGGTCAACGTCGAGCGCGACCTCGGGTTCACCTCGAAGCGCGACATCGAGGCATTCGGCATCGCCGAGTTCGTCACGCTCTGCAAGCAGCGCGTGCTGACGTACGCGGCCCGCCAGACCGAGCAGTCGATCCGCCTCGGGATGTGGATGGACTGGAACGACGCGCACGAGCTGCGCCGGCTCGGTGAGCTGCTCGGTGCGGATCCGGGGGCGATCACGACGATCGAGGGTCCTCGCGGTCCGGTCACGGACACGGTCGAGATGCTCGTCGGGCGTCTCGGCATGCCCGACACCGGCGGCAGCTATTTCACGTTCAGCAACGAGAACAACGACCTCATCTGGGGCTTCCTCGCCGAGTGCCACCGCCGCGGCTGGCTGTACAAGGGCCACGACACGATGCCGTGGTGCGCCCGCTGCGGGACCGGCCTGTCGCAGACCGAGATGAACGAGGGCTACCAGGACAAGGAGGACCCCAGCCTGACGATCCGCTTCCCGCTGCTCGATCGACCGGGGGAGTCGCTCCTCGTCTGGACGACGACCCCGTGGACGCTGACCTCGAACGTCGCCGCCGCGGTCGGCCCGGCGCTGCGCTACATCCGCGTCCGTCAGGGCGCCGACGACTTCTGGCTGGGGGCGGGCACCCTCAAGACCGCGCTCGTCGGTCCGTTCGAGGTGCTCGAAGAGCTCGACGGCGCGGAGATGGTCGGCTGGCGCTATGCCGGCCCGTTCGACGATCTGCCGGCGGTGCGGTCGGCGTTCGCAGCCGGGACGCCCGAAGCCGGTGGGACGCCGTACGACCATCGCGTCGTCGCCTGGAGCGAGGTCGGTGAGGACGAAGGCACGGGCATCGTCCACGTCGCCCCCGGCTGCGGCGCGGAGGACTTCCAGCTCGGCCGGTCACTCGGCCTCCCGGTCGTCGCGCCCCTCGACGAGTCGGGCATCTTCGTCGACGGCTTCGGGTCCCTCTCCGGGCGGGACGTCCGCGACGTCGCCGAGCCGATCATCGAGCACCTCCGGCGCGAGGGGCGGTTCTATCGTCTCGAGACCATCACCCACCGCTATCCGCACTGCTGGCGCTGCAACACGCCGCTGGTCTTCCGGCTCGTCGACGAGTGGTTCATCAGCATGGGCCGCCTGTACGACCAGCCGCGCGAGACGCTGACGAAGGACCAGGTCGACGCGAGCCTGCGCTACCAGATCATGGACGTCGTCGACCAGATCCGCTGGATCCCGGACTTCGGGTATGAGCGTGAGCTCGACTGGCTCCGCAACATGCACGACTGGATGATCAGCAAGAAGCGCTATTGGGGCCTGGCGCTGCCGATCTACGACTGCGCAGCGTGCGGGACCGTCGATGTCATCGGTGGCCATGACGAGCTCCACGAGCGCGCGGTCGAGGGCTGGGAGGTCTTCGAGGGCCATACCCCGCACCGACCGTTCGTCGATGCGGTGAAGATCGCCTGCCCGGGCTGCGGCGCCCCGATCGAGCGGATCAAGGACGTCGGCAACCCGTGGCTCGATGCCGGGATCGTCCCGTTCTCGACCCTCCATTTCCGCGAGGATCCGGACTACTGGGCGCAGTGGTTCCCCGCCGACTTCATCACCGAGAGCTTTCCGGGCCAGTTCCGCAACTGGTTCTACGCGATGCTGGCGATGAGCACCGTCCTCCGCCGCGAGCCACCGTACAAGACGATCTTCGGCTACGCGACCCTCTTCGCCGAGGATGGTCGCCCGATGCACAAGAGCGCGGGCAACGCCATCGAGTTCGACGAGGCGGCCGACCGGATGGGCGTCGACGTCATGCGCTGGATGTACGCCGGGTCGCGACCGGACGACAACATCCTCTTCGGCTGGCATGCGGCGGACGAGGCTCGCCGCGAACTGCTCATCCTGTGGAATGTCTACGCCTTCTTCGTGACCTACGCCCGGCTGGCGCACTGGACGCCGGCGGAGGGGATCGAGGCGGCCGTGCGCGCCGCGCCGTCCTGGTCGGCGATCGATCGCTGGATCCTGTCACGGGCGGCCGGTCTCGGCGTCGACGTCGGCGGACGGCTCGACGAGTACGACGCGGCCGCGGCAACGCGCGCGATCAGCGGCTACATCGACGACCTGTCGACCTGGTATCTGCGCCGCTCGCGCGACCGGATGCGACCCGGGGCCGAGCCGGGCGAGGCCGCGGCCGCATTCGCCACGCTGCACGCCGCGCTCGTGGTCCTCGTCGAGACGATGGCCCCGATCCTGCCGTTCCTGACGGAGGCGATGTACCAGAACCTCGTCGTCTCGGTCGTTCCGGCCCTCCCCGACAGCGTGCATCTGACCCCCTGGCCGACCGCTGGCGTCGCCGACTTCCGGGACGAGGCCCTCGAGGGGGCGATGACGACGGTGCGCCAGGCGGTCGAGCTGGTGCGGGTCCTTCGGTCCCAGGCGGGGATCCGGACCCGCCAGCCGCTTGCCCGGCTCTGGCTGGCCCTTCCGGGTGGCGATCTGCCCGAGCGGGAGGCCCTCCTGGCGCTTCTTCGCGACGAGGTCAATGTCCGCGACGTCGAGCTCATCCGCGACGGCTCTGACCTCGTCGAGCGGCGCGTCAAGCCGCTTCTGCCGAAGATCGGCAAGAAGCATGGGAGCTCGATCCCCGCGATCATGAGCGCAGCGCGCGCGAACCAGGTCGAGTATCACGCCGACGGGTCCGTCACCCTCGCCGGCGTGACCCTCCTGCCCGACGAGGTCGAGATCCAGGCGACGCCCCGGCCCGGGACTGCGGTCGCCGAGCACGACGGGCTCGTCGTCGTGCTCGACACGGAGCTGACCCCCGAGCTGCGAGCCGAGGGCCACGTCCGCGAGCTGCAACGGGGGATCCAGGACCTGCGCCGCGAGGCGGGCTTGGAGCTCGACGACCGGGTCGACCTGTGGGTCGACGGGCTGGATCCGGCCGTGGCCGTCCACCTGGCTTCGATCGGCACCGAGACACTCGCCGAGATCGCGGCCGGCGAGCCTCCGCCCGACGCGACGCGGGCGACCATCCAGCTCGATGATGGACCGGTCACCATCGCGCTTCGCCGCCGCGCGGGAGGCCGGTAGGCCGGATGGCGATGGACGAGGCGACCGACGTCACGGACACGACCGGGGCCGCCGATGGGGCGACCCAGCCGCCCGACGAGACCGAGTCCACCCACGCCACCGACGCCACCGACGCCTCCACGGCTCCGAAAACGGCCGCCGGCGATCCGCATTGGATCCTCTTCGTCGGGCTGGCCGGCCTCATCGTGGTCCTCGACCAGCTGACCAAGGCGTGGCTGGTGGCGAACGTGACACCCGGTGAAGTCGTGAACGTCGTCGGCGATTTCGTACGGCTCGTCTTCAACAAGAATTCCGGGGCGCTGTTCGGGCTGTTCCGGGACAACGCGGTCCTGTTCGGGATCGTCTCGCTCGGCGTGGTGGCGCTCATCGTGGCCTACCACGGGCGAGTCGGGCGCAGCCTGTACCTGTCGATCGCGCTCGGGCTCCTGCTCGGCGGGGCGCTCGGCAACCTGACCGATCGTCTCCGGCTCGGTTACGTCATCGACTTCGTCGACATGGGCATCGGCGACTTCCGGTGGTACACGTTCAACGTCGCCGACGCCGCCATCAGCACCGCGATCGTCATGCTGGTCGCGGCAGCCATCATCCCGTCGCTGGCGAGCCTGGGCGAGAGACGCTCGCATGGTTGATCCTTCGTACGCGCCGGGCGTCCGCGTCCTGCGCGTCCCCGACGGCCCCGCCGGTCGCGTCGACCGGTACGTGGCCGACGCGACCGGCCTGTCGCGGAGCTACGTCCAGAAGCTCATCTCCGACGGACGCTTGACGTCGGCGGGAGAGGCGCTCCGCGCCAACGCGATCGTCGCTCCCGGGACCGAGCTCACGCTCGAGGTCCCCGAGCCGATCGCGCTCGACCTCGCGCCCGCCCCCGAGATCGTCCTCGATGTCATCTACGAGGACGACGACCTCCTGATCATCGACAAGCCGGCCGGACTCGTGGTCCATCCGGCCCCGGGCCACGCCGGGGGAACGCTCGTCAACGCCCTCCTCGCCCACGGGTCCGGATCGACCTGGGGCGGGATCGCCGGTGTCCAGCGGCCCGGTATCGTCCATCGCCTCGATCGCGACACAAGCGGCTTGCTCATGGTCGCGCGCAGCGACGCGGCGCAGGCCTCGATCATGGCGCAGCTCAAGGCGAGGCGGATCAAGAAGACGTACCAGGCGCTGGTACAGGGGAGCGTGGCGGCAGCCGTCGGCCGCATCGAGGCACCGATCGGCCGCGACCCGAAGCACCGGACGAAGATGGCGGTCGTGCCCGACGGACGACCGTCGGTCACCGGTTACCGGGTTCGCGAACGCTTCGCCGACTGGACGCTCCTGGAGCTCGACCTCGTGACGGGCCGAACGCACCAGATCCGCGTCCACCTCGATGCGATCGGTCACCCGGTCGCCGGCGACCGCGTCTACGGCACGGGAACCTCGCGGCGCGGACCGGACGGTCTGGGTCGCCTCTTCCTCCACGCCTGGCGCCTCGAGCTGACGTCGCCGGCCGACGGTCACCTGATCCGCGCGACCGCACCGCTGCCGACCGAGCTGGAGTCTGTCCTCGACGGGCTGCGTGAGGTCGTCCGGTGACGGACGGGACGGGGCCCGCGGAGGACATGCGCGCCGCGAACGGGGCGATGCTCGTGATCATCTCGGGGCCGAGCGGCGTGGGCAAGGACACCATCATCGATGCGCTCAAGCGACGGCCACGCGATCCCGATTACCACTACGTGGTGACCTGTACGACCCGCGCGATGCGGCCCGGCGAGGTCGACGGGGTCGATTACCACTTCCTCGACCGCGAGACGTTCGCCGCCCAACGGGTCGCGGGCGAGTTCCTCGAGGCGACCAAGGTCCACAGGAATTGGTATGGCACGCCACGCGGCCAGGTCCGCGAGGCACTCGCGGGGGGCCGGGACGTCATCCTCAAGATCGACGTCCAGGGCGCCCAGGTCGTCAAGGGCAAGGTCCCCGGGGCGTTGCTCATCTTCATCGTCCCTCCGTCGCTCGAGGACCTCTTCATCCGACTACGCAGCCGGGCGACCGAGACCGCCGACGAGCTCGAGCTCCGACAGCGGAACGCCGCCATCGAGCTCGCGCGGCAAGAGGACTACGACTACGTCGTGACCAACGAGACCGGCCAGGTCGAGCGC
>Ga0184612_10001441_pt1 | contig 11447 bp, 11 predicted proteins | sample PLM3_60_coex_FD_133163 | JGI IMG/M metagenome (GOLD analysis project Ga0184612, IMG submission 133163) | Groundwater sediment microbial communities from an aquifer in East River, Colorado, USA - PLM3_60_coex | ecosystem: Environmental > Terrestrial > Soil > Riparian zone | place: USA: East...
CCGGATTCGAACATGACAAGCGTAGCGTCGATCCGGGCAAGTTCCGCGAGCCGCGTCCGCCGCGCGACTTGCTTGGCCGGCAAGAATCCCTCGAAGAAAAACCGGTCTGTGGGGAGTGCTGCGACCGACAACGCCGTCAGCACCGAGGACGCGCCCGGCACCGCGATCACGGCGTGGCCGGCGGCAGAGACCTCGCGCACCAGCTTGAAGCCGGGGTCCGATATCAAGGGCGTGCCGGCGTCCGACACCAGCGCAATCGCGGCGCCCTGCGCCAGCTTTTCCAGGATTTTCGGCCTTGCCATCGCCGCGTTGTGCTCGTGATACGGCTTGAGTTCAGCCGAGATCGCATAGCGCTCGGTCAGGCGGCGGGTGATGCGGGTGTCCTCGCAGGCGATGACGTCGACGCCGGCCAATGTCTCCAGCGCGCGCAAGGTAATGTCGCCGAGATGGCCGATCGGGGTTGCCACCAGATAGAGGCCGGGAACCGGCTTCGGGGCATTCAGGACGTGGCCGCCGATTGAAAATGTTCTGTTGGCCGAACCCGGCTCGGTATCAGACCCGTAGTTGGAACTGGGTTTTGCGCGCATAATGGCAATCTAAAGAGGTCTTGGTGCCAGCGCTATATCTGGCGGGAGGGAGGCAAGGCTGAAGTTCCCCGCGACTTGCGATTTCCGGCGGGGCCGTAACCCTTTTGTTTTGGTTAACTAATCCTAGACAATATTGCAGAATCCCGCGGGTTCAGTAGCGGTTCAGGTGCCTCGGCCCAGAAAGCCGGAATCCTGGCCGACGGCGGTCGGTCAAGAGAAGAGACAAGATGGTAGGCCCGATCAATCCCAAGCCTGGATCCCCGGATGCTCGGCTGTCAGGACCGACCCGGCGGTCGGCGGTCGGTCTTATTCTCGGTGCGCCGTTGCTCGCCGCCTGCAGCGGCGGCCAGATTTCGAACCCGTTCGCTTCACCCCAACCCGAGGGACCCGCGGGTCCTCAGCAGCAGCCGCTTGCGGTCGGCGACGGGCAGGTCAAGGTCGGCCTGATCCTGCCGCTCTCGGCCGCCGGCAATGCCGGCGTCGCCGCGCAATCGATGAAGAACGCGGCCGAGATGGCGCTGGCGGAATTCCAGAATCCGAACATCCAGCTTCTGATCAAGGATGACGGCGGCAGCCCGCAAGGCGCGCAACAAGTCACCCAGCAGGCGCTCGGCGAGGGCGCGGAAATCATTCTGGGTCCGCTGTTCGCGGCCTCGGTGCCGGCGACCGCGCAACTGACGCGCGCGCGTGGCGTTTCGGTGATCGCGTTCTCGACCGACTCAAGCGTGGCCGGACGCGGCGTTTATCTCCTGAGCTTCCTGCCTGAGTCCGACGTCAACCGGATCGTCGATTATTCCGCCAGCATCGGAAAGAAATCTTTCGCAGCGCTGCTGCCGGACAATGCCTATGGCAATGTGGTGGAGGCAGCCTTCAAGCAGGCGGTCGGCCGCAAGGGACGCATCGTCGCGTTCGAGAAATATGCCTCCGACCGCGCCGCGGCGGCGCGGACGGTGGCGCAGTCGCTCGGCTCGGCGGACGCGCTGTTCATCGCCGACGACGGCGAATCGGTCGTCGCGTCGGTGGATGCCTTGGCCGCTGCTGGCGCGAATTTACGCAACATCCAGTTGCTCGGCACCGGCCTGTGGGACAATCCGCGCGTCTATGCGAGCCCCGCGCTGCAGGGCGGGCTCTATGCCGCGCCGGATCCGTCGGGCTTCCGCGCCTTCTCCGGCCGCTATCGCGCCAAATACGGCGCCGATCCCGTGCGCACCGCAACGCTGGCCTATGACGCGGTCGCACTCGTCGCTGCGCTATCGAAGCAGGGCGCCCAACGTTTTGCGCCGGAAACGCTGACCAACCCGTCGGGCTTTGCCGGCATCGACGGCCTGTTCCGATTCCGCTCCGACGGCTCCAACGAGCGCGGGCTTGCGGTGATGAAGGTCGCCAGCGGCGGCAGCACGCCGGTTGCGGGATCGCCGAAGAGCTTTGGGGCGTGATTTTTTCGTAGCCCGGATGGAGCCAACGGGTCGCGCGAATGCGCGCCCGATGACAGGCTCCGCGTAATCCGGGACCTTCGCGAAGTCAGGCAGACTTATCCCGGATTGCGCTTCGCTCCATCCGGGCTACGGTTTGCCGCTACGCTGCTAAATCCGCGACCACCGCGTCGAGTACCGGGAATCCAGCCTGCGTCACGCGCAGCCTGCCGTCGGCGTCGACGATGATGGCGCCTTCCTCACGGAGCACGGCGATCCGGCTCGGGTCGAGCGCGCGGCCGGACAAGGCGGCATAGCGTTTGGGATCGATGCCCTCGGCGAGGCGCAATCCCATCAGCAAAAATTCGTCGGCGCGCTCTTCGCTGTTGAGATGATCGTCGGTGATGACGCCGTGGCCGGTGGCCTCGACACGCATCAGCCAGGCCTCAGGACGTTTTTCGGTCGCGATCGCGTGCCGCGTACCATCGATGTCGAGGCGGCCATGCGCGCCCGGGCCGATGCCGGCATATTCATCGCCGCGCCAGTAGACCAGATTGTGCTGACATTCGGCGCCTGCGCGCGCGTGGTTGGAAATCTCGTAGGCCGGCAAGCCATGATGCGCGCAGACTTCCTGCGTCACGTCGTAGAGCGCGCGGGCAACCGCCTCGTCCGGCGTCTTCAGCTTGCCCGCCGCATGCAGGCCGAAAAACGGCGTGCCTTCCTCGATCGTGAGCTGATAGAGCGAGAGATGCTCGGCGGCCTCTGAAATCGCGAGCTTCAGTTCATCCGCCCACATCTGCGGCGTCTGGTCGGGGCGGGCGTAGATCAGGTCGAACGAGTAACGATCGAACGCGGTGCGCGCGATGGCGACCGCATCCAGCGCCTCGCGCGCGCTGTGCAAGCGTCCAAGCGCCTTCAGCGAGGCGTCGTCGAGCGCCTGCACGCCGAGCGAGACACGGTTGACGCCGGCGGTGCGATAGCCGCGAAACCGCGTCGCTTCCACGCTGGTCGGATTGGCCTCCAACGTCACCTCGACATTGTCAGCGACGCGCCAATGCTTGCCGATCGAATCCAGGATGGAGCCGACGGTCTGCGGCCGCATCAGCGACGGCGTGCCGCCGCCGAGAAAGATCGACGTGACGGTGCGTCCCGGCGTGCGCGCCGCTGATGCTTCGATCTCGCGCGCAAACGCACGGGCAAATCGCTCTTCGTCGATCGGCGCGTGGCGGACATGGCTGTTGAAATCGCAATACGGGCACTTTGACAGGCAGAACGGCCAGTGCACGTAGACGCCGAAGGCTGCTCGCTTCGGATAGTGGCGTTCGGCGCTAGCCAAGACAGATCTCCGCCAGTTTGACGAAGGCACGCGCCCGGTGCGACAGGCCGAGGCCTATCGGCGGCAGGCCGTGCTTCTCGATCGAAGTCATCTCGCCAAAGGTCCTGACGTGCCCGTCGGGCAGGAACGCCGGATCATAGCCGAATCCGGCGGTGCCGCGCGGGGGCCATACCAAAGTTCCATCGGCGCGGGCCTCGACCTCCTCGATGTGGCCATCGGGCCAGGCGACGCAAAGGGCCGAGACGAAATGCGCCTTTCGCTTGTCCGGCGTGGTCGCGCCACGTTCCTGCAGCAGACGCTCTATTCGGCTCATCGCCGCCATGAAATCCTTGCCCTCGCCGGCCCAGCGCGCCGAGTAAATGCCGGGGGCACCGTCCAGCGCATCGACCACGAGGCCGGAATCGTCGGCAAACGCCGGCAGCTGCGCAGCTTTCGCCGCCGCGATTGCCTTGATTGCCGCATTGGCGCCAAACGTCTGGCCGGCTTCCTCGGGCTCGCCGAGGCTCAGCTCGCCCGCTGAAACGGCCTCGACGCCATGCGGCGCCAGCAATTCCCGCATCTCGGCGAGCTTGCCGGGATTGTGGGTCGCGATCACGAGCCGGCCGGTGATTCGACGGTGCATATGCGATCAGACTACGCGACGGCCATCTTCTGCAAGTCCACCAGACGCGCGACACCCTTGCGTGCCAGCTCCATCAGCGCCAGGAACTCGTCCTGCGAGAACGGCGTCTTTTCGGCGGTGCCCTGCACCTCGATGATGCGGCCGTCGCCGGTCATGACGAAATTGGCGTCGGTCTCGGCCTGGGAATCCTCGGCATAATCGAGGTCGAGCACCGGCGTGCCGTTATAGATGCCGCAGGAGATCGCCGCGATATTGTCGCGCAGCACGTTGGCCTTCAGCATGTTGCGGTTTTTCATCCACGAGATGCAGTCGGCGAGCGCCACCCAGGCGCCGGTGATCGAGGCCGTGCGCGTGCCGCCATCGGCCTGGATCACGTCGCAATCGACCGTGATCTGGCGCTCGCCGAGCGCTTCGAGGTCGACGGCCGCGCGCAGCGAGCGGCCGATCAGCCGCTGGATCTCGACGGTGCGGCCGCCCTGCTTGCCGGTGGCGGCCTCGCGGCGGGTGCGTTCCAGGGTGGCGCGCGGCAGCATGCCGTATTCGGCCGTGACCCAGCCGCGCCCCTGGCCCTTCAGCCAGGGCGGCAGCCGTTCTTCCAGCGTGGCCGTGACCAGCACATGGGTGTCGCCGAACTTCACCATGCAGGAACCTTCGGCATATTTGACCACGCCGCGTTCCAGCGACACGGGGCGCAACTGATCGGGCGCACGGCGGCTTGGCCGCATGGGAAATCCTTTCGAAATCGAGCGAAAACGCGTTCGCGGTGCTTTTAGGAGGGGGCGTGCGCAGCGGCAAGGGCTTTTGCCCTGTTTGGAGGGAAAGGGACGCTTGTCATTGGTCCCCTGGATCGACAGATTAGGGTGTTGGGAGGAGTACTCAGTGGCTCACCACGATCCGATTGGCCTGATCGCGCCGCACGCGGGGCTCGCCCAGCTCAACGAGCGCTCGCGCGACATTTTTCGTCAAATCGTCGAGAGTTATCTCGCGACCGGCGAACCTGTCGGCTCGCGCAACATCTCGCGCCTGATCGCGGTGCCGCTGTCGCCGGCTTCCGTCCGCAACGTGATGTCGGACCTCGAAGCGCTCGGCCTGATCTACGCGCCGCATACCTCGGCGGGGCGGTTGCCTACCGAACTCGGCCTGCGCTTCTTCGTCGACGCGCTGATGCAGGTCGGCGACCTCACAGAACCCGAGCGTGAATCGATCCAGAACCAGCTTGCGTCCGTAGGCCGCGCCCAATCGGTCGAGGCGGCGCTCGGCGAAGCGTTGACGCGGCTGTCAGGCCTGACCCGGGCCGCCGCCGTGGTGCTGACGGCCAAGTCCAATTCGCGGCTGAAGCATATCGAATTTGTGCGGCTGGAGCCGGAGCGCGCGCTGGTGGTGCTGGTCGGCGAGGACGGCCAGGTCGAAAATCGCGTGCTGGCGCTTCCGCCCGGCGTGCCGTCTTCGGCGCTGACGGAGGCGACCAACTTCCTCAATTCACGGATTCTCGGACGGACGCTTGCCGAAGCGCGTCTCGAACTCGAAACCGCGCTGACACAGAGCCGCGTCGAACTCGATCAGCTGACGCAAAAGGTGATCGCGGCCGGCATCGCGAGCTGGTCGGGCGGCGCAAACGACGACCGGCAATTGATCGTGCGCGGCCACGCCAATTTGCTCGAAGACCTGCACGCGCTGGAAGATCTCGAGCGTGTCAAGTCGTTGTTCGACGATCTCGAGACCAAGCGCGGCGTGATCGACCTGCTGGGCCGGGCCGAGCGCGCCGAAGGTGTGCGAATTTTCATCGGATCGGAGAACAAGCTGTTCTCGCTGTCCGGTTCCTCCACCATCATCGCCCCCTATAGCGATGCCACGGGCCGCATCGTCGGCGTTCTCGGCGTGATCGGGCCGACACGGCTGAACTATGCAAGGGTGATTCCGACGGTGGATTATGCCGCCCGGATCGTCAGCCGGATGCTGGGCGGCTAATCGGCCCCAAATTGACCCCAATCCGGACTTTCTTGTTTTGACGCGTTTTCTACCGCAGATAAGTCTACGCAATCTGCGCAAGCTTGATTGCTATGCGAACCGGTGCCCACCCCGGATCAAGTCCGGGGCAGGCTTTCGCTCGAAAACGCTATGGAACGCTTGATTTTCGGCCATTAAAGCACGATATCCCGCCCAGCAAATCCCCATCGAACCAGATGCGTTTTTTGAGAAGGCAGTCTTATGACCGACCCCAACCGGCCGAGTGATGATGCGGTGAAACCGGCCCAGACCGGCGAGCCCGTGGTCTCAAAACCCTACATCATGCCCGACGATCCCGAGGAAGGATCGAATGAGGCCCTGACCAGGGAACTGGCCGAAGCGCGGGACAAGATGCTGCGCACGCTGGCGGAAATGGAAAACCTGCGCCAGCGTACCAGACGCGAGGTTGCCGATTCCAAGATGTACGGCATCACGGGGTTTGCGCGCGACATTCTCGATATCGCCGACAATCTGCAGCGCGCGCTCGACGCCATTCCGGCCGAGGCCAGGGAGACCGCCGATGCCGGCATCAAGGCCTTCATCGAGGGCGTGGAGCTGACCGAGCGTTCGCTGCTCAACACGCTGGAGAAGAACGGCGTCACGAAGTTCGATCCGTCGGGCGAGAAGTTCGATCCCAACTTCCAGCAGGCGATGTACGAAGTGCCCGACCCGTCCGTTCCGTCCGGGACGGTGGTTCAGGTCGTGCAGGCCGGCTTCATGATCGGCGAGCGCGTGCTGCGCCCGGCGCTGGTCGCGGTGTCCAAGGGCGGCGCAAAGGCCGTGCCGGCAGAGCAAAGCTAGGTTCTGATTCAGCTCAGCTGAATCAGAACCTGTCGCATGTCTGTCAGGGCCTCCGCGTTGGGTGCGTGGAGGCCCTCGACGGGTGGCGACGTGGCGGTGCGTTCGATCGCCTTCTCAACATTCGTATCCGAACGGCGATCACCGGCTCGAAGCGCGAGCGCGTGGCGTCTTCCCACTGGTCGAAGTTTTGTCCGGAATGTGCTCATTGAGTTGCTTTGGGGTTTACGCGGTCTGGTTCGAGAACTAAGTTCCGCCAATCAGGGGCGGGGATGTTTACGTTAGCGAGCACCAGGAACGACACATCGATCACGCTGGATGCTTGCCGCGCTCTGGCCGCGCAAATGGTCTGTTGCGGGCATGCGTTGGTATTTTTCGGGGTCGGCGCAGCGGCCAGGCCGCCGTATATCCCGTACATGCAGAACATCGGCGTTCTCTTATTCTTCATCATGTCGGGATTCTTAATTGCCGCGACCCTGTTCCGGAAATCTGCCGCTCCCGAATACGGCTTCAAGCAATACTTCATCGACAGGTTCGCCCGAATCTATTCAGGGCTCTTGCCTGCACTCGCCTTCGTCGTGGTGGTGGATGGCCTGGTCATCCTGCAAAGCGGCGCTCCGACGATTTCCCGCTACTACGATCTAAAGACCCTGATCGCAAACCTGCTGATGAACGAAGGGTACCGCGGGATATTTCCCAATTTCATGCCGCGAGAAGCGTTCGGATCAGCCAGCCCGCTTTGGACACTTGCAATCGAATGGCACATTTACATGTTCGTCGGCGCGGCGTTCTTCATTTTCGTTCGCCGTGGCAGCCTCTACCTCTTGATCCCGTTGCTGCTGTTTTTCGGTCAAACACCCGTTCGCTACATACTTGGATCGACGCACGGGAATGGCGTGGGAACGGGACTGTTCGCGCTCTGGCTCGGCGGCGCCGCAATCTATTTCGTTCTATCGCGATGGATCCCGCCATTATGGGCCAGCGCCACGCTGTTGGCGGCGTCGACGGCGCTTTACGCGTTCGAGATCGTGCCCGGCGACGAATATGACCTCGCGACCTATCCGGCGCTTGTTGTTGTCGTCGGCTCGCTCATCGCTATCACGCAGCGTACGGCAATCATTGGCAGAGCAGCGGCCATCCGGACCGCGGCGGACTACTCCTTTACGCTATATCTCATCCACCACACAATAATGATGGCTGTCGTCGCGTTGGTCCCGGGGGCACAGGGCTGGCTTTGGTTCTTTGCTGTCGTCGCCGCGGCGAATGCTGCCGCCTATGCGATCGCCTGCCTTTGCGAAATGAGGCACAAGAAGTTCGCGGCTTGGATCGCCGGTTTGTGGCCGCGGACAAAACCGGAAATGGCGACAGCGCCTGAACAACCCCGATGATGTAGGTACAGATGGGCTGGATCGGGTGAGCCGCCCCGCCGATATCAGCGACCAGCTTGCCGCATTCGTCGTCACGGCTTTCGCCGGGCATCATACCCGAGATCTTGCCTGCCATGCGCCGCGATGGCGCAGACGGTCCAACTCGAACGAAAATGGAGCCGCGCCGTCTCCGGACGATGCTTCGCATCGCCGGCAGAACCATGAAGGCCCCGCTGCTGGATCTCGGCTTTCATCCTTCGAGACGCGCGCAGGCGCGCTCCTCCAGCGATGAGCGCAATTGCGCTCGCGCAGGGATGAGGGTCTGACAGAGTTGCCTAGCCTTGCAGCGGTTTCTCGGTCGTCTTTGGCCAGTAGGTGCCAAAGCTCCAGAGGTTGCCTTCTGGATCCCGGCAGGCAAAGTCGCGGCTGCCATAATCGGTATTGTACAACTCCATCTCGATGCTGGCGCCCGATGCCTTGATCCTGGCGTGCAGGGCGTCCGGATCGTCGACCGCGACGTAGAGCGAATCCGTCCGGCGGCCGCCGATGTCCCCGACAAGCTTGCCGTATTCGTCGTCGCGACTCTGGCCTAGCATCAGCAGCGAGGAGCCGTAGGCGAGTTCGGCATGCTGCACGGCGCCGTCCTTCCGGTAAATGACATACTCGGTGAAACCAACCACGTCCTTCAGCCAGCGGATCATGGCCTCGGCATCGCGACAGCGCATCGTCGGATAGAGGCGCGGCGCTTCGATCTTGCTTTGCTCGGTCACGGAAAAACTCCTTGCTGATCGCTGTTGCGCCATTATGCGACGGACGCGTCAGCCCGGGCTTGAAGATTTGTTACCAAGCCAAACTGGTGGCTGTTTCACTGAGTTGAATCATGCTCGTCGGTCATCTTGTTTGAGCATGATTTCGGAAAATCGGTACAAGTACGTCAGCGATTAAGGCTTTAAAAACAAGGATTTGTGGGATCTTTTCCGCCGGAAAGAGCGGCGAATTAATGGATATATTCCATGGTGAGGATGAGCGATGGCTGAACGCCCTGAAACAGTGACCCAGAACTCCACCGCAGCCTATATCCGTGGGCTCGCGGCGCGGCATCAGGTCAGCTACGTTCAGACCCAAACCGATGTGCTCGCGCAGCACATGACGCGGCTTGCGGATGACGCCATCCAGCCCGACGAGATCGAATGCATGCTGTTTGCCTTGCAACGTGCCGGCCATCTTGACCGCCGTCAGCTCGTGCACCTTCAGATGAAATACCTGCGCGAAGCCAAGTCGTGACCTTCGATCCATTCGGCGATTTCGCGACCGAAGGCTATCTGCGAAACTTCGAAAAAGAGAAAGACCTCGCGATCATCAAGCGCGCGGAAAACGCATCGTTCATGACCGGTCTCGACGAGGCCTTTGCAGCCCTCGCTAAGGCCAAGACGCTTTCGTACGATGACGTGCTCAAGACCCATGGCATCCTGTTTGGCGCGGTCTATCCCTGGGCCGGGCAGGATCGCACCCAGACCGCACCGACGCTGACCATCAAGAAGGGCCCGGTCATTTTCGCGAACGCGCCGGAAATCCGCGCCGCGGTCGAGTTCGCAAAGGGCAAGACAAGGACTACATGAAAGCCAAACCCGGCGAGATCATGGGTTATCTTGCCTACGGACATCCGTTTCTCGATGGCAATGGCCGCACCGTCATGACGGTGCATTCTGTGCTCGCGCAACGCGCGGGCTTCAGCATCGACTGGTCGGCAACGAAGAAGGACGCCTATCTCGACGCGCTCACCAAGGAAATCGAAAATCCTCCGAAAGGTCATCTCGATTCCTATCTGAAGCCGTTCATGCGTGATCCGGTCGCGTATGAGCAACTCGCCACCGCGATCGTGCAGGCGCCCGGGTTGGACGGCAGTGTGCAAGACGCCGAGCTCAACCAGATTCTGGGCAACACCGACGAGCCGGCTGTTAGAGCCCAATACGAAGCCATGTTGACGAAGCGCAAGGGTACTTAAAGACTCAAGCGTCTTCACGGTCTCGGATGGAATTCCGCGATGTCATTGAGCGGACCCAACTCCAGCAATACGAACGCCGTGGTCGTTCCGAAGCAGGCGAACGGCAGCCTGGTCTAGGCGTCGAGCCCGTCCAGCGGGCGCAGCAGGCGACTGTCGGTGAGCGCCAGGCGCCGGGCCCAGGCTGTCGGCGTTTCGCCGGCAAGAGTTGAAAATTCGCGGGCGAGATGCGCCTGGTCGGCATAGCCGCTTTCAGCCGCAATCCTTGCCCAGCCGCTGCGGGCTCCACCCCGTGCGAGCCGGCAGGCATGATGGAAGCGCATCATGCGCGCAATCGGCTTCGGTGCGAGACCGAGTTCGGATCGAAAACGATCGACCAGATGCTTGCGGCTCCAGCCGATCTCCCCGGCGAGAGCGGTGATCCGCACGCCGCCAGCGCTGCGCGCCAGCCGGCGATAGGCAAATTCGATCTCGGGTGAGGGCAGATGGTTGGCGCGACCGGCGACAAAATCCTCGACCAGATCGAAGCGGTTCTGCCAACCGGAAGTCGCGCCAAGCCGCTCGCGCAGCGCCCGGCCTTCGCGGCCCAGCACGTCGCCGATGTCGACCATGCGCGCGGCGAGATCGACGACAGTGCCGCCAAAAAAGCGATAGGCGCCAAGCGGCGTGAAATCCACCTGCACGCATTCGGCGCAGCCGTCGGACTCGATAAAGACCGGGCCGGCATGGAGCCCGGCGGCAAAGCTCGGCTGCCGGTCGGCGGCATCAGGCTCGCGCGAGAGCGCGATCAGGAAGGGCGTGCCGAAGCTGATGATCAGCGGCACCACCAGACCTGCGGTTTCGCGCTGGGAAAACCGGCCGCGCACCGTCTCACGGTAACCGGTCATGCCCGAGATCAGGCCCGCCGTGCGCTGTGACGGCGCACGACGGGCCAGTTCGAACGCGAAAGGTGCCGCCAGATCGGACATGGCCGGCCTCTGCGAGGGCTACGCGTTAATTAAGCCGCGATATCGCTCGACTGGATCCGCTTGACGCCAGCCTTGGCCATATCGGCCCAGGCTTTTGCGAGCGAGCCCTGGGTGTCGATGCCGCGGCAGGCGTCTTCGATCACGTAGGTTTCAAAGCCCGCCTTGCGGGCATCGAGCGCGCTCCAAGCCACGCAGAAATCGGTGGCGAGGCCGGCCAGGAATACGCGCTTCACCTTGCGCGCCTTCAGGTAGGCGGCGAGCCCCGTCGTGGTCTTGCCGTCCGCCTCGGTGAAGGCCGAATAGCTGTCGACGTTCTTGTTGAAACCCTTGCGGATGACGAGCCCGGCA
>Ga0184612_10001442_pt1 | contig 11445 bp, 10 predicted proteins | sample PLM3_60_coex_FD_133163 | JGI IMG/M metagenome (GOLD analysis project Ga0184612, IMG submission 133163) | Groundwater sediment microbial communities from an aquifer in East River, Colorado, USA - PLM3_60_coex | ecosystem: Environmental > Terrestrial > Soil > Riparian zone | place: USA: East...
CACATGGGTTGCCGGGCCCCTCCCCGTCGAAAATGGCGGGGAAGCCTCAATTCTGACCTGACGATTTCGACAATCGCCGATTTCAAGCATTTCTCCGCGTCAGGCCAGCAGCCCCTTTCCCGGGACATGGTTGAGCTCCAACCTTATTCCATCGGGATCTTCGAACAGCAGCGAGTAATATCCCGGCGCCCATTGATCCTCGCGCGGCGCGCGAATGATGGTCGCCCCAAGCGAACACAGGAAGCCGTGCAGTTCATCGATGTCGCCACGCTCGCGGGCGCGAAAACACAGATGGTGCAGGCCGACGCGATTTTGCTCGAACGCGGCGCCCGCGTGCTTGGGCGCACTGCTGCAGGCCTGAACTGACGAGCCCCCCGCGGCGAGCCGATGCAGGAAACTCACATCTATTCACGCTTCGCGTGCGGTCTCACATGATGAATGCCAGCTATCATTGTCTTAGTCTTTCAATGCCACCCGGCGGCGCTTGGCCTCGGCGAATCGCTCAAGCGTTCGCTTGTCAGCGCCCGGTCCGGGCCGAAAGCGCAGGTCGCTGATGCCGAGGGGACGTCCATCAGCAGCCGTCACCAATACCTTCCGGATCGGACGTTGATGCACATTGTCTAGGATCCGGATCGGTTCACGGTTTTCGTTGAACACCCATTTGTCGCCCCACTGCATCAGCGTCACGAGAAGCGGCAGCAAATCGCGCCCCTTGTCGGTCAGATGGTAGGTGTAGCGCTCGACTCCGGGCTTGGATTGCTCCCGGCGGATGATTCCGAGCTCGACGAGACGTTTAAGGCGCTCGGTCAGAACGTTCTTCGCAATGCCGAGGCGTTCAAAAAAGCCCGAAAAGGTCGTCGTCCCGTAGAAGGCTTCTCGCACTAGCAGCAGCGTCCACCAATCTCCGATCTGCTCTAGCGCTTGCGCGGCCGCACAGTTCATTTCGTCAAAGCGTTTTCGGTACATGACCTCCTATAACCTATTTTGGTTGCGTCACGCAACAAATCCTGTTAGTTTGGTTGCGTGACGAAACAATATGGAAGCGCAAGGAGAACGCCATGCCAATGATTACCGTCGAATATCCTGAAGGAGCTTTGTCGCAAGAACAGAAGGATACGCTCGCGGAGGAGATGACCCACGTCATACTTGAGATAGAAGGCGGAGCGGACACGCCCGACGGTCGATCGATCGCGTGGGTCCGTTTCAGGGAAATTGCTGCGACGGACTGGTATGTCGGCGGCACGACCGACGGGAAATATGTATCAGCAGCCGGCAGATTCTTGATTGAGTTGAATGTACCGGAAGGTTCGATGAACCAGGCCCGAAAGTCTGATGCGCACCGTGCGATTACCGATGCTTTCCTCGGCATCACCGGCACGGCCAGCGAAAAAGGAGCCGGACGATCCGTGTGGGTACAGATCTTTGAGTGGCCCGAAGGCCAGTTGGCGACCAGCGGCCGAACCGCGAGTCTGTTCGGAATTGCCAAGCTGACAGGTAAGCCGGCAGACCACCCGCGGCTCACATTCTCGCGGGCGTATTTCGACGCCAAGGATCATTGGTACGACACACATGGTTTTCCGAAGGAAACCGCCGGTCGGGCGCTTATTCGCTATTGAGTTGCTGAACAAGCAAGCTTGGAGAAAACGATTTGGCAGAGCATGCGCTCTGCCGCATCGCGGAGGTCTGCATAGCAACGCGGCATCTGAACCCGCAGCGCAACGAAGGCATAATCTGATCGGCGGACGGCGATGAGGATGTCGCTTAACTCGGCCCAGCACTGAGAGGAGAGCACGCCAATGGCCAACCAACTGGACTTCTATTTCGACTTCAGGAGCCCTTATAGTTATCTCGCTTTTACACAGCTTGGCTCTCTGCCGGTGCGGGCGAATCTACTACCGATTTCAGTGTTGGACGTGATGAAGATTGTAGGCAACACGCCGACGACCGTCACCTGCGGAGTCAAGGGTCGTTATGCAAAGCGCGACCTTCAACGGTGGGCACGCCATTACGACGTGCCCATTGCCCCTCGCTCTGACATCGCGAAGATTGACGGCAAGATGTTGCTCCGCGCGGTGTTAGCGAGCGAGTCTGTTGGCGTACTCCAATCGACCGTCGAAACCTTGTTCTTCGCTTTCTGGCGTGATGCAGCGGACCTGTCGGTCGAAGGGTGCAGGAAACTGCTTCGAAATGCAGGTCTGCCCGCGGATGCGATCCTGGCATTGGTCGACGACCAGTCGACAGTCGATGCGCTCAAGCATAGCGATCAGCGAGCAGCAGATCGAGGTGTGTTCGGCGCTCCGACCTTCTTTGTCGGCGAAGACATGTACTTCGGCAATGACCGTCTCGACTTCGTTCGAAGTCGTTTAGCTGCAGAACTGTAGACGGCAATGAAATGACGTCCCAGCAAAACAAGGTCGCACTCGTAACAGGCGTTGGCCCTGAGACCGGCGCCGCGATCGCCCGACGGCTGGGGGCTGGCGGATATCGAGTTGCGATGCTCGCTCGTGACGGCGATCGACTGGCGTCACTGGAGGCGGACATTGCTGGAAGTAAGGCTTGGGTTTGCGACGTTGCCGACGAAATTCGATTGCATCGCGTCATGGACCAAGTCGAGGAGACCATGGGTACTCCGCGACTAGTGGTACACAATGCAATCGGCGGCGCATTTGGAACTTTTCAGGAGGTAGAACCAGCGGTCCTGACACGCAATTTCCAGATTAATGTCGTCGCATTGCTGCATGTTGCGCGACGTTTTGCACCGGCGATGCTCGCGGCTGGAAGCGGTGCGCTGATCGTCACTGGCAACACGTCTGCACTGCGCGGCAAGGCAAATTTTGCAGGCTTCGCGCCGACCAAGGCGGCGCAGCGGATTCTGGCGGAGGCAATGGCGCGCGAACTCGGACCAAAAGGCGTGCATGTCGCCTATATTGTCATCGACGCAGTGATCGACGTCCCATGGACCAGAAAGCGTTATCCCTACGCCAAGGATGACTTCTTCGTTCAGCCGAAGGCCATCGCCGAGGAAGTGTGGCACGTGGCCCATCAAGACAAATCGGCATGGTCCTTCAACGTCGAACTTCGTCCATTCCTGGAACAATGGTAACTGGTGCAGCGAACTAGTGTTGCCGCGCATTTTCCGCAAAACGGAATGATCGATGCCTCAACATCGGTGCGCTCGAATTTGCATCTCCGCTTAAGCCAAAAGCCCCTTCCCCGGCACATGGTTCAGCTCGAGCCTGATCCCGTCGGGATCTTCGAACAGCAGCGAATAATATCCCGGCGCCCATTGATCCTCGCGCGGCGCGCGAATGATCTTCACACCAAGCGAACACAGCAAGCCGTGCAACTCGTCAATGTCCGCACGTTCGCGGGCGCGAAAACATAGATGGTGCAGGCCGACGCGATTTTGCTCGAACGCGGCACCCGCGTGCTCGGGCGACGGCGCGTTGATCCCGACTGCCGTGCGCCCGCCGACGCAGTAATAACTTGTCTCGGTATCGATGACAGGCTTCAGCCCAAGAAACGGCAGCAGCTTGCGGTAGAACTCACGGGAGCGTTCAAAATTAGATGCGGTCAGAAAAATATGCGCGATGCCGTTGACTTCCATCGACTACCCCTTCGTCACCATGACAATTTCGGATAAAGACCTTTCTCGGAAATCGTAAGCATATAGGAATTGGGCCGACCCAGAGCTGCGCATGAAACCTGTGACTGGAATGGCACGGCGGCGCGGCGGATTTGTCGCGGTAGCGCTGCCGTGCAGCCTGATGCTGGTTGCAGTCGCGGCCGGTCCGGCGATGGCGGCCGGGTGCGCCTTCGAATCGCAGGGTGAGGGCCGGGTCGCCGCAGTTATTGATTCGCGCACCTTTCGCCTGCAGGACGGTCGCGAGGTCCGCCTCGCAGGCATTGAACCGGTCGTGGCCGAAAAAGCCACCCGCACATCGGCGCTGGCGGCAATTGTGGCCGGCCGCGAGGTGACACTGCACGGGGAAGACGACACGCCCGACCGTTACGGCCGCCAGCCGGCTTTTGTGTTTCTGGATGGCTCGGAAACGTCGGTGCAGGGCCTGCTGCTGGCGCAGGGCGAGGCGCTGGTTTCGGCCATCGTAACCAACAAGGACTGTGCTACTGTCCTGATTGCCGCCGAGACTGCGGCGCGAGATGCAAAACGAGGCACATGGGCGGATCCCGCCGCCATAAAAAACGCGGAAAGTTCGGGCGATATCTTGGCCGGGATTGGGCGATTTGCGGTGGTCGAGGGCAAAGTCTTGTCGGTCCGACAGGCTGGGGCGACGACTTATCTAAACTTCGGACGGAACTGGACACAGGGCTTTGCTGTGACTATTTCAAGGCGCGCGATAGCGGGGCTCGAGGCCGCCGGTATCATTGTTAAATCTCTCGAGAATCGACGGATTCGTGTGCGCGGCTGGATCGAGGCGCGTGGCGGGCCGCGAATCGAGGTACTCCGGGCGGGGCAGATTGAGTTGCTTGGCGAAAATTAGCTCTCTGGACAGGTACGAGTAGCTGAAGTGGCAGGGTGTGCGGAACGGTGTGAGACGTGGATGAGCCGCCGCTTTTTGGCTGCGCCGATTTTGCTGTGCGTCGCATTTACGCTGGCTGCCTGCGGCGATGCCGCCCGGTTTCAAACCCCTATTCCGACGGCAAACCCGCTTAAAGCTGCCCGGACGGTCGCGCAAACCCCGGCCGCCGAGCGCGAGCACGAACGGATTCTGTCCTCCTATGGCGGTTCTTACGACGATCCGAAGCTGGAAGCCCTGATCAGCAAGACGGTCGATCGTCTGGTTGCGGTATCGGATCGTCCCGATCAGGCCTACAGGGTGACGATCCTCAATTCGGGCGCGGTGAACGCGTTCGCGCTGCCGACCGGCCAGCTCTATGTGACGCGCGGCCTGATCGCGCTCGCCAGCGATACCTCGGAATTGTCCTCGGTGCTGAGCCACGAGATGGCGCATGTGCTGGCAAAACACGCGTCGATCCGCGAGGACCAGGCGCGTCAGGCCGCCGTCGTCACCCGCGTCGTCACCGACATGGGTAACGATCCCGATCTCACGGCACTTGCGCTGGCGAAAACCAAGCTGACGATGGCGAGCTTTTCACGCACCCAGGAATTCGAGGCGGACGGTATCGGCGTCGGTATTTCGGCGCGCGCCCATTTCGATCCCTACGGCGCGGCGCGTTTCCTGATGGCAATGGAGCGTAACGCCGAGCTGAAAGTGGGAAAGACCTCGCTCGATCCTCGCGCGCAGGATTTTCTCTCGTCTCACCCGGCAACGCCAGAGCGCGTACAGAACGCGCAGGCGAGAGCAAGGCAGTTCACCTCGCCGGAAGGCGGCGAGCGGGATCGCGAAACCTATCTCGCCGCCATCGACAACATCGTCTACGGAGAGGATCCGAGCGAGGGATTCGTTCGGGGCCGGCGCTTCCTGCATCCCAAGCTCGGCTTCACCTTCGCAGCACCCGATACCTTCACGCTGGACAATACCGCGCAAGCCGTGATCGGCGTGCGCGAGGGCGGCACCCAGGCCATGCGCTTCGATGTCGTGAGAGTGCCGGCGGAACAGTCGCTCGGCGACTATCTCAATTCCGGCTGGATGGAAAGCGTCGACAAGGCCTCGACCGAGGATCTGATGATCAATGGCTTCCCGGCGGCATCGGCGACCGCTCAAGGCGATCAATGGCAATTCAGGGTCTACGCGCTGCGCTTCGGCAGCGACGTCTACCGCTTCATTTTCGCCGCCAAGCAGAAGAGCACCGAGAGCGACCGCAACGCGCGCGAAACCGTGAATTCCTTCCGCCGACTGACGCTGGAGGAAATTCAGGCCGCGCGGCCGCTTCGAATAAAAATCATCACCGCGCAACCCGGCGACACCGTTGAATCGCTGTCGCACCGCATGGCGCCGGTCGACCGCCCAACGGAGCGCTTCCGCATCCTGAACGGGCTCGACGCCCATGCCCAGGTCAAGGTGCGTGACCTCGTGAAGATTGTGGTGGATTAGCTCGACTAACTGCCGTCATTCCGGGGCGCGCGCGAGCGCGAACCCGGAATCTCGAGATTCCGGGTTCGCCCGCGCAAGTGCGCGTGCGCCCCGGAATGACAGCCCAACAAAAAGCCCGGTCTCTCGGACCGGGCTTTTGATTGTCTTGAACCAGCGAAGCTGCTTAAGCCGCTTCGTCCGCGACTGCGGCGTCGTCGCCATCGGCATCCGCTTCGCCGTCAGCTTCGACCTCGGTCTCCGCCTTGGCGCCGCGGCGCGGGCTCTTGGCGAGCTGGGCCTCGATTTCCTTCACCGCCTCGGTTTCGGTCCCGTGTTGCACGACGGCGATTTCCCGCGACAGCCGATCGAGCGCCGCTTCATAGAGCTGACGTTCGCTGTAGGACTGTTCGGGCTGCGATTCCGAGCGATAAAGATCGCGCACCACCTCGGCGATCGCGACGATGTCTCCCGAATTGATCTTGGCCTCATATTCCTGCGCCCGGCGGGACCACATCGTGCGCTTGACACGCGCGCGGCCCTTCAGGGTTTCCAGCGCGCGTTTGACCAATGCCGGTTCCGACAGCTTGCGCATGCCTACATTGGCAACCTTCGCGGTCGGCACCCGCAGCGTCATCTTGTCCTTCATGAAATTAATCACGAACAGTTCAAGCTTGGCGCCGGCGATCTCCTGCTCTTCGATCGCCAGAATCTGGCCAACGCCGTGCGCGGGATACACCACGAATTCATTGGTCTTGAAGCCCTGACGCTGGGTCAGAACCTTCTTCGGCTCTTCGACACGCGGTGCAACCGCCACGGGCTTGTTGGCGACCACGGGCTTGGCCGCAACCTTTGCGACGGTCTTCGGAGCAGTCTTGGCGGAAGCGACCTTCGAAGCAGTGGCCTTCGAACCCGTCGCTTTCGCGGCAGTTTTTGCAGTCTTGTTTGGCATTGCGCTTCTTTTGTTTTTGGAGGATTTGGCAGCCGAGGCCTTGGATGCCTTGCGGCTATCCTTAAGAGAAGACCGGGCGCGGCTTTGGTTGCACCACGGCTAGCCGCGGCAGCACCTTTGGGACTCTTGGAAGCACTCTTTTTACGCGTTTTCTGTGACACAGCCTGCGCGCGGAACTGCCACGCCCCTGTTCGATGTTTTCACGGGAACCCATAGGGACCACGAACGGTGGCATTGCCGGGTTCGGCGTGCTTACAGCCCCAATATAGCACATTTTCCGTGAAAATCAATGATTTATGGCCCAACCGGGGCGCTGCGCGGCTGTTTTCGGGCGTATCCTCCGGATTAGGGTTAAGGTCCGCAACCGCTGGGGACCGGAAACGGCATCAGTTTTCCGGTCAGAACCCGAGCGTTAAATCAGTCGCCGGTACCTGGGGCCGGAGAAAAATATTTCTCGAATTTGCCTTCCATCCCCTCAAAATCCTTGGCGTCGGCCGGGGATTCCTTCTTCTGGGTGATGTTCGGCCAGCTCTTGGCATATTCGGTATTCACCTCGAGCCATTTTTCCAATCCGGGCTCGGTGTCGGGCTTGATGGCATCCGCGGGACATTCAGGCTCGCACACACCGCAGTCGATGCATTCGTCCGGATGGATGACCAGCATGTTGTCGCCTTCGTAGAAGCAGTCTACGGGGCAGACCTCAACGCAATCGGTATATTTGCATTTGATGCAGGCTTCAGTGACGACGTAAGTCATCCAAGGCTCCGGAACGGGTCAATTTGTGTGGTTTGCGTAGCGCAGGAACTCCGCAGCCGCAAGTGAAGCACATCGCACCCGAGAGCCGTTTTCAAGCGGTTCTATGTGGGCCGATTTCACCAAGATACAGATAGTTATTCCCGGCTGTCCTGCAAATCGTCGTACAGCACGCGCGCCGCGGACGCATCACCCCGCCGCTCTGCAAATCCGACGACCCTGAGGATGCGCACGGTGCGATCAAGCCCGATCGTCAGCACGTCGCCGGCCTTCACCGCGTGGCCGGGCGCCTTCTCGCGCACGCCATTGATGCGGACATGGCCGGCCTCGACCAGCGCTGCAGCGCTGGTGCGGGCCTTTACTACCCGCGCGTGCCACAACCATTTATCGAGACGCTGGCGCTCCAAGCAACACCAATTCGAGGACAGACCGGACGCGCGATCCACTTGTTTTGAACATGGCCACTGGACAAACGAAGCAGCAAAACCGGAGACCACTTTGCGCTATCGCGGCGGTTCGGCTCCGGATCATGCGCTAGCGCTGATCCTTACGGTTGGCGGTGAGTTGCTCCTTGAGCGCCGCCAGTTTGGCAAACGGCGAATTGGGATCGACCGGGCGCTCGCGCTCGCGCGGCGGCGCGCTGGTCGCGAACTGCCGATGCGACGGGCCGCCCTCGCGCTTGTCACGTCCGCCTTTGTCGCGGCCGCCATTGTCGCGCCCACCGCCGGATTTGCCCTTGTACTTGTCCGCTTCCCTGCCCTTGCCCGCAAAGCGCTCGCGAGGCGGGCGGCCCTTGTCGTCACGTGGTTCGCGAACCGGCGCACCTTCCGCCGGAGCCGCGGCGGCTTCGACCGGCGCATCGCTGCGGGGTTTACGGAAATCGTTGCCGCGGTCGCGCCGTCCGCGGCCGTGACGCTCGCGCTTGGCACCGTCAGGGGCCTCGGCCGCAGCGGCAGCCGGCTGAACGCCTTCCTGCGGACGGTCCTGATGGCCGTGATGGCGATGACGGCTGCGGTCATGGCGCGGCCGGCGCTCTTCGGATCGGCCACCGGGCCGCCAGACGTCCACCATCTCCGGAACCGCAATGGCATCGGGCGCTGTTGCGAGAGCGGTACCCGCATCCGCCCCTACGGCGTCGCCCACTGCGACGCTCTCTGTCGTTGTTTCAGCGGCGGCCGGAGCTTGCGGCACTTCCGTCGCTTGAGCTTCCGATACTGGAGCTTCGGTCGAAGCCGCGGGATCCGGCAAGACTTCGATCAAATTGGCTTCGATCAAATTGGCTTCGACTGCCGCGGCCTCATTCTCACTCGGAACCGTCGAGAACGCGATATCGGGAAGTAACGTCGCGGAGGATGCCACCCTTTCTTCAGCGGCTGGCGGTGCGTCATTGCTGACGTCTGCGACGGTGACGTCAGCGATGTCGCCTGTCTCAGTGGCGGCCACCGGCTCCGGCGCAATTGCGTCGGCAGGTGCGCTTTCCGGCGACGGCGCCTCTGGAGACGAAATCTCCGCAGAGGCGACATCAGGCGAGGCGACATCAAGCGGCGCGGCTTCCACGGGTGTTGCTTCGATCGCAGCCGGCTTCGGCGGCGGCGCGGGGCGGCGCTCCATGCGATAGCCAAGCGCACGCAGGATCGAGGCAAAGTCTTCGCCGGCGGAACCGGTGAGCGAGGTCATCGCCTGGGTGACCACGAAGCCGCGGCCGTCGAACGCGCCCGGCGGCTTTCCACCCGGCGCGGTTTCGCGCCATGACAGCGCGGGGCGGATCAGATCGGCGAGACGCTCCAGAATGTCGACCCGCACGGCGCGCTCGCCGCATTGCCGGTAGCCCAGGACGCGATAGGCATCGCGATCGAGCAACTTATCGACCGGGAACGAGGTGCGGCCGCTGCCCGCAAGGTGCTGCGCACCCGACAGCGCCGACAGGTCGACATCGTCCTGCTTCTGCGCCCATAGCAGCGATGCCAGCGCGCGCGCCGCCGGCTTCAAGAGCGCCGGCAGGTAGATATGATAGGCCCCGAACCGCACGCCGTATTTGCGCAAAGAGGCCCGCGACGGCTGATCGAGATCCTTCATCTCGGCTGCGATCTTCGAACGCTCCAGCACGCCCAGCGCTTCGATCAGCTGAAACGCGATCCCGCGTGCGATCCCCGTGACGTCCTCGGCCTTGGCGAGGTCGAACAGCGGTCCCAGCAGCTTTTCGATATGCGTCTTCAGCCACAGATCGAGCCGCGTCTGTACCGCTTCGCGCGGTGCGCCGGTCAAGCGGTCGTCGGAAATAATGCGGATGCGTGGATGCAGCGCGTCATCGGCCGCAACCAGCTTTGCCACGGCGTCGCCGGTCCAGCGGATGGTGGCATCCGATGTCAGCACGAACTGATCGTCGGGGGCGGCCGATAATTTCTCGGCGCGCGCGTCGATTTCACCGGCCAGCGCTTTTTGCGCGGTCGCCTGCAATGCCTTGGCATCGGAGCCGGCCTCAGCCGCGTCGGGCGCAAACGTGAAACCGTCGAGGCGGCCAATCACGTGGCCCTCTACGATCACTTCGCCGGTCTTGCCAATTTCCGTATTCAACATCGTGTTTTCCCGCAGGCGGCGCATCAATACACTGGTACGGCGATCAACGAAACGCTCCGTGAGCCGTTCATGCAGCGCATCGGACAATTTATTTTCGACCTCGCGCGCGATTCCCTGCCAATGTTCGGGATCCGCCAGCCAGTCCGGGCGATTGGCGACAAAGGTCCAGGTCCGGATTTGCGCGATCCGGCCCGATAGCGTGTCGATATCGCCGTCGACGCGATCGGCCTGATCGACCTGGGCGGCGAACCAGGCGTCCGGAATCCTGCCCTTTTGCATCAAAAAGCCGAACAAAGTCGTCACCAGTTCGGCATGGGCGGCCGGCGCGATCTTGCGGTAATCCGGAATCTGGCAGGCATCCCACAGCCGTTCCACCGCGGCGGCGCCATGCGCCATCGCGCGCACATCGGCATCGCGCGCGGCGTGATCGAGTACCCGCAGATCCTCCGCGATCGGTGCGCGGGTCAACGCTTCGTGAGAGGGCGTCAGCGCCAGCGACACCTGCAAGGCGCCGAGCGAAGAGAAATCCAGCTTCGAATTGCGCCATTGCAGTACCTTCACGCTCTCGAAGGTGTGATTCTGCAGCGCATTGACCAGTTCCGGCTCGAACGGCGCGCAGCGGCCGGTGGTGCCGAAGGTGCCGTCGCGGGTGGCACGGCCGGCCCGCCCGGCGATCTGCGCGAATTCGGATGGATTGAGGCGACGGAACTGATAACCGTCGTACTTGCGGTCGGAGGCGAAGGCGACGTGGTCGACGTCGAGGTTGAGCCCCATTCCCACCGCATCGGTCGCGACCAGGTAGTCGACGTCGCCGGACTGGAACATCGCCACCTGGGCATTGCGGGTGCGCGGCGACAACGACCCCAGCACCACCGCCGCACCGCCATGCTGGCGCTTGATCAACTCGGCAATGGCGTAAACTTCATCAGCCGAAAACGCCACGATCGCGGTGCGCCGCGGCTGCCGCGTGATCTTGCGGTCGCCGGCGAATTCAAGCTGCGACAGCCGCGGCCGCGTCACGATGCTGGCGCCGGGCAACAGCCGCTCGATGATCGGGCGCATGGTGGCGGCACCAAGCAGCAGCGTTTCATCGCGGCCGCGCCGATGCAGGATGCGATCGGTGAAGACGTGCCCGCGTTCCAGATCGGCCGCGATCTGGATTTCATCGAC
>Ga0184612_10001443_pt1 | contig 11444 bp, 7 predicted proteins | sample PLM3_60_coex_FD_133163 | JGI IMG/M metagenome (GOLD analysis project Ga0184612, IMG submission 133163) | Groundwater sediment microbial communities from an aquifer in East River, Colorado, USA - PLM3_60_coex | ecosystem: Environmental > Terrestrial > Soil > Riparian zone | place: USA: East...
CGCTGCACCGGGATCGGAACGGCCCCGTAGGAGCCGTGGTTGAGGTGGCCCACGGCGGGATCAAGGGAGAACAGCTCCGGTATCCCGTCCCACGACACCTCGACACCCTCGACGATCGAAGCCCCGATAGTCGGACCCCCGAAGGCGTCGACGGCCGAGCCCTCGCCCGCGGCGTTCCTCACCCGCCGCAACCTACCCCGCCGGGGGTCACGCGCGAGGGTGGGCCTGGTTGTAGACGCGGCGCAGGCGCTCGCGCGACACGTGGGTGTATATCTGCGTGCTCGACAATGATGCGTGGCCCAGCAGTTCCTGAACTGAGCGCAGATCGGCGCCGCCCTCGAGCAGATGGGTCGCGGCGGAATGGCGGAGTCCGTGCGGTGACGTGTGCGGCAGCCCGGCCGCGGCCGCCCGCGCGGCGACTATCTGCCGTGCCGTGGTCGCCTGAAGGCGGCCGCCACGGGCGCCCAGTAGCAGCGCCGGTCCGCTGATCGGACGGGCCAGCCGGGGCCGCCCGCGGCGAAGCCACGCCTCGAGGGCGCGCTGCGCCGGCTGTCCGAAGGGGACGGTTCGCTCCTTTGAGCCCTTGCCCAGCACTCGCACCACTCGACGGCCGAAGTCCACATCGTCGATGTCGAGACCGCACAGCTCCGAGACTCGCATGCCGCAGGCATAGAGCAGCTCGACCACCAGTGTGTCCCGCAGCGCCACGGCGACGGCCGGGTCGGCGGTCCCGGGCGGGTCGGCGGTCCCGGCCGGGTCGGCGGTCCCGGGCGGGTCGGCGGTCCCGGGCGTATCGGCCGTGTTGGTTCGTGTGGCGGCCGGCGGCGGGGTGGCCATCAACGCCTCGGCCTGGTCCGGCCGCAGCACATGCGGGAGCTCGCGAAAGGCCTTCGGGCTCGCCAGGGCGGCACCGACGTCCCGGCCGAGCCGCCCGTCCCGGTGGGCCCACGCGGCGAAGGTACGGGCGGCGGCGGCCCGCCGCGCCAGCGACGTCCGGGCGGCGCCCGCCGATCTCAGCCGGGCGAGCCAGCTTCGCAGCACGCCGATCTCCAGACCGGCCGGATTACGTACCCCCATTCGCACGGCGTGGTCGAGGAGGCTCACCACATCGGTGACGTAGGCGCGCACTGTGTTCCCGGATCGGTTGCGTTCCGCCGCGAGGTGGCGTGCGAACTCGTCGACGGCGTCGCGCATCGGCTCTGGCAGCGATGCGTGTACGCCGGCCGTCGAGGCGCCTCGCTGACGTGATCGGCCCATCATCTCGACCGTGAGGCCATGCTGGCGCCACGTCAAGCTGCCATTCCGCCAGCGCCCTTTCCCTCCCCGTCGATCTAGGACTTGTTCTCGTGGTTTGATCTCTGACCACGAGAACAAGTCCTAGATCGACGGGGAGGTACCCGGCCGACCGCGACTTCGCGTCGTAGGCTTCGGGCGTGGTGGTCGCACCAGCGCTGCGCAGATGGACCAGACTCCTGGCGCGCTGCTCCCTCGCCGCGGCCGTCCTGGCCGCGGCGCAACTGGGTGTCGGCCATGGGCTCGGGATCATCGACTGGGGGCTTGGCCTGCAGGGCGTCGGCAATGCGTGGGCCCGGCTCCTGACCTGGGTGGCGTTCGTCTTCGCGATCGCCGTGGTGGGCGGGGTGGCCGTCGGTCGCCACACGATCAGGTCGGTTAACGCGGGCGTCGCCTCCTGGATTACGGCCGCCATCGCCTCGGCTCTGGGCGCCGCGGCCGTGTTTCCCCTGGTCTGGCTGCCGGTACGGGCCGCCCGGCCGACCGTCACGAGCCAGCCCGAGCTGGCGATCGGCATCACGGTGGGGGCAGGCATCGTGGTGGGCGCGGTCCTCGCGGTCACGGCACTGGCCGCGGCGCCGATCGCCCGCAGCGTCGCCGCCGGCGTGGCGTGGGGGTGGCTCTTCGCGCTCGGCTCGGCTGTAATGACAGCGAGCACGCGCCGTGAGCAGGCGTCTCCGCGGCTGGGGATGATCGACATTCCTGATCTCCTCACGCCAGCGGACTGGTGGTTCGGGTCGAACCTGATGATTGTCATCGCGGCGGCGCTGGCGGCCGGCATCGCCTGGATCGCCCGCCGTGCCGGCGCGTCCCGGCCTACGACCGCTCTGTCGGGCTTAGCCGGGCCGTCGCTTATCGCGTCCTCGTATGTCATCGCCGGGCCGGGATTTGGCGATCAGACCGACCAGATCGAGCCCTACTTCGCCTCGCTCATCGCGGCCGGGGTCGGCCTGCTCGCGTCCATCGCGGTCGCGGCGACCAGCCGTCGCCCGGCAGCCGGCGCAACACTCACGCCAGCGCCCACGCCCACGCCCGCCCCCGCGCCGGTGACCGCACCCGAACCGGCGTCACCACCGGAGCCCGAGCGCACCCGGTCCCTCTACAAGGTCGCATCACCGGCCGACCGGGCCACGCGGACGGAGCGGGCCTCCCCGCCGCCGGAACCACCGTCGCTGCCGGTCCAGCGCGATATGGATACCCGCTTGCGGCGCCGCGAGAAGGAGCACGTGGACTGGGTGCACAACCTCGTCCACGGCACGACGCCCGACCCGGAGATCAAGGTCCGCCGCCGACGGTCGTGAGTTGCCGCTCGCCTAGCGGACCCGTCGCGCGGCGCTTACCCAGCTCTCGTTCCACAGTCGGTCCACGGCGGTGACGCAGTATGCGTAGGACCGGCCGTTGATCGCCGTCTGATCGACCCACGTCTGCACGGCGTCGCCGGTGCTGCGGCTGGTCGCAATCAGGCGTGCGGTCGGGCCGCCCGTACCGTTGGCTGGCGCCGCGTCGTCGACGCGGTACACCGCGAATCCCGTCGCCGGCGGACCTCTACCGCCACGCCACGTCAACGTCACCGCGCCCTTGGCATCGCGGCGTGCGGCCACCGTGGTCGGGGCCGCGAGGGGGCTGGTGGGCAGGTGTGCCATGGTCGGCACCAGCGCCGGACCGCCGTAGTGGGCATTGCGGTAGCGGGTGACCGCGCCCAGCCGGTCCGCGCGGACGTCATTGGCGGCGAAGTGGATGCTCCCGCTGACCCCGTACTTCTCGTTGAGCGTCAGTTGGCGGTCCAACTCCGCGGCATTGCTCCACGCGCCCTTCTCGCCGATACGGTAGTCCGCCTGGCCGATGTATAGCTGAACCCGCGTCCCCGCGACCTGGTTCGCCCACCAGGGCAGCAGCTTTGCGTAGTCCGCGACGCCGAAACCGATGTGCCAGTAAAGCTGGGGCACGATGTAGTCCAGCCAACCCTGTTTCACCCAGAGCCTCGTGTCGGCGAAGATCTCGTCGTAACTCTGAAGGCCGCGCGTCGGTGACCCGAGCTTGTCGGTGGCGCTGTTGCGCCAGATGCCGAACGGGCTGATGCCGAACTTGACCCATGGCTTGAGGGCCTTGATGCGCCGGCTCATCTCCTGCACTAGCTTGTTGACGTTGTCACGGCGCCAGTCACCCTTGGTCGCAAAGCCCTTGCCGTACGTGGCGAAGGTGGCCGCATCGTTGAAATCCTGATCCGCCTCCTGGTACGGGTAGAAGAAGTCGTCGAAGTGAACGCCATCGACGTCGTACCGGGCGACCGCGTCCAGCATTGAGTCCTCGACGAACCGGCGCGCGTCTGGAATGCCCGGGTTGAAGTAGAGTCGGCTGCCGTTCGTACCAACGGGATAGACCACGGACCACTCCGGGTGCAGCCGCAGTGGATGGTTCGGCGCGAGCAGTTTGGGGTCGCTTCCGGCGCCGCCCTGGCGCGTCGATTGCGTGCCCCGGTACGGGTTGAACCAGGCGTGGAACTCGAGATTTCGGGCATGAGCCTCGGCGATGATGTACTCGAGCGGATCCCAACCCGGGCTGCTCCCGTCCAGTCGACCCGTGAGCCAGTTGGACCATGGGGCGTATGGAGAGGGCCAGAACGCGTCTCCGCTCGGTCTAATGTGGACGAAGATAGCGTTGTGATTGAGGCGCTGCGCAAGGTCGAGCCAGCCTCGATACTCCGCCTTCACCGTCTCGGCATCGAGCCCCGGCCGGCTTGGCCAGTCGATGTTGTACACGGTGGTGAGCCACATGCCGCGCAGCTGCCGGGGCGTGTCGGTCGGACGACCCCCACAGGTGCGTGCCTCGACCGACCGATTCGGGACCTGCAGGCTCTGTTCGGCCGCCTCTGGGCGCACCCGCTCGGACCATCGCGTGGCGCCGACCGGGACGACAACGGCCAGCGCGGCGAACACGGCCGCCGCGGCGAGCATCGGTGCCCGCGGGGGTCCGGAGGGGAGCGGGTCCATCGCCACAGTCTGCCCCATGGCCCGCGCGGTGCCCTGGATCCGGTCGGGCGCCAGAGGTGGCCGCGCACTGGCCCGGATCGCCGCGACGGTGAGCTAGGTTGGGGGCTTCGGGTCGCTCTTGCGCGAGAGGCGGTAGCCGGCGCCCTGGGCGACGACGAAGCCGAGCTCAACCAGACTGGGCAGGACCCGGCGGGCGTCGCGTTCGGAGGTGCCGACGGCGGCCGCGACCTCTTCGGCGCTGCGGAGCTTCCTCGGTCGTACGCCGTCGAGAATCTGCCGCTGCAACGGCGTGAGCCGGTCTTCTGGGGTCTCATCGGCGCGCGGCACCGGGGCCAGGTCCTCGCCGATCCGGCCGACGGCCTCGACCACGTGCGGCACTCCGGTGACGAGAATCGAGCCCTCGATGCGCAGCTCTTCATGGCAGCCAGACGACATAACGGAGGTGACCGGTCCCGGGACCGCGAGGACGGCCCGCCCGAGCAGCCGCGCCCGGCTGAGTGTGAAACGCGCACCGCTGCGGGTGTTGGCCTCGACCACGACGGTGCCCCGCGTGGCGGCGGCTATGACGCGGTTGCGGATGAGGAAGCGGCGCCGGTGTGGGTCGGACCCCGGTGGCCACTCGCTGAACAGCAGTCCCACCTCGCAGATGCGCTCGAAGAGATTGGTATGGCTGAGCGGGTAGGGACGGTCGATGCCGCAGGCGAGCACGGCGATGGTGCAGCCGCCGGCCGCGAGCGCCCCCCGGTGGGCGGCGGCATCGATGCCGAACGCTCCGCCGGAGACTACGGTCCAACCGCGGTCGGCCAGCCCGTATCCGAGGTCGCCGGCCACGTGCTCGCCATAGGAGGTGCTGGCCCTGGCCCCGACCACGGCCACGGACCGTTGGCACGCCTCGGCCAGCGGCCACGGACCGCGCACCCAGACACACTGCGGGGGATAGGTGTCGCGGTGGATAGGGTCGGCGACGTGGCGACTGATGCCGACCAGGTCGTCGAGTTGCCGCGGCCACTCGGTGTCCTCCGGCGTGAGAATGCGCGCGCCGAGGCGGTCGGCACGTTCCAGGGCGACTTCGGCGAGCCGGTACGGGTCGACCGGGCCGAGTCGGACCGTGGCGACCTCCCGCAGCCTCTCCGGCACCCGGCCGGCGCGAAGATCACGTAGCGCGCCGACCGGTCCGACCCGGTTGACCAGCTCGCCCAGGTCTCGGTTGCCGGGCTCGACGGCGTGTCCGAGCGCGATCCGGGCCAGCCGAACGAGGTCTGCGCCGGAGCCTGCTTGCCCGCCGGAGCCTGCTTGCACGTCGGAGTCGGTCGTCCGCCGAGGGTCGGCCGACCTAGGCGAGTCGGCGGTCGCGAACAAGTCGGTTGTCGGGTCCGAGTCTGCGGTCGGGTCCGACTCGGTTGTCCCGCCAGGGAGCACGTTCATGTGACCTCCCCGGTGCGCAGTTGATAGGCCTCCTCGATGTCCTCGGCCGTCGGCACTGCCCGCCCGTCGATGTCCACAATGGTCCATGCGACCCGCAACACGCGGTCGTAACCGCGGGCCGAGAGCACGCCTCGATCCAGCCGTGAGGCCAATTGGTGGGTGGTGGCATGTGAGAGCCGGAACGGCAACTGGCGCAACACATGTCCGGGCACATCGCCGTTGACCCGGAAGCCTCGGCCCGACCAGCGCTCGGCCGCCGTTTCCCTGGCGGCGATCACACGCTTGAGCACCTGGGCCGACGTCTCATGGTCATGGTCATGAGCGCCGAGCAACGCCGCCGCCCGCACCGGGTCGAGGGTGATCTGCAGGTCGATGCGGTCCATCAGCGGTCCGGACAGCCGCGCCAGGTATCGGCGCCGGACGAGAGGGGAGCAGGTGCATGTCGACTCGCCGCCCGCCTGGGCGCAGGGGCACGGGTTCGCCGCGAGGACGAGTTGAATCTGGGCGGGATAGCGCGTGCTGCCATGTGACCGCATCAGGACCACATAGCCGTCCTCGAGTGGTTGTCGGAGCGCGTTGAGGACCCTTGGCCCGAACTCCGGCGCCTCGTCGAGGAACAAGATCCCCCGGTGAGCCAACGACAGTGCACCGGGCCGGGCGAGGCCGGAGCCTCCACCCACGAGTGCCGGCGCCGAGGCCGTGTGGTGTGGCGCCTGGAAGGGCGGTCGCCGGATCAGGCGGGCCTCGGCCGGGAGCGCGCCGGCGATGGAGTGCACGGCGGTCACCTCCAGCGCGGCCGCGTCATCAAGCGGCGGCAGGATGGTCGGCAGGCGCTGCGCGAGCATGGTCTTGCCAGCGCCAGGCGCGCCGAAGTAGGCCAGGTGGTGACGCCCGGCCGCGGCGAGCTCGAGGGCGAATCGGCCGCGTTCCTGGCCAACCACGTCGGCCAGATCGAGCCCATCCCCCTGCTCCGGCTCGGCCGCGCTGTGTGCCTCCGGCAGCGGTCCCGAGCCGCGGATGAAGTCGATGACGCGGCGCAGCGTGTCGGCGGCGCGAACGGTCACTCCGGGGACCAGCGTCGCCTCGGCGGCGTTCCCGCTCGGGACGATCACGCGGCCCACCCCGGCTCGCACCGCCGCGAGGACCATGGGCAGCACACCACGGACCGAGCGCACCCGGCCGTCCAGACCAAGCTCGCCGATGAGGGCGGCGTCTTCGAGCCCGGCGAGCGGCAACATCCCCGTGCCGGCTAGTAAGACCGCGGCGATCGCAAGATCGAAGGCCGAGCCGTACTTGGGGAGCCCGGCCGGCAGCAGGTTGACGGTGATCCGTCGCCGTGGCCAATCTTCCCCGGAGTTGACGATCGCCGCCCGGACGCGGTCGCGGGCTTCATTGAGGGCCGCGTCCGGCAGCCCCGACAGGATCAGGCCGGGCAGCCCCTCGGCGACGTCCGCCTCGACGGTGACGACGTGGCCCTCGAGCCCCACGAGACCAACCGCGCGAACCTGCGCATACCCCATCTCAGAAGGCCCCACGCAGATGCTCTACCTCGGCCGGCCCGGCGCGACGCGGCCAGACGCTCACGACGTCGAAGCGGATCCCCCCGTTGCCGTCCGGACCGCGGCTGTCGGGGTGGGCCGCGAGCCACATCGTCGCCAGCGCCCGTAGCCGGCGCACCTTCGCGTGACCGACCGCCTCGACCGGCGCGCCGAAACGCTCGCCCCTGCGGGTCTTCACCTCGCAGAACACGATCGTGTCGCCATCGCGCGCGATGATGTCCAACTCGCCGGTCGCGCACCGCCAGTTGCGGTCCAGCACCTGCATCCCCGCCTCGGACAGCGTCCGTGCGGCGACGCGTTCACCGTACGCGCCGACGGCGTCCGTGGCTCGGGTCATGTAGCCCACGTTCGCACGCCCGACCGTCCCGCCAAGGCCTACCACAAGATCTGTGGATAACCGACGGCGCTGTGGATAACCAACCGATCCGAGCATCGATGTGGTATCGACCCGAGCCCTAAAATGTCGGTACGTCGACCACGGCCACGCCGCGGTGGGGTCCTCCACGCTCAGGCGATTCCACTGTCCATAAGGGATGACTCTTTGCTGCCGGTGGGGATGATTGCGCATCACTTGCAGCCGCGATCCGCGCGCTCGTATTGGCCGACGAGCGCGTGGCATCCCAATGCGTCGGTGGGTGCGGTTAGCGTCGCCGTCATGCCCTCACACCTGCACGAGGTGTTGGTCGAGATGTTTCGGGATCGGCCGGTGTTGGCTGCCGAGCTGCTCGCCGGTCCGCTGAGGGTCGCGTTGCCCTCCTTCGAGCGGGCGTTGCTGTCGTCGGGTGAGCTGACCGACGTCGCTCCGACGGAGTACCGGGCTGATGTGGTGGTCACCCTGACGGTTGAGGACGCTCCGGTCTTGGCGGTGGTCGTCGAGGCGCAGCTGCGCATCGACGTTCGCAAGCGGCGTACCTGGCCGGCCTACGTCGCCACGCTGCACGCCCGGCTCGGCTGCCCGGTGCAGCTCCTGGTCGTGTGCCCCCACCCGGCGGTCGCCGCATGGTGTTCGGCTCCGATCGTGATCGGCGACCCGGGTCTCGTGCTGACCCCGTTGGTGCTTGGGCCAGCGCAGGTCCCGGTCGTCACCGACGTCAAGCTGGCCAGACGCAGTCCTGAGTTGGCCGTGTTGTCGGCCATGGCTCACGGACACGGCGCTCGACCTGGCCAGGCGATGGTCTTCGAGGCCCTCCTGGCCGCGCTTGACGTTGTCGATCATGACCACGCAAACCTGTATGCTGATGTTGTGCTCGCGGTGCTGCCGGCGGCGGCCCGGGACTACCTGGAGGCTTTCATGACCACCACGACCCACCGGTACCAGAGCGACTTCGCCCGCCGCTACTTCGACCAGGGTGCGGCCAGTGGCGAAGCCCGGGGTGAAGCCCGGGGTGAAGCCAAGGCGGTACTGGCGGTGCTCGATGCCCGTGGCATCGAGGTGCCCGACGACGTACGCGAGGAAATCGCAACCTGCACCGACCTCGATCAGCTCGACACGTGGGTCCGCCTCGCCGCCACGGCCACCAAGGTCAACGAACTGTTCGACTAGCGCGGAACGCTCCGGCCCAGCAATACCAAAGTCTTACCTCGGCCTCAAGCCACGTCTTCGAGCGCGTGCTGGCGGGCGTGTTGATCTGCTTCGGGGAAGGTCGCGTTGACGGCCGGGCCGGCAAGGTGGCCCGCCCGTCAACGCGACGTATTGCTACTGGCTAAACGCCTGGAACTCGGCCACGCGCACGTTGAGCGCCTGCGCGCTGTCCGCTGTGCAGTCGGTGTTGGCGCCAGGGTCAGCGTCCTGCTCACCGGCGTAGTCGGGGGTACCTGTGCACTGGTTGGTCAGCACCTCGAGTCGCAGGTGCGTCGCCTTCGTCTGCGGGACAACGAATGACCGGATTTCGAGCTCCGGTGCGCGTGGCCGTGGTGCGACCGACGGGAAGGCGTCCGTCGGACTCGTGAAGATGACATGGAAGTCGGCCGAGTTGGAGCAGGTCACTGCTCCGTTGGCCTCGCACGCGAGCACCCGGAACTGCCGCAGCGCGGAGAAGCGGCTCTGTGCGCCGCCGTCTGGATCGGTCGGGATGGTGGTGCGCAGCTGCGCGCTTACCTGAATGCGACGCACCTGCGTAGCTCCGCCCGCCAGGTCCACAGTCACCTGCTTGCCAGCCACCGCGCTGCCGAGCGAGGCCCAGTTCGTGGCCTCGTCGTCGTCGACGATACGGGCGAGGTTGATGCCGTCGCCGGATACCACTGCCCCGGCAGCGCTGGAGGCCAGGTTGAGCCGCATCGGCACGGAAAGATCCTTAGCCTGGCCGGCCTTGTAGGTAACCGGTCCGACGCCGACGTGCCCGCGTCCCGGTGCCTGCACGATGAACTCGTAGGTCCCCGGCACCAGGTTCACCTGGTTCGTCAGCGGCGTGGCCGCGTCGGTGTCGGCCACCGCCCTGGCCCGGGCCTGGTAGGGCCCCACGAACAGCTTCGCGCCCGCCACGATGGCGTCGTTTTCGTCGGTCGGGAGGAAGGTCACGGTCGCCTCATTCGCAAACGGCGAGCTGAAGCTCGGCACCGGATCCGCATCCCCCGCCCCGTTGCTGGACGCGCCCTCACCGAGGCCACGCTTGGCGAACGCGTTCCACAACAGATCCTGGTTTGCCCCGCCGAAGCGGATCTGGTCGGCCGCCAGCAGCGCGTCCCGTGAGTCGACCATGCTCACCGCGCTGACCGCCATAAGTGGGAACGAGTCGAATACCAGCTGGACCCATCGCCGGTTACCCGGGCACGCCGTTACCGGCGTGGCCCCGTTGGCGCACGACTTCTGCAACGCGGCATCGCCGGCGCCGTACCGCTGGATCATGGCGCTGCGGATGTCGATGTTGGTCGCGCTCCAAACCTCACCCGAGGCGTGGACCTGCAGTCCGACGAAGTCGTAGTCAATGTGGCTGTAGTTGAGTGGGCTGGCGCTCATGTTGTAGTTGCGGATGCCGGCGTCCGGGTCACCGGTGACGTACTCACCGATCGTGAATGCCCGGGCTCCCGGCGGTGAGTAGCCGTGCTCGAACAGGTACTCGACCGCAAGCTGGTCGGACCAGCTCTCGCTCATCCCCTGTGGCGAGCTGAGGCCAGCGTTCGGCCCGGCGATCATCCGGTTGGTGATCGCGTGGGTGTACTCATGTGCGATCACCGACATGTCGAAGTCGCCGTCGACGCACGGCGCATAGAACGCACCTGCGATCGGCTGCCACAGGTACATGTTGGTGATCGGAGCGATGCCGTCCCCTCCGGTGATCTGGTTGGCGTTGTCGCGCGCGGCAAATCCGGGGGGACCGCCGGTGACGCCACCGGCCTGCGCATTCCCCCGCTCGGGGTCGTTTCCGAGACCGCCGAGGGAGAAGTTGTCGTTCTGCATGTTGAACAGGGCTTCGGTGAAGCCAAGATGGTATGCCCAGTCATGCATGCGGTTGTGCATCGCGAACAGGTTGGCGCGCGCCGCGTCGATGTCATTTCGCTGCGGCGACGTGAAGGTCGTGGCGGGATTGCACGACTGCTCGAACCATTGGTTCGTGTAGTCGTAGGTGTAGTCGCGGTCCGACCGCGCCGTCGCGGTCTCGGTTCCGACGCTGAACGGGTTGTTGTTGAACCAGTTGTGGACGGCGATCGCGTTGTTGCCGTTGGTGGTGTTGGTGGACTGGCCGGTCGCGGGATTGATGTCCCACGCTAGCGGAGACGCCGACGTGCCGACGACCTCATCGCAGCCGGGGGCGGCACTGAAGCACCAGTGCACACGCGTGTCGGTCGACGAGTAGTCGGTCGGCGGCCTATTTGGGAATACCTCCCATTCGGGGTTGTCAACGTCGGAGTCGACGAGATCCTCGCGCACGAGAACGCTTCCGTCGCGGGCGTCGACGTAGGTCGAGTACGCGACCGGCTCGGCACCACCGAGGTTGGCCCCGAGGACCACCTCGTACGCCGCCCGGGCGCCGCGATCCGCCGTGGGGACGGCGACGAGCTCGGTTCGGGCGATGGTGGCTGTGGCCAGCCCCGCGTCGCTAATGGCGATCCGCTCCGCCTCGGACTTCGAGAGGGTGGCCGGCGCCGGTGCCGCCGCGGCGCGGGCAAGCGACGAGCTCACGTACCAGACCGCGCCGTCACGGACTCCGATTGAAATCAACCCATCCACCGCTGCCGC
>Ga0184612_10001444_pt1 | contig 11444 bp, 15 predicted proteins | sample PLM3_60_coex_FD_133163 | JGI IMG/M metagenome (GOLD analysis project Ga0184612, IMG submission 133163) | Groundwater sediment microbial communities from an aquifer in East River, Colorado, USA - PLM3_60_coex | ecosystem: Environmental > Terrestrial > Soil > Riparian zone | place: USA: East...
CCTGCCGCCTGACATCGTCTACGCGGGGTTCTCCCTCGGTGTCATGCCCGCGCAGTCGCTGGCGCAACTGCGCCCTGGTGCACGGGGCGCGATCCTCTATTCCGCGGCTTTCCCCACATCCGAGTTCGGCGGGCCGTGGCCCCAGGGCGTGCCCGTGCAGGTCCACATGATGGATGCCGACCCGTGGGCGGAGGAGGATCGGCCTGCCGCCGAGGCACTGGTCGAGGAGGCAGAGGACGCCGAACTGTTCCTCTACCCAGGGTCGGGCCACCTGTTCGCCGACTCGAGCCTTGACGACTACGAGGAGCAGGCAGCAAAACTACTCAAGGAGCGCACGCTCGCCTTCTTGCACCGGGTCGGCTAGCCCGGAGAGCCAAGGCGCGTGAACTCATCCGCGACGAGAATGCGGGCGTTCATACGGTCGATCTTCCGAAGGATGACGATCTCCCACGCGCGGATCAGCAGCTCGAAGATCCCAAGCACATACTCAGTCTAGGCCCGCGTTCGTCGTCTGCGACGAAGGTGGCCACACACGCCGAGACGGTGGACGGACCAGCCAGCCTACGACCAAGCCCCAGCTGGTTCGCGAAGACTCCGCGTAGCGCCAGGCGAGTCGCCTGAAACACGAGGACACCAACGGTGACGTTGGTGACTGCGACGAACGCCGCACTGACGCCGAAGGCGAAGCCGGAACCGACGCCCGTCGCCACGAGCAGCACCACCCAGTAAATGGTGGCCGCGGGGATCACGACCTGCCACCACCTGCCGAGCACAAGCCCTACGAGCAGCAACGTCGGGACCACACGTTCACTCTACGCCGCTCGAAGCCTCCGGCCGGTGGCCAGATGTGGTGGCGGCCTACTCCTCTGGTTGGGCCAGGTGGACCTTGGCCCCCTCGAAGGGGGCGTCGCCGGTCGACTCGGCCGGCCCGTAGACGAGGTTCAGGACGCCGGTCCTGAAGGTGACGGACGAGATCAGCCTCAGCGGGATCGGGGGCTCGCCCTCGTCGAACAGCCGCATGCCCTTGCGGACGGCGATCGGGTGCACCAACAGGTGCAGCTCGTCCACAAGATCGGCGGCCAGCAGCTGGCGGACGACCGAGACCGACCCGCTCAGCGCGATGTTGCCGCCCGGGTCGTTCTTCAGGGCGGTCACGGTCTCGACGAGGGTGCCCTCGAGCTGTTCGGAGTTCCGCCAGGTGAACTCGAGCTTCTGGTTCGACACGACGATCTTGCGGACATCGCCGAGCGCCTTGGCGAAGCCGGCGTCCTCGCCGCCGGCCGCCTCTCGCTCAGGCCACGCCCCGGCGAAGCTGTCGTAGGTCTTGCGGCCGAAGAGGACGGTGTCGGCGGCGCCGAGAGTCGCGTCGACGGCGGCGCCCATCCCCTCATTGAAGTATGGGAAGTGCCACTGATCGGGCGCCTCCACGACGCCGTCGAGCGAGATGAACACGCCTGCGGCGATCTTCCTCATGGTTTCTCCTTGACGGAAGGGGTCGGTGCCTTCGTCATCCGTCGCTCCTATGTCAGGCCGCGGCGTTGGTCAAGCCGTCGGCGGGAGGATGCATCGATGTGATGATCCTGTACACCACTCCCACGACCTCATCGCGCCAGGGTACGCAACTCACTCAGGCGACGGGCGGAAGCTCGGCCCGCATGACGACGCTGCCGTCCAGCGTGCTCACGCCGACCGCTTGGGCGCCATCACGCGCGACCGAGGAGTACAGGGCGATGTGCAGGGGGCCCGGTGTCACGGTGAAGGTCCCGCAGAGGACCCTTTTTCCCGTGGCACGATCCTGGATCCACACAGCGAATGTCCCGCCGACCGGGAGCCCTTTCGTCTCAAGCTCCACCCACTGGCTCGTCGGCAGTTCGTGAAGGGTGACCTCCCCCGTGACGTCGGGCAGTACCGAGGCGAGCGAGACGACCTCTCCCTGCGGGCCGAACGGCGCCACGATCAACACGAGAGCGACGAGCGCCGCGGCCAAGCCGAGCCCGGCCCTCCCGAGCAACCCTCGCTTCCTCCGCCGTCGCACGAGCTGCCGCTCCTCCGCGATGCGGCCGAAGACCCGGTCGAGAAGGTCGGAGGGGGGTGAGATCGTCGCGCCGAGCCGCTCGGGGTTCGCTAGCGGCAAGAGGTTGGCCACACCGGCGAGCTCGTCGGCTTCGCGCCGGCACTCGGCGCAGCCCTCGAGGTGCGCCTCGACGGCCACCGTCTCGGACGGTGAGAGCTGCCCGAGCACGTAGGCGCCGAGCTGCCTGTGGACGTGCGCCTCAGGAACCATCCCAGCCCATCTCCTCCAGCGCGAGGCGAACCGCCTTCAGCGCGTAGTACACGCGGCTCTTCACGGTCCCCTCGGGGATGCCGAGCTCCTCGGCCACCTCGGCGTAGGGACGATCCCGGAAGTAGGTCTCGAGGAGCACGCGGCGATGGTCCTCCCCGATCCTTCTGAGGGCCTCCTCGATCTGCCACGACACGAGCGCTCGGTCGAACTGGTCGTCGGCCTCGGTCGACGCCGTGGCCTGCTCGGTCGGGTCCACCGATGTAAGGGGTGGCCTGACCGATCGAGCTCGCGCGAGGTCGATCATCACATGCCGCAGGATCGAGAACAGCCACGTTCGCAGCGAGCCCAGCTCCTCGTCGAACCTGTCGGCAGCCCGCCACGCTCGCAAGAACGTCTCCTGCACGGCCTCCTCGGCGAGCCCCGCGTCCCCGAGCGACCGCGTGGCGAACCCGAACATCTCACCGCCGTGCGCGCTGTACGCCGCGCGGATGGCAACGTCATCGAGGATGTCCGGAACCGATCGCATGACCCGTTCGAGGATACGGAGCGCGGCCAGGCCGGGTTCGAGATGGAGCGGCGAAATCTCGCACGACACGTTGAACCTTGCCGGAACGCGGCCCGTAGACGGGGCGACACGATCGCGAATCGCGTGATCGAACGGGAACCAGAGGAGGATCCATGCCAAGGATGAAGATGTTCGCGCTGGCCGGCGCGCTGGCGCTTGGGCTGGCGGCGTGCGGCAGCGACGAGCCCGCACCGCCTGCCGCCGATCCGCCTGCCGGTGCGCCCCCCGGGTACGGCGGCGGGGCCGCGGCCACCGTTAAGACCGGAGAGACCGATCTCGGGACCATCCTCACGGACGCCGAAGGACTGACCCTCTATATGTTCGGCGCGGACGAGAACGGCCAGAGCACGTGCTACGAAGAATGCGCCGCGACCTGGCCGGCACTCACCGTCGATGGGGAGCCCGTGGCCGGTGAGGGGCTGGACGATTCGAAGCTCGGCACGAGCGAGCGCACCGACGGGACCGTCCAGGCGACGTACGGCGGGCTGCCGCTCTACTACTTCGCGAGCGACACCGCGCCCGGCGACACGAATGGCCAGGGTCTCAGCGACATCTGGTACGTGGTCTCGCCTGAGGGCGAACCCATCAGCTGAATACTGCGATCTCCCTTCCCCACGGGGCCAGGCCGGAAGGCCTGGTGCCCCGTCGGCGCCGGGATCCTCGTACTGACGGCCATTCGTTCACGAAGACCCGGTGCTAGCGTTTCGCATGTGTTCCCTGAAACCAGCGCTCAAGGAGCCGAGATGGGAACGGTTGTCTTCGACACCAGCATGTCTCTCGACGGATTCATGACGGCGGCAGGCCTCACGGCCGACGAGCCGATGGGACCCGGGGGCGAGGTCTTGCACGAGTGGGCGTTCGGCAGCGACGAGCGGAACCGCTCCTACCTCGCCGACGCGATCGGCCGGGGCGGTGCGGTGATCGCCGGTCGCGTCACCTACGACGCCTCGATCCCGTGGTGGGGCGCCGACGGCCCCACCGGGCCCACACGGCTGCCCGTCTTCGTCGTCACCCACGCCATTCCGGACGACCCGCCCGCCGGCGGGGTCTACCGGTTCGTCACGGACGGCATCGAGGCCGCGCTGGCACAGGCGCAGCAGGCGGCCGGCGAGAAAAACGTCACGATCATGGGAGGCGCCTCCCTCGGCCGGCAGTACCTCGCCGCCGGCCTGGTCGACGAGATCCAGATCCACCTGGTCCCGGTGCTGTTCGGCACCGGGACCCGCATGTTCGAGCCGCTCGGCGACGACCACATCGCGCTCGAGCGGATCGAGGTCATCGACACGCCGCAGGCGACCCACCTCCGCTACCGGATCGCGAGGTGACGTCGTGGCCGTAGACGACGTCTCGCCCGACCTTGCCGGCGAGGACCGCCGGCGCGTCCTGCGATCGGTGATCGACGCGAACCGCTTCATGATCCTGGCCACGGCCGACGATCGCGGCACGCCCTGGGCGACGCCCGTGTGGTTCGCGAACCCCGATGGTCGACGGTTCCTGTGGGTCTCGTCGCCGACGACCCGGCACTCACGGAACATCGCGTCCCGACCCGATGTCGCTATCGTGATCTACGACTCACGGACGGCGGTCGCGGATCGCCAGGCCGTGTACGCGGAGGCCACCGCTCACGAGGTCGCGGAGGACGAGCTCGAGGAAGGCATCGAGATCTTCTCGCGCGAGTCGGTGTCGCAAGGACTCGCCGAGTGGGAAGACGCGTCGTGTTCTTCGACAGCACCATCGACCAGGTCGCAGGCAGTGCAGGTTGAGGCGCGCGAGCAGCGGGGGTCGTCGGCGGTGGTGCTTGCGCTCCCTGCTCCCGATCGCGCTTCTCCTGATGCTCGCTATCGTCCAGGTCGGCGTGCTCGCCACGGATCAGCTCCTGCTCACACAGGCTTCACGCGCCGGGGCGCGGTTCGACTTACCAACCCGCAGCACGGACCGTGCCACGACCGATGAGATTAGTGGGGCCCGGTCCGTCAGACTGTACGACGACCAAGCCAACGAGAAGGGAACGGTGACATGAAGCTGACGACCACCACGTTCGTCTCCGTCGACGGAGTGATGCAGGGGGTGGGCGGGCCGGAGGAGGACCGCAGCGGCGGGTTCGAGCGGGGCGGATGGACCACGCCGCTTTTCGACAACGAGACCGCGACGTTCCTGTTCCAGGTCTACGGGCGTGCCGACGCGTTTCTGTTCGGCCGGCGGACCTACGAGATCTTTGCCGGCTCCTGGGGAGCGATGGCAGATCCGGGCGCCAATCCGATCGGGGTCGCGTTGAACACACAGCCCAAGTACGTGGCATCGACGACACTCACCGACCCACAGTGGGCGGACACGACCGTCCTCCCCAGTGAGGTCGCGGCCGCCGTCGGCGAGCTGAAAGCTAAGCCGGGACGCGAGCTGCAGGTGCATGGCAGCGGCGACCTGATCCGGTGGCTGCTCGACAACGACCTTGTCGACGAGCTCAACCTGTTCATCTTCCCCGTGGTCGTCGGCGAGGGCACGCGGCTGTTCCCCGACGCCGGCCCGGACATGGCGCTCGAACTCGTCGAATCGCGGGCCACCCCCAGCGGGGTGACGATCCAGGTCTACCGGCCCACCGGGCGCCCGCAGTACGGAACGTCCACGGCCGACTTGAAGCACGTGACATAGACGCCGCATCGGGGCGGCCGGACGACCGCAGCGACCGACGGACCCTGTCCCGTCGGGCCGCCAGCGGTGCCGCCGTCCGTCGAATCTCACGCACGCCGACCGAGCGGATCGGCTCGTCCAGATGCAGGTCGTGCCGGCCGATGCGGACGCCGAGCTGGCGCTCGATGGCCTCGGCGACGTCGCTCGGGGTCACGCTGCCGAACAGCCTGTTGCTAACCGGTCTACCGTTGCCACGTGCAAGCCGAAGCGCCCGGGGGTAGGAAGTGAGCGCTTCGTCGCGACCGAACCCGCTGCGGAGCTCAACCGCCTTCCGACGTCTGTGGCTCGCCCGAACAACCTCGCACGTCGGCGACGGCATCGCCCTCGTCGCCCTCGTCCTGCTCGTCCAGGAGAACGAAGGAACCGGCACCGCCGTCGGCGTCCTGCTGCTCGCGAGTTCGGTTCCCCGCTTCCTCGGCCCACTCGCGGGCGTCGTGGTCGATCGCGTCGAGCAGCGCACGCTCATGGTCCTATGCGATCTTGGCAACGCCGCGATCTTCGTCGCCATCGCATCCCTCCAGCCGTCGTTCGGAGTCCTGCTCGTACTCGTCGCCGCTTCCGCGATCCTCGACACGCTCTTTGCCCCCGCTGGCCGAAGCGCGGTCCCGGCTCTCGTCCACGCGGACGACATCCTCCAGGCGAACGCCTGGATGGGCACGTCGCTCAATCTGCAGGTCGCCCTTGGGACGCTCATCGGCGGCGCTCTCGTCGCCGCCATCGGCGTACGCGGAGCCTTGGCGTTCGACGCGGTGTCGTTCGCCCTCTCGGCCGCCCTGCTCATCGGTTTGCCTCGACTCAGGGTCATGCCGCAAGAGCCGCCGGGAGGCTTCCTCGCCGTGGGGAAGGAGGGTCTGGCTTTCGCGTGGCGCACGCGCGTGGTCCGAACGTTCGTGATCGTTCTGTTCCTGGGGGTGGCCTTCGCGGCCGTGGACAACGTAGCGCTCGTCTTCTTGGTCCGCGAGACCCTCGGTGGCGGACCACTCGCCTTCGGGCTCGTTTCCGCCGCCTTCGGCGTCGGCATGATCGCCGCGTCCGTCGGCCTTTCGATCCGACGAACCACGCTGGCCGTAACCAGCCTCCTCATCGTCGCCTGGCTGGCGAGCGGGATCGGCACGATCACGACCGGCCTCGCTCCGCTGATCGCCGTCGTCCTTGTCGCCCAAGCGATCGGGGGCTTCGGCAAACGGTCTCGAGAACGTCGCCGCCGACACGCTGATCCAGCGAGCGGTCCCGCGCGAGATGCTGGGTCGCGTCTTCGGCCTCGTGTCCACCGCCGCCTCTGCAGGGAGCGCACTCGCCTACGCGGCCGGCGGCCCTCTCCTCGACCTCACCTCACCTCGGGCCGTCTTCCTGATCGCCGGCGCCGGCATCCTCGTCGTGACGGCCTTCCTCTGGATCGCTCTCCGCCGCAAACCTCGATCCCTCTCCGAAGACCCGAACCAACCAACTGGGTAGCACTCGACGATGGCGGGCTGAAGGTCAGGGGCCTCGCGTCGGGGCTCGACGTCGCGCAGACGTTCGATGACGGTGATGCTTCCGTCCGGAGTTCTCGTCCCGAGATGTTCAACGCGCTCAGTCCATTCCTCGTCCTAGCTCCCGACGAAGGAGGGGTTCTGCCGAACACGCACTTCAGACGGCGGGGAGGCCGACTTCTTCCTCAGGCGTGACGCCCTCATGGTGAACCACTTCTCGCTCGGCAACGCGATGGGATCCGACAGGTGGCGTTCGCCACGGAACTCGGGTTACCTGCTCGTTGCCAGCGGCTCAGAACCCAAAGCCTTGATCTCGGACGATCGGGGAACCTACCGTCTCTGCCGGGCGCGCCTTGAAGCGGCCACTTAGCCCTCAGGGCCTATTCTCCTGTCGCGGCCGGGCAAGACCAACCGTCATTTCGTGAACGTTGTAGTCCTTTCGCGATGGGCGGTTCGGAGGGCAGGACCGTGCTGGTCAGAGGGGGATGTGGGTGAACACATGAAGCTCCTCGTGATCGGCGGAACACGTTTCGTGGGACGCCATGCGGTCCAGGAGGCCGCCCGACACGGCCACGAGGTCACGGTGTTCCACCGCGGCGGGTCGGAGCCCGGCGACGGCTTCCCCGACGTCGAGCACGTGCACGGCGACCGCGACGGCGGCCTGTCGCTCTTGAAGGGTCGCACCTGGGATGCCGCGCTCGACACATGCGGCTACGTGCCGCGCGTCTTGCGCCAGTCGGCGCGGCTGCCGGGCATCGCGGCCGGTCACTACACGTTCATATCTTCGCTCTCGGTCTACCCCGACGACGTCGCTCCAGACGCCACGGAGGCAACGCCCGGCCACGGCCCGCCATCTCCCGACACCGAGGAGATCACCGACGAGAGCTACGGCCCTCTGAAGGTCGCGTGCGAGTCAGAGGTGCAGAGTGCCTTCCCCGGCAGGGCCCTCATCGTGCGCCCAGGATTCATCGTCGGGCCGCACGACTCGAGCGACCGGTTCCCGTATTGGGTGCGCCGGGCCGCGATGGGCGGGCAGATGCTCGCGCCCGAGCCGGCGGACCTTCGCGTGCAGCTCGTCGACGTGCGGGACCTGGCGACCTTCGTGATCGTCCACATCGAAGCGACGACCGCCGGTGTGTTCAGCGTGACAGGCCCGGCGGGCGTGCTCACGATGCGGGAACTCCTTGAAGCCTGCGTGGCCGCCGGGGACGTAGACACCGAGACGATCTGGGTCGGGGAGGCCTTCCTGCGCGAACACGGTCTGCATGAGGCCGGCGAGCACGGGTGGGAGCAGCTGCCGTACTGGTACCCGGAAGCACCGGGCTTCTCCACGTTCAACGTTTCGAAGGCGCTCGACGCAGGCCTCCAGCTCCGCCCGCTCGCCGAGACGATCGCAGACACGCTCGCGTGGGACCGCACGCGGGAGCAGACATCGCCGATGAGCGCCGGCATCACTCCCGAACGCGAACGGGAACTCCTCGACGCATGGCGCGACCGCGAGTGACTACTGTCGTGTTAGTCCAGCGGGAGCATCCGTGCTAGACCGGTTGAGCTAGCTTCTTCTCTTCGACATACCGGACGCCACTAGAAGTGATGTGGAACCGCTTGGTCTTCGGGTGGTGGAGCGCGAGCTTCTCGCGGTCGAGACTCAGGAGACGGTTCTTGAGGTGGTCTTTGCGGGCGGCGCGAAGCCAGCTGGCAAGTTCGTCTAACGAGGCACCCCCCGGACCCGCACGGTAGAGCATCAGAATCGCCTGGTCGCGAGGCGTGAGCTTGGCCAGAATCACAGGTTGGCCGTCGATCTCCTGGACAGCGGGAACTTCCTTAGTCACGAGGTCCTCGATGATCCGCTGGGCTTCGTCGGCAGCGACCGCGTGGAAGAGTCGCACTAGCTCCGCAAGCACCCAGTCCATGTTTCGCACCACAAGTGTTGCGTCCTGGAGGTTCGGGTCAATGCCATCTCCTAGATGAGCGGCGTCACGGTTGTTGCGGATGTCATAGATCAGCTTCAGCGTGCGCGGCATGTGCAGCCGGACCGAGTCCGGCTGAGTCACGGTGTTCTCGAATGCGACCAGCAGCTTGTCCACACTCGGGAGAGCCTTCCCTATCGGGGTAACCTTCTGACCGGCGACCTGTTGCAGGATGCGGAAAACCGCTTCCGAGAAACGCTCTCCCTCCACCTCCTGGGGTCGATGATCGCCGAGGTGGAACCGCCGCTTCGCTTCGACGTATGACTCCAAGAGATCGTCAACGAGCTGCGGGAGGATGCCGCGTGCGAGGAACCCCTGTCGCACATCGTCGAGGTCCACTAGCCGCCTAGCTCTTGTCTTCGGGAGGGGTATGTCCTCTCGCCCTGTCGACGGCCGACTTGAACTCCCCAACCCACTTCGAGGTCAACACGATCTCGTCCCGGTTTGCCCCGGCGTTGAAGCCGTCTAGCGGGCCGAGGTGCTTGCTCGAGAAGTTATTTCGCTGGTAGCAGTTCTTGCGCTCGACCTCGCGACGAACTGCATCGGCGCGTACGGGCCTCTCTCGGAGCCCATACGCCCTAGCTCCACTTACGAGGGCAATCACTGTCTTCGCCTGCTCCGCGGCTGAGGCGCCCAACCTTCGCGCCGGAGGGGTCACGTGAACCGTGCCCTCAGCGAGAGTTAGCACGTCTCGAAGATCCTGCTCCCCCACGCCGGACTCCTCGGCCAGCTGTGCGAAGAAGGCGGCCTCATCTGGCGGGGAGGCGTCCGCCTCGTCAGCGGTCTTCGTGGCGGCTGATGTGCGAGTCTTGCTCGACGACGAAGTACCGTTCGCATTCCCGCCGCCACCCCCTTTCGAGCTGCCCTCCGCCTCCCTCAGGAAGTCCACGGCCTCCTTGTACGCAACGGCACGCAGGTCATCCGGAACGTCTGCTGCCGCTACGGCAGCGGCGGCCTCCCGGAGTATCTCCTCGATCTTGCTTGCCTTGGCCATCTATCCCTCGCTCTGTTCGCGCTCAACCTCCTACCGGTTGACGTACTTCCACCCGCCGTCTTCCTTGATCCTTCGTAGCTCCTTCTTCTTGACAAGCCGGTATAGCGGCCCGGAGATGCTAGTGACCGGGTAGATGTGAGCGCGCTCTTCCAGCTTGTCCCGAACGACACTGATCTCGCGCTTCGTCTTGAAGTAGCCCTCATCGATCAGTTCCCGGATGTATTCCGTGGGCCCCGTTCGAGTCGCCTTGGTTCTTGGCAATGCTCGGTCGCCTAACTTGTCTCGCGCCCGCGAAGCGCGGCGGTTAGTCGAGCGGTTGAATCCGCCCGAGGACGAGAACCGCTCCAGCAGCGATGCCACCTCGTCTGCGGTCCCGTCGATAGACACCTTCGTGCCGCCGGGCAAGACCAGGTTCGCCTTCGTCATCGCGCCTGCCTCCATCCCTATGCAAGAACGATGGCTAAGCGTACGGCTCGAATAAGCTGACGACAACGAGGCAGCAGCCCATCGACGAGACATCGAAGGCAACGGCGCGCGGGGAGGGGGTTCGCCCGGGCGTCGTCGCGCGAGCCGGAAGTCACCGCGGAGCCTGCCGAGCACAGCGAGACGCGCAGCCCGGGGGAAGCCCCGACCTCAGCGCGCCTCGCCGAGGCCGGGTTCGGGACTACTGCTCGTCCGGGACGACCTCGACCGAGATGACCGGGTCGACCTCGGCGAATACGTGCACCTGCACCTCGTGCACGCCGACCGAGCGGATGGGCTCGTCCAGGTGCACGTCGTGTCGGTCGAGGCGGACGCCGAGCTGACGCTCGATGGCTTCGGCGACGTCGCTCGGAGTCACGCTGCCGAACAGCTTGCCCTCGTCACCTGCGTGCGCGGTCACCTGGACCGGCGTCGCGATGAGCCGTTGGGCGAGCTGCTCGGCCTCGGCCTTCTCCTCGTTCACCCGCACGGTGTGTGCACGCTGGAGGCTGTCGACGTGCTTGACGCCGCCCCTGGTGGCCTTGACCGCAAGTCCCCGAGGCATCAGGTAGTTGCGGGCGTAGCCGTCGGCGACCTCGACGACATCGCCCGGGACGCCGAGCTTGTCGACGGGCTTCTGCAGGATGATCTTCATCGGGCCGAGAAGGGCAGCAGCGCCATCTCGCGCGCGTTCTTCACGGCGGTGGCCACGTCGCGCTGGTGCTGCGAGCAGTTGCCCGTGACGCGACGCGCGCGGATCTTGCCGCGGTCGGAGACGAACTTGCGCAGGGTGGCCGTGTCCTTGAAGTCGACGTACTCGACGTGGTCCTTGCAGAAGATGCAGATCTTGCGCTTCTGCTTCTTCTGCCAGCCCTTCTCGTCCTTCTCCCGCTTCGGCGGTCGTTTCCTAGCTTTGGGTGGCATCCAGCGGTGTCTCCTCGTCTGCCATGGGAGCGCCGACCGTGGCGGGCGTCCAATCGCTCGAACCTCCCGAGCGACCCTGGCGCTC
>Ga0184612_10001445_pt1 | contig 11434 bp, 10 predicted proteins | sample PLM3_60_coex_FD_133163 | JGI IMG/M metagenome (GOLD analysis project Ga0184612, IMG submission 133163) | Groundwater sediment microbial communities from an aquifer in East River, Colorado, USA - PLM3_60_coex | ecosystem: Environmental > Terrestrial > Soil > Riparian zone | place: USA: East...
CCTCGCGCTGGGCCTCGGGATCGCCGTCCTGCTGGCCAGGGTCGACACGCGGATCCGTTCCAAGAGCGTGGCGGAAGAGGGATTTGCGCTGCCGGTCCTCGCGGAGATCCCGCAGATCCCGCGGAGCCAACGGGACACGATCGTGTCGGTGGCCGAGCCGACCTCGCTTCCCGCCGAAGCGTTCCGGCTACTCGGAACCGAGGTCGCCCGCTGGTCGATCCAGAACGGCAAGACGAAAGCCGCGTCCGCATCCTCAACCGGGCCAAGGGCGCTGCTGGTCACGAGCTCGGGGCCTTCCGAGGGGAAGACGACCGTCGCCGCGAACCTCGCCGTCGCGCTGGCAGAGACGGGCAAGCGGGTGATGGTGCTCTCGTGCGACTTCCGTCACCCCGACGTCCACCGGTTCTTCGGCGTGCCGAACGACACAGGCCTGGTCGACGCTCTGAGCACCGCGAACGGCAGGCCGCTGCTCACCGATTGCACGTGGGACACGCCGCACGAGAGCGTGCGGGTCGTGCCGAGCGGGCCGGCGCGAGAGACGCCGAGCACGCTGCTCAGCTCTGAGCACATGCGAGCGGTCGTCAACGAGGCGAAGGCCGTGGCAGACATCGTCGTGCTGGATTCGGCTCCGATCTTGTCGGTGAGTGACGCCGCGTATCTGTTGCCGTTCGTCGACGGTGTGCTGATCGTTGCTCGGGCGGGGTGGACCCGGCCGGAGATCGCAGCCCGCACGACGGAGGTGCTGGAGCGTCTCGGGGCTCCGATCCTGGGCGTCGTCCTGAACGCGGCCAAGGAGATCCCCGTTCCATCCGGGTATCGCGCGTACGTGCGACCGCGGGAGGACGGGCATGCGGGGAATCCCCCACTATCGCGTCCCTCCGAAGAGGTCTAGCATCTACGATGTCGGACACACTTTCGTCTGAGCACGGAGTGGTTCGGGGGCTCGTCAGGTACACGGACTGGTGGCAGCCGTCGACCGCGTCCGTGATCCTGGTCGGGCACTCCCGTCGCGCGCGATCCCTTCACGATGGCCTTCATCCTGGCCTGATCGACACCTTGGACGAGCGTTCCGAGCTTCGACGACGCTTCCTCCTCCTGCCTGAGCGCGACCGTCTGGTGCTGATCCTTTGGTACCTGCGGGAGCTCGCCGTGGGCGAGATCGCGCTGGAGCTCGGTGTCTCGCGACGGCAGTGCTTCCGGCTGCGGGGGAGCGCGATCCGCAGGATCGTGCAACTCGGTGATCCACAGGCTGCGGCCTAGCGAACCGCCACCTCGTGACCGCACCGTCATGACCACGGGAAAGGAGTCCTCGCGTGAACGCTGATCGCATCCGCGGTTTCATCCAGACGGAGATCCTCTTCGAGGACGACAACGTTGCTCTGACGAACGAGACGCCGCTGCTCGACGGGGTCCTGGATTCGCTCGGTCTGATGCAGCTCGTCGCGTTCTTGGAAGAGGAGTTCGAGATCGAGGTCCAGGACGAGGAGGTGACCGTCGAGCACTTCCGTACGATCGCGGACATCGAGGATCTCGTGAATTCCAGGGTCGCGCAGCGGTGAAGGCGTCTGCCCTGCCGGTCATCGAGTGGGTCACCCAAGAGCAGTCCGAGTTCTTCCAGGCCGTCTGCCTCTTCGCCCGAACGCTTCCGGACGACACCCGGGAGCGAGATCGGAACGCGGAGTTCTCGCGCGAGGCATGGGACCGGTGTGGCGCCTTCGGGATCCATGGCCTCCCGGTCCCACAGGAACAGAGCGGCGGGGGGGCGGACGTCGTCACGACCATGCTCGCTCTCGAAGGGCTGGGGTACGGCTGTCGCGACAACGGGCTCGTGTTCTCGATCAATGCCCATCTCTGGACGAGTGTGATCCCGGTCTGGCGGTTCGGGTCCGAGGAACAGCGCGCGCGGTGGTTGCCGGGTCTGTGCTCGGGGGAGCTGATCGGGTGTCATGCGATAACCGAACCCGAGGCCGGCTCCGACGCGTTCGCCATGCGGGCAACGGCCCGACGAGTGCCCGGCGGCTACGCGCTCGATGGACGGAAGGTCTTCATCACGAACGCGCCGGTGGCAGATGTCCTCATCGTGTTCGCCCGGACCTCGAAGGGCATCGGGCCGTTCGGCATCACCGCCTTCCTCGTCGAGCGCGGTGCGAGCGGGTGTTCGGTCGGCCGCGAGTTCGACAAGATGGGTCTGAGAACGTCCCCGATGTCCGAGGTCGTCCTCGAGGACTGCTTCGTGCCCGAGTCGGCGATCCTCGGGGAGCGAGGGCGAGGCGGCGAGATCTTCCAGGAGTCGATGCGCTGGGAGCGCGCCTGCATCATGGCAAGTCAGGTCGGCCTGATGCGTCGGACGATGGAGAGCTGCGCGGACTACGCCCGGCAGCGGCGCCAGTTCGGGCAGCCGATCGGCAAGTTCGGATCCGTCGCCGACAAGATCGCCAACATGAGGATCGCGGTCGACGCCTCTCGCGCGCTCGTGCTCCGCGTGGGATGGCTCATGGACGCCGGACGGGACGCCACCGTCGAGGCCGCCGTGGCGAAGGCGTTCGTGAGCGAGGCCAGCGTTCGTACGCACCTCGACGCCGTGCAGATCCATGGCGGGTACGGGTACATGACCGAGGTCGAGATCGAACGATCCCTCCGCGATGCGGTCGGCGGCACGATCTACTCCGGAACCTCGGAGATCCAGCGTCGGATCATCGCGCGCGACCTCGGGCTCTGATGATGGCGCCGGGCGTGGTCTCGTTCCCTTGCTCACGGGGCAACGGAACGTCGGATGACGGGGTATGAGCTTCCTCCTGAACCAGATCCTCGACGATGCGGCTCGGGAACGGCCGGACCACCCGGCCGTTCGCTGCGCCGGGAACGAACTCACGTACCGCGAGCTCGTCGGCGCGGCGAACGGACTTGCCCGAACCCTCCTGGAAGCCGGGGTTCGCTCGGGGGACCGTGTGGGGATCCACCTGCCGAAGCGGATCGAGACCGTCGTCGCCGTCTACGGCGTGCTGAAGGCGGGGGCGGCGTACGTTCCGCTCGACCCGAAAGCGCCCACACCTCGCCTGGCCATGGTGGCGAAGGACTGTACGATCTCGGCGATCGTCACGACGCATGAGCGCGCGGCGTCGCTCCTGTCGCAGATCGACGGACCACCACCCCGCCTCGTGGTGCTGGTCGACGACGGGGCCGGGGTGTCGGATCTGCCATCCACCGTGATCGACTTCGACTCGGCCTCGCGGCCCGCGAGCGATCCGAGCGTGTCAACGATCGACACCGACGTGGCCTACATCCTGTACACGTCGGGCTCGACGGGCGTTCCGAAGGGCGTCACGCTCACCCACCGCAATGCCCTGACGTTCGTGGAGTGGAGTGCATCTCGGATCGGCGTCGAGCCTGGCGACCGGCTCTCGAACCATGCGCCGCTCCACTTCGACCTCTCGGTCTTCGACCTGTTCCTCGCTGCCTTCGGGAAGGCGACGGTCGTGCTGGTCCCCGACGAGATCGCGTTCCTGGGCACCGAGCTCGCTCGGTTCGCGCGGTCGGAGCGGATCACGATCTGGTACTCGGTGCCGAGCGCCCTCACCTTGCTCTCGCGAACCGGGCGGGATCCGGGAGCCTTCCCGGATCTGCGAACCGTCGTCTTCGCCGGCGAGGTCTATCCCACCAGGGATCTGCGTGCGCTGCGCCGGGTCGTTCCGGCCGCCGCACTATGGAACCTGTACGGCCCGACCGAGACCAACGTCTGCACCTACTACCGCGTCGACGACATCCCCGAGGATGACCGGCCGATCTCGATCGGGCGGGCATGCGAGAACACCGAGGTCTTCGCGCTGACCGACGACGGGAGTCTCGCCGGCGTCGGGGAAGTGGGGGAGTTGTACGTCCGTGGCGCAACGGTCATGAGGGGCTACTGGGGCCGGCCTGACAAGACCGCCGAGGTCCTCGTGACGAGCCCGCTGCCCGCTCACGCAGGGGAACACGTGTACCGTACCGGCGATCTGGTGCGGCTTCAGCCGGACGGCAACTACGACTTCCTGGGTCGTCGAGACCACCAGATCAAGAGCCGTGGCTACCGCATCGAGCTGGGCGAGATCGAGGTCGTCCTGCACGGTCATCCCGCGCTCGCAGATGCCGTCGCGGTTGCCGTTCCACACGAGGAATGGGGCAGAGCCATCATCGCGTGCGTCGTGCCGAACGAGGGGATGGAGATCACCACGAGCGACGTCAAGCGGCACGTTGCGGAACGACTGCCCCGCTACATGGTGCCCTCCAGGGTTGAGGTCCTGGACGAACTGCCCAGGACATCGACGGGCAAGGTGGATCGTCGCCGGTTGGGGGACGTCGTGAGCGAGTCAACCGCCGCCCTTCGCGGTGCTGGACCCGGGGGCTGACGGTGGGCCGTCCGAAGCGCCGAGTTCGCCCATCCGACGGCGGGACGAGGGAGCGGAACTGAGCGTGCACGTCTTGTATCTGATCGACAGCTTGGCGGTAGGTGGCGCAGAGCGTTCGCTGGCATCCATGGCGCCATACCTCGTGGCCGCCGGTGTCCGCCTCGATGTGGCGTATCTGCGCGCGCGGCCGGGCGTGCACGACGCCCTGCGAGAGGGCGGGGCGACATTGTTCCCGCTGGAGGGGCCGGGGGGACGTGTCGGCGGCCTCCGCCGCGTCTATCGGGTGATCCGTGAGCGGCGGCCCGACCTGGTCCACACCACACTCTTCGAGGCCGATCTCCTGGGCAGGATGGCCGGTCGGCTTGCTCGGGTGCCGGTCGTCTCGAGCCTCGTGAGCGAGGGATACGGCTCCGAACACGTGAGCGAGCCGGGCCTCCGTCGGTGGAAGGTCCGAGCGGCGCAGGCTGCGGATGCTGCGACCGCGCGATCGGTCGTCCGGTTCCACGTTCCGGCGGAGCACGTGGCCGACAGCATGGCGCGGCATCTGCACGTTCCGCGGGACCGCTTCGACGTGGTCCCGAGGGGCAGGGACCCGGATCTGCTCGGCCGTCGGTCCGTGCGCCGCCGGGGTGCGGTTCGGTCACGCCTCGTGATCGGCCGTGACGTCCCGCTGGTCGTGGCGGTGGCACGACAGGAGCACGCGAAGGGTCTCGACGTGCTCCTCGACGCCTTCGCATCGGTGATGGCGGAGCGACCCGGCGCTCGACTGCTCGTGGCTGGGGCCGAGGGGAACGCGACGACGTTCCTGCGGGAGCGGGTGGCTGCGGGTGGTCTCGATGGAACCGCCCTCCTGCTGGGGGCCCGAGAGGACGTGCCGGATCTCCTGTGCGCTGCCGACGTGTTCGTCCTGCCGTCCCGGCGCGAAGGGCTGCCGGGGGTGTTGCTCGAGGCGATGGCGCTCGAGGCGCCCGCCGTCGCGAGCAACCTGCCCGCGGTCCGCGAGGTGTTCGAGGGTCGTGACATCGGGCTGCTGGTGCCGGTCGGCGACGCACCTGGACTCGCGGCGGCGATCCTGGCAACGCTCGCCGATGCCGAGGAGGCGTCTGCCCGAGCCGAGCGTGGCAGGGTGCGCTTCCTTGAGCGGTTCACCGCCGAGAGGGCCGCACGCGGGATGCTCGAGATGTACGAGCGGGTGCTGGCGTCTGGCAGACGGTCGGACCTTCCCGCGCCGGAGGTTCGGGTCGACGAACGAGGGGTGACCGAGGGATGAAGGCCGCGTACCTCGTGCGATTCGATGACCTGTGTCCCACGATGAACTGGACCATCTGGGAAGAGGTTGAGCGGGTGCTCCTGCAGACCGGCGTGCGGCCGATCCTGGCCGTCATCCCGGACAATCAGGACCCATCGCTGCAGCTCGACCCCCCGGCAGAGGATTTCTGGGAGCGGGTCCGGGTCTGGCAGAAGCGCGGCTGGACCATCGGGCTGCACGGGTACCAGCATCTGTACGTGTCCGCCGAACGAGGGCTGTTCGGGTGGAACGGCAGGAGCGAGTTCGCGGGGCTCGGGTACGAGGGACAGTTGGAGAAGCTGCGGCGAGGGACGGCGATCTTCCGCGAGAACGGTGTGGTGCCCGAGGTCTGGGTGGCACCGAACCATGCGTTCGACCGGGCAACCGTCGCAGCGCTGCTCGCGTGTGGGGTCGATGTGGTGAGCGACGGGCTCGCCCGGTATCCGTACCGGGACCGGGCCGGAACGCTCTGGGTCCCGATGCAGACGTGGGGGTTCAAGCAACAACCTCCCGGAGTGTGGACGGTCTGCCTACATCACAATCGTTGGACGCTGAGCGATGTGGCCGACTTCGGTCGCGAGCTGGAGGTCTACGGTCCCCGGATGACGCATCTCGACGCGGTCCTCGAGCGCTTCGGGGATCGTAGGCGCAGCGTGTCCGACCGGTGGTTCCTCGCGCAGCGACGGATCAAGCGATCGGTGCGTGGCCGGCAGCAACGTCTCAAGCGCAGGCCTGCGCCCGATCGCCTCGCGAACCGGGAGCCATAGCAAGGAGCCACGAACGACGAACGGAGCCTGCGGGTGGCTGGGTATCCACCGGCAAGGCTTCCCGCCGGTGCCGGTCGACAACCCGGCACCCATGTTGAAGGAGGACCATCATCAAGACGACCGCGCTACTGCGGCGCCGGATCCTCTCCCGGAAGGCGAGGATCGGTGTGATCGGACAAGGGTACGTGGGCCTTTCGCTGTCGTGCGCCGCTGCGAAGGCTGGATTCACCGTTCACGGGATCGACGTCGACGACGAACGTCTCGCCGATCTGCGTCAGGGGACGCTGTCGGTCGCGGGGGTTCGAGAGGAATTGTTCCGAGCCGGCATGGCGACGGGCAAGGTCGCGTTCATGACCGATCCCGAGGCGATCTCCGAGTGCGACATCGTCCTGATCTGCGTTCCCACGCCGGTCCGGGATCAGACGCCGGATCTTTCGCACGTCGAGCAGGCGACCGAGGCGGTCGCCCGGCACCTCAAGCCCGGCGGGCTGGTCGTCCTCGAGTCGACGACGTACCCGGGCACGACCGAGGAGCTGGTCATGCCGATCCTCGAGCGCTCGGGCCTGCAGGGAGGCCGCGACTTCCTGCTCGCGTACTCCCCGGAGCGGATCGACCCCGGCAACGACGAGTTCGACCTGCGGAACACGCCCAAGATCGTCGGTGGGATGACCGCCGAGTCGACGGGGGTCGCCGTCCTGTTCTACGGCCAGCTCGTGGACAAGGTCGTTCCGGTCTCATCGTGCCGGACCGCCGAGCTCAGCAAGCTGCTCGAGAACACGTTCCGCCACGTGAACATCGCCCTCGTGAACGAGATCGCGATCCTGTGTCACGAGGTAGGGATCGACGTGTGGGAGGTCGTGGACGCCGCCTCGACGAAACCCTTCGGGTTCATGACGTTCTACCCCGGTCCCGGCGTGGGCGGGCACTGCATCCCGCTCGATCCGACCTACCTCTCGTGGCAGATACGACGCGAAGCCGGACACCAGTTCCGGATCCTCGAGCAGGCTCAGGACATCAACGCGCAGATGCCGACCTACGTCGCGGCGCGCATCGGAGAGGCCCTCAACGACGCGGGCAAAGCGGTGAAGGATGCCCGCATCCTGGTCCTCGGCGTGTCGTACAAGGCCGACGTCGGAGACGTTCGCGAATCACCCGCGCTCAGGGTGATGGCCCAGCTCCATCGGCGTGGAGCGGTCCTCGAGTACCACGACCCATTCGTTCAGTCGGTGAACGTGAACGGCCTGCACGTCACGCGGACCGAGCTTTCGCGCCCCGCCGTCGAGGCCGCCGATTGCGTCGCGATCCTCACGCCGCACGCCGCGTACGACCTCGATTGGATCGCCAACCACGCGAGCGTGGTCTTCGATGCGCGGAACGCCTTCGGCCCGGACCACCGCCCCAACGTCGTGGTGCTGTGAACGATCCGATCCGCTTCCGACGGTCCGCCGTCACGCTCGTTCGGAACGTGGGCGCCGAGGTCCTTCTGACGGCCGCGGGAAATGACGACATCGACCGGCTCTCGGGGACGGCGGCCGCGATCTGGCACGTCCTCGAGGTCCCGAGGACCTCGGCGGAAGTGGCTCATCTCGTGGCCGGATCGTTCGGCGAGGAGGATCGGATCGTGATGGCCGACGTGGAAGCGTTCCTGGCCGAGCTCCTTCAGCGAGGATGGGTGGAACCGGTCTCCCGATGAGCGAACCCCCCGGCCCCGCCGTGCAGGGAGCTGCTCCGCGCTCCCAGCCCGACCTCTCCTCGACGATCCGGTGGGTCGCCGCGTTCGGACTGCCGGAGGCCGCGGTCGGCGAACGCACCGTTGCGTCCGGCGTTTGGCCGGCAACCCTTGCCTGGCTGGGGTTTCAGCGACTCACCGGTCTGGGCGTCGCGGCGCTCGAGGCCGGCGCGCTCAGGCTGGGGGACGCCGAGGCCGAGCAGTTGCTGGAACGACATCGAGGGGCGATGACGGTGGCGCTGCAGATCGAGCGATGCCTGCTCGACCTGGCGCCGCGACTCGAGAGCGACGGCATCGACTTCCTGGTCCTGAAGGGGCCCGCCGTGGCCCGCGCCTTCTACCCCGATCCCTCGTGGCGATCGTTCGGGGACCTCGATCTCCTGGTTCGGACGGCGGATTGGCAGGCGGCGTGTGTCGCGCTTGCGAAGGCCGGGTTCCGGCGACAGCTGCCCGAACCTCGCCGCGGTTTCGACGAGCGGTTCGGGAAGGCCGCGACCCACATCGGCCCGGACGGCGTTCAGATCGACCTTCACCGTACGCTGGCGCTCGGTCCGTTCGGATTGTGGCTGGAGCCCGACGGGCTCTTCGAGGACACCGTGTCGCTCTCGATCGGCGGCCGGGCGTTCCGGCGGCTCGACGACACTAGGGCGTTGCTTCACGCGTGCATGCACGCTGCGCTCGGCTCGCGCCGGGTCCGCCTGCTCCCGCTCCGGGACGTCGCGCAGATCGCAGGGATCGGTCGGGTGGACTGGTCAGAGCTGGATCGACTGGCCGGCAGATGGCGGCTGCGGGTCGTGGTACGACGCGCGCTGGACGACGTGCAGACCCAGCTGGGTGTGGAACCGCCGCCCCTCGCTCGTCGCTTGCTGGAAGCCCCGATCGACCGTCGGGAGCAGCGCGCGATGGCCGCCTACCTGACCGATCGGCGGAACCGGGGAGGCACGGCACTCTCGACGCTTCGCGCGATCCCCGGGGTGCGGTCCAAGGCTGCGTACCTGCGAGCTCTTCTCGTTCCTGATCGCGAGTTCGTGATGGCGAGGGACGGACAGAGGCGGACCCCATACCTTCACCGCTGGCTCGTTCCCCTGCGATGGTTCGCGTCCTCGCGCGGGCGAGGGTCGCGAGGGTAGGCATGTCGGTGCGCGTGCTGCATGTCGTTGCGACCAACGAGCGTCGCGGTGCGGAGATGTTCGCCGTCGACCTCATCCGGGCCATGAGGAACGAGGGATTGGAACAGCGAGTGGCCGTCCTTCGAGCGACCGCGGGGACCATCGCGAGGTTCGACGCGCCGACCCACCCGCTTGGGGGAAGCAGGCAGGCCGGCCGCTTCGGGCCGCAGCGGGCGCGATCGCTCCGTCGCTTGGTGCGCGGGTGGAGCCCCCAGGTCGTGCAAGCGCACGGCGGTGAGGCGCTCAAGTACTCGGTTCCTGCAGCGTTCGGCTCGGGGGTGCCGGTCGTCTATCGAAGGATCGGGTCGGCCCATCCGTGGGTGACGGATGCGGCCCGGCGGGGGCTCTACGGATGGCTGATCCGCAGGTCCGCCCTCGTCATCGGGGTGTCCGAAGCGGTGCGGAGTGAGACCGTCAAGGTCTACGGGGTACCGCTCGATCGGACGCTCGTTATACCGAACGGCGTGGACCCCGATCGCGTCCGGGCCTCACGCACCCGCGATCCGGTGCGGGCATCGCTCAGCGTGGCGCTGGATGCAAGGCTCCTGCTCTCGGTCGGGGCGCTGACGTGGGAGAAGGACCCCCTCGCGCTGATCGACGTCGCTGGGCGCGTGCTCGATGCCGTGCCCGACGCGTGCTTGGTCCTCGCCGGGACCGGACCGCTCCGCGCTCGCACGGAAGCGGCGGTGCGGTTCGGGCGCCACGCCGAACGTATCCGGCTGCTCGGCGCTCGGAGCGACGTCGGTGACCTGCTCGCGGCGGCGGATGTCCTGGTGCTATCGAGCCGCACCGAGGGCATGCCCGGTGTGCTGCTCGAGGCGGGGATCGCCGGTGTCCCGGTCGTGTCGTACGGCGTCGGTGGGGTCCCGGAGGTCGTCGAGGACGGCGTGACGGGCCTCCTCGCACCGCCCGGCGATCGCGAAGGGCTGACCGAGCGGATCCTTCGCCTGCTCGACGAGCCGGAACTCCGCATCGCGATGGGTCGGGCCGCGGCGAAGCGCCTGCCAGGCAGGTTCGACATCGGGAGCATCGCCCACCGATACGCGGAGATCTATCGGGCCTTGGCCGGCGCTCGAGGAACCGTGATCGACTCTGCGGTCAGCTGACGCCGGCGTTCCATGCCTGGACGAGGGTGCCCGGCTGATCGAAACGGCGGAGCGTGATGCTGCCGTGCTCCGTATCCATCACGTGGATCCGCGCATCGGGGTGCGCTGCGGAGTCGAGCCAGAACTCGTTGCCCTCATACACGCAATCCACGAGCTCGAACCAGTCGGGCTGTCCCCCCTCTCGGGCCGGATCGACGGCGAAGCCCGCCCTTCGGTACCCGCGGAACTCGCACCCCACGAAGCGAACCGGCATGACCGGCTCGGCCGCGTGGTGTCCGGTCGTGACCTCGTAGTCGTGCAGGCCGTTGCCGTCGAACACGAGCCGATCGAAGGTGACGCGGTCGGGGCTCGTTCCTCCCATCTGGGCGAGGACCTCGAGCTCCGACTCGCCGTTCGCGTACAGGATGCAGTCCCGGTAGCTGTACGGGTTGCGGTACGCACCGTGGACGATCCCGGAACGCCCGTTGTGATAGGCGACGAACCCCAGGATCACTTGTGGGGTCGGCGTGTTCTGCCAGGCATAAGCGCCAAGTACGCGGTTGTTGTGGGATGCACAGTTCGCGAAGGTCCAGGGGTACTCGACTGCAAGGAGCGCCGGCCACGTGAAGCCGCCCGCGGTATTATTGCCCTGCACGCCGACGGCAACGCAGTCTCGAGCGATGTTCCCCCGCCCGTTGCCGAGCAGGAACCCGGAGAGGGCGTACCCGCGACCCGGCGGATCGCTTCGAACCAGCGACGCGACGCATCGCTCGAGTAGTAGGTCATCGGTGGAGTCGTTCGCGTCCCACCAGTACGCGTCTTCGAGGACGTCGTGGACGATGCAATCTCGAACGACGATCCCGTGACTCATGTGTGGCACGAACGCATGACTCCCGCACTCCGTGACCACGACCCCTTCGACGAGACTCCCACGACTCCCTTCATGGGAGTGGTGGAAGTGGAGGCCGTAGCGCCCCAGGACGGGCTCCGTGGCGCCCTCTCCATCGGGGC
>Ga0184612_10001448_pt1 | contig 11429 bp, 8 predicted proteins | sample PLM3_60_coex_FD_133163 | JGI IMG/M metagenome (GOLD analysis project Ga0184612, IMG submission 133163) | Groundwater sediment microbial communities from an aquifer in East River, Colorado, USA - PLM3_60_coex | ecosystem: Environmental > Terrestrial > Soil > Riparian zone | place: USA: East...
CTGCTGTCACCTGCGGCTTCACGGTCGCAGGCGGACAACTGACACCACTTTTCGGGTTGACGGTGGAGGGAAGTGGAGTACAGTGGAGCGCATTGGCGGAGCCGGGTGGCTGCGCCGGCCCCGGGACCGCGAAGCAAGGGGCGAGGGGGTGGGGGTCCTGTGTTTATGGGCACCCATACACCGCGCCTTGACGACAAGGGCCGGCTGATCCTTCCGGCGAAGTTTCGGGATGACCTGGCGGGTGGTGTCGTGATCACTAAGGGGCAGGAGCGCTGTCTCTACGTGTTCCCGGTTGCCGAATTCCGCCGGTTGGCCGAGCAGCTACAAGCACAACCAGTGACCCATAAGGCGGCCCGGGCCTACGGCCGGGTGTTCTTCGCCAGCGCACACGACGAGCTGCCCGACAAGCAGGGCCGCGTGACCATTCCGGCCCACCTACGCGAGTACGCGGGGTTGGAGCGCGACGTCGTGGTGATCGGGGCGAGCAGCCGCGTGGAGATCTGGGACCAACAGGCATGGGAGAGCTACCTGGCGACGAGTGAAGACGAGTTCGCCAGGATCGAGGAAGGGGTGTTGCCCGGCGGGCTGTAACCGGCCCGCGGGAGTCTGGCGGCCGGCCCCACGGCTGTGCGGTTTCCGCGACTCGAGGTCCGCGACCTCGAGACGCTGCGACGTCAAGGTCCGCGACCTTGACCACTGTTCCGTTCGCAAGCTTCGTTCGCTCGCAAGCTCGCCGGAACGACCGCAGCAAACCGAAGCGACCGCAGCACCGGGGTTTCCGTACCGCGAGATCTCCAGCCGCTCACCGGCTCCTGACACCTCTTCCCCGGTGCCAGGCGCGAGCGAGCGGGTGGGGATCTGGTGGTACGGCCGGCTGGCCGGCAGACGGACCCGGTGTGACGGCCGCGAACCGCGCACCGGGCGGGCAGCAAGGGGGTCGACGTGGGGGAGCACCACGCTGCCCACGATGCGGGCGTTCCCGCGGGCGGCAGTGCCGAGGGGCAGCGAGGCAGCGGCCCGGCCGAGGCGCGGGCGGAGCACACGCCCGTGCTGCTCGGCCGCTGCCTCGAGCTGCTTGCCCCTGCCCTGCGCAGCGCCCACCCGGTCCACGTCGACGCGACGCTCGGCCTGGGTGGGCACGCAGAGGCGGTGCTCACCGCCCATCCATCGGTAACCCTGGTCGGCCTCGACCGGGATCCCGACGCGCTCGCCCGGTCGAGGCATCGCCTCGCCCCCTACGCCGACCGGGTCCATTTCGTCCACGCCATGTACGACGAGCTGCCCCGGGTCCTTTCCCAGCTCGGACTGACCACAGTGGACAGCGTGCTGTTTGATCTCGGCGTCTCCTCGATGCAACTCGACGAGGCGACGCGGGGGTTCGCGTACGCCCACGACGCGCCGCTGGACATGCGCATGGACCCGACGACGGGGATAACCGCCGAGGAGGTCGTCAATACCTACCCGGCGGCCGACCTCGCGAGGGTGCTCCGGGTGTACGGGGAGGAGAGGTTCGCCTCCCGCATCGCGGCGGCGCTGGTGCGCGAACGTGCGAGCCGTCGCATTACCTCTTCGGCGCGACTGGCCGAGCTCGTCCGGGAGGCGATCCCGGCCGCGACCCGGCGCACCGGCGGCCATCCCGCCAAGCGGACCTTCCAAGCACTGCGCATTGAGGTGAACGGCGAGCTCGCCTCGCTCGAGGCCGCGTTGCCCGCGGCGCTGGACGCGCTGAGGGTGGGCGGACGGATCGTCGTTCTCGCCTACCACTCGCTCGAGGACCGCATCGTCAAACGGGCTCTCGCCGAACGGGCGAGGTCCACCGCGCCGGTGGACCTGCCGGTCGAGTTGCCCGGCACCGGGCCGCGGCTGCGGCTGCTTACCCGGGGCGCGGAGCTGCCAACCCCGGCCGAGGTCGCGGCCAACCCGCGCGCCGCATCCGTGCGGCTGCGCGCCGGCGAGCGCGTCGACCCGGACGCGCGACCGGCCCGGCCGGTCGCCGCGATGCACCAACCCGGGGCGCGGGGACGCCCCGGCCACCAGAGGGCCCGCAACGCCGGTGCCCGCAGGGTCACAGACAACCAGGACAAGGGGGAAGGGCAATGAGGGGAAACTCGGCGAAGCTTGCGAGCCGAACATCAGGTACGGCCACCCGTGCCCGGCACAGCCACAGCGGAGCCGACGTCCGGCGGGCCGCGAGGCCGCAACCACAGCGACGGCGCCATCACGCCGACGGCGCGACGCGCGACCGGGCCTTCACGGACGGGGCCAACGCGTTGCGGATCGGCTACGCCGAGCCGGTGGAGGACATCGGGCCGGACAGGTTCGGCCCGTCTTCGCGGCGCCGGGCCCGGCCGCACGGCGCCGACCCGGTCCCGGAGCCCCTGTCGGCCGCGCCGCCCCTGCCTGTCACGGTGCCCCGCGCGTCGTTCCTCTTCCTCGTCCTGGGTGTGGTGGTCACCGGTGTGCTGGGCGTCCTCGTCCTGAATACCAAGATCAACGAAAACGCCTTCCGGCTGGACGAGCTGCACAACCGGCAGGCGGCGCTTGACCTGCGGGAGCAGCAGCTATCACAGGATCTGGACGAGCGCGAGTCGCCCGGCAACCTCGCCGCGGCCGCGAAGCGGCTCGGCCTCGTGCCGGCGGGCCCGCTGGCGTTCATCAACCTGCCCGATGGTCGGATCGTCGGCGTCCCACAGCCGGCCAGCGGCCAGCCGAGCACGACCGCGACGACGGCCAACGGGGCGGGGCGGTGAGCCGTGCCGCGCGGGGGGTCAGACCGTACGGGTGAGCCGGAGCCGCCACGCAGGGCCGGCAAAGATGCCGGCGGCGCAGACTCCCCATCCGTCGTCCGGCGTAGCCGGATCAACGAGGCCCGCGGCTATCATCCACGCGGTCGTACGGTCGGCGAGGCGCGCGGGCGAGACACCGGCAGCGGCGCATCGGACCCCTTCCGGCCCGCGCTACGCCTCGTCTCCGGCGACAACGAGGGTCGGCCGTCCCGGCGGCGCAACCCCGCGGCCAGAGCGGCCCCCGCCGCCCCGGCCAGAGCGGCGTCGGCCACCGCGGCCAGAGCGGCATCGTCGGGCACGGGCCCCCGCCGCGGTGGCCGCGCGGGCGGCACCGGCCGGACCAATACGGAGGCACGCGCCCGGACGGTTGGCGGGTCGAACCCTGGGCGACCACGCGGCGAGTCGGCACCGCGCCGCGTGTCCGTGCGGCCGTCGGCATCCAGGTCCCGGCTGGCCGAGCCGACCCGTCGGCTGCGGGTCGGCACGTTCGTCCTGCTGATTCTGTTGGTCGTGATCGCGGGCCGCCTGGTGGAGTTGCAGGTAAACGATGCCCCCCGGTACGCGGCGCAGGGACTGCGGCTGCGGCTCGAGACGGTCGACCTGCCGGCGGCCCGGGGCAGCATCGTGGATCGGGACGGCGCCTTGCTCGCGGACAGCGTCGAGGCGCGCTACGTCTACGCCGACCCGGGACTGGTCGACGACCCGGTGCGTACGGCCGACGCGCTGGTGCGCGTGCTCGGCGTGCCAAAGTCGGAACTGCTACCCAAGCTGGTGCCGCACCGGCGCCGCGACGGCTCCGCCGTGCGATTTGAGTACCTGGTGCGCGGCGTCAACGTCCCGGTCGGCGATCAGGTGAGCGCCCTCAACCTGGCCGGCGTCGGCGTCCGCCGGGACGAGCGGCGGAGCGTGCCTGGACACGACCTGGCGGCCAACCTGATCGGCTTCACCGGCCGCGACCTCATCGGCCTGGCCGGCCTCGAGGCGAGCCACGACGAGCTGCTGCGCGGCGTCGATGGCCGGCGCACGTTCGAGATCGGGCAGCCGGACGGAAGGGTGAACCTGGACCACGAGATCCCGGGCGGCTACCACGACGAGACGCCGGCGCGTCCCGGCAGCTCGATCCAGCTCACCATCGACCGCGACCTCCAGTTCGAGGTGCAGCGCATCCTGGCCACGAGGATGCGCCAGGTAAGGGCCACCTACGGCGCGGCCATCGTGCTCGACGTGCATTCGGGCGAGGTGCTCGCGCAGGCGAGCTACCCCTTCTACGACGCGGCGAACGCGCTGGCGTACCGGTCTCAGGACCGCGGCGACGTCGCGACCGGCATGACCTTCGAGCCGGGATCGGTGCACAAGGCGATCGTCATGGCGGCGTGCCTGCAGGAGGGCATCGTGACACGGAACTCCTCCGTGGTCGTGCCCCCGTCGATCACCAAGGGCGGCGTCCGCTTCAGCGACACCCACCCGCACCTCAAGCCGACCGCCATGACACTGCCCGGGATCCTCGCGTGGTCGTCCAACCTCGGCACGATCACGCTGGCCGATCGTCTCGGCGCCGCGCGCCTCTACGAGTATCAGCGCAGGTTCGGCCTGGGCGACCCCACCGGCGAGGGCCTGCCCGGTGAGTCCGCGGGCCTGGTGCAACCGCCAGCGAACTGGAGCGAAGCCAGCTACGGTTCGATCCCGATAGGGCACGGAGTATCGGTGACGCCGCTGCAAATGGCGGCCGTGTACGCGGCTGTGGCCAACGGCGGTGTCTGGGTGCGCCCGCACCTCGTCAAGGCCGTCATCGCGCCGGACGGCACGGTGACGCCCGCGCCGGCGGCCCCCACCCGGCAGGTCATCTCGGCGGAGAACGCCGCGGACCTGCGCACCATGCTCGAGGCGGTGGTGACCGTGCCCGGCGCGACGGGACTCAACGCACGGGTCGACGACTACCGGGTGGCCGGCAAGACCGGCACGGGCACACTCATCCGCGACGGCGTGCAGGTCGCCGGGGAGGTGGCCTCCTTCATCGGCATGGCGCCGGCCGACGCCCCCCGGTACCTGGTCGCGGTCTTCGCCCATACACCGGGCGGCAACGGCGGTCAGGTGGCGGGCCCCGCGTTCGCGGAGATGATGGAGTACTCGCTGCGGCACTACCGGATAGCGCCAACTGGCACAAAGCCACCAAAGTTCCGCGTTTACCCGTGACGGCCACCCGTGACCTGGGTCACCCGAACAGCAGGCGCAGCGGATGCGGGTAGGGTCAGACGCCGTGTCCGGCTATCCCCGTCCCAGCCGCGTCGCCGAGGTCCCCCTGCGGGAGCTCGCGACGAAGGTGCATGGGCGCGTTGTGGCCGCGGGTGAGCGCAGCGACGCCGGCCACGGCGTCGCTGTGACCGGAGTCACCCACGCGAGCGACGCGGTGCGGCCGGGCGACCTCTACGCGGCGCTGCCCGGCGCGCGACGGCACGGTGCGCAGTTTGCCGGCGATGCGGTGCGGGCCGGAGCCGTGGCGGTGCTCACCGACGCCAGCGGCGCCGCCGAGATCCAGCGGACGGCGCCGGCCGTACCGGTGCTCGTCGTGGACGACGTGCGCGGCGTGCTCGGCGACGTGGCATCCGCGGTGTACGGGGCGCCCACCGAGCGCCTTCCGGTCATCGGACTGACCGGCACCGCCGGTAAGACGTCGACGGCGTACCTGGTCGAGTCGGGGCTGCGCGCCGCGGGTCACACCACCTGCCTGATTGGCACCGTGGAGACCCGGATCGCCGGCGCGACAATCGACAGCGAGCGCACGACGCCGGAAGCCACCGACCTGCACGGGCTGTTCGCTGCGGCGCTGGAGCGCGGGGTCACGGCCGCGGTCATGGAGGTGTCCAGCCACGCGCTCGCGTATGGCCGGGTCGGTGGAGTGCGTTTTGCGGTCGGCGGATGGACCAATTTCGGCCTCGACCACCTAGACTTCCATGCCGACGTCGACGACTACTTCGCCGCGAAGGCACGGCTGTTCGACGGCCGCTGCCGGGCCGAGATCCTCAATCTCGACGATCCAGCCGTACGCCGGTTGGTGCGCCCGGGTCGGTTGACGTACTCCGCCACCGGGGATCTGTCGGCCACCTGGCGATCCGATGACATCGGTGGCGAGAGCTTCGCCCAGACGTTCACCGCGACCGGACCCGGCGGAATCACGTTGCGGGCCGGGGTGGCGCTGCCCGGCCGGCACAACGTGGCCAACGCCCTGCTCGCGATCGCCTGTCTGGTCGAGGTCGGCATCGATCCCGCCACCGCGGCCAAGGGCGTCGCGGAATGTCCCGGCGTGCCTGGCCGCCTAGAACGAGTTACCGCTCCGGGGCCGGTCCTCGGCGTCGTGGACTATGCGCACAAGCCCGACGCGATCGTGGCGGCGCTGGCCGCTCTGCGCGAGCTGGGTGCCGGGAGGCTGATCTGTGTCATCGGTGCGGGTGGAGACCGCGACCGCGGCAAGCGGGCCTACATGGGAGAGGCGGCCGCGAGGGGCGCGGACATCGTCATCGTGACCGACGACAATCCGCGATCGGAGGATCCGGCGGCGATCCGGGCCGATGTGCGTAGCGGCGCCGAGAATGCCGCGGGCGCACGGGTGATCGAGGTCGGCGGTCGTCGTGATGCCATCGCCGCGGCGGTACGCCTCGCCGAGGCGGACGATGTCGTGGCGGTTTTGGGCAAGGGGCACGAGCGGGGCCAGCAGATCGCCGGGGCCATCCACCCCTTCGATGACCGCGTCGCGCTGGCCGAGGCCCTTACCGAGCGGTTCGCGAGCGAAAAGCAGGTGCGAGCATGAGGAGCGAGCTTGCGAGCGAAAAGCAGGTACCTGCGAGCACGAGGAGCGAGCTTGCGAGCCCCGCAGTTGCGAGCGAAAAGCAGGTACCTGCGAGCACGAGGAGCGAGCTTGCGAGCCCCGCAGTTGCGAGCGAAAAGCAGGTAGAGACGTGATCCCGCTGACGCTGCGGGAGATCGCGACCGCGGTCGGCGGCAGGCTCGTGGGCGGCGACCCCGCGCTCACAGTGACGGGGTCGGTCGAGTTCGACTCGCGCCGGGTGTCGGCCGGTGGTCTGTTCGTCGCCTTCGCCGGGGAGAAGGCGGACGGCCACGATTTCGCCCCCGCCGCCACCGAGGCTGGTGCCGTCGCCGTGATCGGTACGCGTCCGGTCGCGGCGCCGACGATCGTGGTCGCTGATCCGCTGGCCGCGATGGGAGCCCTCGCCCGAGCCGTGGTTGACCGGTTGCCCGGCCTGACGATCATCGGGATCACGGGATCGTCCGGTAAGACGTCCACAAAGGATCTCATCGCGCAGCTGCTTACCCGGGTCGGGCCGACAGTCGCGCCCGCGGGCTCCCTCAACAACGAGCTGGGCCTGCCGCATACGGCGCTGCGCGCCGATGCCAGTACGCGGTTCCTCGTCCTGGAGATGGGCGCCCGCGGACCCGGCCACATCCACTACCTCTGCCAGATCGCTCCGCCCAAGGTCGGCGTGGTGCTCAACGTCGGGGTCGCCCACATCGGCGAGTTCGGCTCGGTCGAGGCCATCGCGCTCGCAAAGTCCGAGCTGGTCGAGGCGCTGCCGAGCGACGGCCTGGCCGTGCTCAACGGCGATGACGAGAGCGTACGGGCGATGGCGGGCCGCACGGGTGCGAGAGTTGTGACCGTCGGCGAGGCGTCCGGCGCCACGGTGCGGGCCGTCGATGTCACGCTCGATGCGCGCGGTCGTCCGTCGTACACCCTGGTCACGGCAGAGGGCGACCGCCGAACCGTCCGATTGGGACTGGCCGGACGCCACCAGGTCGGCAACACGCTGGCCGCGGCCGCGGTCGCGCTGGCCCTCGGACTGCCGGTGGCCCACGTCGCGACGGCCTTAGGGGACCTTCAGCCGGTGTCCACCCGAAGGATGGATGTCTTTGACCGTGCGGATGGTGTCACGGTCATCGACGACTCGTACAACGCGAACCCGGCCTCGGCCGCCGTGGCGCTACACGCGCTGGCGGCGATCGGGTCGGGGCGGCGACGCGTCGCCGTGCTCGGTTACCTCGCCGAGCTCGGCGACCATGAGCGGGCCGGGCACGAGCAGGTCGGCCGGCTCGCGGCGGAGCTCGGCGTGGACCGGATCGTGGTCGTCGGGTCGGCCGCCCGGCCGATCCACGACGGCGCGGTGGCGGTTTCGAACTGGGGAGGAGTGTCGGTGCAGGTGACCGATCAGGAGGCGGCGGTGGCGTGGCTGGCGGGCGAACTGCGCCCCGGCGACGTCGTGCTGGTGAAGGGCTCCCGCTACCGCACGTGGGACATCGCCGACGCTCTGCGAGGCGATCATGAGCTCAGCGCCGACGCTTTGCGAGGCGATCATGAGCTCAGCGCCGACGCTCTGCGAGGCGATCATGAGGCAGGCGCGGACGTGCCAGCGAAGGGCGTTGTCGCGGGCAAGGTGGTGACGCCGTGAGGGCGGTCATCGTCTCCGCTGCCGTCGCGTTCCTGATGTCGATCTTCATAACACCGCTGGCGATAAAGATATTTACCCGGCTAAAGGCCGGCCAGCCGATCCGCTCCGACGGGCCGCAGTCGCACTTGAGCAAGATGGGTACGCCGACGATGGGCGGCGTCGTGTTCATCTTCGCCACGGTCGTCGCCTACGTGGCCGGGCACGTCGTGCTCTCCACGCTGCCCGAGGCGCAGCTGGCGCCGACCGGGCCGACCACGACTGGTGTGGTGCTCCTGGGCCTGCTCGTCTGCCTCGGCCTGCTGGGCTTCGTCGATGACTTCCTGAAGGTACGCAGGCGCCACAGCCTCGGCCTCAACAAGCGCAAGAAGTTGCTCGGCCAGATGATCGTCGGGGCGGTGTTCGGCGTGCTCGCGTTGTGGCTGCCGAGCGGGCCACCGGAGCGGGAGCCCGTGGCGAGCGAGTTCCTGTCATTCGTCAAGGACATCGAATGGCTGGAGATCACGAAGATCGGCGCGCTGCTGTTCTTCATCTTCGTGGTAATGGCGATGTCCAACGCCGTGAACCTCACCGACGGGCTGGACGGGCTGGCCACCGGCACCTCGGTGATGGTGATCGGCGCCTACGCACTGATCGCCTTCTGGCAGTACCGGCACTGGGACAATGACCCTAGCTACAACGGTCCGGCCTTCGAGGTCCGAGATCCCCTGGAGATCGCGATCATCGCCGGCGCCGCCGCGGCGGCGTGCTTCGGCTTTCTCTGGTGGAACGCCTCGCCGGCGCGCATCTTCATGGGTGACACAGGCTCGCTCGCTCTGGGCGGCCTCATCGCCGGGCTCGCGTTCGCCACCCGCACGGTGCTGTTGCTGCCGATACTGGGCGCGCTGTTCACCATCATCACCGTTACCTGGGTGATCCAGATCGGGTCATACCAGTTGTGGCAGCGTCGAGTGTTCCGCATGGTCCCCTTACAACATCATTTCGAGCTGGCCGGCTGGAGCGAGGTGAACATCGTCATCCGGTTCTGGATCATTGCCGGCCTGGGCGTGGCCGCGGCGCTCGGCCTGTTCTACGCGGACTTCCTGCGCGTCAGCGAGTTGGCGCCTGCCGTGACGCCGATTCTGCCGTCCCCCTCGCCATGAGCGCGCCGCGCGGCTACGCGGGCCGGCACATCCTGGTGGCCGGCACCGGTGTGGCGGGCCGCGCCGCCGCGGAGGTGCTGTTACGCGTCGGCGCGCGGGTGAGCGTCCTCGACCGTCGAGACGGCCCGGCGCTGGCGGAGCTTCGGGCCGCCGGCGCCGATGTCGCGATCGGCGACTCCCCCCCGCCCGGCCTGCTCGACACCGTGGACGAGGTCGTCGTGTCCCCAGGCTTCGCGCCGGACTCGCCGCTGGCGCGGGCCTGTGCCGCGGTGGGACTGCCGACCTACTCGGAGCCGGAGCTGGCGTGGCGCCTACGCGGTCCGGACGCACCGCCGTGGCTCGCGATCACGGGGACCAACGGCAAGACCACTGCCACCACGATGCTCGCCGCCATCCTGCGCGCCGCGGGTCTGCGGACGGCGGCCCTGGGCAATATTGGCGAGCCGCTTGTCTTCGCCGCCCTCGGCGCGGCCACGTACGACGTGCTGGCGGTGGAGCTGTCCAGCCAGCAGTTGCACTGGTCGAGCACACTGGCGCCCGAGGGGGGCGCGTTGCTCAACCTCGCCGACGATCACCTTGAGTGGCACGGCACGGTCGAGGCCTACGCGGAATCCAAGTTGGCCATCTGGCGCTCCGCGCGGTCGGGCGGGGATGGGCCGGGGCGGGGCATCGCGGTAGGCAACCTCGACGACCCGTGGGTCGCGCCGCGGCTGGCGCGGGTTTCGGGGCGGCGGTTGGGCTTTTCCGTGCGGGCGACCGCAGACCTGTCGCTCCGGGACGGTTGGCTGGTCGCCATGATCGGCCCGAGTCCGGAGGAGATCGTCGAGGCGGACCGGATCCGGCCGGCCGGCCTGCACAACGTCGCGAACGCCCTGGCGGCGGCCGCACTGGCCATGGCGTACGGAGCGCCGGCGAGCGCCGTCCGGGACGGGCTTGCGGGCTACACGCCCGAACCGCATCGCAACGCGTTTGTGGCCACAGTGGACGGTGTCGCGTACGTCGATGACAGCAAGGCCACGAACCCGCACGCCGCGCACGCCTCCCTCGTGGCGTACCCGCGGGTCGTGTGGGTGGCCGGCGGCCAGCTCAAGGGCGTCGACGTGGGTGACCTGGTCGCCTCGGTGGCCGACCGCCTGGTCGGGGTGGTTCTGCTCGGCGTCGATCGGGCTGAGGTCGCCACGGCGCTTGCCCGACACGCCCCGAACGTCCCGACCATCGACGTGTCGAGGACAGATGATGGCGCCATGGCTGAGGTCGTCCGCGCCGCCTCTGGGCTCGCCCGCCCCGGGGACACGGTGCTGCTCGCCCCCGCCGCCGCCTCGAAGGACATGTTCGTCAGCTACTCCCACCGCGGCGACGCCTTCGCCAAGGCCGTACAGAGCCTCCCGTGAGCGAGCGGCAAGCGAGTGAGCGGAGCGGCGCGGCGCCGCCTGGACCGGACCGACGCGCCGACGAAGTCGGTGCGCGGCGGTCCGGGAAGGCGGCGCCCAAAAGCGCCGCGAAGCGAACGAGCCATTTGTTAGAGGGTCTGCTGGCGCGGCCACTCGCGTCGTACTACCTGCTGGTCGCCAGCGCGGGCCTGCTGCTCATCATCGGGCTGACGATGGTGTTCTCGGCGACAAGTGTGGAGGCCTTCGTCGCCAACGGAAACGCCTACACGTCGATCGAGAGGCAGGCGATCTCGGCGGGCGTGGCGCTGGTGGCGTTCTGGGTGTGCCAGCGGCTCTCCGTGCGTACCTACCGGGCGCTGGCCCGACCCGGTCTGATCCTGGCCTTCGTTCTCATCGTCGCGCTGGACGTGCTCGCTCTGCTGGCCGAGGCGAAGGTTCTGCGCAATCCGCGCCTCGGCCCGGTGCGCGCGGACGAGCTGTGGCTCTACGTCGGGCCGTTGCAGATCCAGCCGTCTGAGCTCGCGAAGATCGCGCTGGCGGTGTGGGTGGCCGATGTGCTCGTGCGCAAGGGTCGGGCCGCCGCCGAGTGGCGCGAGTTGTCGCGGCCGCTGTTCCCGGTCGTGGGCCTGCTGCTCGTGCTGGTCGGCTACAACGACC
>Ga0184612_10001449_pt1 | contig 11426 bp, 12 predicted proteins | sample PLM3_60_coex_FD_133163 | JGI IMG/M metagenome (GOLD analysis project Ga0184612, IMG submission 133163) | Groundwater sediment microbial communities from an aquifer in East River, Colorado, USA - PLM3_60_coex | ecosystem: Environmental > Terrestrial > Soil > Riparian zone | place: USA: East...
GGCGCGCATGAAAATATGAAAGAACATGTCCGGCCGTTGACGCGGCCCGTAGACTGTAAAAAAGCGCAAGGATACCGTCGGCACGCCGTAGGCTTTCCAATAAAGATAACATAGATGTTCCGCAGCGAGCTTGGTCGCGCCGTAGGGCGAAATCGGCCGGGTGCCGCCTTCCTCGCGCATCGGCAAGTCAACGGTATCGCCGTAAACCGACGATGTCGAGGCGTAAACAAACTTCGCGATCCTGATCTCCTTGGCAGCTTCGAGAAGTAACTGGGTTGCTCCAATATTATTTTCCGTGTAGCGGGAGAATTCCGTCCCCCAGCTCGACCTTACTCCCGGTTGGCCGGCGAGATGAAAAACGTAGGATACATCGCGCAGCAAGGTCTTCAAATCGACCTGCAACAGGTCGTCGGCGAGAAAATTAAAGTTGCGATGTCCGGCGATTGTAGAGAGGTTGTGCTCTTTGAAGGAGCGCGGATAATTATCGAGGAAATTGTCGATGCCGACGACATCGTGGCCGTCGGCCAGAAGTTTTTCGGCGAGATGCGATCCGATAAAACCGGCGACGCCGGTAATTAATGATTTCATGGATACGGCTTTATTCCCGCGCTATGGTGTGCCGATGCGATCCTACATGGCGTCGCTTGCCATCCATCTCGCAGATAAGGGTGCCATCGCAATCGAGTAAGACCATGTGTGTTTCGCTGGGCCCGCCATCAAGCGCGTCCCAGAGCGTGCCTGATCTTTTCGAATATGGCGTCGACCAAAGCCGGACCATTTTCTACCATCATCACCACCCGCAGCGCCAACAGCTTATCCTTGGCAAATGGAAAGCGAGCCAACTTCAGAATATCCTTCTCGGTGGTAATGATCAAATCCACCAGCCGTCCCATGCGGGCGATTTGTTGCCAGTCGCGGGAAGCATAGTGATGGTGGTCGGGGAATTCGAGCGTTTCGACGATCTCGCCTTCCCACTCATGGATCAGCCGATAGAGCCCTCGGGGATCGGCCACACCCGTAACCGTCAAGATTTTGCTTCGATAAAGCAGGGTCAGGGGAAACTCCTTGTATCGGCTGGCGCTGAAGCTGATCAGCGAAATCGGCCGCAACGCCGCGCTAAAGGAAAACGGCTCGCGCTCACGCGGAATAACAGAGTGCCACTGACCATTTCCGCCGGTGGCGAGGAGAAAATCGGCGCGGCGGATATTTCGCCGCGGCTCACGAAAAGGTCCGGCAGGAAGCACCCAACCCGAAGTGTCTTCTCCCAACAGTAGCAAATCGACATCTCGTTTCACCCGGCGATGCTGGAAGCCATCATCCAGGATGAAAACGTCGACCTCTACCCTTCGTAACAAGTAAGAAGCGGCCTCGAGACGGTTCTTGCCGACGCCGACGGTTTGGCCATAGAGCCGAGCCATCATCAAAGGCTCGTCCCCGGCTTTGAGGAGGTCCAAGTCATCTTCCACAGTTGGGACGTCCCCGCTTGATGCTTCCAGCACAACCGGCTTGCGCTCTTCCCGGCGATACCCGCGACTGAGAATTCCAACGCGCAATCCGCGATTGCCCAGCTCTTGAGCAAGCCACAGACACGTGGGCGTCTTCCCCGTCCCACCGACGGTGAGATTGCCCACGCTGACAACGGGTCGGGGCAACGCGACCGACTTTAGGATGCCCAAACTAAAAAGCGCATTACGGGTCTGCATGCCAACGCTAAAAAAAAATGATGCCGGCAACATCAACAGCCAAAGCAGCTTACCACCCAGCCCTTTGCGCTCCCACACGTCACGTGCCGTCACCTTAATACTCGGGTATCACTCGGCCACAAATCCACTGTTGTGATCTCAATAGAAAACTCGTCCTCACAAAAACCGTTCGGCTAAACCCAGATTACGATTAAACGCATCGATATCGCCGCCGGCGATCGCCGCCGCTGTCTCGCCCATACGATCACGCTTGACCGAGTCGTCCAGGAGGTTGACCAGCACACGCGCCAAATCGTCCGCGCCGCCGACCTCTATCGCCGCGCCTCTTTGCTTCATTTCCGCGGCAACGTATTCGAAGTTGCTCATATGGGGTCCAAATAATATCGGCTTGCGACAGCGCGCCGGTTCCAAAATATTGTGCCCGCCGGCATCCACCAGGCTGCCGCCGACGAACGCTATGTCGCCCGCCGCGAAAAACTCGGGCAGCTCGCCGACGGTGTCGAGCAACAAGATATCTTTGTCAAAAAACTGTTCGCCGCTCACTTGGCTTTTCCGGTGAAAATCGAAGGGACTATTTTTTAGCAACCGTTCCACTTCCGCAAAGCGCTCCGGGTGACGCGGCGCCAAGACCATCGATAATTTCGGAAACCGCGCTCGGGCCGAGGCAAGCGCCTTAAGTAAAATTTCCTCTTCGCCGCGATGAGAGCTGCCGGCGACAAAGAGTTGATGACCGTACTCTCGGACCAAGCCGTTGCCTTCGGCAGGCTTAGGGTCTGCTTCCCAGGCGAATTTCAAGCTGCCCACCACGGAAATCTTGTTTTGTTTCGCGCCGAGTTGTCTGATCCGCGCCGCGTCCGCCGCGGTCTGCATACCCAAAATCGTAAAGCAATCGAGGACAGCGCGGAAAAAAGGCCGGCAAATCGAATAACGCGACAAAGCCTTTGCCGATAACCGCCCGCTCAAAAGCAATGTCGGGACGCCTCGGTGAAAAGCCTCCCGCACCAGATTGGGCCATATTTCCGTCTCGATCATCATTAATACCGATGGATCAAAAATTGCCAATGTGCGGCGCACGCACCAAAGCAAGTCCAAAGGCAAAAAGATGACGGCGTCGACGCCGCGGATTTGCTGCGCCACACGGTGCCCGGTCGAGGTGAAGGTTGACACAAGCACCTTGCGTTCGGGATCACGGGCTTTGAGCTTACCGATGAGCGACGCGGCGGAGCGTACTTCGCCAACCGAAGCAGCATGGATCCACACGGGTCGGGCAGCGGCGAAGGATGCTGTAACGGAATTCGGGTAGATCCCCAAGCGCTGGGCCAAACCGTCTCGGTAGCGTGAGCAGAGCAAAACGAGCAATGGGATAAAGGGTAAGACGCACAGAAAGGCGACGGTCAGGAAAACATTATAGAGAAAATACCACATGGGTATGGGCAGCTAATGCAAGAGCTCGGGCGCTTCGGGTTCTCTTTCCTCCAAAATTTGCAGCGTGTAGAGCCGGCTGTATTCACCGTTTTTCGCGAGCAGCTGTTCGTGCGTGCCCTGCTCGGCGATCGTTCCATCGACCATCACCACGATCCGGTCGGCCCGCCGTATCGTCGACAATCGGTGGGCGATGACAATGGTGGTGCGAGTCGTCATGAGATTTTCCAGCGCCTCTTGAACCAGCCGTTCCGACTCTGCATCCAGCGACGAGGTTGCCTCGTCGAGGATCAAGATCGGCGCATTTTTTAGCACTGCTCGGGCAATGGCCAAACGTTGGCGCTGGCCGCCGGAAAGCTGCATGCCCAATTCACCGATGACCGAGTCATATCCCTTGGGCAAGGCCGAGATGAATTCATGGGCATTGGCCGCCTTGGCCGCGGCGACGACATCATCCATGTTGCGATCAGGGTCACCGTAGGCGATGTTATTCTTGACCGTATCGTTAAACAAAAACGTGTGCTGGGTAACGATGCCGATCTGCGCTCGCAGCGAGCTCACAGTGAGGTCGCGAATATCCTTGTCGTCTACAGTGATGCGCCCGGACTGCACATCGTAAAATCTCGGAATAAGGTCCACCAGGGTGCTCTTGCCGACTCCGCTCATCCCGACCAACGCAATCATACGTCCCGCTTCGATCGTCAGATCGATGTTTTTAAGAACCGGCACCTCGCCGTAGGCAAAGCGGACATTTTGAAACTCGATCCGCTCGGAAAAACGTTTCACCTCTCGGGCGCCCGGCTTGTCTTGAATTTCAGGAATTTCATCCAAAACTTCGAATACTCTCTCCGCTCCCGCCAACCCCTGATGTACCGTCGTATAGGTTCGGGTCAGTCCCTTGAAAGGCTGGTACATGAGAAACATAGCGGTCATGAAAGCCATGAACTCGCCTTGAGTACGACCGCCGCCGATGACGCTCCAACCGCCGTACCAGACTACCGCGCCGATGCCAAAAGAAGCCAACAGTTCCATCGATGGCGCGACGATCGCTTTGATTCGGCTGGCGCGTAACGACTGCTTGAACAAGCGCCAGTTCTCATCCCTGAATCGTTTATCTTCGTAATTCTCCATACCAAAAGCCTTAACGATGCGGTTACCCTGAATGCTCTCCTGAAGCAGGGCGGCGAGGATTCCGGTCCGGATCTGACCGCGCTTTGTAAATCGTTTGATTTTTTTGCTCAAGCGCATCACAGGCAACACGGAAGCGGGAAAAACAATGAACGCGATCGAAGCCAAAACCCAGTCTTTTAAGAACGCCACGACGATCAATACCGCGAGGGAGACCGCGTCTTTCATGAATGACGCCACGGCATCGGTAATAGCGAAACGCAACAGGCCAACGTCGCTGTTGACGCGTGCCATCAGCGTTCCGGTCGGGTGTCTATGGAAAAAAGCGACCGAGAGAGATTGGAAATGCCGATTCAGCGCGTTCCGAACATCGTTGATAATGCGCAATCCGACGTAGTCGTTCAAGTAACTTTGACCAAAATTCATCAGGCCGCGAAAGGCAAAAATGGCAATGATCAAAAGCGGTAAATAGGTAAGCACCGATGGGTCTTTGCGATTGAATACATCGTCAAAAATATGCTGCACCAAGAAGGGAATCGTGCCATCGGTTGCGCCGAAGCCGATCATACAAATCATGGCCAGAACGAAATGCGGCCAGCGGTATGGCTTCAAGAAAGACAATAGTCGGAAGTAGTTTTTCACGCCGTAGGTACTTTCTAAGTCATCATGGCGAATGCCAGGTCGGCGACGCGATCAGCGGCGCCGGGTGCGCCCAGACGCTCGCGCAGTTTGGCTAACTTTTCGACGACGCTCGCGCGCAACTGCGGACTGTCGAGCAAGTTCCTGCTTTCCGCGACAATGCGCGCGGGATTGGCGTCGTTTTGAATGAGTTCCGGCACGAGCCTCTCTTCGGCGATCAGATTGACCATTCCAATGTGATCAACACGCACCAGCAAACGCGCCAATGCGTAAGTCAGCCACGCCACCCGATAAATGATAATCATGGGTCTGCCCAGTAATGCGATTTCCAGCGTTGCCGTGCCGGATGCGGTCCAGACCAAATCGGCAGCGTGAATCGCGTCGTATTGGTCCTTTTCGACGATGGGTATGTCGAGGGCCGGGTGCTGTAGAGCCGACTCGACCGCCTCCTTATCGATGGTGTTGGCCCGCACGCAGAAAAACTGCACGTCTCTTTCCTGGCGTAATCGGACGGCGCTATCACGCAACACCGGTAAATGGCGTTGCACTTCGCCGCGCCGGCTACCAGGCAACAGAGCGATCGTCGGCTTAGTTGGGTCAAGCCCGATCTGAGTTAACACCGTTTCCTTGGCTCGATGAACTTGCACGGTTTGTAACAACGGATGTCCGACATAAGTAACGTTTACGCCGTGACGCTCGTAGAATGGAGCTTCAAATGGAAAAACCACCGCCATGTGATCGACCCAACGAGCGATCTGGCGAACCCGGCCTCTGCGCCAGGCCCAGATCTGCGGACCGACATAGTAGAGAACCGGGATTTTCAAGGACTTGGCAAGCCGCGCCAGACGCAAATTGAAATCCGGAAAATCGATTAATATCAAAAGATTGGGCCGGCGCTCTTTTAGCGCCCGCTTCAGCAATGAATATGCGCGCCAGATATTTTTGAGATTGCCGGCCAATTCGACCAACCCCATACCGGTCAGCTCGGCGACGTTAAACAACGTTTCGAAATGCAGCCGCTGCAAGCGCTCGCCGGCAACGCCGAAGATTTTCAACGCGCCGTCGCGCGCCTGCAGCGCCTGCACGAGCTGCGCGCCGTGCATATCACCCGACGCTTCACCGACAACCAGCATGATCTCCTTCCGCACCGGCGCCACAATTTCACAACTAGAATCGCGTCAGAGTTGCGCACTGATCATCGACGCAATCTCGAGTGCTCTCAATCCGTCGGCGCCGCCCACCAGCGGCAACGTGCGTGCGCGCACGCAATCGAGAAACGAGTCTATTTCATCGGCCAACGCGTCACCGTCCTTGATTTCGACGTTTTCCGCGCGGATATCGAGCCATCCGGCTCCCGGAGCCGGCTTACGATAAATCTGCGCCCGGCGCTGGTCGTAATCGATCGAGATATAAGCGTCCGGCTGGAAAAATCTTATTTTCCGCTCTCGCTTAAGCGAAACACGACTCGAAGTCACATTAGCGATGCAGCCATTGACGAATTTAATACGGGCATTGGCGATATCTGGTTTGTCGGTCAGAACGGGAACGCCGACGGCTTCGACCCGCTGTACTTGCGACCGCACCAGGCTGGCGATGACGTCGATATCATGGATCATGAGATCGAGCACCACGTCGACGTCAGTGCCGCGCTCGACGAAAGGCGCCAAACGATGGCACTCGACGAACTTAGGCTCCTTGATGATTCCCTCAAGCCGACGAATCGCGGGATTGAACCGTTCCAGGTGACCAACCTGAAGTATCACCCCGCGCGACGTCGCAGCTTCCACCAACCCGCGTGCCTCGGCGATATCCGCCGTGAGCGGCTTTTCGACCAGCACGTCGATTCCGGCTTCGATAAAATCACGCGCCACCTGATAGTGAAATCGCGTCGGCACCGCGATGCTCACGCATTGCACCCGACCGAACAGCGCGCGGTAATCCATAAACGCGGGGACGCCGACCGTGCCCGCGATTTCGTTTGCGCGCGTCTGGTCAATATCGACGACCCCAACGAGATGCGCCTTCGCCGATGCGGCATATTTCTCAGCGTGGAACTTGCCGAGATATCCAACTCCGACGACTCCAGCGGCGATAGCGTTTTCTGCCATAAGCAATTTTATTTTAGTCGCTGACCCCGACCACGGAAATTCCAAGCGCGTCGGCTTGGCGTAGCAAGTCTTCCTTCTCCAGCAAAATCGTCTTGCCCGCTTCTACAGCCAGCACCGCGCCCTTGACCGCATGGATACTTCTGACCGTATCGACGCCGACCGCAGGGACGTCGAAGCGAAGATCCTGTTGCGGTTTACTCACTTTCACCACCACGCAACCCGTTTTTGCCAGCGTCCCACCCCGATGAATGGCCGCATCCGTCCCTTCCACCGCCTCGACGGCCACCACGACGCGATTCTTCACCACGACGGTTTGGCCGATACCCAAGCGGCCGATTTCCTTGGCCGCGCGAAAGCCCAATTTGATATCTTCCCATTCATTGTTGCTCGGCGCACGCCTGGTGAGAACGCCCGCGCCGGGAATGATGTGGCTCAGGCAAAGCGTCGACTCGACAATCTGGATACCATCTGCCGCAAGCTCATCGGCAATCCCACGCAAAAGCGTATCGTCCTCTCGGCTCTTCATCTTGGCCAAAAAGCGCGCACCGCGCAGATCCGGCCGGAAATTACCGAACAGTTTGACCTTGCGAATCCCGCCCGCCATGACAGCCTCGGTCACCCCGGCGCGACGAAATGCGCTGATAATCTTGCCGAGCTGTCCGACGTAAATCCAGGTTACCTCGTCGGCGAGCTTTTCGATCGCCTCTTCGGTTTCACCCCGGTGCGCCACGGCGCTCACGAAATAGCCTTCGCGTTTTGCCTCCTCGGCAAATATCAAAGGAAACTTGCCGTTGCCGGCGATCAAACCTAGTTTTCTCACAGCGTAGATAAACAGCCGCAGCGCCAAGGACGGATTGTAGACACGATACCCAATCTAACGGCAAACCCCGCGCTGGGAATCGGCGATGAAGGAAACGAATTTGTCGATTTCCGGGATAGAAGGAAGCTCCTGCCTAATTTTTGTCAACGCGACGGCGGTACTGAGCTTGGAGTGAAAAGCGATCCGGTACGCCTTGTGGATCGCTTCGATCACCGCCTTGTCGAATCCGCGGCGCTTGAGTCCCTCGACGTTCAATCCACGCAGCTTGGCCCGGTCGCCCGTCGCGTTACAGTAGGGCGGCACGTCCTTCGAGACCATGGAACCAGCTCCCAGAATTGCCCCAGTGCCGATCCGCACGAACTGATGAATGCCGACCAACCCGCCGACTATGACGAAGTCTTCGATCACCACGTGGCCGCCCAACGTGGCGCCATTGGCAATCACGTTGCGATTGCCGACGATACAATCGTGGGCGATGTGGCAATACATCATCAAGAGATTCTGATCGCCCACTCGCGTGATCATGCCGCCGCCGGCGGTTCCCGGGTTGAGCGACACATATTCGCGAATGGTGTTGCGATTACCGATCACAAGCTCGCTGGGCTCGCCCTGGTACTTGAGATCTTGCGGAACGGAGCCAACCGTAGCGAACGGAAAGACCACGTTGTCCTCGCCGAGCGTGGTGCGCCCCTGAATCGCAACATGAGACTGCAGCTTGCTGCCTCGGCCGATCTTCACGCCGGCGCCGATAACGCAATAGGGCCCCACTTCCACGCCGCTGTCTACCTCGGCGCGCGGGTCGATGATCGCGGTCGGATGTAGCTTGCTCATTTCGCTCGTCGCTCCTCACGCCAATTCGACTTCCATGGCGGAGATTTCCGCCTGTGCGACCACCTTGCCATCGACCGTCGCCACTCCCTGCATTTTCCAAAACGACCCGCGCCGTTTTAAGCAGGTAAGTTCCATGCGCAACTGATCGCCCGGCTCCACAGGTCGTTTGAATTTCACGTTATCAAGACCGGTGAGCACGAACGTTTTATTATCGTCCCGTCCACCCCGCGCATTGTCGGCCAATATCGCTCCCACTTGGGCCATCGCTTCGCAGATCAGCACCCCGGGCATCACAGGTCGGTTGGGAAAATGTCCCTGAAAGAAATTCTCATTAAAGGATACGTTTTTGATCCCGACTATTTTCTCGCTACCGTGAATTTCCACGATGCGATCGACCAGGAGAAATGGATACCGGTGGGGGATAAGTTTTAAGATTTCCTTAACGTCCAGCATCGCCTTTCGGCTCCTTTGCCCCTACTTGAGGATATCGGAAACACGCTTTTCCAGGCTGCGGACGGCGTTCCAAAGCTTGGGAAGCTGTGGCAAGAGCGCCATGACTTTCAGCCATTCATGATGCGGCGCCGCCGCGATTCCACCGGAAAGCACGGCGCCCGCAGGGACGGACTGCGGAATGCCGGATTGCGGGCCGATCGTTGCGCCGTCGCCGATCTTGATGTGATTCACCACGCCCACTTGCCCGGCAAGCGTAACGTTCTTGCCCAGGCGGCTGCTGCCGGCGATGCCCGCCTGGGCGGCAATTACTGAATGCTCGCCGACTACAACGTTGTGCGCGATCTGAACGAGATTATCGATCTTCACGCCACGAGCGATGATCGTTTTACCGAGGGTCGCCCGATCCACTGTGGTATTGGCGCCGATTTCAACGTCATCCTCGATGACGACGATCCCCGCCTGGGGAATCTTGATCCGTTGCTCGCCCGTGCCAGCATAACCGAAGCCGTCGCTGCCGATTACGACACCGGCGTGGAGCGTGACCCGATCACCCAAACGGCACCTCTCGCGCACGACAACGTTAGGATGAAGCACGCAGTCCGCGCCGATTTGCACCTCTTCGCCGACAAACACACCGGGAAAAATCACCGTTCCCTCGCCGACGCGCGCGTTAGGACCGATAAAAGCGTTCGGGAAAACGGTGACGCCTTCGCCAAGATTTGCGCTGCCCTCGACATGGGCGCTCTGACTCACCGCCCCGTTAAATTTCGGTGCCGGACAGAAAAGCTGCAGAATTTTTGCGAATGCTATATACGGATCAGAACTTTCAAGAAAATTTATCGCTGGACGATTTTCCTGGTCAGCGATCATGCTGGGGGCAACGATGACTGCGCTCGCCCGGCAGTGAGGCAAGAACTGCTGATAACGCGGATGGCTAAGAAACGTGATTTCCCCGGTATTTGCTTCGTCGATGGGAGCGACTTTGTGAATAACGATGCTGCCGTCCCCTATGACCCTCCCTCCGACATGATCAGCGAGTTCACTAAGCGTCTTGCTGGTCGGCACTTACTTTTTCATCCGATTGTTGTAGACCTCGATCACTTTATTGGTGATATCGACGGCTTGATCGCTGTACAGAATCTGTGAGCGTTCAAGGATCAGCGTGAACTTTTCCGTTTTTCCCACTTCGGTAACGACCTGCTCCAGGTCCTTGAGAATTTCCGACATCATTTCGCTATTCTTTCGCTGTAGCTCCTGCTGTTGGTCGGACATGCTGCGCTGCAGGCTGACCGAGCGTCTTTGAAAATCCGCCTCAATATTGCGCCGCTCTTCTTCTTTAAGAAGCGGACCTTTCTTATCCAGATCGGTCTTGAGCTTTTCAAGGTCATGCCGCTCTTTTAAAATATCGGTTTCCGCCTTTTTGACCTGCGCTTGAAAACGATCCTTGGCCTTCTTGCCTGCCTGCGACTCGGCAACGATCCGCTGTATATCGATGAAACCGATCTTTACCGCCTGCGCCCACACCGACGAACAAGTTAAGACCAGCATCCCGATGACCAGCCAGTACTTCACGCAAACCTCCGATAAATGAATTCGAAAATTTTAGAATGGCAGTTCCTTTAAGGCTGACTGCCGATGGAGAAACCGAGAACCGACGTTTCATCGTGGGGCTGTTTGTTGAGTGGGAAACCAAGCTCGACGCGCAAGGGACCGAATGGCGACATCCAGCGCACGCCGGCGCCGATCGATCGTCTCAGGTCAGTGAAGCTGAACGAGCTGTCAAAAGCATTGCCCATATCGAAGAACGCCACGCCACGCAATCCGTAGGATTCCATGATCGGAAACAATAGCTCGGTGTTGAGAGCCATGGCCTTTTCGCCGCCGATCACCTCGGTGCTTTTACAGTTGAGTCCATTTACGTCGCAATTCGAAGGCGCTCTCGTCCCTAAACTTCGGTCCGCAAACCCACGAACGGAATTGATCCCGCCGAGAAAGTAGCGTTCGAAAAGCGGCAAGTCTTTTTGACCACTGTTTCGGTCCGCTAGACCTACACCATAACCGAGCTGTCCACCCAGGGCCAAAACCCAGTTTCCACCCCATTTGGGATCCTTCAACAGCGGATAGTGCCAACGACCGCTTATGTCTGATTTGATGAACCGCGAGTCGCCGCCAAGCCCAGCCATTTTTATTGAGAACGCTGATTTGGTGCCTTCAGTAGGCGCGAAGAAGTGGTCGCGGCTGTCGTACGATACATTTGGCGTGACGCTGCTCGTTAAAGAAGTGCCTTCCTCGGCTATGATTGAAGGCGACGCGGATGACGAA
>Ga0184612_10001450_pt1 | contig 11422 bp, 9 predicted proteins | sample PLM3_60_coex_FD_133163 | JGI IMG/M metagenome (GOLD analysis project Ga0184612, IMG submission 133163) | Groundwater sediment microbial communities from an aquifer in East River, Colorado, USA - PLM3_60_coex | ecosystem: Environmental > Terrestrial > Soil > Riparian zone | place: USA: East...
ACGGAGATCGCGTTTCTGGCGCATCGGGATTTTCCCAGCGAAGAAGAGCAATACTCCTTATATAAACGAGTCGTCGAAGGAATGGCAGAAAAACCGGTGACCATCCGCACCCTGGATATTGGAGCCGATAAATACCCGTCTTACATACGGAGCCCGAGCGTCGAGCCCAATCCGTTTCTGGGGTGGCGCTCTATTCGTATATCGCTCGAGGTCGAAGAGGTCTTCAAAACCCAGCTAAGAGCGATCCTCAGGGTGGGAGACCGCGGCCGGGTCAGGATGCTCATACCCATGGTATCGAGCCTAGAGGAGATACTCAAAATCAAAGAACTAGTAGCGGAAGCGAAGGAGGAACTTCGTCACGAAGGTACGCCCTTCGACCGGCAGATGGAGCTCGGGATTATGGTGGAAGTCCCTTCTGCGGTTCAGCTCGCTGATCGCTTTCTCCGGGAGGTCGATTTCCTGAGTATTGGCACGAATGACCTGATTCAATACATCCTGGCAGTCGATCGGAGCAACCGACGAGTTGCTAACCTGTACGAGCCACTGCATCCCGCCGTGCTGTCCGCTTTGCATACGACAATCGAAGCCGGCAAAAAAGAAGGGAAGCGAGTTGGAATGTGCGGAGAAATGGCGGGTGATCCGCTTTCTGCTCTGCTGCTATTGGGAATGGGGCTTGAAGAGTTCAGTATGGGTTCCCTGTACGTCCCGGTGATCAAGAAAACCATTCGGTCCATAAGCTACCAGGCGGCGAAATCGGCTGCGCAGATCGTCCTCCAGATGGACACGGTGGGGGAGATCAAGAAGTATCTTTTCGAACAGATGCGCGAGTTGGGCATGCTGGAGCTCTTAGAGATGTACCATTAAACTTCACGATCCGGATGACGACGCATCCCTTAGGTCGGGATTTGATTTCCTAATCAGAATAGGTTATAAAATAATTCGAACGATCGTTCGAACGCAACCAAACTGAAGGGGAATTCGTTATGGTTAAAATCTCTACTTTTGATGATTGGATTGATTACTTTCGCGAATGGCAAAAAGATATCGGCTACGATCCGGAACTACTGGGCGATTACAACTTCGAAACCAAGCTCGGCGAGTTGCACAGCCCGGAAATTGAGTTCGGAGATTTCAAGGGCCAGCATAAATGGGAGCGTATCGGCCAAATTCCGAATCAGTCGATCCGCGATGCTCTAATGAATCTAATCGTATACCAGGGGGACACAGAGTTCGCATCGGTGGAACAGCAAAAGAACCTACTCGACACGGCGCCCACAGAATATGATCGCCAAGCGCTTACCCGGGTGAATAGTGAGGAGATGCGCCACGGCTGGCAGATGTGCTACCTATTGGTCAATTATTTCGGTGATTCTGGAAAACTTGAAGCGCGAAAGCTCCTGGAACGCAGAGCGTTCAAAGGCGATCGGCTGCTGGGCTCTTTCAATGCGCCGGTCAATAACTGGCTTGACTTTTTTACGTATACGGAATTTGTTGACCGCGATGGTAAATATCAGTTAACCATGCTGAGCCATTCTTCTTTTGCTCCCATGGCGGAAAGTGTCACCGCAATGCTCAAGGAAGAGTTCTTCCACATGTTTACCGGCCACACCGGTTTAACACGAATTTTACGAGCGGGAACGATCCCGCTTCCAATCGTACAAAAATATTTTAATAAATGGCTATCGACGGCTTACGACCTATTCGGTACGGATCATTCCTCGTCAGCGAACTGGTCCTACGTTTGGGGATTGAAGGGAAGATTCGATGAGCACGAGGCCAAGATTCCTGCGGACAAGAACAAATTAAATGACTTAGCCCGCGATCACTATCTCGCCGAATGCGCTAAGCTTATCGATCAGCTCAACCAGTTGGTTCCCGAAGGACAACCAAAGCTCTATGCTCCGCACCTGAGGTTCAACCGCTCTATCGGCGAGCATGTGGGTAAGACCTACAGTGTCACGGGTGAACTATTGTCACCCGAAGGGTACAAGAAACATCTGCCGGAAGTTCTTCCGACTCCTGACGATGAAAGAATATTGAGCGAAATTATTAGTGGAAAAGACTGGGTTACGCAGATACAAACGAATTAGCCACCAAGGTAATTTGTTGACCGTCAGCTAGCGAGGAGAGGTCTGTGAAAACGCTTTGTCTTATTTGTCAAAACGTGGATTGCAAGACTAGAGGCTCAGAGCAACTCATGGCCGAGCTTCAGAAGCGAGTTGAAGCTAAAGGGCTCGCCGATGTCGAAGTAAAATCCTACATGTGTTTCGGGGCCTGCCAAGAGGGACCGAATATTGTCCTCTATCCTGAAAAAAACTGGTACGCAGGGGTCAAAGTCGAAGACCTTGACGAGATCACCGCTCGTCTCGCCGGCGGCCCTCACGTTCAACGCTTAGACACCATAGATTCCTCGTTGAAAGAACTCATCTACCAACTTCTTGACACTGGGGTGTTTTGATCGATGGAGGGTATCCTGTTTCCGCGGGGTGTCGTCGAGGGCCGTGAAGGCCTTGAACAATACCGCGCGCGCGGCGGCTACGAGGCTTTGGCCAAAGCCGTCAGAACAACTCCCGAAGATATCATTAAAGAAGTCTCGGAAGCCGGTCTTCGCGGCCGAGGCGGAGCGGCCTTTCCCACGGGAAAGAAGTGGTCGCTTACGCGCGAATCCGCGGAACAGCCACATTACCTAGTCCTAAACGGCGGGGAGGACGAGCCCGGCAGCAAAAAGGATCGGATGCTGATGGAGCATCTCCCCCACCTAGTGATTGAAGGTGTAATTCTTAGCGCCTATGCAATCGGGGCATCAAAGGCTTACCTCTACATCAATGCGAATTATGAAACGGCGACCAAGACCATTACCGATGCATTGGCCGAAGCCAAGGCAGCTGGCTACTGGGGACAAACAATCTTAGGAAGCGATTTCAGCCTCGACATAGAAATCACGGCCGCTCCTCACAACTATGTCGCCGGTGAAGATACCGCAGCCCTCGAGGTGATCGAAGGCAAAAAAGCTTGGCCACGCCAGAAGCCTCCGTTTCCCGTTACGGTCGGGCTCTTTGGCAAACCGACGGCGGTTAACAATGTGGAGACTCTTGCCAATGTGCCGCCGATCATTTTGCATGGGGTCGAGTGGTACCGCAGATTTGGCACACCCGAAAGTTCAGGCACGATGATCTTTTCGCTGAATGATGACGTCAACCATCCGGGAATTTACGAGCTCCCTTTCGGCACGCCGCTTCGGTATCTCATTGAAGAATGCGGCGGCGGAATGAAGGGCGGCAAAAAGATCAAAGCCATCATGCCTGCGGCACCGTCTTCGACTTTCCTCCCAGCAGATAAGATTGACACGCCGTTGGATCACAACTCCATACGAGAAGCGGGTTCCGCCTTGGGTTGCGGCGTCGTGCGCTTGATCGGCGAAGGAACCTGCATCGTAGAAGAAGTATTAAAGATCTCCGAATTCTTCACCATCGAATCCTGCGGCCAATGCCCTGCTTGCCGGATGGAAACCAACACCCTTACGTCATTGCTAAAGAAAGTTCAGCAAGGGCAAGGCGGCCAACCGATCCTTGAGCAGTTCGGAAAAATCCTCGCTTTTAACAAAGGTAAAGGCTTCTGCAATCTCATCGCCATGCCCGGTCCACCCATTGAAAGCGCACTCAAACTTTTTCCCGACGATTTCCAAGCCCATCTCGCCACCGGCAAGTGCCCGCCAAACTGAATTTCTGATTCGTGCGGCATCACTCACCATTCAGTGATATTTCGTTTTTTCTTTCATCCACCTGACGATTAGTGTCCCCTCAGGGATCATTCTTTTTTAGTGCATCTTCGGTTGACGGTTTTAATCAGTGCTTGATAGTATCCGCCTCGATATACTTGCGAGCGGTGATCCATGGGTGCGTGCGGCGCGCCACGATCATAGAAAGGAAAACCGATGAGACCGACACCCATCAACTGGCCCCACGATGCAAAAATTGCCGTCAGCTTCTTCGTGGCCTTTGAAGCTTTTGAAAAATATTCGCAGTACCGCCAAGGCGGCGACAAACCGGATTATGCGTCTCTCGCCTACGGCGAATACGGCGGCAAGGCGGGTATCTGGCGCATCATGGATGTGCTAAACCGCAACGGCGTTAAAGGCACTATCGATACCAACGGCCGTATCGCCGAAGACTTTCCTGATGCGTTGAAAGAACTCCATGCTGCGGGTCATGAAATCGTCGGCCACGGTTGGGTTAATGACACTGTTCTGTCCTCGCTCGATGCCGTTAAAGAAAAAACTTTGATCAAGCGAACGTTAGACGCGATCGCATCGGTCACCGGCAAACGTCCCGTGGGTTGGGTCAGCCCCGGGCATAGAGTCAACGAATATACATTCGGCAACTTCGTCGACGAAGGAATATTCTGGACCGGAGACTTGCCGGGACCCGACATCCCACAGCACCGCGTTGTCAACGGCAAACCCTTGATCATCATGCCGCGGCTCGATTACGCCAATGATCTATCGCTCATCTTTAACGCGAAAAATCCCGCCCGGGTTTATTTTGACAGCTTCAAAGCAGCCTTTGATTGTCTCTACGCGGAGGGACAAGCGGGTGCGCCGAAGCTCATCGATTGTCTCGTGCACGCGCATATCGGCGGCAGACCCAATATTATAGGGGTGTTCGAAGAATGCATCCGTTACGCCAAAGGTTTCCCCGAGGTATGGTTCGCGACCAAAGGGGAAATCGCCAAATGGTACTTGGACAACTATGTGAGAAAAAACTAGCCCAAGTTATCTGTAATTCTCGGTTTAACTTTGGCGTACGGGAATCGGAAATAAGATCACTCGCGCAAAGGCGCAAAGCATGTCCTGAGCGAAGTCGAAGGGTTCGCCAAGGTCGGAACGATAAGAAGATATTTTTCATTGTGCTCTTGGCGTCTTGGCGCGATAAACTTTGTAGAAGTCCGTCTCTTGAAAATCTAGAAGGTTGCCGAAAAAGATAAGGAATGCTTCGAGAGCCTCAGCATGAACGAATTTTCTTAATCATTTCAAATCTCTCTCCGTTCGTCCTGAGCCCGTCGAAGGACTCCGAGAGAGTTTTTCAGCAGCCTGCAAGAAGGTAAGAATCTAATCGAGGAGCAAAAGTCATGACAACAAAGTCAGCAGCCCTGGACAGATTTTTAGCCGAACTTCACTCCAACGAGCTATTGCTGAAACTCACCTGGGACGAATGGCTCACGGTGAACGCACCGTTTGAGAACGTAGACTTTTCAGTCGAAGACGTCACGGTTCGTTACCACAGAAACGGCTACGATTGGGACATGCACGGTTCACTCTACTCCCCGGTGCGGGAAGTCGACCCGCGTCGGGGCTTCGTATGTTTCCACGGCGGAGCAGGCAGCGAAAAGATCATGGACCTCACGCCGGACGGCAGATCCGGTTTGGCCCGGGTTCTGGCTTCCCAAGGCTTCAAAGCTCTAGCTCTCACCTATCCGGGCCACTATCCTCCTGGAGGCGTTTGGCAACAGCCCATTCCGGAGCGCATGCCGGTTTATCTCTTGGACCGCGAACTTCCTATCGAAGAGATCGAAGATCGAAATTTGAAGTGTACGTTCAACACCATTCTCCAGGGCGCAGGACTATTGACGGATCAACATCTCAGCGGCCGAGAAATACTGGGATTCGGTCATTCTACTGGCGGGCCGATGGCTGCGCATCTGACGCGCTTTTCGAAAAAGACAAAAATCATCGGACTGGTTGGATTCGGCAGCGGCGGCCCGGACGGTTGGCGCAAAGAATGGCGCGACAAAACCGGCGCGGAAAAATACGTAGAAAAGCCCATCGATCATGTTTCCAAGCGGTCGCCGGATTCATTCAAAGCATCAGGCTATGTCGATCCGGAAGACTTAACACCTTGGGGCGGCGCCGATGATTACATCCGTTTGGTTAGCCCGCTGCGCTCCCAGATGAAAACCAGCTTATGCGATAACCAGCACAACGCAGCCGTGGGAATTCTCGAAGAATATCCCAAGCGCACAGGTCTCCCACGAGAAGAATACTTTGATCACCTGCAGGAGCCGGATCCGAATTGGCTTAAAACCATCAAAGTTCTTCTCACCGCCGGCGAGAATGACAAAGGCCACTGGGTCAAAGGCGACCGGCTGCAAGATAAGCGGGAAATGTTCATGGGCGCGAAGTACGCGGCTACTACTCGCGGCGCGCACGTCGTTTTGATTCCCCGCTACGGCCATGTCGGGTATGCCGAACTACACAACGAGAAAATCGCTTACCTCTGGCTCTGGGCGGTTAAGTCAGGCTACTTTGACGGCTAACTTTGGGTCCTCGTTCTGGCGGTTAAAGAAGAAGGAATAACACCATGGCCAAAAAAATCATCGACCAGCTTGTCGACTATATGTTGACCGCACGCGACGCTTCGCTGCCTAGCGAGGTCGTTCAGAAAGCGAAGAACCACCTGTTAGACACTCTGGCCGCAATTGTTTCCGGCTCGCAGCTCACTCCGGGCCGGTTGGGCTTGGAATATACCCGCTCAGAGGGCGGCAAACCGGAAGCTTTGGTGATGGGCTCCGATCTGCTGACAACAGCGACTCTAGCTGCCTTTGCCAACGGTATTTCTGCTCACGCGGATGAGAGCGACGATTCCAATGACCGCCTGCATCCCGGCTGCGCCGTTGTTCCTGCGGCGTGGGCCGTAGCCGAGCGGCAGAAGCAATCGGGCAGATCTCTACTCACCGCCGTCGTCCTTGGCTATGAGATCAGCTGTCGCTTTCACAAAGCGTTGGCGACAAAATCGACGACTTTTAGCGGCACGTTTGGCGCTGCCGTAGCTGCCGGGAGTCTGCTTCGGTTTGATGCCTTACGAAACTGCTATCTTTTTTCTTACGCCGCCCAACAAGCTTCCGGATCGAACGCCTGGATAGCGGACGATGAGCATATCGAAAAGGCCTTCGACTATGGTGGAATAACCGGCCGTAACGGCGTCATGGCCGCTCTTCTCGTGCATGCCGGATTCAGCGGCAATCGCGACGTGTTTGAGGGCGATCGAAACTTCTTGCAAGATTATCCCCCAGCAGACCCGAGCCAGCTCACCAGCGATCTCGGTACTCGCTATGAGATGACACGGGGATTGATCAAGAAGTTTCCGGTTGGCGCACCGATGCAAGAGGCCGTCGAGGCAATGCATCGTCTAATCGAACGGCACAAGATTAGAGCCGCCGATGTCGTCAAGGTTATCGTCCGCTTGCCCGAAAGAGCTGCCCAGACAGTCAACAATCGCCACATGCCGGACGTCAATGTCCAGTACATCCTGGCCGTGACTCTGTTGGACGGGCGGTTAAGCTTTGCAGCGGCGCACGATTATGACCGGATGCAGCGCCCCGACGTGCAAGCTATGAAAGCACGCGTGCACTTGGAAACAGACTTAGAGATGGACAGAGTCGGACCCCGCTATCAGGCGCTCGTGGAAGTAAGTACCACGAGCGGCCAGCAGTTGCGCGAGCACGTCATCAATGTCCGCGGGCGACCGGAAAATCCTATGTCCCCGGTGGAGGTGGAGGAAAAAGCGCGCGCGCTCATGGCCCCGGTGCTAGGCGATGAGCGCGTTCATCGGCTGTTTGATGCGATAAGGAACCTCGAGTCGGTCACCGACGTCTCCAGTTTGCGTCCGCTTCTGATGAAGGTTTGACGCCCATGGCCCTCGGAATGACACGTTCAAAAGCAGCGAGCCATTCTGATAAGTGTCTCTTGACGAAGGAGGAAATGTAAATGCTTGAAAAAATGATCGGCGGATCTGCGCTTCCAGTTGCACTCATCGCCGCAACGCTTGTGTCTACTGTTGTCGCGTCCTATGGAGCGCAGAGTAAGCCTTTGTCCGTAGCTGAGCTGGCGCTTTATCAAGGCGCCGACCGCGAAAAAATCCTCCTGGAAGGCGCAAAAAAAGAAGGGCAAGTGACTTTCTACACGTCAAACACTTGGGTCGCTGGCCCGGTGTCGCAGGAGTTCGGCAAGAAATATCCCTTCGTTAAAGCCAATGTGTGGCGCAGCGATTCGAAATCACTACTCAAACGATTGACCGAAGAGGTCGCTGCCGGGCGATTTCTTGCCGATGTTGTCGAAACCAGTCCCGAATACGTAGCGATCCTGATGAGAAACAACATGCTCCAAGAGTATCTCTCTCCGGAACTCACCGCCTACGACGACGATGCAAAAATTAAAGGGAAGACGGGAGTCTACGCGTGGACCAACCGAGAGATTTATATCAGCCTGGGATTTAACACCAAGCTCATACCTCCGGCGGAAGCGCCAAAGTCGATTAAGGATTATCTCGATCCTAAATGGAAAGGGAAAATGTCCATCGCCGGAACCACCACCGGTGTCCAGTGGGTTGGAGCGGTCATGGACGTCATGGGTCGTGAGTTTCTAGACAAGGCAAGCGCCCAGGACATCAACGTACAAAATATATCCGGGGCGGCGCTCTCCGGGCTGGTGGCATCGGGCGAAGTTCCTTTGTCACCAACCATCTTCAATTCCAATATCTTTACACACAAACGAGACGGCGCACCGGTAGATTGGCGGCCACTGGATCCGGTCATTGCAGGTGTGGGCACTTCGGGAATGGTCGTCAATTCTCCTCGTCCTCACGCCGCTCTGCTCTTTCTCGATTACCTCCATTCAAAATTCGGCCAGGAGGTTGCCATGAAGGGCGGTCTCAGCTCGGCGCGCACTGACATCGGTTCGCTCGAGCAAAAGTTCAAGAAGGTCTACATCGAGAGCAAATACACACCGGAGGAATTCGAGAAAAAAATCGACGAATGGGAAGGCTTGATGCGCAAACTCTTCATTCGTAAGCGTTGAATTGGTTAGCGTTTAAGTGGATGCTCTGAACCATCAGGAGGCAATCGAAAGTATGGCTCACACAGTTCTAATCACCGGCGCCAATGGTTTCATTGGTTCCCACACAACTCTGCTCATGGAATCACTCGGCCACAAGGTCATTCCCGTCGATGCCGTGCCGCGCTCGACGGACCTTTCCTTGCTAGGGATTCAAACACCCAGTCACATTATGGATGTCACTGATGACGCGTCTTTCCGAGAGCTCTGCGACAAGGAAAAGCCGACGCATATCTTTCATGCCGCCCACCCGCCTCGAAACGAAGATCCCTCCGTACTCAACTTTTGCTACCATGCAATGACCAACATCCTTGAGGCGGCAAAGGCGCTCAAGACGCAGCGGGTTGTCTATTCAAGCTCCGCTTCGATTTACGGCCAACTGAAAAAACCGGACCATAGTCTGGTCAAAGAAGAAGACGCGGTTACGATTTATCCCACCTATTTCTACCGCGCCGCCAAAACCGTTTCGGAATGGATGGGCGACTTTTATAAGGAAAAACACGGCGTAAGCTTTGTCGCGCTGAGATACTCCTCCGTTTACGGCCCCGGCCTCTATCGAAGCATTCCCTTAGAGCTTAAGAAGGGAATCCTCGGCCAACCCTGCCGGCCGTTTCTCACTCGCCCGCTCGACGACTTGATCTATGTGGACGACGTTGTCGATGCGATTCGCCGCGCTCTCTTTGCAGACAAACCACTCAGCCGAGCCTACAACATCGGCCTTGATAAAGCTTACATCAACGACGATTTAGTACAGGCAATTCGCAAGGCGCTGCCCGATCTTAAATTCGAAATCGGCCAACATCCCAACGCCGCCGAAATCGCCCCACACCGGATGCGAAACCCGCTGGATATTTCTCTCGCAAAAAAGGAACTCGGCTGGGCACCGAAGATAGATCTCGACGAGGGAATAGCCCGGCTTGCGAGTTGGCTGAAAGAGCACGCCCGGCAACTCAGCGCATAGCTACGGGCAGACTCTTTTCAGAAGGGATAATCAAGTGATATTCACGAGAAGCCATTTGAGAAGAAAGAAATTTTCGCGGTCGCTTTGGGCCGAGCTCGTCATAACCGCCGCTCTCTTTGCCATCACAAGCCAAAGCTGGTCTGCCGCAAGTAGACCCACCAACGCGGAGCTTCCCCTTTACCAAGGACCCGACCGAGAAAAGATCATCCTCGAAGGCGCGAGGAAAGAAGGCCAGCTTGTTTTTTATAACTCGCACACATGGTTTAAGTCTGTCGCGCAGGAGTTTGAGAAGAAGTATCCGTTCGTCAAAGTTTCAGAATGGCGCGCCGAGGGTCCAGACGTCCTTAAAAGAGTACTGGAGGAAAGCCACGCGGGACGCTACCTTGCCGATGTTGTTGAGAGCACGGAAGCCAACATCGCAAGTCTGCACAAGAAGGAACTCCTCCAGGAACATCACTCTCCAGAGATCCGCTTTTACGATGGTGAAGTACTAGCCAAAGGCACGCGCGGCGTTTATTACTGGGCCGACCGCGAGCTTTATATTAGCCTCGGTTTCAACATGAATATCGTTCCTGCCTCTGAGGCTCCCAAGAGCCTCAGAGATCTCCTTGACCCCAAGTGGAAAGGCAAGATGGCTGTTCTTGGCACCACAGTGTTTGCCCGCTGGCTCGGTGCGGTTTTGGATTTGATGGGCCGGGACTTCGTGGAGAAGCTTAGCCGCCAGGACGTCGCCATCCATAGAGTGTCGGGTGCCACGCTGGCGACTCTGATGGCATCCGGCGAGGTACCGCTCTCCCCCACGATGTTCGATTCCAATGTCTTCGTCGTTAAACGGAGCGGTGCCCCGGTGGAGTGGCGGCCTATTGACCCGGTGGTCGCAAACGTCGGCTACTCCGGCATCGTTGCCAAAGCACCCCATCCCCGTGCTGCGTTGCTTTTCATCGATTACCTTCATTCCAAAGAAGGGCAGCAGTTCGTTGTGAAAGGCGGACTCAGTTCACCCAGAGACGATGTTGAGTCTTTGTTACAGCAAAAATTTAAAAAACTTATCTAGAGGCAAAATACTCGCTTGACGAGTACGAGAAGAAACTCGAAGAGTGGGAAGATCTCATTCAAAAGCTCTTCATAAAGAAAAGATAGCACCGTCCCACCTTCATAGGTGTTTCCCGAGTTTGTCCTTGTTTTCAGTAACATCGGGGATTGACACAGCAACCGGCAGCTCATAGCATCCGATCATCGTCAAATCCAAACGAAGGAAGAAAAATGTTCATAGCTCAACTTATGGAGAGGGCCTGTTTTCTGCTGACCGTTGTGATCTGCCTCCTCCCTACCGCGATGGGTTTTTCCGCCAGCGCTCCCATGTCGGTTGCCCAATTAGCCATCTATCAAGGCGGGGACAGACAAAAGCTCCTGGTCGATGGAGCACAGCGCGAAGGCCAGTTTACTCTCTATACCTCGCATACATGGTTTCGCACTCTCGTGAAGGACTTCGAGAAAAAGTATCCTTTCACCAAAGTATCTGAATGGCGCAATGACTCCAAAAACCTGATCAGGAAAGTCCTGGAGGAATCCAA
>Ga0184612_10001452_pt1 | contig 11418 bp, 5 predicted proteins | sample PLM3_60_coex_FD_133163 | JGI IMG/M metagenome (GOLD analysis project Ga0184612, IMG submission 133163) | Groundwater sediment microbial communities from an aquifer in East River, Colorado, USA - PLM3_60_coex | ecosystem: Environmental > Terrestrial > Soil > Riparian zone | place: USA: East...
GGGCTTGGAGAGCCGCGTCGAGATCATCGCCGCCCAGACGCGAACTGCCGACAGTCCATATTACCGCATCAATCCGTCCGGCCGGGTCCCCTATCTTGTACGCGACGACGGTGTCGGATTGGAGGAGTCCGCACTAATCTGCGCTTACCTTGATCGGATCGATGGAAAGCCAGCCTTCGATCTGCCGCAAGGAGAAGAGGCTTGGGAAGCGCGCCGCCTGGAAGCGCTAGCGCGAAGCATGTTGGACAGCCTCGCGGTCTGGCTACGCGAGATCGTGCGACCGCCTGATGAGCAGTCGCCCACGGTCATCCGGCATGAGGCGGCACGCGCCAGCCGAATGGCTGACTTGTGGGAGAATGAGATCGATCATCCGTTGATGCGCGGCGTTTTGAACCTGGGGCAGATCACATTTGCTTGCGCTCTCGGACTCGAGGCTCGCAATCCCAATCTTCTCTGGCGGCCGGCCCATCCAAAGCTCTGTGCTTGGTTCGACCGCTTTGCCGTCCGCCCGTCGTTTGCCGCGACTGCGCCACCAGCCAGACATTGAACCGGGTCACGCTCGCTTCTGTCATTCCACGCGTCCCTCATGCTTGATTGGTCTCGGCCATCCAGCAGCAACCAGCGCGCCGCCCAGACCGCCACTCGAACATCATCTCGCGACCTATCTCCGACATCCAGATTGAAGTTGGGCCGCGACGCTTCGGAACGTCCGTTTATTGGCACTAGGCCGACCCTTCTGGTCGGCACTAAGCAGCCCTAGCGGCAGCGTCCTCGAAAGGCAGCTTATGACCGATACTGTTGCAAAACTCGTAGGGGGACATGTCTGGCGCAACAATAGAATCTAGATCGAGCCCGCAACGAATCAAAGTTGCGCCGCCAAATGATCTAACGAATCAATGTTGCGCGCGACACCCGAAAAAATACTTTTGCAACAGTATCGACCCTGGCTGTGTAAAAACGCTGGAAGCAGTCGTCAGCGCGCAACAAAAGAAACGAACTCGCGGCCTCGGCGAATCTTTCATGCGTGAGCGGCATTCTATTCGAATCAATCTTGCGCCGGAACGACCCGCAGACTGGTTTTCACACAGCCAAGACCCAAAGCAGACATTCACAGACTTTGCCTCGCTGTGTTTTCTGCGCGCTTGCAGGGCACCATTGACCCTTCCTTCTGAGGCTTCACGGTCACCCGCACCGCAAGTCATCGTGCCTCAGGGCAACGGGCGGATGTTCTGGTTCAAGTGGAAGAAATTTTCCGGGTCGTACTTCGCTTTGAGTTGTCGGAGTCGCTTGTAGTTGGGCCCATATGCCGCGGCGATCGGGTCGCCTGCCTCGTCGCTGGCGTCCATATAATTTACGTAGCGGCCTGAGGCCATGTGAGGTGTCAACGCCGAATAGGACTCGCGCGCCCAGGCAACGCACCGATCGGTCATGGTGGGGTCCATCCATTCGGACAATACGACAAGATTGTAACCGGTGGTGCGGTGTGGGAAGGCCGTGTCGCCGACTGCCACCCGGCTCACGGCGCCGTGGAAATGCTCGAGCAGTAGCTGACCCATTGGCGTCGGACAGCGGGTGAAACACTCGATCATCTGGTCGATTGCGTCGTCACTCAGCTGGGCCAGGAAACTCGATTTCCAATGGTTGAGCGCACCTCGCGGATACGCCGCATCCAGCATCGAGTTGAGCTGGCAGTATGGCATGGGGCCAATGGCATTCAGTGCTGGGGAACCAAACTCCTTGATTGGCTGGGTCGCAGCCGCGCCTTCATCGAGTGTGCCGCAATGGCACACGACTATACCCCCGAGTTTTGTGCCTGAACCATCGGCGGCATGGATTAATCCGGCGACGACCATTAGCGCGTCTGGCGCTGATGCCGTGACCTCGCGGTAGAACCGGAGCATATCTCGGGCCTGTTCGAACGGATAGGCGACGAGACCTCCCGTTATCGTGGGTCCCACAGGATGAACACGAAACTCGAAGGAGGCTGCCACTCCAAAATTGCCACCGCCGCCGCGCACCGCCCAGAACAGGTCACTGTTCTCGGCTGCGCTCGCCTTCATGACCTTGCCGTCAGCCATTACGATATCCACCGACAGCAGATTGTCGAGTGCAAGGCCATGCTTGCCCAGCAGCCAACCTAATCCGCCGCCAAGTGTGAGGCCGGCTATACCGGTCGAGGATACAACACCTCCGGTACATGCCAAGCCGTGCAGCTGTGTCTCACGATTGAACTCCGCCCAGGTAGCTCCACCTTGAGCCCGAGCAGTGCGGGCCTTGGGATCGCAGTGAACACCTTTCATTGGTGCCAAGTCGATCATCAGCCCGCCGTCAACAGTCGCGCGGCCCGCCACGTTGTGACCGCCGCCCCGGATTGCTACTTCGAGGGCCAGCTTGCGAGCAAAAGTCACGGCGTCGACGATGTCGGCCGTCCCAGTGCAGCGGGCAATTAAGGCCGGCCGTTTGTCCACCAGACCGTTGTGAACTTTCCTGGCCTCCTCATAGCCAGCATCAGCTGGCCGGAGCAGTTGACCCCCGAACGTGCGGGCCAATTCGGTGATTTCCTGGGATATGGACGCTGCTGAAGTCATGGCACACACCGCTTTCCGATCGTGGATCGTGGATGACAACGCCATCAAGCAGGAGGGCAACGACAAACCCTAAGAATAGCTATCTTCGGCCAATCGGCAATCGATTTAGCGGCACGTATTGAGCGCCTAATCGTTACATGGATTCGTCCGATCTCAGCTCCAGGCCGACCGGTTGGCGCCGCGGGGCTAGACCCGGTGTTCGTGGGCCGGCAGACGAAAACCGCAATCACTTCCGTTTCATATCGGCAAGCTGACGCGGGCAGAATGGCGTGGGATGGTCGGGTTCGACCTTATCTGGAAGTGGAGCCCGATAGACTCGCTGCCAGTGCGACCATACAATCCCCGCCGTCCGGGTCATCCAAGAATAGTCGCCCGACATGGCCGAACAACACGCACAACGCCGCCTTGCCGCCATTCTCGCCGCCGATGTAGTCGGCTACAGCCGGCTGATGGAAACTGATGAGGTCGGGACGTTGGCCGCTCTCAAGGTGCGGCGCCGTGATGTTTTGGATCCGTTGGTCGCCAAGCACCAGGGCCGAATATTCAAGACCACCGGTGACGGCGTTTTGGTGGAGTTCAGTAGCGCAGTTAACGCTGTGCAATGTGCCGTCGACTTGCAGGAGGGAATGGCGGCGGCGAATATCGATCTACCCGAGGACCGTCATATCGTGCTGCGCATCGGCGTCAACCTTGGCGATATCATGGTCGAGGGCAGCGATCTCTACGGCGACGGCATCAACATCGCCGCGCGCCTGGAGGCCCTGGCCGAGCCGGGCGGCATCCTGGTCTCCGGTACCGCCTATGATCACATCAAGAGCAAGATCAAGGTTGGATTCGACGATCTCGGTGCTCAGACATTGAAGAACATGGCCGAACCGGTACGAGCCTATCGGGTTGCCAGCACGCCAACTGTCGAGCCCATCGCGCCCAAGCTCGTCTCTGGCAAACCGTCTATCGCCGTGTTGCCCTTCACCAATATTTCAGGCGATCCGGAACAGGAGTATTTCTCGGACGGCATCACCGAGGACATCATCACGGAGTTGTCTCGTTTTCGCTCCCTGTTCGTCATCGCACGAAATTCATCGTTCCAATACAAAGGCAAGAATGTCGATGTGCGACGCGTGGCCCGCGAACTCGGCGTGCAGTACATCGTCGAAGGCAGTATGCGGAAGATGGCAAGTCGGGTGCGCATCACCGCCCAGTTGATTGACACCGCGAGTGGCAATCACCTGTGGAGCGAACGGTATGATCGCGATTTGAATGATATTTTCGTCGTCCAGGATGAGGTCTTGCATAGCATAGTGGCTCGTCTGGAAGGCCGCCTTGCCTCCTCCATCGCGGATAAGGCACGCCGAAAGCCGACGGAACATCTTGCAGCATATGACTGCGTGCTACAGGCACGTCACCATCTTAACACTTATGCCGGGGAGGCAGCAGGGCCATTGCTCACGCGTGCGATCGATCTCGATCCCAACTATGCACAGGCCTATGCGTATTTGGCATGGGCCACTTTGATAAATTATTTCTTAAAACCAACAACGGCTCTACTCGATGAATCATTGCAATTGGCGCGAAAGGCAGCGGCTCTGGACTCCGATGACGCTGTATGTCAATCGGTGCTAGGATTCGTCCAAACATTCAAACGGGAATTTGATGAAGCTGGCGCATCTTTGGAGCGTGCCTTCGCACTCAATTCCAGCGATGCATTTGTTATCACTGCTCATGCACATTGGCTTTCCCGGGTTGGTCGGCACGCGGAATCTTTGGCCAGCCTAGATCTTGCCCTTCAGCGCAATCCATTTCCTCCGAGTTGGTACTGGGAAGGGCGCAGCATTCCATTGTTCACGTTGAAACGCTACGATGAGGCAATTCAGTCAGTGAAAAGACAGGATCAATTATTTTTCTGGAGCTACGCCTACTTAGCTGCCTGTTATGCGATGATGGGAAAAATGGGCGAAGCCCGAGCTGCAGCGGCGGAAGTGTTGCGGATGCAACCTGATTTCACTATCCGCATGCAAATGGTCACAGAGCCGTTCAAGGACCCTGCTGATAGCGAGCATGAAGTAGAAGGCCTGCGCAAGGCGGGTCTGCCGGAGTGACGGTGCATCATTTCAGCAACTGGCAATGTCCGAAATTGGCACATCTGCGCCATCTTCGGGGCACCAGACCACGTCCGGTGTTCAAGGTCTAGCTGACGAAGATCGCAATCATTTCCGGTTCATGTCGGCAAGCTGACATTCGCCGAGCTCCTCAGTTCGTCCCAGTTTGACCCTGAGCGGACTCGCCATTGCATCGTTTCGGGCCCACGATTTGCCGATTGTAGCGTCGCTGTTATCGGGCAACCGTTCCGCAGATCACAACAGGGATTTGCCAGGCGCAAGCGCTTGCGACCCCGTGAGCCGGGCTTCGGCGCCTGGAGGGGCGCCGAAGCCGGGGCGTTCGACCGCTAGGGCGTGAAGTCGATGCTGGGTGTCAGGTCGGTCAATGTCTTGCCGGTTACCCCCTGTAGGACGCAGAGATCCACCCAGCCTGCCGGGCCGCCAGCGCCGTCCACGTCCACTTGAATGGCCGTGTTGCCGGTCGCGGCGGTCGTTCCGGACGCCGGCGTGATCACCTGATCGAAGATCCGTACGAAATCCGCCTCAGTGCCGGCAACATAGCCCGTGAGCAAGGCAGAGATATCAAGCGTGTCCTTGCCACCCGCCGTTGTCGCGGTCAGGCTGAAGTCGGTGATGCCGTCGATCAGCCCATCGACCGTCGTGTAGCGGAACACGTCATCGCCGGCGCCGCCGACCAGGGTGTCGTAGCCATTCCCGCCTTCGATCGTGTCCTTGCCGTCGCCGCCAACGATCTGGTCAATGCCGGCATCGCCGAACAGCACATCGTCGCCCTTGCCGCCACCGACGAAGTTGTTGGTAGCGTCGCCGTTGAGCGTATCGTTGAAGTCGGTGCCGATCACGCCTTCGATATTGGCGTAACTGTCGTTGCCGAGCCCGACGCCCGTGAGATTGACCAGGTTCGGGCCGGCGCCGGAGACCAGCGTGAAGTTGGCGCCCGCCGTTCCGCCCAGCAGGCTGAGCACGTCGGTGCCCACTCCGCCGTCAAGCACGTCGTCGCCGACGCTGGCCAGCAGCGTGTCGTTGCCGACCGCGCCGTTGACCGTGTCGTTGCCGGCCGCGCCGTCCAGGACGTTGTTGCTGGCCGAGCCGTCGATCTGATTGGCCAGCACATTGCCCGTGCCGTTCAGGGTCGGCGGCAGCGGCACCGGGACGGTGGGCGACAGCGTAGTCGTCGGCGGTGGAACGGGGGCGATGTTGTCGATCAGCGTCAGGTGCTCCACCTCCGCCGCTAGGGTGTAGGTCACCGTGCTGAAGGCGCGATCGGTGCCTTCGCCGCCCAACTCGACGACCACGTCCTTCACGTCATTGACATAGTAGTGGTCGTCGCCGAGGCCGCCGGTCATGCTGTCGATTCCGAGCGCGCCGTCGATCGTGTCGTTGCCCGCGTAGCCCAGCAGGCTGTTGGCGACATCGTTACCGGTGATGACGTTGTCCAGGCTGTTGCCTTCGCCCTTGGCCGCGGTCTTCGTCAGCGTCAGGTCTTCGACTTCGGCGCTGACCAGCTTGTAGGACACGGAGGCCTGCACCTCGTCGCGGCCGCCGCCCGCGACCTCGTTGATGATATCGCCGGCGGCGCCCACGACATAGACGTCGTCGCCCTCGCCGCCTTCCAGCGTGTCGATGCCGGCGCCGCCGTCGATCGTGTCGTTGCCGTCGAAGCCGTAGAGCTTGTTGGCAGCGCTGTTGCCGATGATGACATTGTTGAGCTGATTGCCGGAGCCGTCAGCGAGCAAGGTCCCGATGAGCGTGAGGTTTTCGATGTTGCCGCTCAGCACATGGGTGACCTTGCTCTCGACCGTGTCGAGGCCGCCATTGACCACGTCGATCGCCGCATCGAGGATGTTGTCGACGAGGTAGCGATCATCGCCGAGGCCGCCCTGCAGGATATCGCCGACGCTGTCCTTCGTCGGATTGGTACCGCCATCCAGCGTATCGTTGCCCAGCCCGCCATCCAGCATGTCGTCGCCGGCCATGCCCAGAAGCTTGTTGTTGCCGTCGTTGCCGATGATCCAGTTGTTGAGCGCGTTGCCGGTGCCATTGATGGCATAGGTGCCGGTGAGCGTCAGATTCTCCAGATCCGCTCCGAGCGTGTAGGTCGGCGGAATCGTTCCGGTTGGCGTGACGGCGAGAGTCAGTTGAACCGTATCGATGCCTTCGAGAACTTTTTCGACCGGCTTCTCGGTGAGCGTATCCAGAATGTAGAGATCGTCATTCTTGCCGCCGGTATAGGCGTCGACGCCGGCGCCGCCATCGAGGGTGTCGTTGCCGTCGCCGCCCGCGAGCGTATCGATGTCGGCGCCGCCCAGGAGATTGTCGTCGCCGCTGCCGCCAACGAGCGAATCCCGGCCGACATCGCCTTGGAGATTGTCGTCGCCGAAGCCGCCATGGAGCGTGTCGTTGCCAGCAACGCCCAGGAGCGTGTCGTCACCGACCAGGCCCTGCAGCACGTTGTTACCGGTGTTGCCGGTGACCGTGTTGTCCAGCACATTGCCGTTGCCCAGCAGGTTCGCTGTGCCGAGCAAGGTCAGGTTCTCGACATCGACGACCAGGGCGTAGCTGCGCCAGCTTTGCACCAGGTCGGTACCAGAGCCGCCGGTTTCATCGACGGCGTCGGACGCGGACTCGACGACGTAGGTGTCATTGCCGGCGCCGCCGAGCATGCGGTCGCCGTTAAGACCGCCGTCCATGGTATCGTTGCCGGCGTTGCCGATCAGCGTATCGGCGCCGGTGCCGCCAATTAACGAGTCGTTCTTGGCGCCGCCATCGATCAGATCGCTGCCGCCGGCGCCGTTGATCGTGTCGTTGTTGGCCGTGCCGGTCAGCGTGTCGTTGTAGGCGCCGCCGATGACGCCCTCGAAGTTGCCATAGCTGTCGAGGCCCAGACCGACGGCCGTCAGATCGAGAGCGGTGGGACCGGCGCCCGCTACGAGGGTGAAGTTGATCGCGCCCGTGGCGCCGGCGAAGCTCATGAGATCGTTGCCCGCGCCGCCGTCCAGCGTGTCATTGCCGGCACCGCCGGTGACCGTATCGTTGCCCGCCTCGGCGAGCAGGCTATCGTTGCCGATGCCGCCATCGACGATATCGGCGCCGTCGCCGGCAGTCAGGTTGTCATCGCCGGCGCCGCCGAACAGCAGGTCGTTCTCGGCAGCCGTGCCGCCGATGATCGTGTCGTTGCCGTCGCCGCCCAGCAGCTGATCGTCGCCGGTGCCGCCATTGATGTTGTCGTTGCCGAGGCCGCCGTCGGCATAGTCATTGCCGGCGCCGCCGATGATCGTGTCGATGCCGGCGCCCGCAATCAGGATATCCGCGTCGTTGCCGCCATCCAGGCTGTCGTCGCCATCGCCGGCCGACAGGCTGTCGTTGCCGTTCTGTCCCAGCAGGGTGTCGTTGCCGAGGCTGGCGATCAGCGTATCGTCGCCATTGCCGCCGACCAGGCTGTCGGCGCTGCCATCGGTTCCGTCGATCAGGCGGTCACGGCCGTCACCACCCTCCAGCGTATCGGCGCCATTGCCGCCGGCCAGCGTGTCATTGCCGCCATGGCCGAGCAGCCGGTCATTGCCGGCCGAGCCGGTGATGCTGTCATAGCTGGAGAAAAGTTCCGTAAAAAGCGTCGGATCATTCGCCTGGGCGAAGGCGATGAAATCGAGGACGGGGTAGTTCAGGCCCGTCAGCGTAAACTGCGTCGCGCCGCCGACCACACGTGTCCATTTCGCGATCGTACCGTCGACCAATGCGCCGTTCACGTCCCGGATGAAGCTGCCGACCAGTTGATCATAATCAATCGCAGTGTGCTGAAACGTGACTGCGGTCGGCGAGTTCAGCTGCGCACCCAGCACGATGCTGGACGGAACAAGTGCAGTCATATCCAACGTAGAGTTGGCGATAAGAACAGCCATCGGTCGATCTCCCCTTTATGCCCAGGCCCGGAGACGCAAGCCGTAAACCGAGCGCTTGCGATTGAAGTCGCGTGGGCCGGCGACTTCGCGTGCCATAAGACGGGGGAATGCTGAAGAAAGTGTTGCGATGACGAGAGCAGTAGTTTTGGTCCTTCATCGCCACCAGTGATTCTCAATTGTCTAGAACACATACCTAGTTGTTGATAATTTTGTTTATCGCTTTCTCTGCGTGACGTTTCGGATCATGCACCGCGGGCTGGAGAGCCGACGGTCACCAGCTGCGCGGAAGCAACGCGCCTGATCCAACCTCGCTGACCATGGTGGCACCAATGGCCGCTCCTGGCACTTCTCGGACGGTGCCGTGCCCTTGGGGTTCGGCCGCCATTGAGGGCTGAGCGGACGTAGAGCGGGCTCGGCTGATATGGCCGCCTTTGACCCGAAGCGGACATTGGGTCGACTGAAGGCGACAAGGGTTCATTGAGCGGAACGTCCGTGTTCTCCAAGGCGAGCGGACTGCATTGAGAGGTTCCGGCCGATGAATGTCACTAGCTCTGCATCTCCTGTGTATGATAAGGCCTAATAGAGGAGAGGAACCGCTTCCTCATGCCTCGGTTGCAACCTTCAGCGCGATTTTCGTGGCGCATTGGTGTGAGATACTGGAGTCAGGGTGAGTAGCGTGCAGCAAGTTAGAGAAGAGCAAGCGATGGCGCCAGAATCGCGCGCCGTTGATATTGTCATTCTTTCTCTAAACAGGATTGAAGATACGATCGCCGCTATCTCTAGTGCCCTAGAGCAGAAGGGCGTTACGAAGCATATCTGGGTCGTCGATCAGGCCAGCGATGCAAGGCAGCACGCGCGACTGCAGGCGTTTGTCAGGGGAAAACCCGTAATTCTGAAGTCGCTGCCCCAGAATGTGGGTGTATCGGCTGGCCGCAATATCGCGAGTCGGATGGGCGCCGCCCCTTACATTGTCGCGGTGGACAACGATGCCGTATTCAACAACCCGCATGCGCTGGAGCGGGCCATCACACATCTTGAAGCCGATCCAATGCTTGGTGCAGTGGGATTTCGCATCTTGAACTACTCCAGCCGAGATGACGATGCTTCCTCTTGGGTCTATCATCAAGACATTATGGATCACGCCAGCAGGGAATTCCCTACGGCACAATTTGTTGGCGCAGGACATGCTATGCGAAGGGCTGCATTTGAGGCATCTGGCGGGTATGACGATGAGCTATTCTTCGCTTTGGAAGAACTCGATCTGTCATATCGAATATTGAATGCTGGGTACAAGATAAAGTACACGCCAGACGTCGTCGTGCTCCATAAGATTTCACCGGAATGCAGAATTCAATGGCGCGACGGCCGCTACTACTACACCGTCCGCAACCGACTGTATATTCATTGGAAGTATGGCGCGACATTTTGGCGGTTCGCGCGTTCCGCTAGCGGATTTCTCATAAAGGGCGCATACAAACGAGTGTTTGGCCAGGCACTGTCGGGATTGGTCGATGCGATTCATCTGTGCCGACGATTTAATAGATCAACAAGCGACAAATCCCTTTACGTGCTCCAGCAGGATGTCAAGGATTACATTCTAAAGTGTAACCCTCACGATCAGGCAAGCATTTGGGAGAGGCTTCGAAGGCACACATTCAAAAGATTGCCTAGTCTCACGTACATTTTTGTTGAATTGCCCCTTTGACATCAAACACGTTCATCGCTGGCTGATCCAGTCAGCTGTTTGAGTACAGGGCACTTTGGCGGCGACCCTTCCTCACAATCCTGTTAGAAGCCGGTGTCGGTCTGTTCCTGGCACATTCCAGCCCTACCGGCACCGCCAAATCAAGTCCGCTGCTGATGCCCTAGCTGACGAAAACCGCAGCCAGTTCCGGTTCATAACTGCAAGCTGACGCTGACACTATAGCGGCGAACGGCCGGGTTTGACCCGAACCAGTCGTGACGGATACCGATTAATCAAGACCGCGACGAATGGTGAAGCCAGAGGGCCATGCTTGATGTCGTCATTGCCGCCTGCGCCCGCGCACTTTGTTGCGTGCTCGACAACAGCACGGAGCTGATTAGCATGGCCACCGAACCTTGTTACAGAATGACCGGGGTCGAATGGCATCACATCGCGCCGAACAAGCCGCAGCAGAACGCCTTCGCCGAGTCCTTGATCGGCCGGCTGCGCGACTAGCGCCTGAACGAGACGCTATCCACATCGCTCGCCCATGCTCTCACCCTTTCAATCTCCACGATCATGTGGTTCCATACTCATCGAAACGACACGCGAATTCAATTCGGCGAGGCTCTGGTCTATGCGCCTGATACGGGAAGTTCACTTCATTGGGTCGATCTGAGACCGCTCTAGAGCCCATTCAGCAACCTTCAAAAAGTATATTTTCAGGCTCTCAACGCAGGGGGAAGCTGTGCGGATTACACTGACGTCAATAGGATCGCTGCAGAATCGGGGAGTTGAGGCGCTGGCCGTTACATCTATCGAGGGATTCCGACGGGTTTTCTTGGATCCCAAGATCACGGTCCTGACCCACCACAGGGTCGTCAACGAACTTCTCCTAGATGCTTCCCAAGCCACGCTGCGTGATGACCCTTACTTCAGCACGAGATTCAGGATTCTACGACGGCTTGGCCCCCTGCAACATTTGCTGAAGCCATTGCTGTGCGGAACCGTTGTTCAATTGGAACGTCATCTTGCCTGCCAGGACTTGGTCATTGCGTCAGGTGGCGATAATTTCAGCTCGGACTACGGATCTCCTGCTGTCTGGCTTCACCCTTTGCGGCACGCCGAAC
>Ga0184612_10001453_pt1 | contig 11418 bp, 18 predicted proteins | sample PLM3_60_coex_FD_133163 | JGI IMG/M metagenome (GOLD analysis project Ga0184612, IMG submission 133163) | Groundwater sediment microbial communities from an aquifer in East River, Colorado, USA - PLM3_60_coex | ecosystem: Environmental > Terrestrial > Soil > Riparian zone | place: USA: East...
GGTCGCCGGCGTGAGCAGGACCATCTTCGCGATGGCCGACGAGGGCGACCTGCCTCGGTCGCTCGCTGCTGTGCACGCCGAGCGGCGGATCCCGCACGTCGCCGAGATCGTCGTCGGCGCCCTGGTAGTCGTTGCGGTCGTGGTGGGGGGCCTGGTCGCTGCCCTCTCCTTCAGCGCGTTCGCCGTCCTGGTGTACTACGCGGTCGCCAACGCGGCCGCCCTGCGCCTCGGCCGGGCCGAGCGCCGCTGGCCTCGATGGCTTGCCGCGGCCGGGCTCGTGTCCTGCCTGCTGCTTGCGGCATCGCTGCCGCTGGAGACCGTACTGCGTGGAATTGTCGCCTTGACCGTGGCCATGGCGCTGCGCGCGGTAGTGCGCGCCCGCGCGGGTCGCGCCGCATCATGACAGGTCTGCGGGGCCCTCGGCACCGGGGACCCGGGGCTTGGTTCGCCTCCCGAGGCGCGAATGGCACGCTGAACCGCTCCACATACCCCACCAAATCGGGCGCTGGAGCAGCGGCTGGGCGTGCCATCAACAGCGGCTGAACGTGCCAATCGGCCCACCGGAGATCCCGCGGCGATCATGAACCCGAAATTGCTTGTACGAGACCCTCTGCACACCTCGGTGAGGCACCGAACGGGGCGGTCTAAGTAGTCAATCCGGCAAGGTGGGCTGGATCTCGCCGACGGGGTCGCCGCCACCCAGCACGGGCGCGCGGGCGAGGTCGTCCAGGACGGGATGGTCCAGGCCGAGCCGTTGCAACGACGCCGCCATGACGACCGGGCACGCGCGTTTCTGGCCATCCTCGATCTTGAGCGCGACGGCACGCCCGTCGTCGAGCGCAGCAGCGTAGACACCCTCGGCGCCGGCCTTCGCGAACAGCCCGGGCAGGGACCGGATCAGCCGGGCCTCGTCGCGCGTCGTGCCACTGGTCCATTGCGGGTGGAGCTGGATCGCGTCGACCACGCGGCGTCCGGGCGAACCCGGTGCGGCCAGGGCAAGCGCCCGGAACGTTCGCGCGAGCCCGGTCAGGCTCATGGCGAACAACGGCGCGCCGCAGCCGTCCACCCCGGTGTGCGCCACCGGTTCGCCTGCCAGCTCGCCGATCGTGTCGTGGATCGCGACCTGCAGCGGGTGCTCCGGGAAGAGGTAGCCGTCGGTCGGCCAGCCGTTGACCGTGCAGGTCACGAGCATCGCAGCATGCTTGCCCGAGCAGTCCGCCGCAATCGACGACGGTTCAAACCCCTGCCGGGCGTACGCGACCATCGCGATCCCGTCAAGTGGCCAGCCCGGTGTGTTTCGCAGCAGCGACTCTTCCAGACCCGCCGAAGCCAGGATCCGCCGGGCACCCTTGATGTGGAAGTCCTCGCCCGAGTGGCTCGACGCGGCTAGTGCGAGAAGCTCGCCGTCCAGCGGGAGGCCGAGGCGAAGCATGGCGGCCGCCTGGGCCGGCTTGTTGGCGGATCGCGGATACATCGGAGTATCGGTCTCGCCGATCGCCATGACGACGACTCCGGTGGCGTCCAACGCAACCACCGAGCCGTGGTGTCGGCTCTCGACCATGCCGGACCGCACGACTTCGGCCACGACCTCAGCGCCCGACTCGGTATCCGCGGCGGATCTGGTCACGGCCAGCGATCCTGTCATGCGGCCGGGGTGACGGCCGTGCCGCATACGCATCGGGGTCCGCCTGACACAATCCGAGGCCGTGCGGGCAGTCGTACAACGGGGCCTCGGTCACAGCAGATGGCAAGCTCGTCGGCTCGATCGAGCCGGGTCCGGCCGGCCAGGGCCTGGTGGTGCTATTGGGGATCACGCACGACGACACGGCCGGTGCGGCTGTGCGGCTCGCTCGCAAGGTGTGGGAGCTGCGGATCCTCGACGGTGAGCGCTCGGCCTCGGACGTCGGCGCGCCGGTTCTGGTCGTGAGCCAGTTCACGCTCCACGCCGACACCCGCAAGGGCCGGCGCCCATCCTGGTCGGCGGCGGCGCCGGGCCAGGTCGCGGAGCCGCTGGTCGAGGCGTTCTGCTCGGCCCTTCGCACGGCGGGTGCCCACGTCGAGACGGGTGTCTTCGGCGCCCACATGCGGGTGACCCTGGTCAACGACGGGCCCGTCACACTGCTCCTGGAGAGCTAGCGCGTGCCTAGCCGAGACGGGTGCGGACGTGCAGGCCGACGTCGGGCTCGACGACGACCTCCTGGGCAGCGGCGACACCACCCGCCACGAGCTCGACGTCAACCGGCACGTTGCGCTTGACCAGCGCGAGAGCGATCGGGCCGAGTTCGTAATGCCGCGCTGCCGATCCGACGAAGCCCACTGTGCGTCCAGCCAGCACAACGTCGTCGCAATGCTCCGGCAGATGGTCGACGGAACCGTCGAGGTGGAGCATCACCAGCCGGCGCGGCGGGCGGCCCAGCGTGTGGACGCGAGCGACGGTCTCCTGGCCGCGGTAGCAGCCCTTGTCGAGGTGCACAGCCGAACCGATCCAGCCGACCTCGTGCGGGATCGTCTTGTGATCGGTGTCCAGGCCGAGCCGCGGCTCGTGCGCCGCAATCCGCTGCGCCTCATGAGCCCAGATGCCCGACAGGTCGTCGCCCATGTACGCGTCCAGGGATGCCCGTGGTACGAAGACCTCCCGGCCGCTGCCGACCAGTCGCGACACGTGTGCGTGGTGCGGAACCGGCCGGGGCTCCCACACGACGCCGTACTCGGCCGAGACGTCCGCCGCCTCGACCCGCAGCATGAAGCGCATCGAGTCGAGGAAGCCGACAAGCGCGGCAGCGGTGCCCGGCTCGACGTGCGCCCAGAACGCCTCACCGTCGTCGACGGCGTAGAGCGCGTGCTCGACGTGACCGTGCGGCGAGAGCAGCAGTGTGGTCGTCGCCTCACCGATACCAAGGCGCTCGAGGTGCTGCGTCGCGAGCGAGTGCAGCCAGCTGAGCCGGTCCGGGCCGGATACCCGCACGACACCGCGGTGTGACAGGTCGACTGCGCCTGGCGCGCGTTGCTCACGCAACGGGTCGCCGTAGTGCGCGGCGACGCCGGCGTCCGGGCCGCCCGCCTCGACGGCGCCCGGCCGCTCGAGCAGCGGGCTGCGATAGGTGGTCACGCCAGCCTCAACGTCCATCCGCCTCCCTACACTCCCGTCGAGTGGAGGGCTTTCCACGTCTCCGAGCACCGCGAGGGGTGGGAAACCCTCCGGTGACGCGACGGGAGGCTGTCACGTGCAGTCCTTGCAGGCGCCGAAGAGCGTCAGGTGCCGGACGTCGGTGCGGAAGCCGTGCTTCGCCTCCACGGTCTCGACCAGGTCGGCGGCGACGTCGGGCTCGACCTCGGTGACGCGCCGGCAGTGCCGGCACACCAGGTGGACATGGTCGGGCTCCGTCGTCGCGTGGTACGCGGGCGCGCCGTGCCCGAGGTGCGTGTGGCTGACCAGACCGAGCTTCTCGAGCAGGTCGAGCGTGCGGTAGACCGTCGAGATGTTGACACCCTTCACGGTCTGCCGGACCTGGGTCAGGACCTCCTCGGGCGAGGCGTGGTCGAGCTGCTGGACGGCATCCAGCACGAGCTCGCGCTGCGGAGTGAGCCGATAGCCCCGGGCCCGCAGGTCGTCGCGCCAGTCGCCCATGACAGCGAGTCTATGATCGCGCCTCGCTGGCCCCGGCCACCCGCTGGAGCTCTGCGGACAGATGCGGCTGGAGCTCGTGGCCCATCGCGGCCATTTCGTAGACGTACATCAGCCGGCCGTTGACCAGCCCGTAGAGGCGATGGCCGGTCCGATAGTCCTTGGCCGTCTCGGTCTTGAGCACGCCGCGGGTCGCGATCTCGACCTTGGCCGGCTCGACCGAGCCGAGGTAGATCTCGACGAATCCGGTCGGGTGCGCCAGCAGAACCTCGACGTCGCCACCTGGCTGAGGCCGCCAGTAGCCCACCTCGCTCGCCGCCGGCCGGACCAGCTTGCCGTCGTCGTCGAGGATCCAGCTGCGGCTGTTGTAGATCAGGAACGCCTTGCCCGGGACGTACGAGAACGTCACTTCCTGACCGAACCGGAAGGCCTCGATCGTGGGATAGTCGCCGACCCCGGCGCCTTCCCACCGGCCGAGCAGCCAGGCGAGCGGGACGCTGTCGGCGTGCAGATCGCTCGGAATCTCGATCACGGGAGGCTCAGGCCTGGCCCTTGAACAGCTTGTGCACCGCATAGGCCGCGAACAACCCGGCCGCGAGCGACGTCGCGATCAGCGCACCGGTGAACAAGACCTCGAGCACGTGCGGAGTCTAGTCTCACGGCCATGGCCAGCTCGCTTGTCGTCAAGGTCACGGCCGGCGCCGACGCTCCGGAACGCTGCTCGCAGGCCTTCACCGTCGCGGCGACGGCGCTCGCCTCGGGAACGGACGTCTCGTTGTGGCTCACCGGCGAGTCCGCCTGGTTCGCGCTGCCGGGCCGCGCCGCCGAGTTCGCGTTGCCGCATGCCGCACCTCTGCCCGACCTGCTCGACGCGCTGCTCGCGGGCGGTCGCGTCACGCTGTGCACGCAGTGCGCCGCACGGCGGGAGATCGGGCCCGACGACATCCTGCCCGGAGTAAGGATCGCCGGCGCCGCCACGTTCGTCGAGGAAGCCATGGCCGACGGCGCCCAGGCGCTCGTGTACTGAGCGTCTTGACCTGGACGGCGCCCCAGGTCCTACCGTCGAAGCCATGACGCCTCCTGCGCGAACTCTCGGCCGCGACGCCCTCACCGTCTCGGCCCAGGGTCTCGGCTGCATGGGCATGAGCTACGCCTACGGCGCGGCGGACCGCGGCGGACTCGCGGCTCAGGCGGTGGTCGAGACCTGAAGGTCGCTGACGGCCACCGAGTTCCTCGCGCCGTCCGAACTGGTGACGATCTCCATGACCAGTCGCGTCGTCGCGGTCGGCGGAAGACGCAAGGTCTGCAGGTCGCGAAGCCCGGGGTCAGGGTCGAGCTGCTGCTCGACCGTCGTGCCGTCGTCGAACCGCCACCGCACCGCGGTGATCCTGCGGTTCTCGGCGTAGCGGTCGGTGTCGTCGGCGGGATCGGTCTTGGCGTAACCCGGGACGAGCCCGACCTCGGCCACCCGGATCGAACCGCCGAGGTCGAGCACGATGCTCTCCTCGACGCCGTCACCCGGGCACCACCAGGCCGACTCGGGGTCGTCGTCGACGGCGAACGCCGGATCGTACGTCACCCGCGCGCCGTTCGCGTCGCGGCTCGGGTCGGACTGGCACGACGCTTCGACGACGGTCGCGACCACCTGCGAGACCTCGCCCTCCCACGGCACGTCACTGGAGACCGGTACCTGGCCGGCACGGTCCTCACCACCGCCGGACGCAGCGATCAGCGCGCCGCCGAGGAAGCCGAGCACCAGGCAGCCGCCGAGGACAGGTGCAACGACTGTGCCCGGCATCCGCTCCGAGCTGGCTGCACTGTCGAACACGCGCGTCACCCTACGACCATGCCGGCGCGAGGGTGGACAAGCCTCCGACGTGAAGGTCAGGCCCCGATGGTGACCCGGACCTCGGCGATGGCACCCCGCTGGGCGACGACGAGCCGGTCGACCGGAGAGGACCGAGGCGCCAGCGTCCGCAGCGTCCACCGGCCCGGCCCTGCGAAGAACCGGAACTCGCCGGCGTCGCCCGTCGGAACCTCTGCCGTGAACTCGCCCGATGCATCGAGCAACCGGACGTACGCCCCGGCCACCGGGTCGTCATCCGCGCGGGTGACGACCCCCTGGATCACCGACTCCTTGGCCAGGTCGACGCCGTCCAGGGAGACACCTCCGGCCGGTGCCGCGCAGCCGTCGCTCATGTCGCTTCCCCCGGCTCGTCACCGACGGCGATCGGCACGCCGACCAGTGAGCCGTACTCGGTCCACGAGCCGTCGTAGTTCTTGACGTTCGAGACCCCGAGCAGCTCGTGCAGGACGAACCAGGTGTGCGCCGAGCGCTCGCCGATCCGGCAGTACGCGATCGTGTCGGTCGCGAGGTCGAGGCCCGCGTCGCCGTAGAGCGCACGTAGCTCGTCGTCGGAGCGGAACGTGCCGTCGTCGCTCGCGGCCTTGCTCCACGGGATGTTGCGTGCGGTCGGGATGTGGCCGCCGCGCTGGGACTGCTCCTGCGGCAGATGGGCGGGAGCGAGGAGCCGGCCGGCGAACTCGTCGGGAGAGCGGACGTCGACGAGGTTCTTGGCGCCGATCGCGGCCACGACCTCGTCGCGGAAAGCGCGGATCGCGAGGTCCGGGTCGCTGGCCGTGTACTCGGCCGCCGGGCGCTGCGGGACGTCGGTGACGAGCTCCCGGCTCTCGAGCTCCCAGATCTTGCGTCCGCCGTCGAGAAGCCGGACGTCGGGGTGCCCGAAGAGCTTGAAGTACCAGTGGGCGTAGGCGGCGAACCAGTTGTTGTTGCCGCCGTAGAGGACGACGGTGTCGTCGTTGCCGATGCCCCGGCTCGCGAGGAGCGCCTCGAACTGCTCCTTGTTCACGAAGTCCCGACGGACAGGGTCTTGCAGGTCCGCCTTCCAGTCCAGGCGCACGGCACCGGCGATGTGGTTCTTGTCGTAGGCGCTGGTGTCCTCGTCGACCTCCACAAGGACGACGTTCGGATCGTTCCGGTGCTGCTCGACCCAGTCGGCCGAGACGAGCGCGGTCTCACGGCTCATCGGGTGACCTCCGTTAGGCGGGGAAAGGCGCGGCGGTATGCCAGGTAGATCTCACAGCCCAGGCAGAAGCCGAAGGCGGCGTTGAGAAACGCGGCGGCCAAGGCGGCTCCGACCGCGATGTAGGCGAGGGTCGTCCAGCCCGCCAGGAAGCCGGCCAGCCCGGCTACGGCGAAGGCCAGGCCCACGGCCTGGGCGAACCGTGGCGGCCGGGCGTCCTCGTAGTCGGTGGGCGGGTCCAGTCGGGGCCGGACGTAGCGCGCGAACAGCTGGCCGTACGGCGACGCCGCCACGCCGGTGAACGCTCCGACGGCGAAGACCCCAGCTTGCAGCGCGAGCAGCCAGCCGCTGCCGGTCAGCAGCACCAACGCCAGGACGCCGGTAGTGAGGACGGCGGCGAACCGGGTACCGCGGGGATCGACCATCTCGGATGCTCCCTGACGTGGGCGGACGAGTCGTCGGGGCAGGCAGCCCGGGGTCCGGTCGGCGAAGGCCGACGTGACGGGGGCAAACCCGCGTCAGGGCAGACAGAGCATGGTAGCCACGCGACCCAGGTCGATCGCGCGGCGCTTGGTGAGCTCCGTCCGGAACATGGCCAGAGCGTACGGTCCGGGCGGATCGGGTGTCACGATCCGCCCGGATGCTGAGACGGCCCGTCTCATGACGTGACCACCGCGTTCACGGCCGCGAGCACCTCCGGCGTCCGCGGCACGCCGCTCGCCCGCCGGACGACACGGCCGCTGGCGTCGAGGACGAGGGTCGTCGGGGTTCTGGTGATCCCGAGCCGCCGGACCAGATCGAGATGTGACTCGGCATCGACCTCGATGTGGCGAACCCCTTCGACCGTCGTGGCGGCATGAGCCAGGACCTGTCGAGCGGCCCGGCACGGCGCGCAGAACGCGGACGAGAACTGGACCAGGGTCGCGCGGGAGCCGAGCTCATGGCCCAGCTCGGCGCGGGTCAGGGTCGTCGCGTCGGCGACGGGACGTGCCACCCGGCCGTCGACCCGGCGCCGCCAGACGCCGAACGCCGTCGCCGCGAGGAGAACCACGGCAAGCACGACGAGTCCGGTCACGCCGTGGTCAACGCACCCAGCCGGACCGCATGTTCCCTCCGAAGTCTGATCACGTCGGGGCCGTGACGAGAACGTCGCCGGCGGACGTCACGACCTCGAAGCGGCTCACCTGGTCCGTCTGCATGCCGACGGCGCCGTCGACCGCGAGGCCCCCGGCGCTGGGGTCGTAGCCGTTGCTTGGCACGGTCCAGGTCGCCGCGACCTCGCGGCTGCCGTCAAGGCCGACGGCGACCAGGCTGCACGTCAACCCGCCCGGCACGCCCCACAGGTCGACGTGTACCGCCGCACCCCAGCCTCGCCTCCACATCCCGACGTCGACGACGACGCCGTTCTCGCTGCCGTGCACCGCGCTGTCCGGGGCGATCGGTGCCGAGGTGTCGGGTGCGGAGGTCTCGGGCGCTGACGCCTCAGGCGCTGCCGGTCGAGGGTCGTCGATCGCGGCTGCTCCAACGGCGGCCACGACCGCCGCGACAGCAGCAGCCGCCACGCCGACCGTCATCCGGCGGCGCCGGTCCCGCCGACGTTGTGCAGCGACCGCCGCCAGCAGGCCGTCGAGCACCCGAGGCGAGGGCGTCGCCGGTCCGGTGGCGACAGTGCTCTCCGGGAGGGCCTCCTGCTCACCCACCGGGAGCAAGGCAGGCTCCGCGACCGGCTGCGGTTCCCCCCCGATAGCCGGGTACGAGTCCGGTCCGGCCAGGGCCAGGATCCCCGCCGTGCGCTCGAGCTCCGCCACCTCGGCGGCGCATTCGGGGCACCCGGCGAGATGCTCGCGTACGCGACGCTCCTCGGCGGGGTCCAACGCCGACAGGACCAGGGCACCCAGCGAGAGGCGGATCTCGTCGCAGCCGGTCATGTCGTCACCCCCTCCGTCCCGGTGACGCCTCGCTCCTCGAGCGCCAACCGCAAGGCGCGCAGCGCGTAGTACGTCCGCGACTTCACCGTGCCCTCGGGCACTCCCATCACGGACGCGGCCTCGGCCACCGAACGACCGCGGTAGTACGTCTCGACGAGCGCCGTGCGGTGCTCGTGGCTCAGCGTCACCAACGCGTCCATCACCATCTGGGCGACCAGGGCCTGGTCGACGCCGTCGTTCACGGGAATGGCAGCGAGAGCCGACTCGGCCACCTCGGGCGGCCGGGCCCGCCGGGCCCGCTCCCCGTCGACGACGAGATGCCGCGCCACCGTCCACAGCCACGGTCGGGCCGACCCTCTCCCCGGGTCGAGGGAGTCGGGGTGGCGCCAAGCTCGCAACAGCGTCTCCTGCACGACATCCTCCGCTCGGTGCCGGTCGCCGCCGACCAGGCGGAGGACATAGGACATCAGCGGGCCGGCGTGCTCGTCGTAGAGCGCCCGGACGAGGTCCTCGTCCGCGACGGGAGCCCTCACACCACGAGCACGGTGGCGGGAGGGTCCTGGTTCAGCCGGCCGGTGGCTCATCCCACCAGGATGCGCCCGAGAACGTACGCAACGGGAGCGGTAGCAATGATCGGCAACGTGACGAACAGTGGAACGAGCACCGCCTCGTCGGCCTCCTCGATCTCGGTCGCGAGCCGGTCGACAGCGGCCAGAGCCGTCACGGCCGTCAACGCACCGAAGGCGGCAACCACTACGGCACCGACGGCCGGCACGGCCGAGGCGACGTCATCCACGAGCAGGACCAGGCCGGCCGCCAGGCCTCCGGCCACGAGCACGGCCAGCGTCCGGCGCATAGCCGCCGAGGCGGGGATCGCCTCGGCCACGGCGGCCACGCCGACGCCCAGCAGGCCGAGGCCCACGGCGTAGGCGCCACCGTCGGCTGCCCGGAGCGCGATCCAGGCGACCGGAAGAACCGACAGGGCGCAGGCGGCGACCGCAAGCGCCAGGGACTCGGTCAGGCGATTCCGGCCGTCCCTGCGCGCGAGCTGGACGACGACGGCCGCGACCAGCACCGGTCCGAGCAGCGCCGCCACCGGCTCCAGGTCGGCCGTGTCGCCGAACGCCGTCCATACCGACCCCGCGACCCCTGCCACGAGGGCCAACCAGCCGGCCGGCCGCGCCGCAGGCACCGCGGCCGGGCGGACCCCGCCCAGTGCGAACACGAACTGGACGACCACCACCGCGGCGGCCAGCACCACCCGGCCGGCGACGGAGGCGACGCCGAGCACGGTGACGAGCCCCGTCGCGAGCAGCCATGGCACGGAGGGATCCTCCCAGAGCCGGGTGCCTACCCCCCGGCGAAGGGAGGCAACAACTCCACAACGGAGCCGTCGACCAGTCTGATCTCCGCACGGTTGCGGCGGCCGGCCGGAGTGCCGTCCACGACTACCGAGCACACGTCGAGGACGGCACCGAACCTGGGCGAGTCGGCGTGTGCCGCCCTCGCGGCGGCCAGTGCGTCCGCCACCGTCGCGGCGTCCAGGACGTCCTCGCCGCGGCCGGCTGCGGCGCGCAGCGACGCCCAGTACCGCAGCGTCACGCTTGGCACGCCGCCACCAGCCAGCTCCCGATCCGCCGCGCGAGCTGTTCGCCGACGGCCGCCTCGGCGTGCCCGAACCCGGGCACGAGCCACAACGTCCCTCGGCTACCTGCGGCGGCGCACACGCGCTCCGCGTGCTCGGCCGGGAAGTAGTCGTCGAGATCCCCGTGCACGACGAGCAGCTGGGCCTCGAGCTCCGCCGCTGCCGCGACCGGATCGAGTGGGTATGGCTCGGTCCACGCCTCCGCGGTGATCCGGGTGCCGCGGGCCAGCCGGATCGCCGTCCGTCCCGGCCGCCCCAGCACCAGCCGGTGCAGCTGACGCATCCGCGGCGTGCCTCGGTAATACCACTGACCCGGGCCGCTCACGGCGGCGACCGCGTCGACGCCACCGTAGATCGCGGCATGCCGCAGCACCACGGCCGAGCCGAGGGAGAACCCCAGGGTCGCGACCCGGGCGTACCCGAGCGACCGGGCCCACCCGACGGCCGCCTCGACGTCCTGCACCTCCTGCCAGCCCATGGTGCAGACGCCGCCGGAGGCGCCGTGGCCCCGCAGGTCCAGCATTATCAGGCCGGCCGAGTCGCGGAGCCACGCCGCCACCCGCCGCAGCCGGGGATGGCGCGAGTGCAGCGTGAAGCCGTGTACCACGACGACGGCAAGACGGCGCGCGCCGTCGGCCGGCAGGAGGTGCTCGGCGGAAACCACCACACCGTCCTCGGCCTGCAGACGTCGCCGGAACCCGCCTTCGGCGCTCCGGGTCGCGGCCAGGCGGGCCTCTGCACCGAACATGTGCACTATCCTGCCAAGGGGCGGGACCCGGGCAGCGTTGCCTCCGGGTCCTTCGTGCATTCAGGCCCCGCCGGAGAGGGGAGCGACATGGCGTCGACGATCCTGCTGCTCACCAACGCGCTGCGCCCGTCCGCCGAGGTACTCCCCGCCCTCGGCCTGCTGATGCACGACGTCCGGGTCGCCCCCGCTGAGACAGCGGCTCTGCTCGACGCTCCGCACTGCGACGCCGTCCTGGTCGACGCCCGGCGCGACCTCGGCCACGCGCGCAGCCTGACCCGGTTGATCCGCACGACGGGGGTCGACGTTCCCCTGATGACCGTCGTGACCGAAGGCGGGCTCGCGGCCGTGACCGCTGACTGGGGCGTCGACGACGTCCTCCTCGACACGGCCGGTCCGGCCGAGGTCGAGGCCCGGCTCCGGCTCGCCCA
>Ga0184612_10001454_pt1 | contig 11414 bp, 7 predicted proteins | sample PLM3_60_coex_FD_133163 | JGI IMG/M metagenome (GOLD analysis project Ga0184612, IMG submission 133163) | Groundwater sediment microbial communities from an aquifer in East River, Colorado, USA - PLM3_60_coex | ecosystem: Environmental > Terrestrial > Soil > Riparian zone | place: USA: East...
AAGCCGGCGCCGCCGGTCACCAGGACGCGCATGGTCTGCGAGCCTGCCCTCCCGGTGTCGCCCGGGTCAACCGCCTCGGCCTTACGATGTGGTGACGGCGTGCGTGCCGGCCTGGCGGGCAGGGCGCTGGTGTGCCACCGTCGAGCCGGCCGGACGGGCCGGAGCCTCCGTGCCGGCCGGCACGCGGCCCGACCATGGCGAGGGGGTGTGGCGTGGCCGGGGAGCGGGTGCTGGTGGTCGACGACGAGCCCACCGTCCGCGAGGTCGTGCAGCACTACCTCGAACGTGAAGGCTACCGGGTCGAGGTGGCCAGGGACGGCCCCCAGGCGCTCGATGCGGTCGCGGCCCACCCCCCCGACCTGGTCATCCTCGACCTGATGCTGCCGACCGTCGACGGGCTCGACGTCTGCCGCCAGGTCCGGGCCAGCGGCGCCACCCCGGTCATCATGCTGACCGCCAAGGGCGGCGAGGCCGACCGGGTCCTCGGCCTCGAGCTCGGCGCCGACGACTACGTGGTCAAGCCGTTCGGCCCACGCGAGCTGGTCGCCCGGGTCCGCAGCGTGCTGCGCCGGACCCAGGCCAGCGACGATCCCCGGCCGCTGCCGGTCCGGGCCGGCGACGTCGTCGTCGACCCGGTCACCCGCGAGGTCGAGGTCGCCGGCAGGCCGGTCGCGCTCACGGTGCGCGAGTTCGACCTGCTGCTGTTCCTGGCCCGCCACCCCCGCCAGGTCTTCACCCGCGGCCAGCTCCTCCAGCAGGTCTGGGAGTACACCTGGCTCGGTGACACCTCCACGGTGACCGTGCACGTGCGCCGGTTGCGCGAGAAGGTGGAGGAGGACTCCACCAGCCCGCGGCGGGTCCAGACCGTGTACGGCGTCGGCTACCGGTTCGTGCCCGCCGGGCCCGCCGGGCCCGGCCGCCCAGCCGGCGGCGACCGCGACGGCGGGCCGCCGTGACGCCTGCGCTGTGGTTTGCGGCCGGCGTGCTGGGCACGGCGGCGGTCGGCGTCGGCATCGGCATCCCCCCGCCCGACCTCGCCGTCCTGCTCGGCCTGACCTCCGCCGGGGCGCTCGCGGTCGCCCTGGCCGGGCTCGGGCTGCAGCGTGGGCTGCGCCGGCAGCGGGCCGGCATGGCCAGGCAGGCCTCGCTCACCGCGGCGGTGACCGCGGCCGCCGCCATGGCCGCGCTCGGCCTGGTGGCCACGAGCATGCTGGTCAGCCCCCACGACCTCGCCGTGGTGGTCGCGTCGCTGCCGATGGCCGCTGGCGCCGGGGTCGCCTACGGGATCGCCAGCTCCCGGCGGACCGCGGCCGACCTGGAGGCCCTGGCCGAGGTGGCCCGCCGCCTGGAGGCCGGCGACCTGTCGGCCCGGGCCCGCCTGGGCGGCACCGCCGAAGTCGCCGACGTGGCCGAGACCCTGAACTCGGCCGCGGCCCGGCTGGCCGCGAGCCGCGAGCGCGAGCGGGCGGTCGAGGCGAGCCGGCGCGACCTGATCGCCTGGGCCTCCCACGACCTGCGCACCCCGCTGGCGAGCCTGCGCCTGGTGGCCGAGGCGCTGGCCGACGACGTCGCCCCCGACGAGGCCACCCGCCGCCGCTACCTGGCCAGCCTGGCCGGGCACGTCGACCGGCTCTCCGGCCTGGTCGACGACCTGTTCGAGCTGTCGGCGATCCAGGCCGGCGCGGTCACCCTGCAGCTCGAACCGACCTCCCTGCCCGACCTGGTCGGTGAGGTGCTTGCCCGCTTCGAGCCGGAGGCGACCGCCGCCGGGGTGCGCCTGGAGGCCGACCTGGCCGCCGGTCCGGTCAGGCCCGTGCTCGCCGGCCGCGACCAGCTCGGCCGGGTGCTCGCCAACCTGGTCGTCAACGGGATCCGCCACACCCCGCCGGCGGGTCGGCTCGTGGTCGCGGTCGCCGAGCACGGCGGCGCGGCGCTGCTGCGCGTCCGCGACGGCTGCGGCGGGATCCCCCCGGCCGACCTGCCGCGGGTGTTCGAGCAGCTCTGGCGGGGTGACCCGGCCCGTACCACCCGGGGTGCCGGGCTCGGCCTGGCCATCGCCCGCGGCCTGGTCGAGGCGCACGGCGGCACGATCGTGGTCGACAACGTCGCCGGTGGCTGCGAGTTCACCGTCCGCCTGCCGGCCGCGACCCTGCGCCGCAACGGCCACCGTCCGGCCCCGGGCGGCAGCCGCGAGACCGGCCTCACGGGCTGACGCAGACACCCTCCGCTGACGGTACCTGGGGCTGGTCCGCGGAGCAGGCCGGCCGCAGGCGCTCCGGACGGTTCAAGAAGGGAGCCCGCCAGTCGATACAACCTGCGAAGGGCGCACGGCAGGCGTCGTCGAACGGGCGTTGGGTGGTCGACCGGACGCGACCAGTCGCGAGAGTTGGGATGACGCATGCAGATGGAGGTCGCGCCCGCTCTACGCGCAAGTCGGCCCCGACTGGCCCGCCGGAGCATCCAGCTCGGCCTGGTCGCGACGCTGGTCGCGCTGCTCCCCCTGGTGTTGCTCGCGAGGTTGGCGACCGCGCACGCCCAGCACGCCGTGCGCGACGAGGTCGGGGTGCGGCTGCGGGTGACGACGGCGATGTCAACCAGGCTGCTCGCCGAGCAGCTTGGAGCGTTCGTCGGCCTGGCCGAAGCCGAAGCGCGGCACCCGCGACTGGTGCGGGCCGTCGCGGGCGGCGCCCCGGCCCGGTTCGACAACGCCGAGACCAGGCTGGAGCTGGCGGCACTCGCGGCGTCCCGGGCGGGGGTGGCCGGCGCCGGCCTGGCCGACCTCGACGGTGTCCTGCGCGCCGCGCCGGGGTCGCCGGAGCTCGTCGGGAAGGACTTCAGCGCCCGGGACTGGTACCGGGGGCTGGTCGCCGCGGGCGACACCTACGTGTCCGAGGCGTTCGAGTCGGCGCAGGCCACCCATCCTCTGGTGGTGTCGGTCTCGACCTACGTGCGTGCCCCGAGGCCCGGCGGGCGGACGCCAGGTGCGCCTCGGGCGATCCTCGTCATGGGCGTCCGGCTCGACGCGGTCCAGCCGTTGGCCGACAGTGTCGCCGCGGTGCAGGGCGTGCACCTGTGGGTCGCCGACCAGCGCGGCAAGCTGCTGGCGGCCCCCGGGGGCCGCCAGCCGGGCCTCACCGCCGTCGCCGACGAGCCGATCGGGCGGGCAGCCTCGCTCCGCCCCGGACAGCTCGCCGAGGTCGACCTTGGCGGCGAGCCCACGTTCGTGGTCCGCCAGCGGGTCGACCCGCTCGGCTGGACGGTGTTCGCCGCACTCCCGCGCGCCGTGGCGTTCGGCGGCGTCGAGGCGATCCGCACCACCATGCTGACGATCGCGATCCCGCTGGGGCTGCTCGTGTGCGGCGGGATCGTCCTGTTCCTGCAGCTCCAGCGGCGCCAGTGGCGCGTCGAGGCGGCGCTCGAGGCCGCGGGCGACCAGGCACGTGACGCGTCCCGGCTGAAGACCGAGTTCCTCTCCCGCGTCAGCCACGAGCTGCGCACCCCGCTCAACGCCATCCTCGGGTTCGGTCAGCTGCTCCAGCTCGACGACGACCTCGGCAACGAGCAGCGCGAGAGCGTCGACCAGATCCTGCGGGGCGGGCGGCACCTGCTGGGGCTGATCAACGAGGTGCTCGACATCTCCCGCATCGAGACCGGCAACCTGGCGTTGTCGTCGGAGGCGGTGGACCTCTTCGAGGTGGTCAGCGAGGCCGTCGACCTCATCCGGCCGCTGGCCGCCGAGCGCGAGATCCACCTGCGGTCCCCCTCCCGCGAGGACTGCCCCTTCACGGTTGAGGCCGACCGCCAGCGGCTCCGACAGGTCCTGCTCAACCTGGCCTCCAACGCGGTCAAGTACAACCACCATGGCGGCAGCATCCATCTCGCCTGCCATGCCACCCTCCCAGGCCGGGTGGCCATCAGCGTGCAGGACACCGGCCCGGGCGTCCCCGACGACAAGCTGCAGCGGCTGTTCGTCCCGTTCGACCGCCTGGGCGCCGAGCAGACCGACGTCCAGGGCACCGGTATGGGCCTGGCGCTGTCCAAGGGGCTCATGGACGCGATGGGCGGCACCCTCACCGTCCACAGCGTCCAGGGCCGGGGCACCACGTTCACCCTGGAGCTGGCCGAGACGCAGGACCCGCTCGAGCACTCCCACGCGAGCGTCCCCACACCGCCCACCCCGCGGCAGGACCTCGGCGCCCACCCCGGGCAGACCGTGCTGTACGCCGAGGACAACCCCTCCAACCTGCGGCTGGTCGAACGCGTCCTGGGCGAGCGGGGTGGGGTGCGGCTGCTCGCCGCGCCGCGGGGTGAGGTCGTCCAGGGCCTGGCCCGCCTGCACCTTCCCGACCTGGTCCTGCTCGACCTGCACCTGCCCGACCTCGACGGGGAGGAGGTCCTGCGGCGGCTGCAGGCCGACCCGCGCACCACCGGCCTGCCGGTCGTGGTGGTCAGCGCCGACGTCACCCCTGGGCAGGTCGAGCGGCTGCTCGCCGCCGGCGCGACCGAGTACCTGACCAAGCCGCTGGACGTCCCCCGGTTCCTGGAGGTCGTCGAGCGCGTGCTCCAGGGGGCCCGCCGCTAACCGCGGCGACGTGCCCCACCTGCACGGCCGCCGTGCAGGGGCGCCGGCCCGAGGCTGGCGGCCACCTCGTCGACCGCCTCGCCGAACAGGCGCAGCGCGGTGTGGCACTGCTCGGCCGTGACCACCAGCGGGGGCGACATGCGCACCGCGCTCTCGCCCGCTTCGAGCACCAGCAGGCCACGCCGGAACGCCGCCACCGCGACCGCCTCGGCGAGCCGCGAGTCTGGGAACTCCACCCCGATCATCAGCCCCACGCCGCGCACGTCCTCGACCAGCCACGGCGCCCGCTCGCGGATGCCGGCGAGCCCGGCCAGGAGCAGCGCCCCCTGCGCGGCGGCGTTCTGGAGCAGCCGCTCCTCGCGGAGCACCTCCAGGGTGGCCAGCCCGGCCGCGCACGGCACCGGGCTGCCCCCGTAGGTGGAGCCGTGCGCCCCGGCCGACCAGCGTTCCATCAGCTCGGCACGGGCCATGAACGCGCCAAGGGGCAGGCCGGAGGCGAGCCCCTTGGCGGAGATGACCATGTCCGGCTCGACCTCGGTGTGCTCGATCGCCCACATCAGCCCGGTCCGTCCCATGCCCGACTGGACCTCGTCGGCCACGAACAGGATCCCGTGCCGGTCGCAGACCGCCTTGAGCTTCTCCAGCCACCCGGGCGGGGGGACCACGTACCCGCCCTCCCCCTGGATCGGCTCGACGAACACCGCGGCCACCTCCGACGGGTCCACCTCGTACTTGAACACCACCCGTTCCAGGTGGTCGACGGTGGCGTTGTCGCAGGCCGGCCAGGTGAGGTTGAGCGGGCAGCGGTGGCAGTAGGCGTAGGGCGCGTGGATCACCCCGGGCAGCAGCGGCCCGAAGCCGGCGTGGTACTTGGCCTTGGACGCGGTCAGGCTCACCGACCCGTAGGTGCGCCCGTGGAACGCGCCCAGGAACGAGATGGCGTAGGGCCGGCCGGTGGCCGTCCGGGCCAGCTTCAGGGCGCCCTCCACCGCCTCGGTGCCGGAGTTGGTGAGGAACGTGCGTACCGGCCCGGAGATCGGGGCGGTCGCGGCCAGCGCCTCGCAGGTCTCGGAGTAGATCGGCAGGTAGAAGTCGCTCGCCGAGTAGTGCAGCAGCTCCCCGGCCTGGCGGCGGACCGCCTCGACCACCCTGGGGTGGGCGTGCCCGGTCGAGGTCACCGCGATGCCGGCGTTGAAGTCGAGGAACAGGTTGCCGTCGACGTCCTCGACCACCGCGCCGGAGCCACGCCGCGGCGTCATCGGGTAGGCGCGGGGCAGCGACGGGCTGGTCACCCGGGCGTCGCGCGCGAGCACCCGCCGCCCTTCCGGGCCGGGTAGCTCGGTGCGCAGGTCGGGCACTGGCCGGGCCGGGTCCAGCCAGCCCGGGCCGTCCGGGCCGGCGGCGGCCCCCGCCCCGCTGGGGCGGCTGGCTGGATCCGGCCCGGCCCCTGCCAGGGGCGGGGCCTCGCTCACGACGAGACCACCGTCTGCGACTGCTCGCGCAGGAACTGCTGCACGTAGTACAGGCCGCCGCCCGCCTTGCCCGAGCTGCCCGAGCCCTTCCAACCCCCGAACGGCTGCACGCCCGGCCAGGCGCCGGTGGTGGCGCCGGCCCGCCGGTTGACGTACACCACGCCGGCCTCGATCTCGTCGAGGAAGTGCCGCACCTCGGCGTCGTCGGCCGAGTAGAACCCGGCGGTCAGGCCGTACTCGGTGTCGTTGGCGAGCTCCAGCGCCTCGTCCAGGGAGTCGACCGGGGCCACGGCCACCAGCGGCACGAACAGCTCCTCCTTGAACAGCCGGTGGTCGGCGGGCAGGTCGGTGACCACGGTCGGGGCGACGTAGTTGCCCTTGGGCAGGCCCTCGCCTTCCAGCAGCTCCCCGCCGGCCAGCACCCGGCCGTCCTTGCGGGCCTCCTTGACCGCCTTCTTGAACCGTTCGACGGCGTCCGCGTCGATCACCGGCCCCATGTACACGCTGCGCTCCACCGGGTCGCCGACGGCCACCTTGGCGGCCCGGTCGGCGAGCTTGCCGGCGAACTCGTTGGCCACCCCGCGCTCCACGTACACCCGCGAGCAGGCCGAGCACTTCTGGCCCGAGAACCCGAACGCCGACCGCATCACCCCGTCGGCGGCCAGGTCAAGGTCGGCCGTTGCCGACACGATCGCCGGGTTCTTACCGCCCATCTCGCACACGGCCGGGCGCGGGTAGCCCTTGGAGAACTTCTTGTAGATCTTCATCCCGACCTCGTAGGAGCCGGTGAAGGTGATCCCGTCGATCCCGTCGTGGTCGGCGACCGTCCTGCCCACCTCGTCCCCGCCGGGCAGGTAGTGGAACACCCCCGCCGGCAGCCCCGCGTCGCGCAGGCACTCGTACAGCTTCACCCCGGTGAACGACCCCTGCGGGGACGGCTTGAGCACCACCGTGTTCCCGGCCACCATCGCGCCGCCGGCCGGGCCGGCGGCCAGCGCCATCGGGAAGTTGAACGGGCTGATCACCGCCCACACCCCGTAGGGCCGCAGCACGCTGCGGGTGTGCTCGCTGGCCGAGAGCTGCCCCATCTTCCGGTCGAACCCGTCGTTGGCTTCGAGCTGGTCGCAGTAGTAGCGGATCAGGTCGGCCGACTCCTCCACGTCACCGAGGGCCTCCAGCCGGTTCTTGCCGACCTCCATCGACATCAGCGCGGCCAGCTCGTTGGAGCGCCTGCTGATCAGGTCGGCGGCCCGCCGCAGCAGCGCCACCCGCTCCTTCCAGGGCGTCCGCGACCAGGACGGGAACGCCGCCCGGGCCGCGGCCACGGCGTCATCGGCGTCGCGGCGGCTCGCCTCGTGGAAGGTGCCGAGCCGCAGCCCGGCGTCGTTGGGGCTCACCACGTCGAAGGTGGGCCCGTCGGTGCGGGCCTCGCCGTTCACGTAGACCGGGAAGGTCGCCCCGAGCCAGGCGCGAGCCGTCCGCACCCCCTCCTCGTAGGCGGCGTGCAGGTCCTCGTTGTCGGCCGACAGGGTGGCGTAGGTGACCCGGAACTTGGACTTGGCCATGACGTCGCTCCGTTGCGTGGGCTGCGATGCCCCAGAATCATAGGTGCTCCTGGGCCGCCGAGCCGTGCGGCGCGGCGCCGGGGTGGCGCGCACGCCAGCGGGCGAGCAGGTCGGCCTCGCGCGCCACGGGCAGCCCGGTGCCGGACCGGGCCGGGGCCGGCCGCGCCCGCTCGTGCTCGAGGGTCTCGCGGATCGTCTGCGCCAGCGGCCGCGGCGCGAGGCCGGCGGCATAGGCCCGGCCCGGGTCGGCCGCCTCGAACATGCCCGCCGGGTCGCCGCCCGGCCACAGCGGCAGCGAGCGCTCGTCCTCCCCCGCCGCCAGGAGGAACGAGCGCCCCACCCAGGTGAGGGTGGTCCCGGGTGGGCCGGCCACCGCGACGATCTCGTCGAGCAGGTCCGCGAAGCTGTACGGTGGCGGCGGGGCGACCGTGTGGAAGGTGCCGGCGCCGTCCCGCTCGACCAGGTCGACCACCCAGGCCGCCAGGTCGCGGGCGTCGATCACCTGGATCGGGGCGTCCGCCGGGCCGGGTGCCAGCACCTCGCCGCCTCGCGCGATCCGGTGCACCCACCAGGTGAACCGGTCGGTGTAGTCGAACGGCCCGACGACGTAGGTCGGGCGGATCACCACCACCCCGGCGCCGAACCGCCCGATGGCGGCCCGCTCGCAGAGGACCTTCAGCCCACCGTAGGTCTCGTCGGTCACCTCCTCCACGGTCGGGTCGGCCAGCTCGATCAGCGGCGCGTCCTCGGTGAACCGCGGTGGCTGCGGGGTGGCGTAGACCGAGAGCGACGAGATGTAGACGTAGCGGCCGCCCCGGTCCGCCAGCGTGTCTGCCAGGCTGTGCACCTGCCTGGGGACGTAGGCGCTGACGTCGACGGTGGCGTCCCACCGTCCCGAGGCGAGCGCGCGCAAGTCGCCGTCGCGGTCGCCGAGCAGGTGGGTCGCCTCGGGAAACAGCTCCACCCCGGTCCGCCCCCGGTGGAACAGCGTGACCGCATGGCCCCGAGCGAGCGCCGCGGCGGCCAGATGCCGCCCGACGAACCGGGTACCGCCCATCACCAGGATCCGCACCTGACCGCCTCCCCTGCTCGACTGTCGCCTGCCGAGGGCTCAGGCGTCGGCGGGGCCGGCGGTCTCCACCGCCGCCTCGCCCGGCCCGTGCGCCAGGCGGCCGGCGACCAGCGTCAGCAGGGCCTCCGAGCACACCCGCTTGCGCGGGTCGCCCGCCAGCACGTCGCCGGGGAAGGCGGTGAGGTCCGCCCGCAGGCCGGGCTGGATCCGCCCGGTCACCCGCTCCTGCCGGGCCAGCACCCGCCCGCCCAAGGTGAACAGCTCCAGCGCCACCGGCAGCCCCAGCCGCTGGTGCGGGCGGTGGTGGTGCACGCAGGCGGCCACGCCGTGCCACGGGTCCAGCGGGGTCACGCACGAGTCGGAGCCCCCGCCGGTCGGCACCCCCCGCCGCCACAGCTCGGCCAGCGGGTTCATGCTCTTGGCCCGGCGTGCCCCCAGCCGGCGCACGTACATCCCCTCCGGCCCACCCCAGGCCGCGTCGAACCCCGGCTGCACGCTCGCCGCCAGACCCAGCTCGGCCATGCGGTCCGCGCCGTCGGCGCCGAGCAGCTCGGCATGCTCGATCCGGTGCCGGCAGGCCGCGAACGGGGCCCGCCCGACCGCCTTGGCCGCCCGCCTGGCGCACCGCAGCGCCTGCCCGATCGCCACGTCCCCGATCGCGTGGACCCCGACCTGGATCCCCGCCAGCGTCGCCCGCACGTACAGGTCGGTCAGGTCGGCGTCGTCCTGGTACAGCGTGCCGGTCATGCCCGGGGCGTCCTCGTACGGCGACGACAGCGCCGCGGTGTGCGACCCGAGCGACCCGTCCAGGAACAGGTCCCCGCCGACCTGGCCGAGCTTGCGCTCGGCCACGTACTCGAGGTCGAGGTCGCCCCAGTAGGGCACCACCTCGACCGCCAGCGACTCCAGCCGGTCCAGCAGCAGCTCGAAGTCGCGCCGGCCGGTCACGTCCGGCCCGCCCATCTCGTGCACCGACGTGACCCCGTGCCTGGCGGCCAGCGCCAGCGCGCGCTGCTGGGCGGCCACCACCGCCGTGGCCGGCAGCGCGCCCAGCGCGTGCCGGCGGGCCAGGTGGTTGGCATGGTGGCGCACCACCCCGGTCAGCACGCCGTCGGCATCGCGCTCGCAGCCCACCGCCTCCAGCGCGTCGGAGTCGGCCAGCAGGTCGAGCGTTGCCAGCCCCTGGTGGCCGTCCACCCGCGACAGGTACACCGGCCGACCCGCGGCCGCCTCCGCCAGGGCTTCCGGGCCGGGCAGGCCGCCCGGGTGGAAGGTCGTCTCGTCGAAGCCGTCCCCCCACACCACCCCGGGCGAGACCGCCGCGGCCACCCGTACCCGGTCCAGCAGCTCGGCCGCGGAGTGGGCCCCGCGTAGGTCGGCCCCGCCGACCGCCAGGCCCGTCGGGGTCAGGTGCACGTGGGCGTCCACGAACCCCGGCAGCAGGGTGGCGTCGCCGAGGTCCACCACCCGGTCGGCGCGCAGGCCGGCCACGTCGGCGGCGGGCACCACCTCGGCGATCCGCCCGCCCGCGACGCCCACGGCCACGCCGTGGCGGCGGCCCAGCGCATCGGTCGCTCCCGTCGTCCCCCAGACGGTGCGAGCGACCAGTGCGAGCCCGGGCAGAGCGCACCTCCTCGAGGTGGGACCGCCCGCCCATGTCCGGCGCGGCGGGCAGCGCGGGCATGTCGGGCGAACAAGCCGACCGGTACTGGCGCAGTCTACGGAACCGGCGGGGCAGGCACCACCGCTACCGGACAACCAAACGGACCGGTATAGCAGTTCAGCAGAGCGGGGAGCATACTTGCAGGTAGGATAGACGGCCCGTCGGGTCAGGAAGGCGGACTCTCTTGTCACCACCTGTGCGCTACGTCTTCAAGAAGACGTTCAGACTCCGGATGTGGACCGCCGTGCTCTACCTCCTGGCGCTTCCCATCCTGTACTGGATGTACAAGTCGAACCGGGGCCTGGACTGGTGGAGCGTCCTCGGCGGCGACCCGCGGATCCCGCCCGAGTACCGCAGCTTCCTGATCAAGACCAACAGCCAGTTCGCGCCCGACTTCGACCTGTGGGCGACCACCAGGGCGTTGCCGTTCGCGATCATCAGCTTCCTGGTCATGATCATCATGATGATGCTCTTCATGATCGTGCAGTTCGCGGGCCTGTTCTGGTTCCTGTCGCGTGGGCGCACCTACGTGATCTACCCGCGCGAGTACGACGTCACCTTCGACGACGTCCGCGGCCAGCCCGAGATCGTGGAGTCGACCAAGGAAGCCCTCAGCCTGTTCCAGGGGTTCAAGAGGTTCCGGGAGGCCGGCGGGTACCCGCCCCACGGGATCCTGTTCGAGGGGCCGCCCGGCACCGGCAAGACGCTGCTGGGCAAGGCGATCGCCGGCTCGGCCAAGGTGCCGTTCGTCTACGCCTCGGGCACGAGCTTCAACAACATGTTCATGGGCATCGGCAACCTGCGGATCGCCAGCCTGTTCCGCAAGGCCCGCCGGCTGTCCAACAAGTACGGCGGGTCGGTCATCTTCCTCGACGAGCTGGACGCGGTCGGCGGCTCGCGGGGCGCGGTGTCGCAGGCGATGGCCGACGCGCCGCCGGTGCGGGGCCCGCTGCGCTTCATCATGGCGCCGGGCGGCATGGGCGGCATGGGCGGCATGTACGTCAACGAGCTGCTGATCCAGATGGACGGCATGGTGATGCCCAAGGGGCTGATGCGCCAC
>Ga0184612_10001455_pt1 | contig 11414 bp, 8 predicted proteins | sample PLM3_60_coex_FD_133163 | JGI IMG/M metagenome (GOLD analysis project Ga0184612, IMG submission 133163) | Groundwater sediment microbial communities from an aquifer in East River, Colorado, USA - PLM3_60_coex | ecosystem: Environmental > Terrestrial > Soil > Riparian zone | place: USA: East...
ACCCCTCGCGGCACTTCTGCTCGAGGTCGGCATCCTTGAACAGCCTGGCGAACTTCGCGCCCGCCTCGAGCCCGGCGATGACGGCTGCCGTGGTAAACGTGAACACACCGTATCGCTCTTCCCACAGGTCATATGACTCGAGCGGAAGCCCCGTTGGTTCATGCCGGTACGTAAGCATAAACTTCGAGGCCGGTCGGATCAGATGATCGAAGAGCGACTTCACAAACGCCCTGTTGCGGGACATCTGATAGTGCTCCCACAGGGCCCAGAGGACCAGGGCGGTCTCGTCCTCCTGGATCGGGAGCTTCGGTTTGCCGTCCCGGATCCATGGGTGCCACGAGCTGCCCAGGGAGCCGTCGGGGTTGAATTTGTGGAGCAGGTAACCTTCCGGGTAATAGGATGGCTTGGGCATCAGGCGGCCGCAGAACTCAAAGAATTTCGCAGTGAGGTCATGATAGCCCGCGAGATCCAAGGCATGCGCCACTAGCGCCCCGTCTCTGGGCCACATATAGCTGTACGTGTCCCGGTTGAACGTGGAGGAATCGCCGTCATTGGCGGCGATGATCGCTCCGCCGTTGTCGATCTGCGTGCGGATGATCAGCAAGCTCCGTCGGTACAGATCCTGAAGCCGGATGGGGAGGTCACAGAAATCCGCATCCTGCCTGCGGACCCATCCCTGCCAGTGGGCGCGGGTCGCGTTGAGCAGCACGTCGAAGCTGGTCTCCTTCTGGATGAGCGTGTTCAGCGCCTTCACCTCGAAGTAGCCTCGCTCTGCAGCGATCCAGAAATGAAACTTGACGGCGCGGTGCGGCGGGATCATCTGCCGGAGGCTGATGACAGAGTCTACAGAACCCTGAGCGATAGGATTCATGCCCAGCTCGCCATCTTCGGCATCTCGCCAGGAGCCCTCGAGGGTGCCGTATTCCTTCGTGCCGGTGGCAAATTGAAAGATCCCCTCGCCATCCCCGCTCCGACCGTTGACGAGGAAATAGCGTGGGCCTTTGTAGTGGATGACGAAGTCATTCACCGGCTCGTAGTAGGCCGTGTCGCCGTCGGCGGTCTCAAGGATATGGAAGTCCTGACAGAACAGGAGCCGGGCTTCGCGTTCGATATCCCGATGGTTCGTGATCTCGAACGAACGCAACAAGAGGGTGCGCTCGTAGTCGATCGCGTCGTGGCAGTGGAGTGTCACACCCAGCTCCCGATTCTGTAGCTCCACGTCCGTGACAAGTGTATCCGGCTCATAGTCCATCCGTCGTTCCCAACCAGGATCGTGCAGCCATCCGAACTGTCCTCCGATCCAAAGCCCGACACGAGACGGATGGCCGACCGTATTATTGTCTCGGCCAATGCGCGGGAAATAGAAGTCGCGAAGGCAGTACCTGTGGTCGAAATTGACCAACAGGCTGCCGTTGCCAATCGGAAGATCGCGTGGCATGGGTTCTCTCACAGATGCAGCGCAAAGTGGGCAGCGCCAATCAGGGCCGTGCGGGGATTTAACACAACGCGTATCTCCATGCTCTCCATGAGACCGGAAAATCGCCCCTTGTCGGTAAATCCGCGTACGAACGTACCGTCTTTCAGCTTGTCGAGAATCTTCGGCGCGATCCCCCCGCCCACATAAACCCCGCCCACGGCCAGGCATTTGAGCGCCAGGTTACCGGCCTCGGCGCCATAGACGGCGGCAAACAGGTCAAGCGTCGCGCTGCACAATGCGTTCTCGCCGGCCAAACCAAGCTGGCTGATCGTGGCGCTAGGGTCGCCTCTCGTAAGCCTCTCCTTGAGCCAGTCCGGTTCTGGGGCATACCCGCTGTCTCGCAAGAAGCTGTAGATGGTGTAGACGCCAGGACCGGACAGCACGCGCTCGTAGCTGACGTGCCCGCCAAACCTCGCCCGAAGGTAGCGGAGGAGATCGATCTCCTGATCGGTGCGCGGCGCGAAATCGGCGTGCCCCCCTTCCGAGGCAATAGGGTGATATCGGCTCCCATCCCAGTACAGCATCGCCTCACCAAGCCCGGTTCCGGCCGCGATCACCGCAACATTTCCCTTCCGTTTGGGCTTCGCGCCGGCGTTCACCAAACCGAGTTGATCACCCTTAAGATGCAAAACCCCGTACGCCGTCGCCTCCAGATCATTGAGCAATTTGACCCGTGGCGCAAGGATCGCATCTGCAAGCTTCTCCTCATCGAGCTCCCAGGGGAGGTTGGTTGTCCTGGATCTCTCATCGATGACCGCTCCGGCGACCCCGAAGCAGCCGGCGCGGAGCACCAGGCCTCGCTCGTCCTTTAAGAACTGAGAGACGATCTCTTCGAGCGACCCATAGTCGCGGCTGGAGAAGGTGCGGTCGCGAACGAGGGTCAGGGCGCCGTCCGATTCCTCGAAGAGGGCGAGGATGGTCTTCGTACCCCCGATGTCGCCTGCCAGGATCATCGACTTGGCCTGCTCGATGGCTCAAGGGGCGGCAGCCCGGGCGCTATCGCGGAACTGCTGCATGGCGACAGCTACCCCTGAACTGCCCTGCGTGATGGGGTCCGGCGGGCCGGAGAGGTGGAATGGACTCACTACCGCTGACCCCGGTAAAACTCCTCGACGAGCGCGACTTCATCGGCGCTTCCGATGATCAGCGGCACGCGCTGGTGATACTCCGACGGCTGGATGTCTAGGATCTGCTCGGTCCCGGTGCTCGCCCGGCCTCCTGCCTGCTCCACCACGTAGCTCATCGGCGAGGCCTCGTAGAGAAGCCGAAGCTTGCCTGTGGCCCTCTTCCCTTCTTCGGCGTCGGCCGGATACATGAACACTCCGCCTTCGAGCAGCGTACGGTGCACGTCCGCCACCATCGAGCCGACATAGCGCTGCGTATACGGCCGACCCGTGGTTTTGTCCGGCGCGCTCAGATAATCGACCGCCCGCCGCGCCGGTTGCGGCCATCGATGGTAGTTTCCCTGGTTCACGCTGTAGGTCTTGCCACTTCGCGGAATGCGGATGTCGTCGTGTGACCGGATAAACTCGCCAATCGTCTGGTCCAGGGTGAAGCCGCACACGCCGCTGCCCGCTGCATAGACGAGGACCGTGCTGGTCCCGTACATCACATACCCGGCCGCCACCTGCTCGCGTCCCTTCTGCAAGGCGTCCACTGCCACGTGATCACGCCCCTGCGCTCGTCGGCGGAGGATCGAGAAGATCGTCCCAACGGTGCCGTTGATGTCGAGGTTGGAGGATCCATCTACCGGGTCGAAACAGACTACGTACCTCCCACCCGCACAGTTGCCGTCGATGTGAAGAGGTTGCTCCATCTCCTCCGACACCATCGCGCAGACGAGGCGACTCTCCTCCAGGGCGCTCGCGAAGACCTCATTGGACCAGACATCCAATTTTTTGACCTGCTCGCCTTGTACGTTCATCTCCCCGGTGTAGCCGAGCTTGCCTACGAGTGCGGCGCGGTTGACCTCCCGTGAGATGATCTTCGCCGCCAGGCTGATCTCCGTGAGGAGGAAGCTGAGTTCACCGGAGGACAAACGCTGCGATTCCTCGGCCAGGTGGCGCGTGAGGGTGGCGGGTCTGCTTCCCATCAGTTCTCTCCCTCTTGCTCGCCGGCCTCGGCATGTCGCCTGAGCCGGCTAGAGGCGGCGCGGCGTGGAACCTCCCGAGAGGGCCACGGTGAAACGGCCGCGGGCGACGATCGCGCCGCGGGCAAGCCGGGCAAACTCCTCTGCCGCCGCACGGCTCACCTGCTCGGCGTCCCCCATCTGCCGGACGATCGGCGTGGCCATGGTCAACGGAGCAGCGCCTCCGCCATCGTGCGGGCTACCTCAAGGGTGTCCCGAAAGAGGGTGTCGCGGCCGAGGTCTGGCAGTTGCCGGGCGACGAGGCTTGCGCGCGGCTGCTCTGGTGCAGCGAGGACGCGATGCGGCGCCGGGGAACCCTCGGTCGTGACACCGAGGCGCCCCGGCCCGATCACGGCGAACCTGATGGTCACAGGCCTGCCGCCTGTATTCCAGGTGATTGATGTGCTGCGCACCTCCGGCTCGCCCTCGCTGAGCCTCCGGATCGTTACGTGGAGCGGACCATGTGGCGACTGGAATCCCCACGTCACTTCCACACCCGGCGCCACCTTGCCGCCGGCGGGTCTCCACCCAAGGCGACAGGCCAGCCAGCCGATCAGGAGCCACGCCTGCGCCAGGGCGTGCGGTCCGTGCTCCACCACCACCTCGCTGACCGATTCGAGCGCGCCGGGTATCACTGCGGGGTCAAGCGACTGGCCGATAAGCCGTCGCCACGGCTTCAGGCGGCGCCACGCGAGATCCGCGACGACCTGCCCGCTCCGCTCGCCCATCACCCAGTTTGCGGTCGAGACCACGCTGCGGACCGCATCGGGCCACCCGAGGCTATCATAGATGACCTGATCGGCCATCGCGCGCAGCTCCTGGAAGAGTTCTCCACCGAGCGGTGGCGCCTGCGGCGTGGCCCACCATAGCGCCGTGGGCAGGTCACCGATGAGCAGCGAGCGCACGGCCGATGGCAGGAGCCGCGTCGCCCTCCCGCTGGCGTTGATGGTCACGTGCTCGGAGTAGATCTGCTGTTCTCCTTCCCCGAACAGATGGTAATGGGCCGAGACGTACGCCTCGACCAATGGCGTCTGCGAATTCGCATCGCCGACCAGTAGGAGGACGCGTGATGGATGCTGGACGACGATGGAGGGTATCTCTCCCATAACGACATTGGCCTGGTCCCGGGCAGAGCAGAAGACGACGAGGTTCGACATACACACCCGGGTGAGGGGTTCCTTCGTGCCCGTCACCACCCGCGGGTGTCGCCAGAGCAGGGTCAGTTCCTGCTCGATCGCCGCAACATCCACCGGCTTCGGGGGGTATGTGGCGATACGCGGGCTTAGGGCCTCCGGGCTCACAGCGTTCTCCACTTGCGATTGTCAGCCTGGATCAGCTTCTCTGCCTCCAACGGGCTCCACGTCCCGGCCGGGTACTCCGGCAGCCAGCGCGTGCCGCTTTGTTGCCACGCCTCGAGGATGTTGGTGACCCAGGCCCAGGAGGCCTCGACCGCATCGCGGCGCATGAACAGCGTCGCATCGCCGGCCATCACGTCCAGCAGCAGGCGCTCGTAGGCCTCCGGCGAAGCCTCTCCAAAGGTGGTGCCGTACCGGAAGTCCATCTTCACCGGGTAGATACGGACCTTTGGCCCGGGCAACTTTGTAGAGAAGCGCAACGACAGTCCCTCCTCCGGCTGGAGTCGAAGCGCGAGCACACTCGCCTCGAGCGCGGCGTCGGGGTCCGTGTTGAAGAGGATCTGTGGAACATCCTTGAACTGCACCGCGATCTCGCTGGCGCGCTTGGGCATCCGCTTCGCTGTTCGGAGGTAGAAGGGAACGCCGGCCCAACGCCAGTTGTCCAGGAACAGCTTGATGGCCACATAGGTCTCGGTGATCGAGTCGGACTTCACGCCCTCTTCGCGGCGGTAGCCAGGCACCTCCACCCCCCGGTGGAATCCCGCAGCGTACTGAGCGCGCACCACATGCGCCTCCACGTCTTTCCCCGTGAGGGGCCGAAGGCAGCGCAGGACCTCCAGTTTCGCGTCGCGGACCACATCGGCGTCCAGCGACCACGGCGGCTCCATGGCCGTCAGGCACAGCACTTGCAAGATGTGGTTCTGCACCATGTCGCGGAGCGCCCCTGCCTCCTCGTAATAGCCCGCGCGCGTCCCGACCCCCTCCTCCTCGGAGACCGTGATCTGCACGTGATCGATGTATTTCTGGTTCCAGAGTGGCTCGAAGATCGAGTTGGCGAACCGCATCACCAGGATGTTCTGGACGGTCTCCTTCCCGAGGTAGTGGTCGATCCGGAAGATCTGCTGCTCGTCGAACACCCCGGAAAGCGACTCATTCACCTTGCGTGCGCTCTCAAGGTCACGCCCGACCGGTTTCTCCACGATGATCCGCGTGAACGGCCCGGGCCCGTCCGCAGGCATGACCAGTCCAGCCGCCTTAAGCTGTTCAACGCACAACGCGATGAGGCTCGGGGGAATCGACAGATAGAAGAGCCGGTTGCCTGGGATCCCGATTGCTGCCTCGATCTCCTCCAGGCGCCCCCTCAGTGTGGCGTAGGCCGAGGGGTCGTCGAATGATCCGGAGAGGTAGAAGAGCGAGCGCTCGAAATCGGGCCAGTGGGCTTCATCGATTGGCCGGCGTGAGAACTTCTGGATGCCCTCGCGGCCGAAGGCTCGGAAGCTCTCGTCTTTCAGGTCGTTGCGAGCAAACCCCATGACGGCGAAGTTCGCCGGGAGGACGCCGTCCAGGGCCAGGTTATAGACTGCCGGCACGAGCTTCCGTCGCGCCAGGTCGCCCCCCCCGCCGAAGATCACCAGCGAACAGGGCTGTGGCAGGAGCGTCTTCAGCAGTCCGACGGTGAGCGGGTTCTGTTGGGGTGCCTCCGCCATCGTCAATCTCACCGGCTATTTGCGCTGGACGGCGTGGCCGCCGAACGCGTTCCGGAGCGCGGCCAGCATCTTCTCCGCGAACGACTCCTCTTGCCGCGAGCGGAACCGGGTGAACAGCGACATCGTGATGATCGGCGCCGGGACGTCCTTGTCAATGGCATCCTGGATGGTCCATCGCCCCTCGCCAGAGTCTTCGACATACCCCTTGATCTGCTCCAGGTGCGGATCCTGTTCGAGGGCGCTGGCGCCAAGCTCGAGGAGCCAGGATCGAACGACACTGCCTTGCATCCACAGGTTGGCGATCTGCGGGAGGTTGAGCTTGTACTCGCTCTTGTGCAGCAGCTCGAACCCCTCGGCGTACGCCTGCATCAGGCCGTACTCGATCCCGTTGTGAATCATCTTGACGTAATGGCCGGCGCCGTGGGACCCCATGTAGCCGTAGCCCTTCTCCGGGGCGAGGGTCTTAAAGATCGGCTCGAGTCGTTTGTAGATCTTTTCGTCGCCTCCAATCATCAGGCAATAGCCGACCTTCAACCCCCAGATGCCGCCGCTCGTCCCGGCGTCCAGGTAATGGACCCGCTTCTTCTTCAGCTCGGCCGCCCGTCGGACGTCGTCGTGAAAGTTCGAGTTGCCGCCGTCGATGATGAGATCGTCGGCCTGGAGCAGGGTGGCCAGCGTCTTCACAGTCTCTTCGGTCGGCGGGCCGGCGGGGACCATCACCCAGACCGCCCGTGGCGGCTTGAGCTTCTTGACCAGATCCTCAGGAGACCTGGCCCCACGGCCGCCGTGACCTTCGGACTCTTTGACCTTGTCCGCCGCTCGGTCAAAGGTGACGACCCGGTGCTTGTCGCGTTGCAGGCGCGTGACCATATTCATGCCCATCTTGCCGAGGCCGATAAACCCAATCTCCATAACGATCCTCTCCTTCGGAGTGCAGCCCGTTACTTCGGGAGCGCGGACTCGAGCAGCCCGCAGGCCTGATCCACAGCCCTCAGGTCTGGCGCTCGCAGGTGGATGCGGACCGCCCGCCGTCCTGTGGCCTCGAGCGAGGCAAAGTCGCCGAGCGCCTGCGCCAGCTCGAGGACGCCGAACGAATACCTCTCACCCGGGACGGCGACGTCCTCCAACGGCTCAGCGGTAATGAGCGCGAACACCCCGGTGTTTGGGCCTCCCTTGTGCAGTTGTCCGGTCGAGTGCAGATAGCGTGGTCCATAGCCGAACATCGTGGCAACCCGAGACCGGTCGCGGATGGCGGTCCGAAGCCTCGCGAGCCGCTCGCCGATGGGGGCGTCGAACGGCAGGTAGGCCAGGAGACCCACATAATCCCCCTTCTGAATCAACCGCAGGAAATCGCCTATCGCGGTGACGGCGTTCTTGCTCGAGGCGCCGATCGTTTCCCAGCTCTTGCCATCAAAGGTGAGGGAAGACCCTTCTCTGGATTCAGGAGGAATCTGCGGGATTGGCCCCGGAAGCTTCCCATCGGCGACGAACTTCCCTAATAGGCCCTTGGTGGCGTCCTTGGCCTGTTGGACGTTCGGCTCATCAAATGGGTTGATGCCCAGGATGGCGCCTGCGGTGGCCGTGGCGATCTCCCAACGGATGAATTCGGCGCCGATGGCGGCAGGCTCCTTCAGGTGAATCGTGATGATCGGGTGGCCTGCCGCCCTGAGGCGCTCCACCCGCCCGTCGCGCTGATGCTCCTCGGGGTCGCCACCGTGCAGCCGCAATCGGACAAAGAGCCGGTCATCGCCATACACCGATGGTGGTCCGAGCGGCTCGCCGGCGATCGGCACGATGCCGGTTCCCTGTTTGCCCGTTGACTCCGCGATCAACTGTTCGATCCACAACCCGAATGGCTTCAACTGTGGTCCGGTGATGAGCGTGAGCTTGTCACGCCAGTTCCGCGCGGCGGCCCCGATGGCGATGCCGAGCGCGACACCCGGATTCTGCGCGATCGCGTTGGTCGGGGCACAGAGCAGCGCCATCCCGCGCCCCCAGGCGAGCAGCCCCGAGATGTCGATGCCCATCAGAGCGGCAGGGACCATCCCGAAGAACGACAGCGCAGAGTAGCGGCCACCGATATCGGAGGGATTGATGAAGATCTCCCGGTAGCCCTCGCGCTGCGCCAGCTCGTGGAGCGCGGTGTCCTCGTCGGTGATCGCGACAAAGTGCCTCGATGGCTGTTTCACGCCGCTTGCCTCGAGGCGACCCCGGAAGTAGGCCGAGAGCACATTCGGCTCCACGGTCGTGCCAGACTTGCTCCCGATCAGAAACAGCGTGTCCTTCAAGGCCACGCCCTGTTCCACCGCTTTCACCGCGCCGGGGTCGGTCGAATCGAGCATCGTGAACCGCGGCCAGCCTGCTGCCACGCCCAGGATGGCGCGCATGACCTCTGGAGCGAGGCTCGATCCGCCCATTCCAAGGAGCACGACGTGTGCGATGCCATCTTTCCGAACGGCGTCGGCAAATCGCGTGAGGCGGGGCAGCGACTTGACCATCAGCTCGGGCGACTCGAGCCAGCCGAGCCGGTTGCTGATCTTCTTCTGGACGTCGGGGTCGTCGGACCAGAGCTCCGGACGCTTCGCCCACAGCCCTTCGACAAAGTCGTTCATCTGCAGCTCGACGTTATACCTGTCGAGCTCCTCGCCAAGCTTCGCGCCGGCGATCTGGTAGCGTCCCTTGAGGAGCGCCGCCTTGCGCTTGGTATCGATCCCGAGGATGAGCGCGTCGAACGAGTCCTCGAAGGCCAGAAGGCCCTCTTCCTTGAGCTGCGCGTAGGTCTTCGTCATGTCAATCCCGGCGGCGGCAAGATCCTGGAAGACGCGCCTCGCCCCCTCCAGATCCTGGTCGATGGTCGGCCGCGCCCGGCCGTGGTCGCGGAAGGCGGCCAGCGCGCCTGGCGGGACGGTAGTCACCGTGTCGGGGCCGACGAGCTCTTCGATGTACATCACGTCGCTGTACTTCGGGTTCTTGGTGCCGGTCGATGCCCAGAGCGTCCGCTGCCGGCGAGCCCCCCTCTTGGCGAGCCCCTCGAACTCCTTGCCGCCGAAGATCTCGGTGAAGCGTTTATAGATCAGCTTGGAGTTGGCGACTGCCGCCTTGCCCTTGAGTTCCTCAAGCCGCTGCCGGGCCTCGGCGTCGCGCGCCGTCAGGAGGAGCTTGTCGAGGCCTCTGTCCACTGCCGTGTCGATCCGCGAGACGAAGACGCTCGCCACCGACGCGACCTTGGCCACATCGCCGCCTTTGGCCAGGCGTTCGCTGATCCCTTCGATATAGGCTGTCGCCGCTGCCTCGTAATCGGCCGGGGAGAACAGCAGCGTCACGTTGACGTTGATCCCCTCGGCGATCAGCTTTCGGATGGCGACGCATCCCTCCTGGGTCCCCGGGACCTTGATCATCACATTGTCGCGTTTGAGAAGCTTCCACAGGCGGAGCGCCTCCGCCACCGTCCCCTCGGCGTCACGCGCGAGCTTGGGTGACACCTCAAGGCTCACGTAGCCGTCGCCCCCGCCTGTCGCCTCGTAGGCCGAGTGGAGGATATCAGCCGCCTCGGCGATATCGGCGATTACCAGGCTCTGGTAGATCTCGCCCACCGACATGTTACGGCGGGCGAGTAGGGCGATCTCTTCATCGTAGGCGTCGCTCTTGTTCACCGCCTGCTCGAGGATGGTCGGGTTCGAGGTGACACCGGCCAGTCCGTCCCGCGTGACCATTCGTAGGAGTTCGCCGGAGGCGAGGAAGTGGCGGCTGATGTAGTCATACCAGACGCTCTGGCCATATTGCCTGAGGTCCAACAGTTGGCTCGCCATGCTTCCGCCTCCTACTTGAGCGCCTACGAGGCCGCGGCCTCTCGCTTCTCTTTCCGTCTGAGGACCGTCTGGACGGCCCCTAACACATGCTCGACGGTCAGTCCGAAGGCCCGGAACAACTCCTCCGGGGTGCCGGACTCCGCAAAGGTGTCCTCCAGGCCCACGAACTCCATTGGCACGGGACAACGGCGGACCACCGTCTGCGCCACGGCGCTTCCAAGGCCGCCTCGGATCAAGTGCTCTTCAACTACCACGATCGCGCCGGTCTCCTCTGCGGCCATCTGGATGGTCGCCTCGTCGATCGGCTTGGCGGTGTGGCAGTCGATCACCCGCACGTGGATCCCTTTGCGCTCGGCGAGTTCCGCCGCCTGGCACGCGAGGCCTACCATCAATCCATTGGCGATCACGGTGACATCGCTGCCGTCAGAGAGGGTTTTCGCTCGGCCGAAGGAGAAGCGCTCGCCTGGCGCGTAGATTTTCGGGGCTTTTGGCCGGCCAACCCGGATGTAAACCGGGCCGTGGTGCTCCGCCGCAGCCCGCACGAGGGCCGCCGTCGAGACCTCGTCGGCCGGGACCGCTACAGTGAATCCTGGAAGGCAGCAGGCGAGGGCGACGTCCTCGATCGACTGCTGCGACGGGCCGTCCTCTCCCAGGCTGATGCCGCCGTGGCTCCCCACAAAGTTGACATTCATTTCCATGTAGGCGCAGCAGATGCGGAGTTGCTCGTAGCCCTTGCAGATGAGGAACGACGCGAAGCTCGAGGCGAACGGGATGAAACCGCCGGCCGCAAGTCCTGCCGCCACCGAGACCAGGTTCGCCTCCGCGATACCGACGTCGAAAAATCGATCCTTGTGCGCCTTGCCGAAGAAGGAGGTATACGTGGACTTCGACAGGTCTGCATCAAGAACAACGATCCTGGGGTTCTCATTGCCGAGGTCCGCCAATGCGCGCCCGTAGGCCTCACGCGTGGCCATCCCCATCGGGAGCGGCGACGGCCATCGCTTGATCATGACCTTGTCCCTCCGATCTCGCTCAGCGCCTTCTCGATGTCCTCCTTTTTGTCCGGCACGCTCCCATGGAACTTCAGTTGGTTCTCCATGTAGGAGACCCCTTTGCCCTTCACCGTCGAGGCGACAAGGACCGTCGGTTTGTCAGGCA
>Ga0184612_10001456_pt1 | contig 11412 bp, 12 predicted proteins | sample PLM3_60_coex_FD_133163 | JGI IMG/M metagenome (GOLD analysis project Ga0184612, IMG submission 133163) | Groundwater sediment microbial communities from an aquifer in East River, Colorado, USA - PLM3_60_coex | ecosystem: Environmental > Terrestrial > Soil > Riparian zone | place: USA: East...
CAGGATGTTGCCCAGGAAGATGAAGAAGAACAGCGTGGCCAGGAGCGGCATGAACCGGTCGCCCTCGGGTCCGATCATCGGCCGGGCGATGTTGTCCCGGACGAACAGGACCCCGACCTCCATGAGGTTCTGCAAGCCGCTCGGAACGATCTTCGGCTTTCGGAACGCCAGGTAGAAGAGCAAGAGGAACGCCCCGAACGAGAGCAGCACGAGGAACAGGACGAAGTTCAGACAGAAGGAGAAGCCCAGGATCCGCAGGCCACCGCCCCAGCAGGGCCACACGAAGTCCTTGGTCGTCGGCGCGACGAAGTCCGCCAGGAGGCCGGGGGTCACCTGGAGGTCTCCCCGACCGACCACAGGTCGAGCTGCATCCGGCCGGACAGCACCTTCATCTCGAACGCCAGGAGCACCGCGGTCGCGGGGACGACGGCGGCCGTGAACGCGGCCGGCGAGAACCACCCGAGTCGATTCAGGGCGATCATCAGGAGGAGGATCGTGGCCATCCGGACGAAGAACCCGAGGACGGCCACGGCGCCAAGCGCCATCGGGGAGATGGCCGCCGCCCACGCGAACGAGAGCCCCGCGCCGACGAAGTTGACCCCCACGACCGAGACGCCGATCGCCGTCGACCATCCTGCGTTCCAGCCACCGAGGGCCGCTCCGACCGCGAATCCGACCCCCACGGCCGGCAGGAGGAACGGCGCCACCCGGCGGATCAGGTCTCGCTCCGGCTCAGCCCTTCGCACTTCGGTCCCTGCCGAATCTCAGGTACACGATGTAGATCCCCCCGGCGGCGCCCACCACGGTCCCGATCGCCATGAACACGTGGAACGTGCCGACCAGCCGATCCAGCAGATAGCCGAGACCACCCCACACGAGCATCCCCGCGATCAGGGTGGCGATGATCGCCCACCCGATCCCGAGGCCGGCCCAAGGGTTTTCGTTGCCCCGGCCGGCCATGGCCGGCAGAGTATATCCGGGGTCGTTTCCGTGCGACTCGACACGTGTTTTCGCAGCTAGATGCACCCCCTCTGGCCAAGCTTGTGAAGGAATTCACGAAGTCCGGCCCGCTCGGATACGGTCCAGCCGAGAGGGTCGATCCACGGCCCCTTCACGCCTTCCGGTGCTGCACCACCACGTTGGCGACGGCGGCGAGCAGGCCCGCGCCGAACAGGAGGGTGCCCATCACATTCACCTGTGGGGGGAGCCCGATGCGCGTCGCCCCGAACACCCAGATGGGGAAGGTCTGGGTCTGTCCCGACACGAAGTTCGTGATCACGAAGTCGTCGAGCGACAGGACGAACGCCAGCAGGAACCCGGCCAGGATGGCCGGCGCGATGAGCGGCAGCGTGATCTTGTAGAAGGCCGTCACCGGGTTGGCGAACAGGTCCTGGGCCGCGTCCTCCAGGGACCGGTCCAGGCCCTGCACACGCGCCCGGACGGTCACCGCCACGAACGGGATGGAGAATCCGATATGGGACACCAGGATCGTCCGGATGCCGAGGGGCAGGACGTCGCCGATGAACGGCACCTGCCTGCTGGACAGGACGAACATCGACAGGAGGGAAGAGCCGAGGACGATCTCCGGTACGGCGATGGCCAGGAAGATCAGGAAGTTCACCGGGGCACGTCCGCGGAACCAGTAGCGGCCCAGGGCCAGACCGAGGAGGGTGCCGAGCACCGTGGCCACGACGGCGCTCACCGGCGCGACGACGAGCGAGGTCTTCAGCGCGCTGGTGAGCCCGGCCACTCCGAACAGGTCCCGGTACCACTGGAGCGTGAATCCCCAGAACTTGGGGGTCTGCCGGTCCCCTGGGATCGCATTGAACCCGTACAGGATCATCACGAACACCGGGCTGGTGAGGTACAGGATCATCAGCCACGTGTAGGTGGGCAGGAGGAACCTGGTCCACCGCTTCCGGCGAGGGTTGACGGGCGCCAGGTCTTCGGCCGCGATCTCCCGCGGCTCGGTGGCGATGGCGCTCATGCGGCCCCTCCGGCCGCCGCCGCCAGCGTCGAGTCCTCCGTCCCCAGGATCCTCGCGTACAGGCTGGCCAGCACGAGCATCCCCAGCATGAGGACCACCGACAGGGCGGCCGCCTCCGGATAGTCGTTCTGCGTCAGGAATTTGTCCTGGATGATGTTGCCGATCATCGTGGTGCCGGGTCCGCCCAGGACCGCGGCGTTCACGTAGTCACCGGTGGCCGGGACGAACGTGAGGAGGAACGCGGCGAACACCCCGGGCAGGGAGAGCGGCCACACCACGTGCCGGAAGGCCTCCCACCTGCTCGAGTAGAGGTCCTTCGCCGCCTCCACCAGACGCTTGTCGATCCGCTCCAGGGCCACGTACAGGGGCAGCGCGGTGAACGGGATGAAGTTGTACGTGATCCCGGCGACCACGGCGAGAGGGGTGGCTAGTACGTGGTAGGAATCGGGCAGGATCCCCAGGCTCTTCAAGGGTCCCAGGATGAAGCCGTTGTCGCCGAGGATGAACTTCCACTGGATCGTCCGGATGACGAAGGACACGAAGAACGGGATCAGGATCAGGAGCAGGAGGGATGACTTCCAGCGCCCGCCGTAGAAGGCGATCCAATACGTCATGGGATAGGCCAGCAGGAGCGCCACGAACGTGACGATCAGCGAGTATTCCACAGACCGGATGAAGAACTTCTGGTACTGCCGGACGCCGTCGACGTAGTTCGAGAACTCCCAGGTGAAGTGGAAGCCGCCGGACAGGATCCCGCCGGACTGGAGCGAGGTGTACGCGAGCAGCAGCATCGGCAGGAGCAGGAACACGAGCAACCAGGCCCCCGCCGGGCCCAACAGGTAATAGGGGACCAAGCGCCGACGGGACTGGAGCCCGCGCTGGGCTCCCCCCGGCTCGGCGGCCGTCTCCTGGACCGCGCCCCCTTCGGCCATCCCTCCGGTGTGCTCCTCCGGTCAGCCCTGCGAGATGGGGAGGAAGATGGCGTCCCACTCCTCCCGCTCGGCGTCGGTCTTCAACTCTCGGCCGTAGGACGTCCTGCCCAGGAGCGTGTCGTCCGGATACATGTAGGGGTTATCCCCGGTCGCCAGGAGCTTGTTCGCGTACCCCTTGTAGTTCTGCTCCTCGGCCTTCTTCGCGTCCCTGAGGATCAGCTGCTTCGTTGCGGGGACCGGGGAGAGATACAGGACCCACTCGGTGACCGCCGTGGCGACCTCGGGCTGGTAGTAGTAGTCCATAAGCTGGATAGCACCGGCGGGGTTCGCCGCCTCCGCCGGGACCAGCATGTTGTCCACCCAGTGCAGGGCCCCGTCCTCGGGGAAGTTCCAGACGAGGTTGTCGTAGCCCGCCCACGTCTTGTAATAGAGGACGTCCCCGGACCAGGCCATGGTGGCCGACAGGTTGCCGGCAGTCAGGTCGTCGATGTATCCCTGGTCGTAGTACTGGCGGATCACGCCGGAGTCCCGCTGCTTGAGCATCCAGGCGGCCGCCTCCTTCCACTCGGTCGGTCCCGACGTCTTCGGGTCGATGCCCAGGTTGACCATGACCCAGTCCGGCATGTCCTCCTTCAACATGCCGACCAGACCCTTCCCGACCTTGTCCGGGTTGGCCAGGTCGTCCATCTTCGTGACGGGGCCCTTGACCAGGTCGTTGTTCACGCCGATCCCGGTGAATCCCGACTGCCAGGCCATCGAGTGCTTGTTGTTGGGGTCGTACGTGGGGTCCTTGGCCCACTTCGCGGCATTCTGGTCGAAGTTCGGGTGCTTCGACGGGTCCAATGGGTAGACCCATTCGTTCTCGACCAATGCCGTGAAGTACCGGCCGTTCGTGATGACGATGATGTCCCACCCGGTGTCCTGGCCCGCCTGCAGCTGGGGCTGGAGCTTGCCGAAGAACTCCGGGTTGCTCTGGATGGCTTCCTGGAAGTTGACCTCGATCCCGGTCTGCTTGGTGAAGTCCCGCAGGGACGGGATGTAGCGGTTGCCTTCCTTGTCCTTCGTGTAGTCGATGTACAGGGGCCAGTTGGCGAAGTTGATCTTGTCCCCGGGCTGCCCGCCGAAGATCTGCTTGGGGTCAAAGGCCGCCTCCGAGGTCCCTTTCGCGCAGGCCGCGAGGAAGGCCCCCAGCCCGAGCGCGGCCGCCCCCTTGCCGGCCCCCTTGAGCAGCCCCCTGCGCGTCAGCCGGGCGCGCATGATGGCGTCCATGAGCGCTCCGTCCCGGAGCGCGCGGTCGGTCTCCTCGTTCATCCTTCCTCCTCCTCCTCGAGTTCCAGGTCCTCCTGTGGCAGGACCGCGAACGTGTGCTCCGGCTGCCACGACAGACGGACGCGTTCGCCGGGATGTGGCGCCGGGATGGCTCCCAGGTTCTGGACCCAGACGGTCAGCGTCGCCCCCCCCGGCCCCTCCACCTTGTATTGGTGGCTCACCCCGATGTAGGTGGACATCCGGAGCAAACCGCTGACGCTGTTCAAGCCGGACGCCGCTGCCTGCTCGTTGTCGGGTTCGATCGTGATCTTCTCCGGCCGCACGCCCACCTTCACCGAGGCGCCGGACTCGAACGGGGCCCGCTCGGAGGGCAGGTTGACGGTGTCCCCCCCGGTCAGAAGGACGGTCGAGGTCCCGTTCCGGTGCTCCTTGAGCTCTCCGTCGAGGAGGTTCGACGCGCCGAGGAAGCCCGCCACGAACTGGGTCTGCGGGTTCTCGTAGACGTCTTCCGGGGGACCGATCTGCTCGGCCTTGCCGTGGCGCATGACGGCCAGGCGGTTCGACATCGTCATGGCCTCTTCCTGGTCGTGCGTGACATAGATGAACGTGATGCCGACCTCCTCCTGGATCCGTTTCAGCTCGAGCTGCATCTGCTTGCGGAGCTTGAGGTCGAGGGCGCCGAGGGGCTCGTCCAGAAGGAGCACCTTGGGCCGGTTGACCAGCGCCCGGGCCAGGGCCACCCGCTGCTGCTGGCCGCCGGACATCTGTCCCGGCTTGCGTCGGTCGAAGCCGACGAGGTCCACGAGCTCGAGCGATTCCCCCACGCGACGCTCGATCTCTGACTTGTCCACCTTCTTCCGGCGAAGGCCGAAGGCGACGTTCTCGAACACGTTGAAGTGGGGGAAGAGGGCGTAGGACTGGAACACCGTGTTGACGTCGCGCCGGTACGGCGGCAGGTCCGTGACGTCCCGCCCGCCAAGGTAGATGGTTCCCCGGGTGGGGTCGTCGAAGCCGCCGATCATCCGAAGAGTCGTGGTCTTCCCGCACCCGGATGGCCCGAGCATGCTGAAGAACTCCCCCTCCTCGATGTCGAGGGAGAGGTCGTCCACTGCGACCGTGTCGCCGAAGGCCTTGGTGACGCGTTCGAGGCGAATGTCGACCTCGGGCATCCCGCTCCCCTCTCCGAGTCGCCCCGGGGCGCGATTATCCACCAGGGCGGCCGCCATTATCACCCCCGCCAGCCTGGTGCGCCCGGCTAGGGGCGCTCCGGGCGGGCCGGGCCTCCCGACCTTCGAAGGGCCATCCCCGAAAGGACCTCCAGCACGATGCGGTGAGCCAGCAGGGCCGTGATCCCGGCGGTGTCGAAGGGCGGCGAGACCTCGACGACCTCGACGCCGGCCAGGGGCACCGAGGACGCGATCCGCCGCACGGCCCGGAGCAGCTCGCGGGCGTGAAGGCCTCCCGGCTCCGGCGTCCCGGTCCCCGGGGCGAAGGCGGGGTCGCACACGTCGATGTCCACCGAGAGGAAGACGTGCGGGAGGCCCTCCAGGTCACGAAGGACCTCGTCCACGACCGGCTCGATGCCACGGCTGTGGATGTCGTCCATCCGGAACCATCGGAAGCCCTGCGAGCGTGCCCACTCGAAGTCCGAGGGCGGTGGCCAGTACCCGCGCAGCCCGACCTGGACGATGTGCTTGCCCAGCACCGAGCCCTCCTCGACCAGCAGGCGGAGCGGGGTCCCGTGGCTCAGCCGGGGCTCCTCGTACGCGTCGTCGGCGTGCGCGTCGAAGTGGATCAGCCCCACCGGCTCGGGTCGCAGATGCGCGGCGACGGCGCCGACGTCGGGGTGGGCGATCGAGTGATCCCCCCCGAGGACGATCGGCACCGCCCCGGCGCCGGCGATGCCGGTGACCGCCTCACGGATGGCCCGATGGGTGTGTTCGGGGTAGCCGGGGACGACCTCCACGTCGCCGTGGTCCACCACGGTCAGCGTGTCGAACGGGTCGAGCCCGACGTCCATGTTCGGCCGAGATGTCCCCCACAGGTAGTCGGCGTTCCTGATGGCCTGGGGTCCGAGCCGGGCTCCCGGGCGGTTCGTAACAAGCTCGTCGGTCGGGGCTCCCAGGATGGCCACGTCGGCCCCCGACAGCTCGTCCGTCTCCAGGACCAGCGGCAGCTGCGCGAACGTTCCCCCTCGGCCGTAGGGCGGCTCCCCCGGCCGGTGGACCCGGGTCACGGGTCCGCCCTCACCTGCGCCGTTCAGCCTCGGGAGCGCCGGCGCCCTCGACGGCGCGGGTGCCGGCGTGCCGGCCGGCCTTTCGGGCCGCCCGGCCGTTCCGCCGGGCCAGGGGCCGGGGGTCGCTTCCCCTGGGGGCTCGGTCGCGGATCAGCCTCGGCAACACCGCGGCGGCGGTGACGGCAACGACCACGATCCCCCCCACGACCAACCGGCCGTTGATGAACGCTACCGCCAGGGCGCAGATCGAGATGAGCGCGCTCCACACGTACATCAGGAGCACGGCCCCGCGGTGCGAGTGCCCGATGTCGAGCAAGCGATGGTGGATGTGCTGCTTGTCGGCGTGGGTGATGCCGAGGCCCTTGCGCATCCTCCGGATGATCGCGAGCAGCACGTCGAGGAAGGGAACGGCCAGCACCAACAACGGAACGGCGATGGGTATGGCAAGCGCTGCGAAGTCACCGCGGCTCGGCCCGTTCGTGTTGCGTCCCACGCCGGAGATGGTCGCCACCCCCAGCATCAGGCCGAGCAGCATCGCCCCGGAGTCGCCCATGAAGATCTTGGCCGGGTGGAAGTTCCACGGCAGGAAGCCCAGCGCGGAGCCCGCGACGACCGCCGAGACCAGCGCCGCGGTCGAGGGGTCCGCTCCCCCACCCGCCCGGTACATGTAGGCGAAGAACGCGATCGCCGCGATCGCCACCATCCCCGCCGCGAGGCCGTCGAGCCCGTCGATCAGGTTCACGGCGTTCACCATGGCCACCACCCAGAGCACCGTGAGCGGCACCGCGAGGTCGGGGGACAGCACGAGGATGCCCTGCCCGGGGAAGTAGAAGTACAGGAGCTGCACGCCGAAGAGGACCAGGAGGCCAGCTCCGAGGACCTGCCCGGCCAGCTTGCCCAGGGCGGAAACCCCCCGTGTGTCGTCGAGCAGGCCCACGGCCAGGATCACCAGACCGGCGACGAGCGCCGCATCCGGATCGGACGTCGTCTCGTGCAAGCCGGACAGGAATGGCAGGACGCGTGACAGGCCGAGGCCCACCGCGAGGCCGACGAAGATGGCGATGCCTCCGGCGGTCGGCGTGGGCTTCGGGTGCACCTTGCGGTCGGACGGCGGATCGATCCATCCCAGCCGAAGGGACAAGCGGCGGACCGCGGGGGTGGTCACGAACGTCGCGACGAAGCTGGCCGCGAACACCACAAGGTAGGGGACCACGTCGCGGTGATGGTACCCCCGCCGGAGGGGGCCGATCGCGGCGTCAGCCGGGGTAGACCGGGAACCGCGCCACCAGGTCGCTGACGCGGGTTCGGCAGGCCGACCTGACGCGCTCGTCGTCGGGCCGGCGCAGCACCTCGCCGACGATGCCGGCGACCTCCTTCATCTCCGCCTCATCCATCCCCAGCGTGGCCGGTCCGGGCGTGCCGACCCGGATGCCTGAAGGTTTCGCCGGCGGGGATGGGTCGAACGGGATGGCGTTCTTGTTCATCGCGATGCCGACGCTCTCGCACGCGGCTTCGGCTTCCGCCCCGCCGATCGACAGCGGACGAACGTCGGCCAGGACGAGATGGGAATCCGTCCCCCCGGAGACGATCCGGATCCCCTCGTCGGCCAGGCCCTCGGCCAGGGCCCGGGCCGAGCGGACGGTTCGCGCCGCGTACTCCGCGAACTCCGGCGTCGTGGCCTCCCGGAGGGCCACCGCCTTGGCGGCGATGAGGTTCTCGATCGGCCCCCCTTGCATCATGGGGAACACCGCGCGGTCGATGGCCTTCGCGTGCTCCTCCCGGCACACGATGATCGCGCCCCGGGGACCGCGAAGCGTCTTGTGTGTGGTGAAGGTGACCACGTCGGCGTGGGGCACGGGGTTGGGATACGCGCCGCCGGCCACGAGCCCGATGAAGTGCGAGGCGTCCACCCACAGCAGGGCTCCCACCTCGTCGGCGATCCGGCGGAACCCGTCGAAGTCGATCACCCGCGGGTACGCCGTGAAGCCCGCCAGGATGATCTTCGGCCGATGCTTCAGGGCGAGGTCCCGGATGCGATCCAGGTCCAGCTGCTCCGTCTCCGGGTCCACCTCGTAGGGAACGAAGGTGAACCACATCCCCGACACGTTCACGGGCGAGCCGTGGGTCAGGTGCCCGCCGTGCGAGAGCTTCAGGGCCAGGACCTTGTCGTCGGAGAGCGGTCGGAGGAACGCGCCGAACACGGCCATGTTGGCCTGGGCCCCGGCGTGCGGTTGAACGTTCGCGTGCTCGGCGCCGAACACCTGCTTCGTCCGCTCGCTGGCCAGCGTCTCGGAGACGTCGACGAACTCGCACCCGCCGTAGTACCGGCGTCCCGGGTACCCCTCGGCGTACTTGTTGTTCATCGTGGAGGCCATCGCGGCCAGCACCGCCGGGCTGGCGTAGTTCTCCGACGCGATCAGCCGGAGCGTGCTGCGCTCCCTGTTCAGCTCGCCCGCGATGGCCTCGGCGATCTCGGGGTCCGTGCGCCGCAGGGCGTCCCACTCGGCGACGAAGCCCTCGCGCGTCACAGCTCGCCCCGCTCGATCATCGAGATCTCCTCCAGCCGCTCCACGTGGCGCCCGCCCTCGAACGGTGTGGCCAGCCACAGCTCGAGGATCTCCCGGGCCAGCGTGGGGGCCACGATCCGGGCCCCAAGCGCGAGGACGTTCGCGTCGTTGTGTTGGCGGGACAGGCGCGCCGTGTACAGGTCGTTGCCCAGGGCCGCCCGGACGCCGTGCACCTTGTTCGCCACCATCTGCTCGCCCTGTCCCGAACCGCCGAGCACGATCCCCCGCTCGGCGCTGCCCTCGGCGACGGCCCTGGCAACCTTCACGCAATACAGGGGATCGTCCACCGGCTCCTCGGAGTCGGTTCCGAGGTCCGCGACCTCGTGGCCCTGCTCCTTCAGCACCTGCTTCAGCTCCTCCTTGAGGGGGAAGCCGGCGTGGTCGGAGCCGATGGTGATCCGCATACGCTCAGTCCGCCGAGGCGATGGCGCTCCCGTCGTACAGGCCGCCCGCCAGCCGCTCGCACAGGTCCTCCAGCTCCCCGGCCACGGCGCGGTAGCCCTCCAGCGAGAGCCCCAGAGGATCCATGACGTCGTCGTCGCGCCGGGTCGCCGGCGAATCGTCGCGGCGCCGATAGGCGTCGGCCACCCTGCCGGCAAGGAGCCCATCGACACGCGGAGCAGCGAGCGGGGGAGAATGGGAGGTCTCGAGGAGGCGGACCAGCTCCTTCAGCGTGAACGTCCTGGCCTCCGCCTCGGGGTGGAGCCCCACGACGTCCTCCTGATGCTCGGCCGCCAAGGCGACGATCAGGCCGGCGTCCCGGACGTGCTCCGGCCGGAGCCGGCGGGCCGAGTGACCCGAGATGTCCACGCCGAGGTCCGCAGCCGCCTCCACCGCCTCGGGCATCGCCGGTGCGCCGTCGCGGGCGATCGTGCCCGCGGAGGCGACCCGCGGCGCGCCGTCGCCGAGGCGCCGTTCGAACGCGGCGCGCAGCAGGCCCTCCGCCATCGGGGAGCGGCAGATGTTCCCGGTGCAGACGAGGAGGACGTGATCCATGGGGTCGGATCGGGAGTCTAGCATCGGCGTTCGGCCCGGCCGGACACCGATGTGAGCGGCCTCAGGCCTCGGGAACCTCGAGGGCCGCGAGGAGCTCTGCCTCGTCGAGTGATCCGGCCCGAAGGACGCGGAGCTCCCCCTCGGTCAGGTCCACTACGGTCGAGGCCATCCCCTCGAGCGGCTCGTCCTGGCACAGGTACACGGCCACGCGCGCGCCGAAGGCGCGCGCCAGGCCGTCGCACTCTCGAGGGGTCACGTCCCCGCTCCGGTTCGCGCTCGTCACCGCAAGCGGCCCGGTGATCCCCAGCACGGCGAGCGCGAGCGGATGGTGCGGCATCCGGACCCCGATGGTTCGCGCATCGCTCCCCAGATCCCAGCGACTGCTGGCGTCGGTCCGGGGAAGGACGAGGGTCAACGGACCGGGCCAGAACCGCGCGGCGAGCGCATCGGCCCGCTCGTCGAATGCAGCGATCTCGCGGGCGGAGGCGGCGGAGGGCACGAGCACCGCCATCGACAGGTCTCGCGGCCGGGCCTTGGCTTCGAACAGCGCGGCGGCGGCGGCTGCATCGTCGGGCCGGGTCCCGAGCCCGTACACGGTGTCCGTGGGGATGACGATGAGCCGCCCGGCCAGGGCGGCGGCCGCCGCGTCACCGACGGGGTCGCTCACGGCCGGCTTCCAGCACGCCGAGCGCCGCTCACGGCCGCCGTCCCACCACGATCCGATCGCGTCCGGCGAGGTCGGCCACGGTGCGCACGTCCTGGTACGAGCCCTCCAGGACCTTCGCGACGTCCGGACGCTGCGACGCGCCGATCTCGACGGCCAGCGCCCCGCCCCGGCGCAACCACCCGATGGCCTCGGCGGCCAGCCGCTCGTGGAGACGGGTCCCGCCGACGAGCGCCATGCGAGGATCCGCCCGGACCTCGGCCGGGAGGCCCTCGTACTCGGCATCGGTCACGTAGGGCGGGTTGCTCACGACGAGGTCCAAGGCTCCGCGGAGCTCCCGAGGCAGCGGCTCGAGCAGATCGCCCTGGAGCACCGTCACGGAGAGGCCGAGCCGAGCCGCGTTCTCCTGGGCGAGCTCGACCGCCTCGGGCGACAGGTCGGTGGCGAAGACGCGGACCCCCCGCCGCTCGTCCGCGATGGCCAGGGCCACGGCGCCCGTCCCGGTCCCGACGTCCACCACCACCGGGTTCTCCGCTGCGTCCAGCCACTCCAGGGCCACGTCGACGAGGACCTCGGTCTCGGGCCGAGGGATGAACACCCCGGGCCGCACCGCCACCGAGATCCGCCGGAACGCCTGCTCGCCGGTGAGGTGTTGGAGCGGGGTCCCGGCGCAACGTTGGCAGAGCGCCCGGCCGAACGTTCGGGCCTCCACCGTCGACAGGCCCTCGCTCCTCGAGTACAGCCCGGCCCGGTCGGTCGAG
>Ga0184612_10001457_pt1 | contig 11402 bp, 12 predicted proteins | sample PLM3_60_coex_FD_133163 | JGI IMG/M metagenome (GOLD analysis project Ga0184612, IMG submission 133163) | Groundwater sediment microbial communities from an aquifer in East River, Colorado, USA - PLM3_60_coex | ecosystem: Environmental > Terrestrial > Soil > Riparian zone | place: USA: East...
CGTCCGGCAGGCGCTCCAGGTTCTGCATGCCGCCCAGGTTCCGCTCGAGCTTCTCCTTCTCGTGGCGGAGCTTCAGGACCTCCTTCTTGGGGAGGAACTCGAACGCGCCGCCGCGCTCCATCTCGCGCAGCTCGCGGAGGCGAAGGAGCCGGCGGGACACGGTCTGGAAGTTGGTCAGCATGCCGCCCAGCCACCGGGTGTTGACGTACGGCATGCCCACCCGGCTGGCCTCTCGGGCCGCGACCTCCTGGGCCTGCTTCTTCGTCCCCACGAACAGGACGATGCCCCCTCGGCGACCCAGGTCGCGGACGAACCGGTACGTCTCCTCGAGGCCTGCGAGGGACTTCTCGAGGTCGATGATGTAGATGCCGGAACGCTCCCCGTACAGGTACCGCCCCATCTTCGGGTTCCAGCGCCTGGTCTGGTGCCCGAAGTGGATACCCGCCTCGAGGAGCTCCCGCCTGGTGACGACAGGCACGGCGCTTCCTCCTTCCGGTTGTCCCTCCGCCCGGTTCGGCCCGCCCCGGCCCGGCTCTCGCCGGGACCCCGGGTGCGGTCCCCGGGCGTGCGTGCTCGGCGCCTCGCGGCGCCGGCGAACAGGCAGTCTAGCAGCGGGTTCGAGGATGTCCGGCCTCAGCGGGACCGGCGCCGAACCGGCCGCGTGGCCAGGTTGGGCTCGGCAACCATCCACCGGTAGCACAGGGCTGCGAGGAAGGACACGTTCACGTAGGTCGCCACCATCCCGTAGAGCCACGCCGAGACGCTCGGGTTGGCGGTGATGAGCCCGGCGCTCTCGTTCACCGTACCGACCAGGGGCAGGACGAAGAGCAGCGCCACCACGTACAGCAGGCAGAACGTGAACTGCTGGCCGCCGGCGAGCGATGCCGCCGCCCGGGACCGGCGCAGGGTGTCCAGGAGGCCCCGGCGTTCCCGGACGGCGATGGCCGGCACGAATCCCAGGAAGTACAGGAGCGCCGTGATCAGCATGACGTTCCCGAGGAACTGCAGCCCGAAGCCGAGCACCTGGAGCAGGGAACCTCCCACCAGCAGGCCCGAGAGCCCGACGACGTTGATGGCCACGATGAAGGGGATGGCCCGGAGGCCGCGCCGCGCGTCGTGGAGCGACGCGCGGCCCCCCTCCAGGACGCCGATGATGAGGCCGGCCAGGACCGCGACCACCAACGCCCGAGCCACGAGGAGCGCGAAGCCGACGACGATCCCGGCCATGCCTCCCAGCGCCTGGGCCGACTGGTAGTCGATGGCGCTGCCGATGGGCGGCAGGGCCATCGACGTCACCAGGAACCGCGGGGTGGTGCGGGTCCCCAGGGCGATGAGCACGGCCCACTCCCCGAACAGGGCCAGGAACGAGACCAGGAGGATGGGCCACGAGCCGCCCACTACGACGAACCCTCTTCCCAGGGCGGTGGTGATCCGGCCGAACAGGGACGGACCGGCCGCGCCGCGTCCGAACAGCCCTCCGAACAAGCCTGGACGGGGCGGGGCTTCCGGCGCGCGCCGGGTGGCGGCCGAAGCGGAGGCCGAGGCCGTCCGGGCCTGCGAAGGCCCGCGCGATTTCCCCTTGCCGCGCTTCTTGGCCGTCATCTCGTCTCAGCCTCGATGTCGCCGTCCTCGTTCGGAGGAGCTTGCTCTTCGAGAAACTCGGGAGGGCCGGTCCGGCGCGAGGCGTACCCCAGCGGGACGGCGAGCAAGACCATCATCACCACGAGGGCGATGGCGAAGTTCCCGACCAGCTGGGCGGGGTCGGCGATGCTGGGCGAGGTCACGTCGATCAGGATTCCCGCCGGATCCTGCTCGTATGCCACCACGCCCCCCCGGAGGCCGCCCTTGGCAATGAGGACGAGATCGCCAGCCACGGCAATGCCCCCCACCAGGCCGGGACTCGTCGGAGACTCCCAGACCTCGTGGCCCGAAGAGGCGTCCACGGCCACCAGGCGCCCGTCTCCCAGGCCCACCAGGACGGCCCTCCCTCCCACGACCACCGGCGAGCTCCGCCGGATGAACTCGTTGAACTGGAAGTCGAAGAGGTGCCTGCCGTTGGCGGGATCGAACTTCCACAGGCCGCCGCGGCCGTCGGCGACGTACACGGCGCCGCCGGCCGCCGTGGGCGTTGATGTCTGCCACACCGGGCCGACGCCGCGGTGCACCCACCGCACCGCGCCGTCGGCGGCCTTCACGGCGAGCAGCTCTCCGTTCAATGCGCCGTCCGCGACCGCCACGTAGACCGAGTCCTCCGCCGCGAGCGGCAACGAGGTGAAGAACGTCCCTACCGGGAGCGGGGCGACCCAGACCGGGTCGCCGGAGGTGGAGGACAGCGCTACCAGCGACACGCGGTTGGGCTCCCCGATCACCTGCCCGGACGGCGAAGGGGAAGGCGACGGTGTCGGGGTCACCGTGGGGGTGGCGGTGGCGCCGATCGCCAGGCGTCCCTGGGGCACCGTGTACACCGTGCCGCCGGCCACCGTGAGCGGTCCCTGTACCGCATCGCTCAGCTGGACCGACCACCGCTCCTTGCCGGTGGCCAGGTCGACGGCGAAGACGTGGCCAGCGTCGTCCCCCACGAACGCCGTGTCGCCGGCCACCGTGACGCCGGTGTGGCTCTCCTCACGAAGGGCGAACGGCGAGGACCACACCGGCTTCCGGTTGGCCAACTCCACCGCCCGGAGTTTCGCGTCCGAGCTCGACGAGCCCTCGATGAACAACAGGACGGTGGTTCCCTTGACGTTCGCCACCGCCGGCGTCGTCGACGGTCCCTCGGTCCGAGCCAGGTTCCATCGCTCCTCTCCGGTCGACAGATCGATGCCGTACACGGCGTCGGGCCCGACCACGATGGCCTGTTCGCCCGCGACGACGGGAGCCGACGCGCCCTGCTGCCCCACCGGCGCGACGGGGAACGCCCACGACTGCCGGTACGGGGGTGGCGGACCCTCGGCCGTCCCCGGGTGAGACGGGCCGCCCTGGAACTGTGGCCAGGCGAAGGCCGGTCGCGGCACGGCCGTCTGCCCCAGGGCCGGGCGGGCCATCAGGCCGATCGGCGCGAGCGCGACGAGGGCCGCGAGCGCGGCCTTCGACAGCATGCGAAGCGGAGCCGGGAACAGGTGGGCGACCTCCGTCGAGCGGGCGCCCATTCTAGGCGGGGCCGCAGCTGCGGCGTTCAGCCCAACACAGCGGGAGCGGGGAAGGGAGCCAGCCGGATGAGCCCGACGAGGCTGAGAGGAGCCAGGAACCGCAGGGGATCGACGTACGCGCCGTCGAGCCGAACGCCGAAGTGGAGGTGCGGTGGGTCCACGCCGGGATGGCCCATCCCGGTCAGCGCCACGGCCGAACCTCGGGCCACGGCGTCGCCCTTTCGAACCAGGATGGCCGAGACCCACGAGTACGTCGACGTCAGCCCACCTCCGTGATCCACCGTGACGAACAGGTGTCCCGCGACGGCGCCGGCGAAGGCCACGACGCCCGGCGCCGGCGCGAGCACCCGCGTCCCCACGGGCGCGGCGATGTCGATGCCGCGATGCCCCGCGCCGAACGGCGTCGAGGGTGGGTCGAAGCCCCGGATGACCGGGCCCACGACGGGCCACCCCCAAGAAGGGGCGGTGCCGGCGGGAGGGGCCACCGAGGCGATGAGCGCCGCCGTGAGGGGGAGGAGAACGAGCCGCAGCCGAAGCGGCATCGGACCTCCTGTCTTCGCCGAAACCAGTCGTCGAACCCGGCGAACGCTAGCGGGAGATGGCCTCGATCGCAGTGAGGTGCATCACATCGAGCCCGTTGGGCCCTACTCGACCTCGACGAGCTGCAGCCGGAGCTGGTTCACGGCCTTGGTGTGGATCTGGCACACCCGGGATTCGGTGACCCCCAGGATCTCGCCGATCTCCGCCAGGGTCAGCCCCTCGAAGTAGTAAAGGGTGACGACGATCTTCTCGCGCTCCGAGAGTGAGTTGATGGCCGCGGCCAGCAGGCCCCGCGTCTCCTGCCCCTCCAACCCCATCGACACGTCGCTCCCCCGGTCGGCCAGCGTGTCGAGGAGCGACACCTGCTCCCCACGGTCGCTCCCCACCGACAGCAGCTCGTCCAGGGCCAGGACGGACACGAACGAGATCTGGGTGACCACGTCGTGGAGCTCCTTGAGCGTGACGCCGAGGCGCGCGGCGACCTCCTTCTCGCTCGGGGCTCGCTTCATCATCGACTCGAGATCGGAGTACGCCTTCTCGATCCCCCGGGCCTTGAACCGGACGGATCGTGGTACCCAGTCCATCGCGCGCAGCTCGTCGATGATGGCGCCCTTGATCCGGGGGATCGCGTAGGTCTCGAACTTGTTCCCCCGGGCCGGCTCGAACTTCTCGAGGGCGTCGATCAACCCGAACATCCCGTACGAGACCAGGTCGGCCTGCTCGACGGTCGCCGGAAGGCCGGTGGCGACCCGGCTGGCCACGTACTTCACGAGCGGTGCGTAATGCAGGATGAGCCGCTCCCGGGCCTGAGGGGACGCGGTCTCCTTGAAGTCGGCCCACAGTGCGGCCAGCTCGTCCAGCGGTGCCTTGGCCGGGTCCGGCAGGACCGTCACGGATCGCCCGGCCGCCTTGGCCACCGGCTTAAGTGGTGCGACGGCCTTGATCGCTGGGGCCGCCTTGACCGACGCCTTCACCCCCGACGCGGGCTTGTCGGGCTTGGCCCCCTTCGCGGGGGCGGCCTTCCCGTTCGCGCTCGCTTTCGCCCTCATCACGCCCTCGGGTGGCTCTGCCGGTAGGCGTCGAACAGCCGGGCCCGCGACACGTGCGTGTACCGCTGCGTCGTGGCCACGCTCGAGTGACCGAGCAGCTCCTGCACCACGCGGATGTCGGCTCCCCCTTCGAGCAGGTGCGTGGCGAACGAGTGCCTGAGCATGTGCGGGGTCACGCGCCGCCCGGACAGCTTCCCGGAGCCGTACCGGCCCACCAGGGCCCGGATATCGCGCACGCCGAGCGGCTTCCCCTTGCGATTGAAGAACAGCGCGGCGGACCCGTCGGCGGCGAGCGGCGCTCGGCCGCGGCGGAGATAGTCCCGGATGGCCTCCACCGCGAAGTCCGACAGCGGCGCGTCGCGTTCCTTCGAGCCCTTGCCCATCACCCGGACCCGCCCCCGGTCCAGGTCGATCCGCTCGAGCGTCAGCGTGCTGACCTCGCCCACCCGAAGGCCCGAGCCGTACAACAGCTCCAGGACCGCCCGGTCACGGAGGGCCACCGCCCGTCCCACGTCGTCCTGCGATGCGGGTTCCGGTGCCTCGACCAGGCCGGCGGCCTCCTTGGGCCTGAGCACCGTGGGCAGCCGGTTGGCCACTTTCGGCCGCCCCAGCATGGCGGCCGGGTCGGCCTTCACGATCCCTCTGGCCGCGGCCCACCGGTAGAAGGTGTGGATGGCCCCGACCCTTCGGGCGATCGACGCCCGCGCGTAGCCCAGCGTTACCTGCTGTGCCAGGAACCGCCGGAGCAGCGGGTAGGTGGCCGAGGCCAGCGAGCGCCGCTGGCGCGAAAGGAACACGGCCAGCTGCTCGAGGTCCCGCCGATAGGCGGCCACCGTGTGCTCGGCCAGGTGCCGCTCGAGTGCCAAGTGATCGGCGAACTCGCCGATCAGCTCCGCCTCGGGATGGGGAAGGTCCTCCCGCGCTTGCATCCGTCCTTCCAAGTCGTCGTCGTCGTCGTCGTCGTCGGGTGCCCTTGTACCAACGGGGGAAGGGGCATTCAAGCTTCCCACGAACCTGCGCCGCTTTCTGTCCCCCCAACGGCCCTCGGACGGACATCTGCTCACGCCACCCCGGATGGCCGACGGCGCCTGGAGATCCGAGACGGTGCGGCGAGGTCCCTACGTCGATCTGGCCCTCAGACGAGGTTCGAACCTGCCGCCGACGCTTCGGATCAGGCCCTTCAGCTCCAGGCCAAAGAGGAGCGGGAGCACCTCCGGCACGGAGACCCCCAGCCCTCTCGCCACCTTCTCGGGCAAGACCGGTCCGATGACCAGATCGAGGGCGGCCTGCTCGGCCAGCGTCAAGTCAAGCCGGAGCGGGAGCTCTCCACTTCCCCCGGGGCCGAGCTTCAGGTCCCGCATCAGGTCGTCCACCCCGCGGATCAGCGTCGCTCCCTCCCGGATCAGGACGTGGGAAACGTGGGCCAGGGGGTTGGTGATGGCTCCCGGGACGGCGAACACTTCCCGACCGAGATCCAGCGCATGTTCGGCGGAGATCAGCGATCCGCTTCCCTCGCCCCCTTCCACCACCACCAGGCCGGTGCACATGGCCGCCACGATCCGGTTGCGGGCCGGGAACCGGTACGGTTCGGGGGGGACTCCCGGCGGATACTCGCTCACCAACGTGCCGGTCTCCGCGATCCGCTCGATCAGTCCGGCGCTCCACCTCGGATAGGCCTGGTCGATGCCGCACCCGAGCACCGCGATGGTGTGGCCCCCGACATCGAGCGCTCCCTCGTGTCCGGCGGCGTCGATGCCGCGGGCCGCCCCGCTCACGACGCACATCCCCGATGATGCGAGGTCACGTCCGATGGCAGTGGCCAGCTCCCGGCCGAGCTCGGAGCAGTTCCGAGCCCCCACGATCGCCACGGCTCGGTCGCGCGGGGGAAGCGGCCGGCCCTTGACGAAGATGGCCGCCGGTGGATCTTCCAGGTTCTCGAGCTGCGGCGGGTACGCCACGGATCCGAAGGGCACGAGGCTCGCGCCGAATGCGACAAGCGCGCGGTGGATGGCGTCGGGGTCGAGGTCCCGTGCGAACTCGCGATCCGCGTCGCTGCCGGCCCTTCCCTCACGGATCGCCTCGAGAGTGGCTACCGCCGTTCCCTCTCGGTCGGCCACCTCCAGGAGCTTGAGCGGCGAGATGCCGCGCAGCGCCATCAGGACGAGCAGTGCCTTTCGATCCGCCCCACCGTCGGCGAAGCCCGGCGGCCAACGAGATGGACGGTTCCGCGAACGCCTCCGGCGGTTGGTCCGTCGATCTCCGCGGTCGACCGCACCGTCAGCCCGCACGGGCCAGGCTTCCCTCGGACAGGTTCATCCGATACGTGAGCGCCTCGGCCATGTGCTCGGCGGCGATCTCCTCCGCGCCCGCGAGGTCGGCGACGGTCCTGGCGACCTTGATAGCTCGATCGAATCCCCGGCCGGTGAGGCTCAAGGCGTCGACAGCGCCGGCCAGAACGTCGTGCCCGCCGGCGGACATCCTGGCCTGTCGCCGGGCCACCGGCCCGGGAAGCTGGGCATTGCAAGGGAACCCGAGGGCCGCATACCGGTGGCGCTGGCGGGCCCGGGCCTCGCCCACCCGAGCCCGGATCGGTGACGATGCCTCGCCTGCGGTCTCGCCCAGGAGCTCTCGCTTGGACAGGCGCGGCACGACGAGACGGATGTCGATGCGATCGAGGAGCGGCCCCGACAGCTTCTGGCGGTACATCTCCACCCGGTGTGGAGGACACCGGCACTGGCGTTTGGGATCGCCCTCGTAGCCGCAGGGGCATGGGTTGGTCGCCGCGACGAGCGTGAACCCCGCGGGGAACTCGACCGACCCCGCTACTCGCGTCACCACGACGCGTCCGTCCTCGAGCGGCTGGCGGAGCGACTCCACCGCGTCGCGGCGGAACTCGGTCAGCTCGTCGAGGAACAGGACCCCGTGATGAGCGAGCGATACCTCCCCCGGCCTGACGAAGCCGCTTCCGCCACCTAAGAGAGCCGAGGAGGAGATCGAGTGGTGGGGCGACCGGAACGGCCGCGACCCCACCAACCCCCCACCCTCCAGCATGCCGGCCACCGAATGAAGCTGCGTAACCTCCAGGGCCTCCTCCCGGGACAGGCCGGGGAGGATAGTGGCCAAGCGCCGGGCCAGCATGGTCTTGCCCGCGCCGGGTGAGCCGACGAGCAGCACGTTGTGCCCGCCGGCGGCCGCGACCTCCAGCGCCCGCCTGGCCTGGGCCTGCCCCCGAACCTCGGCGAAGTCCACCCCGTGCTCGGGTGGTTCGGCTGGTGCGCCGGCATCGGGCGCGGGAGGATCCCACGTGCCCCGGAGGAACCCGGCGACCTCGGTCAGGCTACGGACGCCGACGACCCGCAACCCCTCGACCAGCGCGGCCTCACCGGCGTTCGCCGCGGGCACCACGACACCTTGCAGGCCGGCTCGCGCGGCCGCGATGGCCACCGAGAGCACGCCCGGGGTGGCCACCAGGCCACCCTTCAGCGACAGCTCCCCGAAGAACGAGAACCGAGCCAGCCGGTCACCGGGGACCTGGGCCGAGGCGGCCAGCACGCCCATGGCGATGGGGAGGTCGAGGCCCGGCCCCTCCTTGCGGAGATTCCCAGGGGACAGGTTCACGACGATCCTTCGGAGCGGCCACTCCAAACCCGAGCTCTCGACGGCGGGCCGGATGCGATCGCGCGCGTCCTGCACGGGCGCGCCGGGCAGGCCGGTCAACGTGAGCGAGGGAAGCCCTCGCCCGATATGCGCCTCGACCGCGAGGTGGTGACCGCGCACACCGACGACGGTGATCCCGATGACACGCCCGTACACCGCGCGACCCTAGCGCGCGGCAGTGACACTCAGAATGCGTCCTCGAACAGCTCGACGCTCGCCCCCCTCGGGCCGATGTGAACGCTCGCGACGTCGAACCGCACGTTCCCGTTTGGAATGCGAGCGGTGGCGATGAAGATCTCGGCCAGTTGCCGAAGCTTCCGTCGCTTCAGGGCCGTGACCGCCTCGTACCCGCCGCCGAAGCGGGTTCCACGCCGCGCCTTGACCTCACAGAACACCAACAGCCCGTCGCGTTCGACGATGAGGTCGAGCTCGCCGAGACGACACTGCCAGTTGCGGGCGACGATGTGGAACCCACGCCTCTCGTACACGGCGGCGGCGGCGTCCTCGCCCGCGCGGCCGAGCGACGCGCGGGAAGCGGGCACGGCGGTCCCGTCCACAGCGGGCCGACGTTACGACGGCCCACCGACACTCAGGTCTCGAGCGTCGGGTCCCCCGGCATGGCCTCGTCGCGACGGAGTTCCTCGACGTTCACATCGCGGCGGGTCATCACTCGGACGTTGGAGACGAACCGGGCGGGGCGGAACATGTCCCAAACCCACGCGTCGGACAGGCGCACCTCCACCCACCCGTCCTCCCGCTGCTGCACGTCAACCACGTTGGCCAGGTAGAACCGGCGCTCGGTCTCCACGACGTAGGTGAACATGGGGACGACGTCGCGGTACTCCCGGTACAGCTCGAGCTCGCGCTCCTCCTCGAACCGCTCGATGTCGTCGCCCTCGTTCACGGGTCCTCCACGGTCTCGACGTCCACGGTGCCGTTCTCCCCCACGCCCTTGAACGACAGGCGGTGGATCGGCGTGGGGCCCAGGCGGTCCAGGACGCGCCAATGCTCGCGGGTGCCGTAGCCCTTGTTGTGGTCGAACCCGTACTTGCGGTACCGACGGTGGTAGCGCTGCATCATCCGATCCCTGGTGACCTTGGCCACGATCGACGCCGCGGCCACGCAGGCCGTCACGGCGTCTCCCTTCTTGATGGCCAGGCTGGTCGCCGGGATCCTCCGGACGGGAAAGCCGTCGATCAACACGTAGTCCGGTGGCAGAGGAAGGTCGCACACCGCCCGGCGAAGGAGCCACAGGTTGGATTTGTGCAGCCCCCGGCGGTCGATCCGCATCGGCGTGGCCTTGCACCACGCGCACGCCAGGGCCCCGGCCACGATCCGGGCGTATGCCTCGTCCCGCTGGAGCGGCGTGAGGACCTTCGAGTCGTTCACGCCCTCGAGGTCGAAGTCCTCCGGCAGGATCACGGCCGCGGCGACCAGCGGCCCGGCGAGTGCCCCCCGCCCCGCCTCGTCCACGCCGGCCACGGCGCGGAAGCCCTGCTCGCGCAGCCGGCGCTCGAAGCGCCCGAGGTCGAGGTCTAGTGCAGCCACCCGATCCGGGAGGGCGGCCAGATGGTGACGAACGCCTTGCCCACGACCTTGTCGATGGGGACGAATCCCAGCCCGTACCGGGAGTCGTTCGAGTACAGGCGGTTGTCACCCAGCACGAACAGGCTGTCCGGGGGGACCGTCTTCGGCCCGTACGGGCGGGTGTCCGGAGGCCCCCTCAGGTACGGCTGACGAACCCGTTCGCCGTCCACGTACAGGTTGCCGTCCCGAAGCTCGACCGTCTCACCTGGTAGGCCGATCACCCGCTTGATGAAGTCCTCGTTCGCGGGACGGGCGAAGCCCAGCCCCTCGGACAGCCAGTGGAAGAGCCCGCCGACGATCCCCCGGTCGGTCTGCTGCCCCGACGGGTCCTCGAACACGATGATGTCATTCCGATGCGGGTGATACAGGACCTTGTTCACCAACACGCGGTCGTCCGGCATGAGCGTCGGCTCCATCGAGCCCGACGGGATGTAGAAGGCCTGGACCACGAAGGTCTTGAGGACGAGCGCCAGCGCGAATGCCAGCAGCATGAGGACGGGGAGCTCGCGGAGGAAGGCCAGGAGTCCCCGGCCCGTCTCGCCCGCATGTCGGGGCGAGGCGGATGGTTGGTCAACAGGGGCCTTGGGCCCCAGGACGAACTCGTCCCCCGGAAGGGGCGTCGCGGTGGCGGTGGGAGGTTCGGCCGCCGCCGGCTCGGCGGAGTCCGGCTGCGGCTCGGACACGCCTAGCCCTTGCTCTCGGCGTCGACCGCCGTAGTGTCGGGGACCTCGACCGCCTCCGCATCGGGCGCCTCGGGCGCATCGGGCGCCTCGGGCGCCTCGACGGCCTCGGGCTCGGCGGTATCCTCGCCGTCGGTGGACGCTTCGACCGGCTCGGGGTCGCCGGGTTCCTCGGAGCCCTCGCCTTCCTCGGCCTCGACGGCCTGGACGGCTTTCAGCTCCTCGGCGCCGACCCGGCGCTCTCGAATCCGCGCCTTCTTCCCTCGCAGCTCCCGGAGGTAGTACAGCTTGGCCCGGCGGACCTTGCCCCGGGTGACCACCTCGAGCTTGGCGATGGACGGCGAGTGCACGGGGAACGTGCGCTCCACCCCGACGCCGAAGGAAACCTTTCGGACGGTGAACGTCTCCTGGAGCCCCCCGCCCTGGCGCCGGATCACGACGCCCTGGAACACCTGAACGCGCTCCCGGCCCGCCTCCACCACCCGGACGTGCACCTTGACGGTGTCTCCGGGCCGGAACGGCGGGATGTCCGAGCGCAGGTACTGCTTGTCGACGATATCGGTCTTGTTCATGGCGGGAGTCCCGATGATAGCAGCCGGGTCGGGAGCTCCCGGTCAGCCTTTCAGCAGGTCGGGACGGTTGCGGCGGGTCTTCTCCAGAGCGGCCTCCCGTCGCCACCGCTCGACCTCGGCGTGGTTGCCCGAGAGCAGCACCTCGGGGACCCCCATGCCGCGGAACTCGCC
>Ga0184612_10001459_pt1 | contig 11384 bp, 7 predicted proteins | sample PLM3_60_coex_FD_133163 | JGI IMG/M metagenome (GOLD analysis project Ga0184612, IMG submission 133163) | Groundwater sediment microbial communities from an aquifer in East River, Colorado, USA - PLM3_60_coex | ecosystem: Environmental > Terrestrial > Soil > Riparian zone | place: USA: East...
AGTACTGCTGTGTCACTAAAAATCAGCATCGGTGACGCCCACAGACCGTGCACGCAGGCGGCGCGCGAGCGCCGCAGCCAGCAGTCGGTAGACCGTGGCGATGGAACTCGGGACAGGCTCTAGAGGTCCAACTCCAGGGCTGAGGTTCCGGAGATCGTTCGGCGATCTCTGAGCTCAGTTTTCTGACCTCCACTGAGGCGATTCTTACGATTTTGTCGTTTCTTTCGCTTGTCGGTTGGATGTACGGGCCGCACTTCTGCCCGATGAAGATCACCCAGGAAGTCCGGACTTCGGCGCGACGCGCGGTATTGCCGAGGAAACGGCAGAGCGGCGTTGAAATCTGTCGCCGCGACGGACCCGAATACCAAGTTTCCGGAAGCGGGCGCCTTTCGCTCTTGACAATCGCATCGCCTGCGCCAATACTCCGACGCCATCGCAAACGGCGTTCGCCGATTGGTCGCGGTCTGGCGAAGCGCAGTGAAACTGGAGAACGCAGTTCCGGGCACTCAGACCCGCCTTGAGCGAGGGACACGAGTTTAGGAGGCAGAGGCCGTTAATCCTAAAAATAATCAAGGCTCGCTCCATACACAGAGAGAAAACACAGAGAGAAAGTGTTCCACCTGGCGAACCTCAGTCGCCCTTCGCTTCCCCTGAGCCTCTGGACGTGAGCGCTCCTGGGAGGGCAGATTTCCCGTTTACCGGGCATTCCGCCCACCTCGGGGGTCACGAGCAATCGGTCCAACTCGAAGAACCGCCGACTTGCGTGCGATCGGCCTCTGGCATCCTCCTTGCCTGCCCGCTCCGCTCGAATGAGACAGGACGGAGGAGGGCATGGCGATGGCTAAAATCATGGGCGCGCTGATCACCGCCATCTTCGTCGGGGTTGCTCTACTCGGCAGGGGTCTCCCGGATCGCGCCGCCCGCGTGATCGCGTGCATCCCCTTGCTCGAGTCTTTGATCGTCGTCCCCGTACGCTCGCGGTCGCGGCTGCTCGCGCGACTTCACTTCCGAGCCGAAGCTGGGAAGGTGGTCAGGTCGATCCAGACGAAGATCGTCGGGGTCGTGGCTACGCCGAGCAACGGCTGGGTGCGCTGGGTTCATCGCTCAGACTCCGGCGACCTCCTCGCTTGCGAAAATGACGGCACCATCTACACCATCGACTTCAGCATTTTATGTCTGTACGCCTCTAACGAAGGCGGGAGGTAGGCGATGCGGAGCACACGCGTTCTGAGTGTCGGGAGCTACGCGATGAGTATTCGAGCGGGATTCCGTGCGAAGCGTCTGGTGATCGGGGGGATCGTGATGTTCGCGGCTGTGGCCATGGCCCCTAGCCAGGGGGTTGCCGCCATCGGCGACGTCCTCCGGACGTTGACCCTCGTCGGCTCCGCCGCCGACTGTTTGTCGAACGTGGGGACCTCGGTCGCGCTGGTTCAGGGCCCCAAGGTGGGCCTCGACGCCAACCCGGTCCTGCTCGTGACGAGTTGCCTCGCCTCCGGCGGGTCGGCCTCGTCTAAGGCCAAGAGATCGACCCTCTACTTCCTCGATCCGGCCACGGGCACCGTCGTCAAGACGATCCAGACAACGTCGGGAAGTTCGGCGTTCGCGCCCGGCAGTGGGTGGGCGCAGCTGGTTCTGGCGGCGAACAAGGGACTTCTGTACGGGTGCGGAACCGATGGCTCGCTCTTCTCGATCGACTACATCTCGACCAATGCCGTGGCTGACGGTACCCTCACAGCGATCCCCAAGCCAGCCGCGGCCACGAGTTGCGTCGGGCTGGCCTGGGACCCAAGTAACAGCACGCTTTACCAGACCATAGGCGGTACCATCTTCCACTTCGACACCACCGGCGCCTCACCGGGCTTCGCGCCGAGCTTTTCCGCGCCCGCGGGTTGCACCGCCAGCGGCCTCAGCGTGGTCGGCGGTGTGCTGCTCGTCGCCTGCAGCGGGGGCGGCACGGTGAAGCGGGTGGACAAGCTCACCGGAGCGGCGCTTGCCGACCCGACCCTCACCTTCGTCGCCAGCACGCTCGCCGACCTGGAGTGCGACCCCGTCATATTCGGCAGCCCCCCGTACCCCCCTGAGGTTCTTGGCGAAACCGCAGCGGTCTGGTCCAAGAGCCCCGCGACCGAACAGGTCGTGGCCTACAGGGCTCCGGCCGGCATGTGCGCCCTTCCGCCCACCGCCACTGTGCTGGCTCCGGCGGCGTGCCCCGCTGCGTACCTGAATCTGGATGGCAGCCCGAAGGACACCGACGGCGACGGTCTCTGGGAGTGCTGGGAGGACGGGACGCGCTGGGCCGACGGCAAGCCCGGCATCGACTTCGACGGCGACGGCACCCGCGATTTGGTCCTGTGCGCGACGGTCGACACCGATGGCGACGGCGTGCCGGATGCGACTGAGTGCGCCGATCCTCTGGTCAAGAACATCTTCGTCGAAATCGACTGGATGCAGAACGCCGACGGCACGAAGTCGCACAAGCCCGACCCCCTAGCCCTGCTCGCCGTCCGGCAAGCCTTCGCCGCGGCACCAGTGGACGCCCCGAATGGCATCCGCCTGCACTTTCTGGTGAACGAGGCGATGCCGCACGTCGACCTCCTCTCCCTCCAGCCCTGCACGGGTCCGCCCGTGGCAGGCGCGGCAGTCTTCGACGCCCTCAAGGCGAGCTTCTTCGGGACGGACACCGAACGGTCCAGTCCCAACGCCATCAACGCCAAGCTCATGGTCTTTCGCTATATGCTCTTCGCCCACAACCTCATCGGGACGAATTCCTCGGGATGCGGCGAGATTGTCGGAGACGACTCCGCTATCACCCTGGCGAGCTTCGGCCCGCTCAATGCTGACGGGGACCGGACCGGCACCACCGATCAGCAGGCCGGCACCGTAATGCATGAACTGGGGCACAACCTGGGCCTGCAGCACGGGGGTGGGGACAAGCTCAACTGCAAGCCCAACTACCTGAGCGTCATGAATTACATGTTCCAGTTCCCTGACTTCACCAACCGGCCGCTCGACTACTCGCCCGCTGCCCTAGAGACACTCAACGAGGCTGCGTTGCTGGAGGGCAAGGGCATCGGCACGCTGGTAGACTTCCCGTTCCTCAACGGCGATACGACGGTGCACGGCGCGCCGAACACCAGCACGGCGGTCAAAGCGCCGCTCGGGATACACGTTGACCCGAATGACCCGACCAAGCTCATCGACTATGGCAACGCCGTCGACTGGAACAACAACGGCAACACGACCGATGGCGCTGCGCTCGCGGACACCAACAAGCTCATCTCGGCCGGTTGCGACGGCTCGGGCTCAGTGCTGGCGGGCCACGACGACTGGGGGACCCTCAAGTACAACGCCCGGGCCTCGCTCGACTTCGGCTCGGGTGTCCCTCCGAAGGAGGACGACAAGACCGTCGAGCATGAGCAGGCCTCGTTCGACCTCACCGACCTCGAGGGTGATGGGATCAAGGACGCGTTCGGCTGCGGCAGCGGCATCGTTCGCTGTGCCATCGTCATCAAGCGCGACCATGACCCCATCAGCAGGGGCGCTCAGTCAAACATCAAGGTCAGCATCCTCAATCTCCAGTTCCCCGATGGTACGTTCTTCGATCCACCGGTCCAGATCCTTCGCGAGACCCTCACGCTGAACGGGGTCGGAGTGAAGGTGAACAGCCAGGACCCCCCGCGGGGTACCTGCAACAGCGTCACCAGCACCAACGGGCGCCAGGACCTGGACTGCCAGTTCCCTTCGTCAGCGCTGACGCTCGGCACGAACTACGCGATCCTCGAGGGCAAGGCGGTGGTCGCCGGGAAGATCCAGACCTTCCGCGCTCGAGACGTCGCGACCGTGGTCAAGTAGCCCGGAGTCGATCAGCGAAGTGCACGACAAGACACGACAAGGAGGCAGGTCATGAGGAGATTCACAGTCGTTGCGCTAGTGGCGGTGGTCGCGCTGCTTGCCGGCCCGATGGCGGCAGCGTACGCGGGTGGGATGGGCCTCGGAGATACGCCGTTGGCCTTCCAATGCTACCTCATCTCCGATCCCAGCCCGGGGCAATTCATCGAGATCGTGGACACTATCTCCACGGGGCCCCGCACTGTGGAGGTCGGGACGGCTCGTCTGATCTGTAGCCCGATCGTCGGGGCGATTGTTCCGGGGGGGACTCCGAGAAACCCCTCGTTCAATCCCACGCTCCTCCAGGACCACCTGAAGTGTTACGAGCTCCGTTCGTCCAAGGGAGACAACCCGACTGAAGTCCGCACTCTGTCCAATCTGTTCAGTAACGAAACGGTTGCGGTCGGCGGCGCGAGGTTTGTTTGCGTCGGGACAAACGCGGTGCCGTAATGGTCGGTAGTGATCGTTCTGACTCTCATTGACGGGGATGAGAAGGCGTGAGTTGCTCGGGGCGCTCCTGCTTGGCTTCAGCGGCGCGTCCCCGAGCATCGCCGGGGAGCCGGGGCCGCGTGCTCCTGGGCCAGCACCCGATGGAACTGAGCTCCGCGCGTCACCGACGGACAGCCTGCCGCTGGTGGACGTCGAGAGGGAGACCCTCCTGGCGTTCGCCGGGGTCTTACTCGGCGAGCGTCCGCTCTCCGCAGCGGCGCGGCGAGAGCTCCTGAGCCACATCGTGGACCGAGTGAGTGCGAGCGACGGCATGCTCGCCCTCTACCGTCAGACCGCGGCGCTGCTCGACCGGCTGGCAGGAGCCCCGTTCTCAACGTTCGAAATCGACAAGCGGCTCGCACTCGTCGTGCGCCATCGTCTCGTGCCGTCCCGGGGGCGGGTCGAGCCCCGCGACGATGCCGCGCGCGCAGTGCGTACGCGTGTCGCGCCGGACCTGATCGCTGGCTACTACGCCTCCCCCATCGGCTGGGCACTCGTCGGGTACGTCGTCTTTCCCGGCCGGTGTGGCGACCTGGTGCGCTACACGCGCCCGGAGCCGTAGGGAGCAAGGCGTGGACGCCGACGTCTGCATCGTCGGCGCGGGGGCGGCCGGTGGCATCATGGCCCTCGAGCTGGGCCGGCGCGGCATCCGTGTTGTCGTGCTCGAGTCCGGTCCCCGACACGACTTCGCGCAGCGCGGCGCGTACGTCCGGCGCTACCTCAGGCACGAGGACCCCTGGCGGAGCCGGCTGGAAGGCCAGGACCGCCACACGGTCGGTGGTGGCGTGCACTATGCCCTCGAGGGGCGTCGGGCCCGCGGGGTCGGCGGCAGCACGCTGCACTGGGAAGGCTATACTCTCCGCTTCCACGCGAACGACTTCCGTCTCCGCTCGCTGCACGGGATTGCCGACGACTGGCCGATCGCTTATGCCGACCTCGAGCCGTATTACGCGCGGGCCGAGGCGGCCCTCGGCGTCGCCGGCGTCCCCGACGATCCCTGGGCCTCGCCGAGGAGCACCCCGTTTCCACTGCCCGGGTTCCCGTTCAGCCACTCCGACGGGCTCTTCGCCGACACCTGCCGGAGGCTCGGGATTGGGTTGCACCATTTGCCTCAGGCCCGGAACTCTGTCGCCTACGGCGGCCGCGTGCAGTGTCAGGCCTGCGCGACGTGCCAGGTCTGCCCCACGGGCGCCAAGGCCAGCATCGACCTCACGCACACGCCGGCCGCCGAGGCCACGGGCAACGTCCGCATCCTGAGCGAGGCGACGGCCCTGCGACTCGAGCTCGATCGCGCGGGCGAGGTGGGCACCGCCGTCTATGCGCAACCCGACCGAGTCGAGCGGCGGCTGTCCGCTCGTGTCTTCGTGCTCGCTGCGGGCGCCATCGAGAATGTCCGGCTCCTGCTCCTCTCCCGGTCGACGCAATTTCCGGACGGGCTCGCCAACCGCAGCGGGCTCGTCGGAAAGCTCTTCATGTCACATCCGGGCGCCGAGGTCACCGGTCGGGCCAAGGAGAACGTCTACCCGTACCGCATCGGTTTCTCGACGGCGATGTCTCGCCAGTTCGCGGTGGAGGGAGATCGGTCGACCCGGGGCGCATTTCTCCTCGAGTTCCTGAACTCGGCAGGCCAAACCCCAGAGCGCGTCGCCGTCCAGAGCGGGCTCTTCGGCGAGGCCTTGCGCCAGCATGTCCGACAAGACTTTGGCCGGCGGCTCGGCATCCGAATCTACTGCGAACAGTTGCCAGCGCCAGCTAACGCCATCTCGCTCACGCCGCGGGTCAGCGACTACTTCGGCATGCCTGTCCCCCACATCACGTACAACATCGGGCGGTACGAGTTGCGCGCCCTCGAGGAGGCCAAGCAGGTGGCGGGGAAAATCCTCCAGGCCATCGGCGCTACCGACATCCGATCCGCCGGCCGCTCGGTGGCGGCGCACCAGATGGGGACTCACCGGATGGGCGCCGATCCCCAGACGAGCGTCGTCAACCCCGACCTCCGGTCCCACGACGTGGCGAACCTCTACCTTGTCGGCAGCGGCTGCTTCGTCACGGCCAGCGCTTCGCCACCGACCCTCACCATCGCGGCGCTGGCGATCCGGGTCGCCGAGCACATCGCAGCGCGTGTGAAATCCGCGTGATTCCGGCTGTCAAGCCTCGGCTTGATGCTGAGCCGCTTGCGCACGGTCAGGCGCACAGGGCCCGCAGGGTTGGCCGGGCGTCGCCGGCGCGCTGTGACGCGGGTTCGCCAAGGCGTAGATCCGTTCGAGTTACAGCTCGATCGCCCGGGCCCGCGCGAAGGCGTCGAAGCCATCGCGCTGCGGCTGCAGATGTGCCAGTTCTTCTGCTCGATGTGGGCGTTGTCGTCCTTTTTGTAGGGGCGCCCACGGGTGAACTGGATCCCCTGGGCCTGCCGATCGGGCCGGTGTCCGCGGCTGCATCGGGGGTCCGCGATGGCCCGGCGGCCCCATTTTAAGGACTTAGCGCCCGATAAGCGCGGCCTGCACCTGCTCGAGCCAGAAGTCCATTTCCATGTCCTTGAACAATGTGGCGGCTCCCGTCAGGACCTCCTCAGATTTACCGCGGTCGCCGCTCCGCGCATACAGCCGACCAAGGCCGAGATAGCTGCGCCCCAGCAGCGGGCGCATGCCCAGCTCTTCGGCCAGCAGGATCGCCTGGCCATACGCGTTTTGAGCCTCCTCGCCCTTCGGCGGGCCCCGATGCGCCGCGATCTCGCCCAGGAGCCAGTGAGCCCACGCTTCGTTCCCGCGCTCCTTGTAGGTGCAGGCGAGCTCCAGAGCATGCTCGGCCAGCTGGGTCGCCTCCTCGACTCGCCCGGCGAGCAGCAACGCTTCGCCGTGCCAGCCCACGAGGAGTGAGTGGGTCCCCATGAGCCTCATGTCGGCATGGCCCTTCACGGCTCGCTCGAGAAGCGGCAACGCCTCGGCTACGCGCCCGGAAAGAGCATAGGCCGAACCCAACAACCCGGCGGTCAACGGGATCCAGGCTGGGACATGGGTCTCACAGAGGCGAAGGCTCCGCTCGGCCAGCGCGATGGCTGCCTGCAGTCTGCCCTGGCGGAGATGGAGAAGACCCGTGCCGAAGGAGGCGCTGACGATGTCGATTGAATGCTCGACCGACTCAGCGATCTGCACGGCCTCGTCTCCCCTCGGGCGTCCCTCGGCGAACTCTCCGAGCTCGGCCAGACAGCGAAGCAGGCAGTCGCGGAAGAGCACCGAGGGCAGCGTCGTCAGGCCGAAGCGCCGGAGGAGCTGATCACCCGTGAGGGAAGCCACGATCTGCCGGAGCACTTCGACTCCGCGGCGATAGTCACCCAGCGAGTAGTAGGCCTGGCCGAGCCGATACTTCGCGATGATCTCGAGCGTGAAGTCCTGGAGGGCCGTGGCGATGGACAGGGCGCGAAGGCCGGCCTCGACGCCGCGGTCGTGCTCTCCTACCCAGACTAACGACTGGCTCAAGTAGGTCGAGATCTGGCCCAGCCGGCGTTGATCACCGATTGACTCGGCCAGGCTCTTCGCTTCGTCGAGGTGTTCGAAGAGCCGCTCGATCTGACCCAGCGGCCACAGGGAGTTGCGCAGGCCGAACCGGAGGTCGATGGCCTGCTCCTGCCGGTCTCGACTCTCGGGCAGGTGGGCGACCGCCGCCACTGCCTGCTCGAAGCAAGTCACCGCCTCCGGGTGCGCCGAGTGAGCCAGCGCCTTCGCCCCGGCCTGCCTCAGATAGGTCGCGGCCTTGTCCCACACCTGTCCGCGCCCGAAGTGATAGGCGACCAGCTCGACGACGTCGTCGATGCGCGGGGCGAACAGCTCCTCGAGACCGAGCCCGGCCGCCACGTGGTACGTCCGCCGCCGACGCTCTAGCACGCCGGCGTACACCACGTCCTGGGTCAGTGCGTGCTTGAAGCTGTACATCGGCTCGGGCTCCTGGGCGCTCGGGAAGACGAAGTCGAGGCCATGGAGCTCCCGGAGATGTCCGGCCACCTGATCGGGGTTGACCTTCAGGACGCGAGAGACCAGAGAAATTCCGAAGCGTCGCCCCACCACCGCCGCCCCCTGGAGCGTCTGCTTGAGCGCTTCCGCGAGGCGGTCGACGCGGGCCGCGATGATGTCGTGGATGGTCGCCGGCACTGTCGCATCGGCGCGGCTGAGCCGCGCCTTGCCGCCTTCGACGGCGATCCCGCCCGTCTCCTGGAGCTGGCGGAGAATCTCCTCCACGTAGAGTGGATTCCCCTCGCTCCTTTCATCGAGGATTTTGAAAAGCTGCTCGGAGACTTCCTCCGCGGCAAGCAGAGTGCGGACCATCCCCCGGACGTCGCCAGCGCCGAGGCCTTCGAGGGTGATCGTCTCCGCCAGTGGCGGGGCGAGCCAGGGCGCCGCGTAGCCCGGGCGGGTCGTCAGCACCAGCAGAACGCGATGGCCGGGCAGGCCCACCGCGAGATGCGCCAGGAATTCCTCGGAGGCCGTGTCGATCCAATGCATGTTCTCGACGATGAGGATGAGTGGCTCCAGCTCGCTTACGCGGACAAACACGTCGCGAACCGCGTCGAGGGTCCGCTCCTTGAGCTGAGGGCCGGACAGGCGGGCGAGGAACTCCGGCGGGGCGGACACGCCGAGGAAGTGGGCGAGCAGGATGGCGCGTTCCTCGCCCTCCAGGCCCAGGAATTGGTGTTGCTTAGCCACCCGGTTCCGGATCTCCTCGCCGGCGATCCCCTCGAAGAGGCCGAGGTAGTCCCGCAGCAGATCCACGATCGGGCGGTACGCCATGGAGCGGCCATAGGACGCGCAGGTCGCCTCGAGCACCTGGACTCCTTCCGCCTCGAGGCTGTGCAAGAATTCGTAGAGCAGCCGGGATTTGCCGACCCCGGGATCGCCCACGAGCAGCGCGATGGCACCTTGGCGGTCGGCGGCCCGGCGGTGGATCCCGGCGAGAGACCGTAGCTCTTGATCGCGGCCCACCAGCGGTGTCAGCCCGCGCTCCTTCGACACCTCCAGCCTGGTTCGGCCGCTGATCTCGCTACTCACGGCATACGCGCGGACCGGCTCGGTCTTCCCCTTGACCTGGAAATCGCCCAGGTCCTCAAAGACGAAGAACCGGTCCCGAAGGTTCTGCGTGCGCCGGCTCGTGACGATCTGGCCCGGTTGGGCGATCGCGAGGAGCCTGGCCGCGAGGTTGGTGGTGTCGCCGACCGCCGTGTAGTCCATGCGGAGATCGTGGCCGATGGCGCCGACGACCACGGGACCCGTGTTGATGCCCATCCGCATGCGGAACTCGATCCCGTGGGTCCGCTTCACGTCTTCGGCGAGCGGCTTGAGGCCGTTCTGGATTGCGAGCGCCGCGCTCAACGCACGCTGGGAGTGGTCTTCGTGGGCGATCGGCGCCCCGAAGAGCGCCATCACCCCGTCACCGAGGAACTGGTTGACCGTACCCTCGTATGTGTGGACCGCGCTCAGGATGACCTCGAATGCGCGGTCCATGATCGCGTGGACGTCCTCGGGATCCAGTCTCTCCGACATCGCCGTGAAGCCGGACACGTCCGAGAACATCACCGTGACGATCTTCCGCTCGCCCTCGATGGCGCTCTTGGAGGTGAGAATTTTCTCGGCGAGGTGCTTGGGGGTGTAGGCCTCCGGGGACGCGAAGCGGGCGGGCGGCGCCGCAGGGGCTACCGCTGCGGCCGGGGGCGGCGCCGGCGCAGTGCCCGCCAGCCGCTGACCGCACTCGCTACAGAACTTGTTGGTAGGAGGGTTGACGGTCTGGCAAGCGGGACATAGCGACTGCAGTCGCATCCCGCACTCCCCGCAGAACTTGGTCTCTGGGGGATTGGCGTGCCGGCACTGAGGACACTCCATCCTAGCCTTCCATCGATTCGAACGATGGAAGTGGATACAAAACTAAGGGATACGACGAGAGGAGTCAAGCCAACCGCCGGCGACGGCCGGGCCCGGGCGTAACGCCGCCATGTCTCAATGGGTTCGGGCAGAAGTCCCACCCGGATCACCCGCTCGCCCTCATCTTTTCCGATGCTTACCCGTGGCATCGGGCTTGCTTTTCAGATCACCTGAAGAGTGGAACTCACGAGGAGGGACCGAAAATGGCGATCAGCGGCGTGGACGTGCCCAGCGGGAACGTGGTGGCGCTGGGGCAGTCGCGGCGGCCAGGTTGTCTTCGGTGCCCCCTGGAGCGGCTGGCCGGCCGGAACTACTGCGGGGCGTGCGGCAACCTGCTGCGCCCCCGCTGTGAGCGCAAACGAATGAGCGTGCTCTTCGCGGACGTCTCCGGCTTCACCGCCCTGTCCGAGCGGCTCGATCCCGAGCAGGTCAGCGAGATCATGCACCGCACCTTCGACCTCGTGCTGGAGGCCGTGCACGAGCACGGTGGGACGGTGAACCAGTTTCTGGGCGACGGAGTCATGGCGCTCTTCGCTGAGGGCCCGGGTGAACACCACGCCTGCCGGGCGCTGAGCACCGCCCTTGCCGTGCAGGAGCGCCTCGAAACGGTGCGCCGCGAGGTGCGGCAGAGCCACGGCCTGGAGTTCCGAGTCCGCATGGCTATCAACACGGGGCCCGTCGTCGTCGGCACCATCGGCGCCGCTCTGCGCACCGACTACACGGCGGCGGGCAACACGACGAGCATCGCCTCGCGGCTGCTCCGCATTGCTGAGCCAGGTCAGATCGTGCTCACCGGCCTCACGCGGGAGCTCGCCAGCGGTCGCTACGACTTCGGGGAGCTCGGGGAGATGCCGCTGCCGGAATCGCTCGAGACGGTTGAGGTCTACACGCTGACTCGCGAGACGATGGCGTACGTCGAGAGCGGGCGCCTGGCCGCGGTCTAGAGTCACTCGCGCGTCATCTCGTCGACGTCGATCCCGTGCTCGACGAGCTTCTTGCGAAGGGAGATCGCTTCCTGCAGCAGCCGCTCGGTCGCCTTTCGCTCGTAGAATCTGGCGCGGTACTCCTCGAGGCTCAGGCGCGCGATGGGCCGCAGTCCAT
>Ga0184612_10001460_pt1 | contig 11375 bp, 12 predicted proteins | sample PLM3_60_coex_FD_133163 | JGI IMG/M metagenome (GOLD analysis project Ga0184612, IMG submission 133163) | Groundwater sediment microbial communities from an aquifer in East River, Colorado, USA - PLM3_60_coex | ecosystem: Environmental > Terrestrial > Soil > Riparian zone | place: USA: East...
GTCATGCCTCATTGTCGGAGCAGGCGCCGCCGCGGTTCACGCAAGCCGCACCGACGACCCGCCGCGGGTGCGAAGCCTCGTGCCCGAGGTGGCGCACGACAGCATGGTCGGTGCACGGGTTAGTAGCCCAGGACACCGCATCGGTCCTGCAGGTAGACCTTTCGCGTCGTTTCTCCCTCTTGATCGCTGAAGGCATGAGAGGTACTATTCTGGGGATTTGGAGTTAGGAAACTTTACTAATAACCACTCCTGCACTGCGCATCGGCAAGGAGGCGGCAGCATGATGGGAGCGGAGCACCGGACCCGGATCATCGCGGCCAGGAGCGGCCGACTCGCGCTCCTCGCCGCCGTCGTCTTGGCGGCCAGCGGGCTCCACCCAGCGACCGCGCGGTCGGCCCCCGCCCCAAGCGCTGCGTTCGTCCGGGTGAACCAGGTCGGCTATCCCTCGGCCGCGTCCAAGCGCGCCTACCTGATGGCGAGCGTCGCTGAGACCGGTGCCACCTTCACCGTGAGCAACGCCAGCGGCGACCCGGTGGTCACGGCGCCGATCGGGCCCAACCTCGGTTCGTGGAGCTCGACCTACTCCAACGTCTATGCGCTCGACTTCGACGCCGTCACGACGGCCGGCAGCTACACGATCTCGGTCACCGGACCCGTCCCCGCGACCTCGCCGAGCTTCAGCATCGACTCCGGCGCCAACGTGTATGCCGAGCCGCTGGCCAATGCCCTGTCCTTCTACCAGACCGAGCGGGACGGCCCGAACTTCATCCCCAACGCCCTGCGCACCGCCCCAGGGCACCTGAACGACCAGACCGCCATGACATATCTGACGCCCAACGTGAACCCCAGCGGGCGCTTCAACGGCGACCTCACGCCGCTGGGGGTCACGGTCGACGCGTCGGGCGGCTGGTGGGACGCCGGCGACTACATCAAGGGTGTGCAGACGCTTGGCTACACCACCGACCTGCTGCTGATGGGTGTCCGCGACTTCCCGGCGCAGATGGGAGCAGGCTCGGTCACCTCGGACTTCACCGCCGAGGCCAAGTTCGGGACCGACTGGCTGCTGCGGATGTGGGACGATCAATCCCAGAGCTTCTACTACCAGGTGGGGATTGGGACCGGCAACGCCAGCACGGTCGGCGATCACGACATCTGGCGGCTCCCCCAGGCCGACGACACCTTCGGGGGAACCGACCCCCTATACCGGTACATTCGCAACCGTCCGGTGTTCAGGGCGGGTGCGCCGGGGTCGCTGATCAGCCCCAACCTGGCCGGCCGCAGCGCCGCGGCCTTCGGCCTCTGCTTCCAGATCTTCAAGACGAGCGATCCGGCCTTCGCCAACCGCTGCCTGCTGGCGGGCCAGCACATCTTCGACCTCGCCAACACCGCCCCCAAAGGCAACCTGACGACCTACATCCCGTTCAGCTTCTACCCCGAGACCGAGTGGCGCAGCGATCTGGAGCTCGGCGCGACCGAGCTGTACCTCGCGGTGGCAAGCGGCGGCCTTCCACCGGGCCTTCCCCACACCGACCCGCTGTTCTATCTGGGGCAGGCGGCCCACTGGGCCAACGCCTACATCACCAGCCGCGAGGGTGCCGCCGACACCCTCAACCTCTACGACGTCAGCGGGCTCGCCCACTACGACCTGCACCGGGCAATCGGCCAGGCGGGCAACCCACCCGGCCTGGAAGTCACCCAGGCCGAGCTGCTGGCGGACATGAAGAAGGCCCTGGACGGCGCCCTGGCCCAGGCAACCACCGACCCGTTCGGCTTCGGCTTCCCCTGGGCGACCTGGGACACGACCTCCCACGGCGCGGGCCTGTCGGTCATGGCCAGCGAGTACAACCAGCTCACAGGCACCTCGGCCTACGCGGCCTTCAGCAGCAGATGGCTGGACAACATCCTGGGGGCCAACGCCTGGGGCTCGTCGTTCATCATCGGTGACGGCAGCACCTTCCCCCACTGCCCGCACCATCAGGTCGCCAACCTGGTCGGGTCCCTGGACGGCTCCCCGCCGGTGCTGAAGGGCGCCGCGGTGGAGGGTCCCAACGGCACGCTGTACCGGGGGTTCCAGACCGGCATGCGCAACTGCCCGCCCGACGACAGCGACCCGTTCGCGCAGTTCAACAGCAGAGCCAAGTTCAAGGACGACATCGAGTCGTTCTCCACGATCGAACCGGCCGTCGACCTGACCGCGACCAGCCCGCTGGCGTTCGCCCGCCAGGCCGAGGGTCTGCATTGACGCAAGCCCGGAGGCCGAACGGGGCCTCAGGTGAAAGGTAGGCAGCGATGAGCAGGGCCACGCGGGTACGCGCTCCGCAGTTGCATCCTCGTTCCAGGATCCGGCTGTCGCTGATAGCGATCGGGGCGCTCACCACATCCCTGACCAGTTGGGCGGTGAGCCCCACTCCAGCCGCCGCGGCCGCCTCGACGGTCGTCACGATCGGGTTCGACGACGGCACCGCCGATCAGCTCGACGCGGTGCCGATCCTCCAGGCACACGGGATGACGGCGACCTTCTTTGTCAACTCCGGGTCCATCGGCGATGCCGAGCATCTGTCGTGGGAAGACCTGCAGAGCCTGTTCGCCGCGGGCAACGAGATCGCTGGGCACACGGTGAATCACGTGAACCTGGCACCGCTGACCACCGCGGAGGCCCGCCAGGAGGTATGCACCGACCGCAACAACCTCCTGGACCGGGGCTTCCCAGTGACATCGTTTGCCTACCCGTTCGGGTCCTTCGACAGCGGCACCGAGCTGGTGGCCCACGACTGCGGCTACAACAGCGGCCGTGGTGTCGCGGGCATCTCCAAGATGGGCCCCTTCGCCGAGACAATCCCGCCGCTGGACCCCTACGCGACGCGCACGCCCCCCAACCCCAAGAAGTCGACCAAGCTCTCCACGCTGGAGCTGTACGTGCTCAACGCGGAAGCCAACGGTGGCGGCTGGGTGCAGTTCGTGTTCCATCGCCTCTGCGAGCAGTGCGGACCCTACGCGATCACCCCGGCGAAGTTCACCGCGCTCCTGGACTTCCTGCAGGGCGAGGTCGCCGGCGGCCGCGTTACAGTGCAGACGACCGCACAGGTGATCGGCGGCCCGGTGCAACCGCCGGTGCTCCCATGAAGGAGCCGCAACGCGGAGCGCCCCGCCCGCGGCGAGAGGACGAGCCGCTGCGCTCAAGATGGAAATCCCCCGGGATCCTGGACGCCACCGACGGGCTAGTGACAGCAGCCCACTACCTCGCGCCGCCCTCCTAGGGTCCTTGCAGACCTCGCCGGTCACCGTCGATGCGGGTGGGCGGTGACCAGTCGGCCCCGTCGCGGGAGTCGGCGCCGAGGAAACCGCCGACGACGGCGAGGATCACGACAGCCGCCACGAACAGCAGCGCTGCCATGTCAGACCCCCCGCTGGCGACGGGCGGCCCGGGCGGCCTGCACCTTGCGGGCGGCTGCGGCCTCGCGGAGCAGGTCATCGATGCGCAGCTCCGCCATGATGGCGTGGTAGTCGAGGAGCGTCGTGGCCATGGTGGCCTCCTTCGTTATCTTCACTGACACCACGGTAGGTGTAAGCCGGGCAGCCCCACATCGGGCTGCTGCCTTAGATCCGCCAGGCAACAGGCTCATTTCCAGGCCTGCTGCCATGCTTCCGCCCTAAGCGCCCCAGCTCAAGCGCAGGCGGGGCGGGGCCACAGGTCTTGTGGTCCGGGGCTACGTGAGCTTCTGGTAGGTCAGGTCGAAGTCGTGCTCCCAGGTCGACCCTTCCCTGGATGTCTCCCAGCGGCCGCTGATGGTGCGGCCGTCGGCGCTGAACTCTCCGGTGAAGCGCTGCCAGAAGTCCAGCGGCGAGAAGTCCGGGGAGTCCCGCAACAGCGTCCAGACGCCGTCGCGTAAGGTCATCGCGTACACGCGGGCGACGCCTCGCGAGTCGAAGTAGTGCTGGGTGAACGCCTCGCCGTCGCGATCCAGGCCGACGATCGCGATGCCGTCAGGGAACTCCGGGCGCTCGACCTCCCAGCGCGAGATCAGGAAGCGCCCTCCCGCCAGCCACTCGAAGGTGGCTCGTCCGCGCACGACGACACCGGGAGCGGCAGGGAGCGACCCCTCCAGGGTCCACGCGCCGACGAACGCATCCAGGCGCTCCAGGGCTGGGGGTCGAGCGGCCTCGTCCATAGGCACGAGCCCTCCTGTCGGAGCGGTTACATCGGACCGTAGCACCCCGCCGTGACGCCACCAGTACCTGCGGGCTAAGGGAGGGCGCCGGCTCGGCGCTATGGCACGGAGATGGCACGCCGGCCGAGAGCACATCTCTGCCGATGCGGCAGGCCGGGCGCTGGACCCGGCCTGACCCGTGGTTTCTTGGTGGAGCCCCTCGCCGGAATCGAACCGGCGACCCCATCCTTACCCTGGAACAACCAGGAACCGCTGTGCGGAACGCCGTTTCCGAGGTCGCGTCCGACCGTAGACGCCGAAGTTATCGGTTCTATCGACTCGTTAGCCGGCGCCAGAGTGATGACCGGCCGCACACCAGACGAAACCACAGGTCGTCGTTACTTGCCGTCCGCTAGGTGCACGATCGCCTGCGCCCGCCGGATGTACTTGTTATCCGCCAAGTCGCGGATGGTCTTGACGCCAAGTGCCTGCCCCAGGGCCTCGGCATCGCTGCTGGACAGGCCCAACGCCGCAACCGGAGCGTCGGCCAGTTCCTCGAAGTCCGTCCCTTCGGACTCCTCGTCGGAGGACCGCTTGGCCCCAGGCGTGTCGACTATCGTCGCCTTCCACGGCACGCGGGCGTTGTTGGCGTGCGAGTCCCACGTCGCATCGCTGCCTTGGTGGGTGGCTGGGCCCGAAGCGTTCGACCGCTCCGGGCCCAGCCAGCACGTCGCACTGGAAGCGCAGGGGAGACCACTTCGGTGCGACCGACCATCGGCAGCCTAGCCAGTGGTCGTTGGGGGTCCGCCCTGGCCGTGTCCGCCCGGGCCGGTGCTTGCGGGCGGGCCGCTGCTGGGGGGCGACACCGTGGTCGACGGTGGCGGGACGGTGGTCGGCGACGAGCCCGGCCCCTGCCCATGGACGCCGGCGCTGCCGGCCGTGGTGTCCCGGCAGAACGCGTCGATCTTGTCGTCCCCACCGGCCGCCGCGGCCAAGGCCTGGAACGCCACCGAGTCCGCGCGACGGCCGTGGTCGGTACTCTGGCCGCTCTGCCACGCCTGGCACAGCCCCGCGCGAGCCGCTGCCATCGCGTCCGGCCCAGTGGCGTCTGCTTGCCCCTGGCCATCGGCCGTCCCGCCGGCTGCGACGTCGGCGCAGTAGGCGGCGACGTTGTCGGCACCACCGGCCGCCACCGCCAGCGCCCGGAACGCCGGCGAGTCCGCCCGGCGGCCAAGGTTGGCGCCTTGTCCGGCCTGCCAGGCCCGGCACAGCCCCTGCTTGGCGGCCGCACCAAGGTCGACGACCGCGGCCTGGCCGAGGCCGTGACCGGCCGCGCCGGCACCGGTGGTGGACGGTATCCGGTCGGCGGCGTGCTCCGCCTGGCCGGGCAGCAGCCCGGTGGCGGCGGCGGCAACACCGCCGACCGACAGCACCGCCGCCAGCACCGCGGCGGCCGCCTTGACGCTTGCGAGCTTGCTGAGCATGGTCGCCCTCCGGGGGACGAGAGTGGGGGGAGGCGACTGCACCACCGCAGCGAACTCGGCCATCGCCAGCTGCTCCCCGGCCCACTCTTCCGGGCTTCCTGGGGCAGTGGCGGCGGCCAGGAACTTGGCCAGCCCGGCATGGCCGGCCGGGGCGTCAGCCGGGTCCAGCCGACCGGCCAACAGCCGCTCCAGCGTGTCCTGGTCGGCGACCGGCGGCGCAGCCTCGAGAAACCCAAGCAGTCGATGCATGTCGACGGCAAGACCGTCGCCGTCACTCATCGCGTTACACCCCGCGCCAACCCGGCCGCCTCCAGCCGCCGCGCGAGCCGCCGCAACCCCCGGTGGGCCAGCACCCGCACCGCACCCGGCCGCTTCCCCGTGATCCGAGCTACCTCGGCGACCCCCAGGCCGCCAAGCACCCGCAGCGCCACCACCTCGGCCTGGTCGGCGGGCAGCTCGGCCAGCAGCGCCAGCGCCGCCCGGGTCGACTGGGCCTCCAGCACCGCCTCGGCTGGGTCATCCGGCGCCGGCCGCTCGGCCAGCAGCTCAACCGGCAAGGACAAGCCCGGCCGGCGGGCCGCCTGCCGGCGCCAGTCCATGGCCCGGTGGCGGGCCACGGTGAACACCCACGCCCGGAAGTCCCGCTCGTTTCCCCGAAAGCGCGCCAGCCCGCGGATCACCGAGATCCAGGTGTCGGCGGCCAGGTCCTCGGCCGCCGCCGGGGCCGCCACCCGCAGATACCGCAGCACCGCCGGCTGCAGGTCCCGCCACAGCACCGCGAACGCCTGCTCATCCCCACCTTGCGCAGCCCCCAGCACCGCCGGAAAGGACGGCCCGATCATCACACCCCCGACGACATGACCGCGCCTGGGCAATCGCACCTGGTCATACCCTGCAGGGTCGATCCGCCGGGGGTACGCGCCGCGTTGCGGAGGGTGCGTGCAACGGTGTTCTCCAGCATCAGATCGCCGACCACCACGCCCCCGACGATCGCCAACAGCAGGAACAACGCAGCCATGGCAACCTCCTGCGAAGTCGCGGAGCCCGGTAAGTCCGTGCGGAATCCTGGTTGCAGAACCACGACGACGCGGACGGGCATGCGGAGCAGTCGCCGCGTGCAGGCTTGGTGTCGGCCTGGGGGAGACCGACATGTCCACCAACCGCTACCACGAACATCCCTCCCGCAGCAAACTGGCGGCAGGCGCGTGGGCGACCCGCCGAAACGCCTTGGTCTCAACTCCCACCAGCTAACGGCCTGGGACGATGGCATCGATAGGGTCCGACGCGCTCCGCACGTACTGGCTGCGCCGATTAGGTCGGCGCGATTCCCCGGGCTGGCCCCGGACGGGCTCCTGGCCTGCCAGTGGTCGGGGTGCAGCGGGCGTTGGCGGGCCGGCCGCTCAGCCTCTTGTCGCACCCGGTGCGGGGCGGGGACGGCGCCCGGTGGCGAGCATCGCCAGGAAGGCGACCGCGAAGGCGGGCAGCGACGCGCCCAGCCACGGGTAGCGGGCCGAGAGCGGGAAGGGCAGGTGCAGCAGGCCGGAAAAGAGGGTGCGGTTGAGCGAGATCCAGGCGCTCACCGTGCCCGGGTTTATCCAGTTGTAGGTGAGGAACCCGGCCAGCCAGACCAGCACCGCCGGCCAGCGCACGCCCCGGTAGGGGCCGTCCGGCAGGTACATCCCGGCGACGTCGTAGCGGCGGCGGGCGAGCACGAAGTAGTCGGCTGCCAGCACCCCGAACAGCGGCACGAACAGCGCGCCGAGCAGGAAGAGGAAGCTCTCGTAGCGGGACAGGTCGCCGACCAGGGCAGCAAGCCCGGTGGCGACCGCCCCGACGACGACGGCGAGCCGCCTGCCGGGCAGCCGCGGGGCGGCGTTCTGCATGCTCACCACGGTCGAGTAGAGGTTGGCGAACACCTCATCGGCCTCGTCGACCACCAGTACGGCCATGGCCAGCAGCCCCACCGGCACGGCGAGGACCGCGGCGATCACGTCGCCTTGGCCGATGCCGAGCAGGAACAGGATCCCAAGGGCGAAGAACCACACCTGGGCGAGGAAGTAGCCGGCGCTGGTCCCCCAGAAGGCTGTCCGGGCCGAGCGGCCGAAGCGGGCGTAGTCGGCCACCAGCGGCACCCACGAGATCGGCAGGGCGACCGCAAGGTCCACTCCGGCCCAGAAGCTCAGCCCGCCATCGCCCGGCCGGCTAGCCAGCGTCCCGAGGTCGAAGCGGGTGAGCGCATACCAGGTGAGGTAGGCGGTGGAGGCCAGCACCGCCCAGACCGCGAACCGCTCCAGGTAACGGCGGACCACGGTCAGCGGACCGGCCAGGGTGAGCGCGGTGGCGATCGCCCCAGACAGCAGCACCCACAGCAGCCGCCCCCGAAAGCCGAGCACCCGCTGGGACACCTCGGCGGCCGCGCTGGCGATCACAAACAGCTCGAAGGTCGCCCAGCCGAGGTTCTGCACCACGTTGCAGACGGTCGGCAGCAGCGAGCCGCGCACCCCCAGCGGAGCGCGGTACAACACCATGGTCGGCACGCCGGTCTCCGAGGCGGGCACCGCGGCCAGGCCGAGCAGGGCGTTGCCAATGGCCGCGCCCAGCACCGTGGCCAGCAGGGCAGGTATCAGCCCCATGGCCGGGACCAGCAGCGCGCCCGCCACCAACACCAGCAGGCTGATCCCAAGGTTGCCCCACAGCACCGCCTGGTCGAGGAAGCCGAGCACCCGCCGCTCGCGCGGCACCGGCTGGATGCCCCACTCCGGAGCTGGCTGGATGTCGAAGCTGCGCCGGCTGGCCGCCGCCATCGCTGCTCCCTTCGCCGGTATGACCCGGATCAGGTTCGAAGGGTCGCCGACACCGCAATCGGCCTCTCAGCCCGGTTCCGCCGGGCTCCCCTGGACATCGCACAACAACGCCCGCGGCCACCCTAGCCGTGTGGCCTCCGAGGCGGCAACGCCGCCAGCACGCAACGGAGTTGCGCCAGTCCGGTGTCACAGGCCGATGAGCGCGACTCCATCCAGCGCCACCGCGGTCTCATTTTCGTCCTGCTGCCTGCTACACCGTCGCTGCCGTCACCGTTGGAATGGGGACACGCGGCGGTCGACGAAAGCTGAGTCGCGTTCGCGCGTGCACGTGTCCCGCCGCCGTCGGTGCGCAGCACACTGCGGCCGCGGGCTCAAAATGGCTGGCGGGCCGCCAGTGAGGAACCAGGCGACGTGGGTTCGCGCAATACCCGGTAGCGATGGCGGGCCGAGACGTGGACGACCCTACAAGGACGGAGGGTCGCTTCGCGGCCCGCACTCGTTCGAGGACTCGTTCTTGCATGCGCTGGACGGAAGGTCCGCGGCTGTGCGATTCTCGCGTCCCTCGGCTGGGTCACCCCAGAAGAGCGGGTGGGAGGGATATTGGTGAGACGACTTGTCGTCGGCGCGGCCGTGCTCGTCATGGCCGCCAGTGTCTTCGCCCAGTCGGCCGTCGGAGCCGAGACGGCCGTCGCACGCGGCCCCGCCGGCCGCACGTTCAACGGCGCCGTCTTCTCCGCCGGTGTCTCCGGCGATCCCGACGCCGCGGCCGGTCCGGCGATCGCGGCTGCCCCGCCGTTGCCCGACTCGCTCGTCCGCGTCTCCACCGACCAGGGTGTTGTCGGGCCGCTGACAGCGGAGGAGCTGACGACGAGCGGAAGGGTCACGTTCGACTCGCAGACCGAGCCGATGGTCTCGGTCAACCAGTCGAACCGGAGCAACGTCGTCGGCATCTGGCAGGAGGACCGCTGGACGAGTGGTGGCGCCCGTAACCTGGTGCTGGGCACGAGCTTCGACGGTGGACGCACGTGGGCGAACATCCCGCTGCCGGGTGTCTCGATCCTCGCGGGCGGCGAGTTCCAGCGCGTCACCGATCCGTGGGTCGACTTCGGGCCGTCGAACCGCGTGCACGCATTCAGTCTCGGCTTCGACGACACCGGACCCGACAACGGCCTGTTCGTGAACACCTCGACGGACGGCGGGCTCACGTGGGGGCCGCCGGTTCCGGTGATCATCGACCGGCAGTTCGAGTTCTTCAACGACAAGAACGCAATGGCGGTCGACGACTGGGACTCGAGCCCGAACCGCGGCAACGTCTACCTCGCCTGGGACCGGCTGATCGAGGACCCACTCGGTCAGCCGTTCGTCGGCACCTACACCGGCCCAGCGATGTTCTCCCGCTCGACCGACGGCGGCGCGAGTTTCTCGACGCCGCAGGTCGTGTTCGCGACCGGAACGAACAAGCAGACGATCGGCAACGTCCCTGTTGTGTTCCCCAACGGTGATGTCGCTGTCCTCGGCACCTACTTCAGCAACGCCAGCCTCGGTAAGAACAGTCAGCAGCTCTGGATGGCGCTCTCGAACGACGGCGGGCAGACGTTCTCGGCGCCGCAACTGGTGATGGACATGCAGTCGCTACCCGTCCCCGGCCTTCGCACGGGCGACACCGTCCCGTCCTTCGCGGTCGCACCCGACGGGACGCTGTACGCAACGTGGCAGGACGTCCGCTTCTCGAAGGGGAAGCGCACCGACGTGCTCGTCACCTCCTCGCGCGACGAGGGGCGGTCGTGGTCGGCGCCGGTCCGGGCGAACGACACGCCCGCCGGCGGGCAGGACGCCTTCACGCCCGCGGTCGCCGTGAACAGCCGCGGCACCGTCGGGATCCTCTACTACGACCTGCGCGACGACGCGTCGACGAAGGACGGCTCGTTCATGACCGCCGAGTGGTTCACGGCCTCGACCGACGGCGGCCGCACGTGGTCGGCGAGCCGGCGCGTCACGCCGACGTTCGACCACGCTGCCGCGGCGCCGGCCGGCGGGTTCTTCCTCGGCGATTATCAGGCGCTCGACGCCGCCGGTACGTCGTTCCAGCCGTTCTTCGCTGCGAACCTGAGGATCCAGGCGAGCGGCGCGCTCGGCTCGGACACGTTCTCGACCCGGCTCAGGTAGCAGTGGTATGTGGCGGCATCGGTCAGCCAGTTCGTCACACCTGGTCCGCACCACAGTCGGCCAGCTGTCCGTTCAATGGTCCCCGGATGGCGGATAGCCCAGTACGAACCATCCTGACCACCTCCAACCAGCCACCTCAAGGTTCGAGCGAAGGAAGCCGGACCAGCCTGGCCGCCTCCTCCGAACGCACCGTCCTGATGCCAGGGCCGCGACAACAAGAGGGAGATCTACCTCGAGCCGAGGTGCTCCAGGAACCAGTCGCGGGCTGCGCCGCTGGCGGTATCGAAGTCCTTCACGTAGGCGTCGAAATGGCCGCCGGGCAGCAGCATCAGCTTCTTCGGCTCGCGCGCCCGCTGGTAGGCCTCCAACGCCAGGTCGGTTGGGGTGAGGTGGTCGCCAGCGGCGACGACCATCAGCAGCGGGGTGGGGCTGATGCGCTCCAGGTAGGCGCTTGGCTCGTACTCCAGCAGCATCTCGACGGTTCGCAGCGTCACCTCGTTCTTCCACGCCGGCGCCCGGCTCTTGCCGGTCTCGCTGAACCACTCCCAGGAGTCGGGGGTGGGAAGGGCCGACACGGCCATGGGGTCGGGGTCGACGACGGGGACCATCGCGGGCGGCTCGCCCCGGTAGCGGGCGGCGCGGTCCTGGTCGAACGCCGCGCGGTTGGGCGCCAGGAAGTCCTGGCGCACCAGCCGTTGGATGTTGCCCATGCCGCTGACCAGCGGCACCTGCGCGGCGACGCACTTGACGCGCTTGTCGATCGCGCCGAGCAC
>Ga0184612_10001462_pt1 | contig 11375 bp, 14 predicted proteins | sample PLM3_60_coex_FD_133163 | JGI IMG/M metagenome (GOLD analysis project Ga0184612, IMG submission 133163) | Groundwater sediment microbial communities from an aquifer in East River, Colorado, USA - PLM3_60_coex | ecosystem: Environmental > Terrestrial > Soil > Riparian zone | place: USA: East...
AGCAGGCTGAGCACGCCACCGCCCAGCAACAGTGATCCGACCAGGTCCAGCTGCGCGTTGCGCGAGCCCCCGCCTGCGGTGGGCGGCACCAGCCGGGCGGCCAGCACCAGCGCGACCAGGCCGATGGGCACGTTGACGTAGAACACCCAACGCCAGCCGTCCGGTCCGGTGAACGCGGCCAGGATCAGGCCGCCGATCACCGGACCGGCCGCGGTGGACAGCCCGACGGTGGCGCCGAGGATGCCGAACGCCCTGCCACGCTCGGCGCCGCGGAACAGCTCCTGGATCAACCCGGAGTTCTGCGGGACCAGCATGCCACCCGCCACGCCCTGCAGCAGCCGCGCGCCGACCAGCAGCCCAGCGGTCGGCGCCGCGCCGGAAAGCGCGCTGGTCGCCACGAACGCCGACAGGGCGATCAGGAACATCCGCCGCCTGCCGAGGGTGTCACCCAGCCGGCCGGCTGGTACCAGCGCCAACCCGAGGGCCAGCGCGTAGCCGGACACGACCCACTGCACGGTCCCCCCCGAGACGCCCAGGTCGCGCTGGATGGACGGCAGCGCGACGTTGACGATGCTGACGTCCAGCAGGGTCATGAACCCGGCAACCTGGGTGACCGCCAGCGCCCGCCACCGCCTCGGGTTGGCTGCCTCGGGAGCAGCCGGCTCGGGACGGGGGGTGGCTCCCCGTGCCGGCTCGGTCATGGCTGACGCTCCCTTTGTTCGTGCTCCGGTGAGTGAAGTTCTTCACAGTTTGGCCTTCCAGCAGCCATTGTCATCACGGCCAGTGGCCGTTTGGGTTCCCGGCAGGCTGGCAGCTTGGGTACCTGCCAGCTGCAAGGACTGAGCGAGATCCCGCGGAGCGCGGAAGGTCAGGTGCGGCTCGCATCAGTCGCGCAGGTCCGCCATGATCCCTGTCAGATCAGCGCGATGACCCGCTGGCCCGTGCGGCTGTCATGCCGCCCGCTCATACTCATGGATCAGTCCACCGAGGATTTCGTGACGACGCAGCTGAGGCCGGATCGCATCCAGCGGGTCGGACTTGGCGCCCTGGCGGCGGGCTGCCCGCTTGGGGCGGTCCAGCTCCACCACCTGCTCGGCGTTGGCGGCCATGGCCATGCGTTGACTCCCTGCCCGGAGACGACGTGGACGGGACCGGTCCGGGCCGGACGCACGGCAGCCAGCAGTATCTGGCCTGGAAGGACAGGACTCGACCGCCCAGAGCAAGTGATTCGAGTCCTGCCAGGGGCGCCAAACCCCGGTGCAGTTCCGTCCGGTGCGTGCTCAGGGCTGCGCCGCGGGGTCGGCGTGGTGGACGCCGACGACCTTCTCCGCGGTGCCGCCGGGGCCGGTGGCCCGAACGGTCAAGTGGGCGAGCAGCGGCTGGTCCGTGTAGCGCCAGCGGACCATGTAGCCGTCGCGGCCGTTGCTGTCCTGGCCGATCCGAACGGCCAGGTCCTCCACGCCGGTCCCTGTCGGGGTGAGCAGGAACTCCACCTTGCTGGTGTGCTCGGCGTCGGTCACGAGGATGACGTCGCCGGGACCGGGGGCAGCTGCCAGAAGCCGCCGGCCTCCGGGAAGACTGGCTCGGAGCCGAAGCCGAGGATGCGCGGCCTCGGCGCCGGCTGGGTGGTGCCGGAAGGGTTGCCGGCCGGCGCGTCGCGCCGGGGCGCCGGGTCGCTCGGGGCGGCCGGGTCGCTCGGGGCGGCCGGCGGGGCCTCGGTGACGGCGGGGCTGGCACCGGGCTGGGTGGGGTTGTCGCGGGTGCCGAGCGCCCAGCCGGTGAACGCGACCGCGAGCAGCGCGATGGCGACGAGCAGGATTCGGACGGGTTGCATGCAACTACTTTCTTCCGGTTGCTGGTGTCGCCAGCATGCTGCGTCGTATGGCGACGGCCAGCAGTGCCGCGCCGCACAACCCCGGTGTGCCGTCCGTCACACCATGTCAGCGGATCAACCGACGGAACGGGCCTGGAAGCCGTCCTCGAGACCCCAGGAGACGATCCTCGTCGGGGTGATCCGGATGATGGGGTCGTCGAACCTGTCGTTGATTGCCTTGCCGCCGGTGTCGAGCGTGATCGCCTCGCCGCGCACCTCCACGGCTCGGGGCTGCCATAGCGGGAGCACGTCGTCGACGACCAGCGCCGCCACACCCGTTCGCCTGACGTCGCGGAACTTCTTGCGCTTGGCGAAGTCGTGCCCGCCGATGTCGATGGTGTCGGCGTCGGGGTTGTGACGGAACGCGACCGGGACGACATGCGGCATGCCGTCCTGGCCGACCGTGGCCAGCCGCCCGAGCCGCTGGCTCCCGAGGTAGTCGAGCTCGGCACCGCTGAACACGCTCATCGCGTCCTCCTGGTTGTCGTGGGTCCGGTTCCAGCCCGGCCGCGCTCAGCTTGGCATGAAGGCGTGTGCTCAGGGAGGAATGCACGCCAGAGCTTGACGACCCCACGACCCGGCCGTAGCGTCCACGCGCGGTGCCGCCCGATGGCACCGTCGGCGACGCGTACCAGGAAGCCGGTGGAACTCCGGCGCGGTCGCGCGACTGTGACCGGGGAACGAGCCTCACGCCGGCCACTGCCTGCGGGTGGGAAGGCCGAGGCGAGCGGAGATCCGGGAGCCAGGACACTGGCCGTCGCCGCCAGTCCGACCGGGGCGCACGACCCCGAGGAGGATGCGCGCTCGATGGGTGCGGTCGCGGTGGGGCTGCTGGCCGGCGCGGTCGCTGACCGGGTCGCCAGCGACCCGCGGCGTGGCCATCCGGTGGCCGCGTTCGGCTCGGTGGCGGCCGCGCTGGAGCGGCGGGCGTGGCGGCCGGCCGCGCGGGCGCTGCTGGTCGGCGAGGCGGCGACGGTGCTGGTGGTGACGGCGCGGCGGTGAGGGGGCTGCTGGTCTGCGGCACCGCCTCCGACGCGGGCAAGAGCGTCGTGGTCGCCGGCATCTGCCGTTGGCTGGTGCGGCAGGGCATCAAGGTCGCCCCGTTCAAGGCGCAGAACATGGCGCTGAACTCCGCGGTCACCCCCGACGGCGCGGAGATCGGCCGCGCGCAGGTCGCGCAGGCGGCCGCCGCCAGGGTCGCGCCGGAGGCGGCGATGAACCCGATCCTGCTGAAGCCGACCGGCGAGCGGACCAGCCAGGTGGTCGTCATGGGCCGGCCGGTCGCCGAGGTCGACGCCGGCTCCTACCAGCGGCTCAAGCCGCGCCTGCGGGCGGTGGTACTGGAGGCGCTCGACGACCTGCGGGAGCGGTTCGACGTGGTGGTCTGCGAGGGCGCCGGCAGCCCGGCCGAGATCAACCTGCGCGGCGGCGACCTGGTCAACATGGGCCTGGCGCGGGCGGCCGGCCTGCCGGTCGTGGTGGTCGGCGACATCGACCGCGGCGGGGTGTTCGCCAGCCTGTTCGGGACGCTGGCGTTGCTGGACGCCACCGACCAGGCGCTGGTCGCCGGCTTCCTGGTGAACAAGTTCCGCGGGGAGGAGGCGCTGCTGGCGCCAGGCCTGGAGCGGCTCAGCGCGGCCACGGGGCGGCCGGTGCTCGGGGTGCTGCCGTGGCGGCAGGGGCTGTGGCTGGACGCCGAGGACTCCCTCGCCCTGGAGGTCCCCCGCGACACGTCACCGCCGCGCGGCGCCGATTCCCTGCTGGTGGCGGTCGTGCGCCTGCGTTGGCTGTCGAACTTCACCGACTTCGACGCGCTGGCCGCCGAGCCGGGCGTGGTGGTGCGCCTCACCGAGTCGCCCGCGGACGTGCTCGGCGCCGACTTGGCGGTGCTTCCCGGCACCAAGGCGACCGTCGAGGACCTCGCCTGGCTGCGCGCCCGCGGGCTGGACCGGGCGCTGCTGGCCCGGGCGCGCCGCGGCCAGCCGACCCTCGGCATCTGCGGCGGCTACCAGATGCTCGGCAAGCGCATCGTCGACCGGGTCGAGAGCGGCGCCGGCGAGGTGGCCGGGCTGGGCCTGCTGCCGGTGGAGACGGTCTTCGAGGCCGGCAAGGTCCTCGGCAACCCGACCGGGACCGCGGCGGGCCTCGACGTGCCCGCCGCCGGCTACGAGATCCACCATGGCCGCACGCGCGCGTTCGGCGGGGCGCCGGTGCTGGTCAGCGACGGTGGCGACCCCGGCTGTCGCAGCGGCGCGGTGGTCGGCATCGCCTGGCACGGCATCTTTGAGGGCGACGAGTTCCGGCGCGCATTCCTCGGCTGGGTCGCGGCCGAACGCGGCCTGGACTGGCGACCCGGCGAGCAGCCGTTCGCCGCGCTGCGCGAGCGGCAGCTTGACGCCCTCGGCGACCTCATCGGCGACCACGCCGACACCTCGGCCCTCCAGCGCCTGATCGAGCGGGGCGTCCCCGGGGGCTTGCCGGTGGTGCCGCCCGGCGGCGTTCCGTAGCGGCCTCCCATCCGGCCGCAGCGCTGCGGGCCACCAGGCAGCCGTGGAGCGTCAAGACGCTCGCCTGCGCCGTCGTTGCCGCCTGGACCAGGTAGGGAGCCGCGCATGCCCGCCGACAACCAGCGGCTCGTCGACGCCCTGCGGGAGGTCATGACGAGATTCGGGTGAACGCTCCGGCCGTCGCGCTCCGTACAGCGAGGTGTACCTGGGCATCCGTGGGGGGCCCTGCTGAGCAGTGGGAGTGGTGGAGATGCGACGGGTTGTCGTCGTGGTGGCGTGTGTCGTCGGCGTGCTGTGGCTGGCTCCAGTGAGTCCGGCGGCCAGGGCCGCACCGGGGCCGGTGCAGGCCGTGGTGGGCTCGGCGGCCAGCGGCGCCACGGGTGGTCGGAGCGTGCTCGCGGACTTCAACGCCGACACCTACGCGGACCTGGCCGTCGGGGTGCCGTTCGAGGACACCAGCGGCGTGGACACCGACGACGGCGGGGTCAACGTCATCTACGGGTCGGCGAGCGGGCTGTCGGCCACCGGCACCCCCGACCAGCTCTGGGGGCAGGGAAGCCCCAGCGTGGAGGGTACCCCCGAGGAAGACGACAACTACGGCCAAGCGCTGGCGACCGGGGACTTCAACGGCGACGACTACCCGGACCTGGCCGTCGGAGTGCCCGGAGAGTCCGCCGCCGGGGTCGAGGACGGCGGCGTCAGCATCATCTACGGTTGGTGGAGCGGGCTGTCGGCCACCGCCATCCCCGACCAGCTCATCGGGCAGGACAACCTCAACGTGGACGGCGTCGCCGAGAGCTACGACCACTTCGGCGAATCCCTGGCCGCCGGCGACTTCAACCTGGACGGCTACGCGGACCTGGCCATCGGCGTGCCCGAGGAGGACAACGACATCGGCTTCGTCAACGTCATCTACGGGTCGGTGAACGGGTTGTCGCCCACCGCCGTCGTCCTGGACCAGTACTGGTCGCAGGGCCACCCCGACGTGGAGGGCACCCCCAACTCCGGCGACGACTTCGGCGAATCCCTGGCCACGGGCCACTTCAACGCCGACGGATACGCGGACCTGGCGATCGGCGTGTCCGGCGAGGACTACCGCTCCGGGGTGGTCAACGTCATCTACGGGTCGGCGACCGGGCTGTCGGCCACCGCCATCCCCGACCAGATCTGGGGGCAGGGCAGCCCCAACGTCGAGGGCAACCCCCAGAACGACGAGACCTTCGGCTGGAGGGTGGCGGCGGGGGACTTCGGGGGGAGTGGCGCCAACGACGACCTGGCCGTGGGAGTGCCGTTCGACGCCGGCTTCGAGGGGGCCGTCAATGTGATCTACGGGTCGGCGAGTGGGCTGTCGGCCACCGCCACCCCCGACCAGCTCTGGAGTCAGGGCAGCCTCAACGTGGAGGGCGGCGCCGAGTTCGGCGACTGGTTCGGCTGGTCGCTGACGGTGGCGGACTTCGGCGGCAGCATCCACGCCGACCTGGCCGTCGGCGTGCCCTTCGAGGACACCGTCGGCCCCTCCAGCGAGGACGGCGGAGTCAACGTCATCTACGGGTCGGCGACCGGGCTGTCGGCCACCGCCACCCCCGACCAGCTCTGGGGGCAGGACACCCCCGACGTGGAGGACACCGCCGAATACAACGACTCCTTCGGTGAGTCCCTGGCCGCTGGGGACTTCAACGGCGATGGCGACGCGGACCTGGCCGTCGGGGTGCGCGACGAGTCCGTAGCCCACTCCGACGACGGGGCGGTCAACGTGATCTACGGGTCGGCGGCCGGGCTGTCGGCCACCACCGTCCCCGACCAGCTCTGGTACCAGGGCAAGCCCGACGTGGAAGGCAACCCCGAGGGCGGGGACCAGTTCGGCTGGTCGTTGGCGTCCACCTAGGCGACGACCTCGCCGCGGAGCACCGGCTTGACGTCCACGATAGGCGTCCCGTCGAAGGCTTCGAGGTCGCGCACGAGCACGCGGAGGCCGTCGATCGCGGCGATGTGGACCCGGTGCAGCCCGATCGGGTTCGGCCTGTCCTGGGACCGGGTGCTGAACACGCCCGTCTCGGGGTTTCGCGGGTCGTCGCGCGGGTGCACGGCGAGCACGTCGCGCTGTGCCCGATGCAGCCAGGTCAGCACGAAGACGTCGGCGCCGACGGCGAGGTCGCGGATGCCTTCCGCCACGTCGGGGTCGAACACCAGCCATGCGTCCGGCGCTCCCTCGAACCCCTGCTTGGGTGCGGACTCGCGATCGACGAGGGGCGACTCGACGTGCCCGATCGGCCTGAGCTCGTAGGGAGCGGTCATGGAAAGCTCCTCCCGTTGCCCGTCACACCGACGGGGTCCGTCGTCAGTGGGAACTAGACTGGCACGATGACCGAGAACGCTTCCGCGCCCAGGCTCGTCAGGACCGGCATCGCCCCGTGGCTGTCGGTCAGCGACGCACCAAGCGCCGTCGACTACTACAAGGCCGCCTTCGGGGCGGTGGAACGCTACCGCCTCGAGGACGACACCCACAGGGTCGTCGTCGCCCAACTCGCGATCGACCAGGCGGACTTCTGGCTGCAAGAGGACCCGGACTCCACCCCCGGAGCAGGGGGAGGATCGATCCGGATGATCTTGACGGTCGACGACCCGGAGTCGGTCTTCAGGCAGGCTGTCGCGGCGGGGGCGACAGCGATCGCACCCGTCTCCGACGGCCACGGTTGGCGCATCGGCCGCCTCGTCGATCCGTTCGGCCACCACTGGGAGGTGGGCAAGCCGCTGACGGGCCCGCCAGGCTCCTAGAACCAGTCCGGCCGCTGCGGCAACTGCCGGAGCGGCGGCCGCTGCCCGCGGTCACGGAAGAACAGCGCCGCCACCCCCAAGCCGAAGACGAAGCCGCCCACGTGCGCCCAGTAGGCCACGCCCCCGTTCACCTCGGCGCCCAGCCCGCCGACGCCGCTGAACAACTGGAGCACGAACCACGCCCCCAGCACCAGCACCGCCGGCAGCTCCAGGGCGGTGATGAAGAAGAAGATCACCAGCGTGACCACCCGTGCCCTTGGGAACATGACGAGATAGGCGCCGAGGACCGCGGCGACCGCGCCGGACGCACCCAGGCTCGGCACCGCCGAGGAGGGGTCGAAGGCGAGCTGGAGGGCCGATGCCGCGACGCCACCCAGCAGATAGAACACGACGAACAGCGGGCGGCCGAGCCGGTCCTCGACGTTGTTGCCGAAGACCCACAGGAACAGCATGTTCCCGGCGATGTGCAGCCAGCCGCCGTGCAGGAACATCGCGACGAAGACCGAGAGGAGCCAGCTCTTGCCGGGGCAGCGCTCCCGGAGGAACTCCTGCAACCCGGCGGCCTCTTCCGGGCTCACCTGGTACTGAGCCTGGAGGGCGTTGCGCGCGCCGGCGCCACCAGCGGCCAGGCTGGTCCGATGGCTCACCTCGTAGGGGATCTCGGCGTGGCAGAAGAAGAACGTCTGCTGCGCCTCCTCGCCCTGGAAGGTGGGCTGCCAGAGCAGGAACACGGCCACGTTGGCGACGATCAGCGCCAGCGTGACCCACGCGAACCGGCGGGTCGGGTTGACGTCATGGATCGGGATCACAGTGGTGAGCCTACCCGCCGCCATCCCGTCGAGCGGGTAGCATTCCGCGACATGCCAAGCGATCTCGAGCTGCTCGGCCGTCTGCTGCTCGCCGCCGTGCTCGGCGGGGCCGTCGGCGCGGAGCGGGAGCTGGCCGACCAGCCGGCCGGGCTGCGCACGCACATCCTGCTCACCGTCGGCGCGTGCCTGTTCACCCTGGTCTCGGTCTACGGCTTCGGCGGGGCGGCCGATCCGAGCCGGCTGGCCGCGCAGATCGTCACCGGGATCGGCTTCCTCGGCGGCGGCGCGATCGTCCGCCACGGCCTGACCGTCCGAGGCGTGACCACGGCCGCCAGCATCTGGGCGACCACCGCGATCGGGGTCGCGCTCGGCGCCGGGCGCTACCTGCTCGCCTCCGGTGGCACCGTGCTCGTGGTCGCCACCCTGGTCGGCCTGCGCGCCCTGCGCGACCGGCTGCAGAGCTGGTCGGTGTCGCGCGAGGAGTTCGTGCTGTCGACGCGCGCCGGGTTCGACGTGGAGCTGGTCGCCGAGGTGGCCCGGCGCGAGAAGGTGGCCGTGCGCGGCCTGGAGCGCGAGGAGTCCGAAGGCCGTGGCCGTATCGTGCTGGTGGCCAGGCTGCCACCCCGCTACCGTCCCGAGCGCCTGATCGACGCCCTGACCCGCCTGGAAGGCGTTCGAGAGGTCGATTGGGAGCGATGAGGCCACCTCGCGGCGACGAAGCGGTCGCGGCTCCCGGTCCGGTGACCGGGTGGGTCGTCGCCCTCGACGTCGGAGGGACCACGATGAAGGGCGCGATCGTCGGCCCGGACGGCGCGACGTGCGGGCTCCTGCGCCGCCCCACGCCCCACGACGGGGGGCCCGACGCCGTCGTGGACGCGGTCGGCACCACGCTCGGCATGCTCCTGGAGGACGCGCGGCGGCGCGGGATCGAGGCCGCGGCCGCCGGTGTGGTGGTTCCCGGGATCGTCGACGAGGAGCGCGGCGTGGTTGTCTTCTCCGCCAACCTGGGATGGCGGGACCTCCCGCTGCGCGCGCTGCTGGCGGCGCGCACCGGCCTCCCGGTCGGGTTCGGGCACGACGTCCGGGCCGCGCGCGTGCCGCGGCTGGTGCTCGCGGCCCTCGGCGACCAGGCCGGATGCCTCGGCGCGGCCCTGCTCGCCCGCCGCGCACTGGACGCCGCAGCCCCACCGTGACGGCCGGCCCTATGCGGTGGTCTCGGTGGCGGTGAGGCGGTGTTGCTGCGCCAGCGCGACGTAGCCGTCTTCGAGGGTGGGTTCGGCGTCGGCGGCTGGCCGGGTCGCGGCGACGATGCGGTAGCGGGTCGCGCCGTCGTGCGGGAGCGCCGCCACCACGGTGCCGACCGGCGGGACCTGGCCGCTGGTGACCAGCGACCACACATGCCCGTCCGCCTGTGCGGTGAGGTCGCCAACGGTTCCCCGGTAGATGAGCCTGCCGCGTCCGAGGACGGCCAGCTCGGTGCAGGTCTGCGCGACGTCGTCGACGATGTGGGTGGACAGCAGCACCGTCCGGCGTTCGGCGAGCCGGGACAGCAGGGTGCGGAAGCGGATGCGCTCCTCAGGGTCCAGGCCCGAGGTCGGCTCGTCGACGATGAGGAGCTCGGGGTCGTTGAGCAGCGCCTGCGCGATGCCGACGCGCCGGCGCATGCCGCCGGAGTACCCGCGCAGCTTGCGGTCGCCGGCGTCGGCGATGTTGACCAGCTCCAGCAGCTCACCGACCCGACGGCGCCGGTATTGCCGGTCGTCGAGCCCCTTGAGCAGCGCCACGTAGTCCAGGAACTGCCGCCCGGTGAGGTCGGGGTACACGCCGAGGTCCTGCGGGAGGTAGCCGAGGACCCGCTGCACGGCCAGGCGCCCGTCGGCGGTGGCCATGTCGTGGCCGCCGATGGTGATCCGGCCGCTGTCCGGGCGGATCAGCCCGGTGAGCAGCCGCATGAGCGTGGTCTTGCCGGCGCCGTTGGCGCCGAGCAGGCCGAGGATCCCGCCGGGGACGGTCAGGCTGACGTCCTCCAGCGCGCGGACCTTGCCGCGGAAGGTCTTGCTCACCCGGACGGTGTCCAGTCGCATCGGTGCTCCTATTCGCTGGTACGGGCGTTCAGCGCGCCGGCCGCCCAGAGGATGGCGGCGGCCAGGCCGAGGATCAGGGCGAGTGACAGCACGGCGGCGCCGGTCGTCGGCTGGGGTCGCAGGAAGTCCAGCGCGACGCCGGCGGGGCCGGTGGTGGCGTTGGGCGAGTCGAAGAAGACCCCCAGCGGGTAGTCCATCGTCAGCGAGAGCAGGGTGCCGGCGAACGACGGGAACTCGCTCTCGACCTCCGTCACCGCCGCCCAGAAAAAGAGACTGGCGACCAGCACCCGGAACAGCGGTGTGGGCATGAGCTGCGGGCCCAGGAACGACAGCGACCCCGCCAGCAGCAGCAGCGGCACCACGACGACCGTGAAGGTCGCCAGCCCCCACCACAGCGCGGCGGGCTGCTCGCGCCAGACCATGAACGCCACCGCGACGATGAGGTAGACCAGCGCGACCGGAACGGCGGTCGCGGCGCAGGCCCCCAGGTACTTGCCGACCAGCCGGGCGCTGCGGTTGGCCGGGGTGGCGTCGAGCAGCTCCGCCACGCCGAGCTTCCGGTCGCGCACCAGGCGGTCGGCGAGCACGATGCCGAACACCATCGGCAGCACCGGCGTGAACCAGCCAAGGGCATCGACCATCCACACCTTCGGGCTGGTCTCGTACCGGTAGCGCTGCAGGCCGGTGCTGTCGCTGCCGAGCACGGCGAACAGGGCGTAGAGCCCGAAGGGCAGCCCGGTGGCGATCCAGATGGCCGGCTTGCGAAGCTGCATCCGCAGCTCGTAGCGCGCCGTCGCGGCAAACGCCGTCATTCCGCCTCCTTGGTGAGCAGCCGGCTCGGGCGGCGCAGCAGCAGCCACCCGGCGGAGGTCATCGCCACGCCGGCGGCGAGCAGGGTCAGCCGGTTGGCGGTCCAGTCCTGGTCGACCGTGCCGCGGGTGGTGGCGAACAGGTACAGCAGCCGCGACCACCGGTGCTCCTGCAATGGGCTCACCGCGGCATATTCGAACACCCAAACCGAGGTGACCACGATGGACGCCACGGCGGGGCTGCCCGACAGCACCCCGGCGAGCAGGCCGAGGCCGGACAGGCACACGGCGGGCGCCAGCCAGGTGAGCTGTCCCGCCAGCGCCGGGTGCGCCTCTGGCCAGCGGTGCCACCAGCCGCTGGCGACCATGAACGCGGCGGTGGTCAGGGCGATCACCGCGACCCAGCCGGCGGTGACCAGCAGGCGTCGCAGGATCGTCGTGCGGTAGGAGGTCGGCAGCGTGAGCTGCAGCTCGACCGCCGGGTCACGGCCGACCAGGTTCGCCGCGCCCATCCCGGC
>Ga0184612_10001463_pt1 | contig 11368 bp, 5 predicted proteins | sample PLM3_60_coex_FD_133163 | JGI IMG/M metagenome (GOLD analysis project Ga0184612, IMG submission 133163) | Groundwater sediment microbial communities from an aquifer in East River, Colorado, USA - PLM3_60_coex | ecosystem: Environmental > Terrestrial > Soil > Riparian zone | place: USA: East...
CCGCACGGGAAGAGCACTTCCGACTTGAGGACGTTGCCGAGCCCCGCCAGCAGCCGCTGGTCGAGAAGCGCGTCGGCGATGGGTGACGATGCCCGCGTGCGCAGGCGCCGCACCGCCTCGTCGCGGTCGAACTCCGTGTCGAGCGCGTCGGGCCCCAGTCTGGCCAGACCGGCTGCTTCGTGAGATCACGCTTCGCATCGATCTTGATGAACTCGGCCACCGGGATGTTGAATCCCACCGCTTCGTAATCCGCTGTCGCGACGAGCACGCGCATATCGCGCGCACTCCGGCGCCAGCGCTCGCCCGGCCTGTAGATGTGCCAGCTTCCGTGCATCCGCATGTGCGTACGGAGCACGAGCCCACCGGAAAAATGCATGAGGAGGTGCTTGCCGGCCGAATCAACCCGGTCGATGGTCATGGCTGTCAGCGGGCGATCGTCGTGCACGCGCGTCAGGGCGGGAAACACCGACTCGAAGCGGACAACGCTCCGCCCGGCGAGGGCGCGGTGCAGCGTTGCCGCCGCGCGATAGATGGTGTCGCCTTCGGGCACTAGAGCGCTCGACCTTCAGCGGCAACGGAAACCATCACGAAGATCGCGAAGTTCCGAGGACCGCGAAGAACGTGTAGGCCACGCTACGCCCCTCGTCCGAAACTGCCGTGGCGGATCTGGTAGCCCATGGCCGAGGGGCTGAAACCCGCTTCGACGAGGAATGCCGCCAGCGGGTGTTCCGCGGCAGGGAGACCGTCAATCTCGTGCACGAGGAGCCCGAGGCGCGCCAGTGTGGTTGCGACTGCCCGGGCAGTAGTCGAGTGCGTCGGCTCGTCCTCGGGAAGGAACGCGAGCAGCTGCCGGGCGCCGCGGCTGACGTAGGCGGCGAGCGCGCCATTGACGATGACGACGACCGAGCCAGCTGAACGTGTGGGCCCGCGCCCGCGGTCTTCCGTCGAGCGCGCGTCGGGCCAGCGCAGGATCGTTCCGTAAGGGTTGGCGGGGTCCGTGGCCGCCAGCACGACGACTTCCGGCTCGTCGGGCAATTCCCTGAGCGATCGGAGGAGGTCGAGCGCCGCGGGCAGCGCGAACTGCGTCGCGCCGACGTCGCTCGCGAAGTAGCCGCGGCGAATGCGTCCAGCATCCTCGAGCGCCTTGAGGACGTCGTAGACGGCGCTGAAGCCGCCGGCAATGTTCTCCGCCGTCGCGACCTCGCGCGTCAGGACACCGTAGCGGGCGAGAAGCTGCTGCGCGAGCGCGGTGGCCGACTCTGTTGCCGAGACTTTCACTGCGGAGCGCGCGGTCATCAGCGACCAGCGTCCCTCCGCGGTCGGCGGCGCCATGCGCCGGCTCCTGAAGGTTCGATGCGTCGTTCTCGGTCGCTGCTTGCGGTTCTTGCGCTCGGGCGGCTGAGTGAAAGCGCGTACGGCGTGCAGGCTGTCGTTGGTGATGGCGCCAGCCCAGACGAGCGTCCAGATGGCGTCGACGGTGTCGCCCGGATAGCCGCCGCCTGCGGCGTCGTGCAGCGTCGCGAAGAATGACGCCCCGTTTCGCTCCAGATGCTCGACAATCGCGCGCTCCCGCTCGGGAAGTTCGCTCAGTGCGGGTTCCCGTCGCAGCCTGGCCACGTGGTCGGTCAGGTAGAGCGCCAGGCGTCCGTCGTGTTCTCCGAGCGGTTCGAGCCCGCTCCACACTACCTCGCCGGCCGTTGTCAGCGCGTCGAGATCGGAGGGCTGATAGCCTTCGACGCGCGCCGGCAGGATCTCGGTTTCGAGAATCGACGCGACGAGTGGCGCGCCCTGCAGGCCCTCGATTGCATCGAGCAGCGCGTCCAGGCCCGCGCGCCGGCGGACGACGCCCTGCCAGTGCGTGATGAGCCGTCCGAGGACTGCGGGCTCGACCGGTTCGACCTGATGCCGGAGCTTCGCGAGCGAACGGCGTCGAATCGTCTGAAGAACGTCCGGGTCGCACCACTCCCGCACCGTTCCGCCGGGCCGGAAATCGCCCTCGAGCAGGCGCCCGCTGGCGGCGAGCTCCTTGAGGAGCGCCTCGGCGGTCGATTGTCCGAGACCGTAACGGCTGGCAAACTCGGCGGCCGTGAACGGGGCGTGTGTGCGTGCGAAGCGGCGCACGAGGTCCAGCGCGGCATGTGGCGCCGGTTCGAGGAGCGTCTGGGGCAGCCCCTGCGGCAGCGGCACTCCCAGGCCGTCGCGGTAACGGCTCGCGTACTCGACCGGGATGATGCGCACCTGCCCGGCCAGCGTCACGGCGATCGTCCGCCGGGTTTTCGTCAACTCGGCGGTTGCCCGTTGTCCGTCGATATGGGCGCGGGCATCGATCTCCTCCACCGCGAGATCGCCGAGCCGAAGCAGCAGGTCATGGATGCCGTCGACGGTCCGTGCTCGTCGATCCTCGCCCAGCTGCTGGAGCTCGGCCTCGACATCGGCAATCGTATCCGCGTCCAGCAGATCGCGCAGCTCGATCTCGCCGAGCAGCTCGCGCAGCTGCGCCTGATCGATCGAGAGCGCCTGCGCGCGACGCTCGGCGAGCGGGGCGTCGCCATCGTAGAGATAGTTGGCGACATATCCGAACAGCAATGCCGCGGCGAACGGCGAGGCCACGGTCGAGTCCACCGTCGCGACCCGGATCTCGCGGCGCTCCATCCGGCCGAGCGTTTCGACGAGCGCCGGCATGTCGAAGACGTCACGAAGACATTCGCGATACGCTTCGAGGACGATCGGAAAAGATCCGAAGCGTGACGCCACGGCGAGCAGATCGGCCGACCGCTTCCGCAGCTGCCAGAGGGGGCTGCGGCCACCCGGCCTGCGCTTGGGCAGGAGCAGCGCGCGGCCCGCGGCCTCGCGGAACTTGGCCGCGAACATCGCGGTTCCGCCGAGCTGACTCAACACGAGGGCCTCGACCTCTTCGGACGCGGGCAGCAGCAGCCGGGGATCCGGCGGCTCGTCGGTCTCGGGGAATCTGACCACGAACCCGTCGTCGGTCCACATCGTTTCGACGTCCAAGCCCGTTTCTGCACGGGCGCGCTCGACGACGGCCATGGCCCAGGGGGCGTGGATGCGGCTGCCGAACGGCGAGAGGACACAGACGCGCCAGTCGCCCAGCTCGTCGCGGCAGCGCTCGATGAGGACCGTGCGGTCGTCAGGTACGACGCCGGCTGCCGTCATCTGATCGGCGAGATAGCGCAGGAGGTTCTCCGCCGCCTGCGCGTCGAGATCGTGATGCCGGACGAGGCGCTGCACTGCCGCAGCGGGCGGCATGGCGACGAGCGTGCGCACCAGCTCGCCGACGGCGCGTCCGAGCTCTAGCGGCCTGCCAATCGTGTCGGCTTTCCAGAACGGCATCTTGCCAGGCTCTCCGGGCGCCGGAGACACGAGGACCCGATCGTGGGTGATCTGTTCGATGCGCCAGCTGGATGCGCCGAGCAGGAACGTTTCGCCGACGCGGCTTTCGAACACCATCTCTTCGTCGAGTTCACCTACGCGGGCGCCGGGCCCATGCTGGCCGGCGAGGAAGACGCCGTAGAGCCCGCGGTCGGGAATCGTGCCGCCGTTGGTGATCGCAATTCGCCGGGCCCCTTCCCGCGCGGTCACCACGTTGTCGAGTCGGTCCCACGTCAGGCGGGGCCGAAGATCGGCGAAGTCGTCCGACGGATAGCGTCCCGAGAGCATGTCGAGCACGCCCTCGAAGGTGCCGCGGCCGAGCTCGGCGAACGGAGCAGCGCGCCTGACGGCCTCGAAGAGGGCGTCGACCGTCCATTGGTCCAGTGAGACCATCGCGACGATCTGCTGCGCGAGGACGTCAAGCGGGTTGCGCGGATACCTCGTGCTCTCGATCTGTGCGTCGTGCATCGCGCGCGTCACGGCCGCACAGGTCGAGAGCACGAAACTTGGGCACGATGACGCCGCGGCTCGCCTCGCCGATCGTGTGCCCAGATCGCCCGATGCGCTGCATCCCGCTCGCGACCGACGGCGGCGCCTCGATCTGGATGACGAGATCGATGGCGCCCATGTCGATACCGAGCTCGAGCGACGAGGTCGCGACCAACCCGCGGATGAGCCCGGCCTTGAGGCGGTCTTCGACCTCGATCCGCTGCGGCCGCGCGACCGACCCGTGGTGGGCTCGCACCAGCGTTTCACCGGCGAGTTCGTTGAGCGCGCTCGCCAGACGCTCCGCGATGCGCCGGCTGTTGACGAAAATCAGCGTCGAGCGATGCGCCTTGATGAGCTCGAGCAGACGCGGGTGTATCGCCGTCCAGATCGTCGTCCGCACCGGACCCTGCGCGGCGGGGCCGCTCGGGAGGTCCTCGATCTGGCCGATGCGAGCCATGTCCTCGACCGGCACCTCGATGGTCAGGTCGAGCCGTTTCTTCTGCGAGGTGTCGACGATGGTGACATCTCTCGTCGCGCCGCCCAGGAATCGCGCGACCTCGTCGAGTGGACGCTGCGTGGCCGAGAGGCCGAGGCGCTGGAGCGGCCGAGCGTCGTGCGGGCGGATCGCTTCGAGGCGCTCGAGCGAGAGCGACAGGTGGGCGCCCCGCTTGGTCGGCACGAGCGCATGGATTTCGTCGAGGATCACCGTATCGACGGAGCGGAGCGCGTCGCGGGCGTTCGACGTCAGGAGCAGGTACAACGACTCGGGTGTCGTGATGAGGATGTCCGACGGGTCGCGCTGGAACCGGGCGCGTTCGATCGCAGGTGTGTCACCTGTCCGCACCGAGATGGTCGGCACGTGGTGGGCATCGCCGCGGGCGCTCGCACGGTTGGCGATGCCGGCGAGCGGCGCGCGCAGGTTTCGCTCGATGTCGACGGCGAGCGCCTTGAGCGGTGAGACATAAAGCACGCGGCACCGCCGGTTCCGCTCCGGCACACTCTCGAACATGAGCCGGTTGATGCACCAGAGGAATGCGGTGAGCGTCTTGCCGCTGCCGGTCGGCGCCAGGATGAGCGTCGACTGTCCCTGCGCGATCGGCGGCCATCCCTGCGCCTGAGGTGGCGTGGGTCCGGCAAACGAGTGGCGGAACCATTCCGCCACGGCCGCGTGGAAGAGCCCGAGCACGTCAGTCGGAGGAGCCACACCTTATTTTAGGGCCACGGACAACGCGGACCCACAAAGTTGATTGCCGCGCGCCCCCGATTCATGCAGAATTGAAGCGTCGTACATTCAGCATTCAGAATTTCTTAGACTATGGGTGACTCTGGAGAAGGCCTGGTCGACGCAGACGCGCGAATCCAGGAGCAGATGGAAGAGCGGGAAGCCGAACGGCGCCGCCGCGCAAACTCTCAGCCGGCGCCGGACCCCGAGCGGACGCGCGCAGTCGAATCGCTCCGGCTGGCCCGTGCCGAGCTCGAGCGCCAGTCGACGGCGACGACGCACCCCGTGCGGAAGCAGCAGATTCAGGCGGCCCTCGCCGAAATCGACAAGCGCCTCGCGGCCAGCTGAGTCACGGATCGATCGCTCCGTTCTGCGACGGATCGCGAATCCTCTCGCGAGTTCTCGACGGGACGCAGTCAACCCACCAATCGACCAGTGCGGAGCTATGCCTCGAAGATGCACCTTAGAGTCGGTTCAGGGTTCAAGGTTCAGGGTTCAAGGTCATGCTGACGAAGCACTCTGCTACCTCGAGAGCACTATGCTCTTCCTGAACCCTGAACCCTGAACCAAGTGTTAGCCCCCGCGCAATATCCGCAGCGGGTCGAGCTTCGAGGCACGGCGCGCCGGCATCAGGCACGCCAGAGTTCCCGCGGCGAAGAGCACCAGCGGGGCCAGAATAAAGGTCAGAGTGTCATACGGGGTGACGGCGTAGAGCTCGGTCGAGAGCACGCGCGCCAGCCACGCCGATGTCAACATGCCTGCGCCGATGCCAGCGAGCGTCACGCTCAATCCCTGCCGGAACACCAGCAGCACGATGTCCGCCCGGCGTGCCCCCAAGGCCGCTCGTATCGCCAGCTCGCGTGACCGCTGCGAGATGGAGTACGACAAGAGGCCGAACAGGCCCACGCTGGCAATCACGAGTGCGAATGTGGCGAAGGCGCCGAGCAGCATTGCGTACAGCCGCGGCCGCGCGAGCGTCGTCAGCAACCGCTGCTCGAGCGGCACGGCCACGTCTGCAGCCAACCGCTCGTCGGCCGCGCGCATCACCCCTCGGAGACCGGCCGCCGCCGCTGCTCGATCGCCAGACGTGCGGAACAAGAGCGTGACTGTCTGCGCCGGCAGCCGGCCTTTCATTTGCCGGAACGAGTAGAACAGCTCCGGCTGCGTACTGACTCCGGTCCTTACATAACGCGCGTCGTCCACGACGCCGATGACCGTCCACTCGATCTGCTCTCCACCAGGAGGGGCATACGCCCCTGCGGGCAGCCTTCTGCCCAGGGGTGAATCGCCAAGATATCGACGTGCGAAGGCCTGGTTGACGACTACGGCCGGCTCGGCGATCTCGGTGTCGAGCTCGGAGAACGTGCGTCCAGCGATCACTGTGATGCGCAGCGCGGAGAAGTACCGCGGGCTCACGATACGCGGCGATGCTTGTACGGCGACGAGCCCGCGGTCGGCCGTGGGCGACTTCAGGTTGAACGCGCTCGTCGACCCGCCGGCCGTCAGCGGCGACTCGGACGTGAACGCTGCCTCAGTGATGCCGGGGAGTGTCGCGAGACGGTCGATGATCTGGGCCATGACGGCGAAACGCTGTTCCGGCGTGCGGTACATCGTCACCGGCATCGACACACGCGTGGACATGACGTCGGCCAGGTCGTAGCCGCGATCCGCATTGAGCAGCGCCAGGAAGCTGCGCCCGAGCAGCGATGCACCGACGAGCAAGACGCAGGCAATCATGACCTGTCCGGCCATGATGAACGCCCGCGCGCGCGCCGTCCGCGAGCTCAGTCCAGCGCCGACCGGCGCCGTCCCGTCCTCTGCCAGCGCGCCGACCAGGTTGACAGCGCGGGCCCGCTTCGCCGGGAGGAGTCCGAGGGCGACGCTCGTGGTCACCGTGACGACGAGGGCAAACGCCAGGACCCAGGCGTCGATGCCGAGACCATCGAGGCGCGGAAAGTCGGCTGGCAGGAGATTCGGCAAGGAGGCATGAAGCAGCAGCGTGAGGACGAAACCGACCGCGCCGCCAGCGAGGCCCAGCAGCAGGCTCTCTACCAGGAGCTGGCGCGTCACCCGCGCGCTGCCGGCGCCGAGTGCCGCGCGAATGGCCATTTCACGGGTTCTCGCCGTCGCGCGAGCCAGCTGCAGGCTCGCGACGTTGGCGGTAGCGGTCGCGAGTAACAGACCAACGGCAACCAGTAACACGAGCAGTGGCTGCCGGACGTCGGCGGTCTGCGCATCACGAAGCGGCTGCGCCGTGACTGCGAGCGGGCCGTTGCTCCCGAAGATTGCCGTCGTGGTCATGCCGGTGTCGGCGACGGCGTGGCCCCGCGACGTGCCTTCTGCGGCGGCCTGTGCCGCCGTCGCATCCGGACGCAGTGCCGCGATCGCACTGAACATCGACAGGTAGTTGCCGGTCGCGGGTCGGATGGCGTAGGGAACGATGGCGAGGGTCTGCCGATCCGGATATGCCATGCTGTCCGGCAGCACGCCGACAACGGTGTAGGACTCACCATCGAGTTGCACGGGCCTGCCGAGCACGGCAGGGTCCGCAGCGAAGCGCTGCCGCCAGAGGCGCTCCGATAGCACGACGACCAGCAACGTCTCGTCTTTCGACTCGAAGAATGATCCGATCAGTGGCCGAGCCCCGAGCACCGGGAACAGGCTGGCGGTGGCCGCGGCGATCCGGATACGCTCGGGCTCGCCCGTCCCCGCGAGCGTGACGGACCGCAGCGACCACGCGCCGATGTGCTCCAGCGTTGCCGTATCCTCGCGCCACGCGAGATAGGCGGCGTTGGTAAAATCGCCGAAGCGGGGCAGGCTGCCGCCCCGCGTCTCTTTCAGGACGACGATCCGATGGGCGTTCGGCCAGGGCAACGGTTTCATTAGGACGGCGTAGGTCACGCTGAACAGTACGGTCGTCGCGCCGATGCCCAAAGCCATTGTCATGATGGTGAGCAGGGCATGCCGCGGCTCGCGGCGCAAAAGACGCGCGGCGTAGCGGATGTCCTGCGCCATGCCGGCCAGGCGGGAGGCCGATACAGCCGGCGGCGGCACCACGACGGGCGCCCGATGCGACTGGTGCCGCAGCGCGCCGGCGTCGAGGCACCAGCGCTCGAGGTGATCGGTCACGCGCTGTTCTGCTTCTTCAGACGTGCAGCCGTCAGCCCGTGACGCCGCGTACAGCGCTTTGACGTGCTGAGCCAGTTCCTCGATGACGCTCTCGTCGGGACGGTGCGAGGTGTCCCGAAAGGCGTCGCGTACGCGTGTCGTCCAGTCCATGGGCCTTATGCGTGCCTGATTCGGGCGACGCGGTTCAGGGCGTCGAAGAAGCCGTCCCAGACGCTCCGCTGGCTGGCGAGCGTCTTCCTGCCAGCCTTTGTGAGTCTGTAGTAGCGGCGGCGCCGCTGACCGGCCTTCTCTACCCATCGTCCCTCGATAAGCGCTTTTTCCTCGAGGCGATACAAGGTGGGGTAGAGCGAGGCGGCGTGAAACGAGATCTCGCCCAGGGACCGCTCGTCGATCAGCCGGGCGAGCTCGTAGCCATGCCGGTCGCGCTCCTCGAGCAGCGCGAGGATCAGCAGCTCTGTGCTTCCGCGCTTCAGCTCCCGTTCAAGACCATGTATGCCCATATGTGGGCACATCATATATCAGCAGCGCTGACTGTCAAGGTACGACGTGAGCCGCGATGGTCAGCGGCTGCTCTTCATGTCGCCAGTAGACGACGACCGCTCCGCGCCGTTCACGATCATCGTCAACTGGGCGACCCAACTGCGAGGCGCGAAGCGGTAGCTTCGCCTTGCGAGTCCGCAGAATCAGAGAGATCCGCGTGATCCGCGTCCCGTCCAACGTGATTCGCCTGCCGTGACCCCACGAAATCAGCGATCCGTGTCCAGTGCCGCCGACAGCATGGTGGCAAAAGCCTGCGGCGTCGGCGGGCGGCGATCGGGATCGGCGTCGAGCGCGGTGCGGATGGCTCGTTCGGCCTCCGGCGGGACGAGATCGGGCGGCATGGGCGGGACGCCTCGCGCCTGGGCGAGTACGACATCGGCCAGCGAGCCGCGTCCGAACGGCAGCTCACCCGACAGCATCTCGTACGCCACCACGCCAAGGCTGAAGACGTCGGTGCGTGCGTCCGCCTCGACGGCGTGGAACTGTTCGGGCGCCATATATGCCGGCGTGCCGATGATCATGCCTGCGGCCGTCAAGGCCGTCTGCGCCTCGGGTCCACCCTCCTCTCCGTCCGTCGGGACCGCGTCGGTGACGATCTTGGCGACCCCGAAGTCGAGTACCTTGGCGGCGGCTCCGCCGCCGGGCAGAAGGATGTTCTCCGGCTTGAGATCGCGGTGCAGCACGCCCTCGCGGTGCGCGGCCCCGATCGCGGCGCAGACCGCGGTCAGGATGCTCATCGACTCAGCCGTGTCCAGGCGGCCCTCGCGCTGGAGGACGTGCCGGAGGTCCTCGCCGCGAACGAGCTCCATCACCAGGTACGCGCCGCCGTCGGGGAACGTGCCGTAGTCGTAGACCGCGACGATCGAGGGATGCTGCAGTCGCGCGACGATCTGCGCTTCGCGCCTGAACCGGCGCCTCGCCTCGGGATCGTTCAGGAGCTCCGCGCGCACGACTTTCAGCGCCACCAGGCGATCGAGCCGCATATCGCGCGCGCGGTAGACGGCGCCCATGCCGCCTCGCCCGAGGAGCTGTTCGATCCGGTACTTGTTATCCACGGTGCGCGGAACCGACGGCACGGACCGTAGCGCCGTTCCGTCCGACGGACACTGCACCACGCCGGCTTCCTCGCAGCGTCCGCACTTCGGGCATTCCATCATCGGTTCAACCGGCCGTGTCACGGCCGTGAGGATGCGCGTGCGATCGCTGTCGATCTGGGTATCCCGGCCGACGCGGCGCCGCAGCCGCACGACGTCGAAGCCGAGCGACATCTGCGCGGCGATGCTGGCAAGCAACTGACGATCCTCGGCGGTGTAGGCCTCTTCCGATCGGCGCTCGCCGAGCGCGATGACGGCGATGAGCGAGCGATCCTGTCCGACGGCCGGCACCATCAGCACGGCGCCCGTGCACTCGAGCCACTCCCGCTCCTCGGGTGGCAGCCGCCGCGCCGGTGACCGCGGATCGCTCAGCACGATCTCGAGCGGTTCGTCGGACCAGCGGAGCATCGAGACCAGCCCGCCCTCGAGCGGCAGCGGCTCGGCGCTGCCGTGCAGCACGGTGACCGGCGACAGGCGGCCTTCGTCGATCCCGCTCACCAGGATCGCCGTCATCAGCGGGTGCAGCGCCTCGTCGAGTTGATTGACGACCATCGTCGCGAGATCGGCCGGGTCGGTCTCGAACCGCACCCGGCTCGCGAGCGACAGCAGGATCTTGCGTGCGTCGTACTCTTCGCGAAAGAAGCGCTGGTCGAGCCACTGCCGTGCGCGCTCGCGGTTCATGAATGTCACCGCCGAGGCGATGATGAGGAGCGCGTAGAGCGCCGAGCTGCTCGTCGCGATATCGGCGAGCGTGCGATCGCGCTCCTGGACGAGCGAGACGACCAGCGCAATGGCCGGGAGGAAGATCAGCAGTGTCAGCGTGCGGTTGGCGAGCGCGTACTGCAGGCTGCGGCGCAGCACGACGCGCGGCCCGAGTACGTGCGCGACGCCGACGGCGTAGACCAGGCCGAACGCCGGGAGCAGCACCAGGCCGTCGAGAATGACCCTCGTCGCGCCGCGATACTCGGGGCCGTCCACATTGAACAGCTGGGCGACAATCGGGATGCCGTCGCGGATGGTGTAGGCGAGCACGCCCGGGACCGCGGTGTAGAGCGCCATGCGGATGCGGCGCCGTTCGTTTGCGTCGTGATTGAACCGGTAGCGAAAGGCGCCTTCCACCACCGCAAGGACGTTGATCGCAAGCGCGGTCGCGAACGCCGCGTAGTACACCCAGGGATGTGTGGCATCCCAGACCGCAACCGACCGTGCCGATTCCACGCCGGCGAGATACAGCCCCGTCATGATGGAAGGGCCCACGAGCGGCACCGCAGCCAGAAGCGGCACCGCGTGGAGCCAAGGATGACGGTCGAGAAGCTGCGATCGGGTAGGGAAGTAGAGAATGGCGAGCGCGATTGTCGGAAACGCAAGCGGGCTCGCGACCCAGGCGAAGATCGTGAGCAGTTGATGCCCGAGTGGGAGGATTCGTTCCTCGCCCAGCAGCGGGCCGCCACCGCCGACCGAGCTGAATGCGAGCGCCAGCACGCAGAGCCCCGCCGTGAGGTCG
>Ga0184612_10001464_pt1 | contig 11360 bp, 7 predicted proteins | sample PLM3_60_coex_FD_133163 | JGI IMG/M metagenome (GOLD analysis project Ga0184612, IMG submission 133163) | Groundwater sediment microbial communities from an aquifer in East River, Colorado, USA - PLM3_60_coex | ecosystem: Environmental > Terrestrial > Soil > Riparian zone | place: USA: East...
CGGAGGCGCGGCAGCTTCAGGTGCACCCAGTAGGCGGTGGGGACCAGGAGCGCGACGCTCAGGACCACCGTGATGACCGCGAGCTTGAACGAGAACGCGAGGCTCGCCCGGAACTGGGGATCCTGGAGGATCTTCGTGTAGGCGTCGAACCCGTAGGTCGTCCGTCCCGTCTTCAGGCTGAACTGTGCCGTGGCCAAGAGCGGCACCAGGAAGTACAACGCCCCCAGGACCAACCACAGCACGCTCCACAGGGACATGCGCTTGCGGGTGCCGCGCACGGCACTCATCGCGACCACCTGACCGCTCGCCGTTGCAGCACCGAGTACAGCCCCATCGACGCTGTGAGCACCACGACCATCCCCAGGGCGAGCGCGTCGCCGTAGTGCGGGTCGGAGAGCACGTTACCGATCTTGGTCTGACCGATCAGGATCGGCACCAGGTTGATCTGGCCGGACGTGAGGGCGTAGGCCGTCGCATACGCGCCGAACGCGTTCCCGAAAAGGATGACCGTGGCGCCGAGGAGCGAGGGCATGAGGATCGGCAGTGCCACGCGCCGCCAGTACTGGCGCCGGGTGGCGCCCAGGCTCGCTGCCGCCTCGCCCCATTCGCGGCGGACGCCGTCCAGGGCGGGGACGATGAGAAGGATCATGAGCGGGATCTGGAAGTAGAGGTACACCAGCGACAACCCGACGAACGAGTACAGCGAGAACCCCGCGTCGTACAGGTCGATCCCCAGTCCGTCCTTCAGGAACCCGGTGACGATGCCGGTGACCCCGATCGTGGCGATGAACGCGAAGGCGAGCGGCACGCCGGCGAAGTTCGCGGCCACACCGGAGAACGTGGTGAGCACCGGACGGATGAACCGGGGCGAGCCCTGGGCGACGGCGGCGTAGGCCATGAGCAGGCCGAACAGGCCGCCCAGGACCGCCGTCACGAGACTGAGCCGGATGCTCGTCCAGTAGGCGTCCAGCGAGGCATGCTGGAACAGGCTCTTGACCAGGGCCAGCGTGAACTGGCCGGTATCGGCCTGGAACGCGCCGACCACGAGGGACGCGGACGGATAGACAAGGAACGCGGCGGCGTAGAGGAGGAACGGCGCGACCCCCAGCCACACCAGCCATGCCCGGGACCGTCCGGCACGGGACGGCGGCGGAGCTCGCCCCGCGAGCTCCGCCGCCGGACCAGCCTGCGTGGTCCTCGCTATGCGCCCACCACCTTCGAGGCCCACTGCTTCGCGAGGACCGTGGTGGCCTTCGCCGTCTGCGCGGCGTTGGGGAACTCCACGCTCGCGTAGGATGCCGCGGGCGGGAGCGCGTCCAGCAACTCCTGCGGGATCACACCGCGGTCGGAGAGGTCCTGGAACCGGACGGGGTGCGAGAACCCCTTCAGCCACAGGAGCTGTCCCTCGTCCGAGTAGCAGAACTCCTGCCACAGCCGGGACGCGAACGGATGCGGACCGGTCGCGTTGATGGCCTGGCAATAGAAGTTCCCGAAGACCCCATCGGTGGGAACGCCGACCTCCCACGTGATCTGGCCGGTGAACTCACCACCGTAGGCGATCTGGAGATAGTCCCAGTCGATGGTCACCGGGGTCTCGCCCTTCGCCACCGTCCCCGGCGTGGCGTCGACGGGGAGGAGGTTGCCGCTCTTCTTCAGCTCGGCGAAGAAGTCGATCCCCGGGGTGATGTCGTCGAGTGACCCGCCGTTCGCCAGCGACGCCGCGAACACGCCGGCGAACGCGGAGCCCGACGTCCGTGGGTCGCCGTTCAGGGCGACCCTCCCCTTGAGGGATGGATCCAGCAGGCTCTGCCAGCTCGTCGGCACGGCCGAAACGACGTCCAGGTTCGCCCCGAAGGCCACCGCGCCCCAGTAGTCGCCGACCCAGTACCCGTCCGGATCCTTCAGGGTGTCGGGGATAGTGTCCCAGGTCGACACCTTGTACGGCGCGAACAGGCCCTCGTCCTTGCCCTGAGCCGCGAATGCGGGACTGACGTCGAGCACGTCGGGCGCCCGGTCCTGGCCCTCGAGCGACTTCACGGCCTCGAGCTCCTCCGCCGAGCTCGCGTTGGGCGTGGCGTTCGTCAGCTTCAGCCCGTACTTTCCCTGGAAGGCCTGCATGATCTCGCCGTAGTTGGCCCAGTCCGGTGGCAGGGCGATCGTGTTGATCGCGCCCTCGTCCTTGGCCGCAGCCACCAGGTCGCTTAGGGCGACGGCGGAACCGTCGGAGGGTGGGCTCGACAGGCCGCCGCCGCCGCCTCCCCCGCCGCCATCGTCACCGCACGCCGCAAGGATCGGCCCGATCGCCAACGCCCCGGCGGCGCCCGCTCCCCGGACCAGCAGATCCCGTCGGGTGAGCCGGCGGTCGGCCGAGACGCCACGCACGGGCCGTTCTCGATCGGTAGCCATCAGCGAGCCCCTTCCTTCCCCGTTCCGCCACCAGATCGGCGGAATCCCATCCAGATGTCCGACCGTTTATACATCCAGCCCGCCTCGCGGCGCGAGGCAGGGGGGGCGGCGGGGTCTCAGCCGCGGAGGGCTGCCAGGAACTCGTCCAGGGACGGGGCGACCCTGTAGGTCGGCTCGACGACCCCCTCGAGGGCCGTGACCGTCTTGTAGCCGTTGCCGGTGATCAGGGCCACCGTCTCCTCATCGGAGGCGATCGCGCCGGACTCGCGAAGGCGCTTGAGGACCGCCACGGTCACGCCTCCGGCGGTCTCCGTGAACACCCCCTCGGTCTCGGCGAGGAGCCGCACCCCCTCCACCACCTCGCCCTCGGGGCAGGCCGCGACGGCCCCGCCGGTGGCCCGGGCGGTCTGGATGGCGTACCAGCCGTCGGCCGGGTTCCCGATCGCGAGCGACTTCGCGATGGTGTTCGGCTTCACCGGACGGACCGCCTTCGCGCCGGAGCGGAACGCATCGGCCACGGGTGAGCACCCCTCGGCCTGCGCGCCGGAGATCCGGCACGGCCGGTCCTCCACGGCGGCGATGTCCACGAGCTCGCGGAAGGCCCGGTGGACCTTGGTCATCAGCGCACCGGACGCCACCGGCACCACGACGTGGTCCGGCAGCCGCCATCCGAGCTGCTCGGCCACCTCGAACCCCAGCGACTTCGAGCCCTCGGCGTAATACGGGCGCATGTTGACGTTGATGAATGCCCAAGGCAGCGCCTCGGCCACCTCGCTGCAGAGTCGGTTCACGTCGTCGTAGTTCCCTTTCACGGCCACGACCTTGGCCCCGTAGGCCGCGGTGGCCAGGATCTTGGCACGCTCCAGGTCCTCCGGGACGAACACGAACGCCGGGATGCCCGCCTTGGCCGCATGGGCCGCGGTCGCGTTGGCCAGGTTACCCGTGGAGGCGCACGACACCGCCTCGAACCCGAAGGCCCTGGCCATGGTCATCGCCACCGATACCACCCGGTCCTTGAACGAGTACGACGGGTTGACCGAGTCGTCCTTGATCCACAGGCGCTCGATGCCGAGGCACTCCCCGAGCCGGTCCGCCCGGCGGAGCGGGGTGAAGCCCCCGCCCAGATCCACCCGGTCGATGCCCGGTCCGCCGGGCAACAGGGCCTCGTATCGCCATAGCGTGGCCGGCCCCGCCTCGACGTGCTTACGGAAGTCCACGCCGTCCACGGCCTCCAGGTCGTACGCCGGCTCGAGCGGGCCGAAGCACTCCTCACAGATGGTGAGGGGCTCGACCGGGTAGCGCGCCTGGCATTCGCGGCACTCCAGGGCGACGGGGTTGGTGATCTCGGGGAAGCTCACGACGTGACGGCCCCCTCGGACGCGGAGGAGACCAGGCGCGCGTACTTCGCCAGCGCGCCGGTCTCGTATCGGGGGGCCGGGGGCTTCCACGCCGAGCGTCGCTTGGCCAGCTCCGCCTCGTCCACCAGGAGGTCGATGCGCCGGCTCTCGGCGTCGATCTCGATGCGGTCGCCATCGCGCACCAGCGCGATCGGCCCGCCGACGAGCGCCTCCGGCGAGATGTGGCCCACCGAGAACCCCTTCGTGGCGCCCGAGAAGCGACCGTCGGTGATGAGCGCGACGTCCTTGCCCAGGCCCGCGCCCGCGACCGCGGCCGTCACGGCGAGCATCTCCGGCATGCCGGGCGAGCCCTTCGGCCCCTCGTACCGGATGGCGATGACGTCCCCGGCCTTGATCGTCCCCGACGTGAGGGCCTCGAACGCTTCCTGCTCGGAGTCGTACGGCCGGGCGGTGCCGGCGAACGTGAGGCCCTCCGCCCCGGCGATCTTCATCACGCTTCCCTCCGGCGCGAGCGATCCGTACAGGATCGCGGTGCCGCCGGTCGGATGGATGGGGCTCCCGACGGCGTGAACCACCGTGCCGTCGGGTGCCGGTGGTGCGGCCTCCGACAGGTTCTCTGCGATGGTCCGGGCGGTGACGGTGAGCGCGTCGCCGTGTAGGAGCCCGGCATCGAGCAGCTCCTTCATGATCACCGGAACGCCGCCCACCCGGTCCAGGTCGGACATGACGAACCGACCGGCGGGCCGGACGTCCACGAGGTGCGGCACGCGCCGCGAGATGCGGTCGAAATCGTCGAGGGCCAGCTCCACGTGGGCCTCGCGCGCCATGGCCAGGAGGTGCAGGACCGCGTTGGTCGAGCCCGCCAGGGCCATCACCACCGTGATGGCGTTCTCGAACGCGTCCCTGGTCATGATGTCCCGCGGCGCGATGCCCTTCTCCAGCAGGCGGGTGACGGCGATACCGGACTCCCGGGCGAACACCTCGCGCCGGTAGTCCACAGCGGGTGGCGAGGCCGCGCCGGGAAGCGACATGCCGATAGCCTCGGCCGCCGCGGCCATCGTGTTCGCGGTGTACATCCCGGCGCACGATCCCGCCGTGGGACACGCCGCGCGTTCCATCGCGAGCAGCTCGTCGTCGCTCATCGATCCCTTGGCGTGGGCGCCGACCGCCTCGAACACGTCCTGGATCGTGACGTCACGACCGTCGTACGTGCCGGGGAGGATCGTGCCGCCGTACAGGTACACGGCCGGGAGGTTCAGCCGGGCCATGGCCATCAGCATCCCCGGCTCGCTCTTGTCGCAGCCGGCGATCCCCACCAGGCCGTCGAACCGCTCGGCGTGCATCATCAGCTCGACGGAGTCGGCGATCACCTCGCGGCTGATCAGCGACGCCTTCATGCCCTCGTGGCCCATGGCGATGCCGTCGGACACGGCGATCGTGGTGAACTCGAGGGGCACGGCCCCGCCCTGCCGGACGCCCTCCTTCGCCAGCGCGGCAAGCTTGCCGAGGTGGTAGTTGCACGGCGTGACCTCGTTCCACGACGAGGCCACGCCGACCTGCGGCTTCCCGAAGTCCTCCTCGGAGAACCCCACGGCCCGCAGCATGGCCCGGGCCGGCGCGCGTTCCGGTCCTTCGGTGACCTGCCAGCTTCGCGGCCGGCTGCGATCGCCGCGGCCCTTTGCGACCACCGCGTCCTCCTCCGAACGCTTGGGTCAGAATGGAACCCGCACGATACCAGGGAGCAGTTGATGAACCCCATGCTGGTCGAGCCGCCGCCGCGAACCACGCGTGGGTGGTGGATGGACGAAGCGCTCGCCAACGATCCGGGTGAGCCGTGTCCGCCTCTCCCGGCGGACACGGCCGCCGACGTCGTGATCCTGGGAGGCGGCTACACGGGCATGTGGACGGCTTACTTCCTGAAGGAGCGCGACCCGGGGGTCGACGTCGTGCTGCTGGAGCAGGACATCTGCGGCGGCGGGCCGAGCGGCCGCAACGGCGGGTTCGTGAACGGGTACTGGAGCTCGATCGGCGAGCTGGCCCAGCGGTTCGGCGACGGCGACGCCCTGGAGCTCTGCCTCGCGGCGCCGCGGAGCGTGGCCGAGATCGGCCGGTTCTGCCAGCGGCACGGTGTGGACGCCTGGTTCACCCACGCCGGCGAGCTGGCCGCGGCGTCGAACCCTTTCCAGGAACGCTCGTGGTATCGCGAGCTCGAGGAAGCGCGGCGCCTCGGCGCGGAGGACGAGTTCGTCGAGCTCTCCGCCGACGAGGTCCGCAAACGGGTCGACTCGCCTGTCTTGCTCGGTGGCGTCTTCCATCCGGATGCCGCCACCGTGCAGCCTGCACATCTCGCCCGAGGGCTGCGTCGCGTGCTGCTGGAGCGGGGCGTGCGGATCTTCGAGGGCACCCCGGTCCATCGGTTCGCCCCGGGGCCGCCGGCGGTGGCCGAGACCACCGGCGGCTCCGTCCGCGCGGCAGAGGCCGTGATCGGCGTTGGGTCGTGGGGCATCCACTGGAGTCGGTTCCGGCGCAACCTGGCCGTGCGCGGGAGCTATATCGTGCTCACGGAACCGTCGCCGGAGCGGCTGGAAGAGATCAACTGGACCGACGGCGAGGCCCTTCGGGACCTCCGCCCGTCGCTCCACTACGTGCGGACCACGCCGGACGGACGGATCGCGTTCGGCTGCGCGGGGATGCAGCCCGGCTTCGCCCGAAGGATCGGGCCACGGTTCACCTACGACGAGCGGTTCCTTCGAAAGGCCGTGGCCGACCTGCACCGGATGTTCCTGAGCTTCCGCGACGTGGCGCTCGCGGCGGGATGGGGCGGACCCATCGACGTGGCCGGGACGTATCTGCCGTTCTTCGGGAGCTCCGCGTCTGGCAACGTCCATCACGGGCTGGGGTTCGCCGGGAACGGCGTCGCCCCCTGCCACCTGGGCGGCCAGATCCTGGCCAGCTTGGCGATGCACGCCGAGGATGGCTTCTCCCGACTCGCGCTCGTGACCCACGAGCCGCTCCGGTTCCCCCCGGAGCCGATCCTGTCGCCCGGGATGCTGGTCGTGAACGAGGCCATCCGTCGAAAGGACGACGCCGAGGACCAGGGACGGCGGCCGAACCCGGCGGTGAGCTTCGTGGCCCGGCTTCCCTGGCGCCTCGGCTATAACCTGGGGCCGCATTGACGCCAGGCGTGCCGCGCCGGGCCATCCGAAGCTGGTGGATGGAGGAGGCGCTGGCGCGCGATCCCGGGGAGCCGTGCCCGCCGCTCGCCGCGGACGACGACGCGGACGTGGTGATCCTGGGCGGCGGCTACACCGGCCTGTGGACCGCGTTCTTCCTGAAGGAGCGCGATCCGGGGATCGACGTCGTCGTGCTGGAGCGCGACATCTGCGGTGGTGGCCCCAGCGGGCGGAACGGCGGGTTCGTGAACGGGCTGTGGGACGAGCTTCCGACGCTCGCCGAACTCCACGGGGACGAGGCGGCCCTGGCGATCTGTCGCGCGGCGGACCGCTCGATCGGCGAGATCGGCGAGTGGTGCGACGCCCACGCCGTCGATGCCTGGTACTCGCGGGCCGGCGATCTCGGCATCTCGACGTCGCCCGCCCAGGACGGCGCGTGGCGGGAGAACGCCGAGACGGCACGGAAGCTCGGTGCCGACCAGGAATACGTGGAGCTCTCGCCCGAGGAGGTGGCCGAGCGGTTCCGGTCGCCGGTGGCTCGGGGTGGTGTGTTCATGCCCGGCGCCGCGCACGTGCAGCCGGCTCGCCTGGCCCGCGGCCTTCGGCGCGTGCTGTTGGAGCGAGGCGTCCGGATCTTCGAGGGAACGCCGGTCCTGCGGTTCCGGGGCGGCTCGCACGCCGAGGCGGAGACGCCACGCGGCCGGGTGCGTGCGGAGACCGCCGTCGTCGGCCTGGGAGCGTACGCGGCAGCGCTCCCGCGGTTCCGCCGAGCCATACTCCCCCGGGCCAGCTCGATCGTCCTTACCGCCCCCGCTCCCGAGAGACTCCAGGAGATCGGATGGGCGGGCGGCGAGGGCGTCTACGACTATCGCTCCACCCTGCATTACCTGCGGACCACCCCCGACGGCCGCATCGCGTTCGGGGGCGCTGGCGCGCGCACGGGCCTCGGCACGGGCCTCGGCCCGCGCATGGACTTCGACGAGGCCGCCGCAATCCGGCTGGTCCGCGACCTCCACCGGTGGTTCCCGAGCTTCCGCGACGTGCCGGTGGAATGCGCGTGGGGAGGCCCCATCGACGTTACCGGACTACACCTGCCGTTCCTGGGGACGCTCCCGTCGGGGAATCTCCACTACGCGCTGGGGTTCACCGGCGGAGGTGTGGGGCCCTGCCACCTGGCAGGGCGGATCCTGTCGGGCCTGGCCCTCGGGGCCGACGACGAGTTCACGCAACTGCCGATCGTCGGTGCCGAGCCGAAGCCATTCCCACCGGAGCCGCTCCGCTCGCCGGGTGCGCTCCTCGTGACGCGGGCCATCATGCGAAAGGACGATGCCGAGGACGAGTACCGCCGACCGAACCGGATCGTCGATCTCCTGGCTCGACTTCCTCGCCGCCTGGGCTACAACCTGGGCCCCTAGGCGGGGACCTCGAATGGGTCGTAGCCGGGGGCCGTCGGCGGCCAGGGGTTCGCGGCTTCCCATGCTTCGCCGAACGCCAGCACCAGGTCATCGCGGAACTTCGGGCCGGTCACCTGGAGCCCGAACGGGATCCCGTTCGGCGACATCCCGGCGGGCACCGAGAGCGCGGGGTGGCCGGTCAGGTTCGCCTCGCCGGTGTTGTAGCCGTCGCTTCCCGCCGGACCGTTGGTCCCTGGGAGCGTGCCGTCGGCCAGCCAGCCCTCCTGACCGAGCGTCGGGCACACGAACAGCACGTCTCGGCCGAGGAGCTCGTCCATCGCCCTCGCGTACTCGAACCGGTTGCGGCGGGCCTCGACGTACCGGTCCACGGACACCGCGAGCGCGTACTCCATCGTCGAGCGGAACGGCGGTGAGAGCTTGTCGAGGTTGGCCACAACGAGCTCCCTGCCGATGGCCTGCAACTCCTCCACGGCCACCAAGGCGAACCAGTCCTCGCCGGGGTCACCGCCGAACGTGAAGATCGAGGCGGCGTCGATCTCCTCGACCGGCAGGTCGAGATCGCGCTCGATGCTCTCGAGCGCGACGCGGTACCGCTCCTCGACGGCCGGCGGCAGCGGCCCCCAATCGAACGTCCGGGGCGCGGCGATGAACCGCGTCGCCCGCCCGGCGGGCGGCTCCCACGCCGGCGCTGCCCCGATGTCCCCGGGCTCCTGCCCGCCCATGACGTCGAGGAGCAGCCGAACGTCGGCCACGGTGCAGGCGAGGGGGCCGTCGGTGGTCAGGTCCATCCACGACGGGATGGGGCGCCGACCCACCAGCCCGTTCGTGGGCTTCAGCCCGACCAGGCCGCAGAAGGCGGCGGGGATGCGCACCGAGCCGCCGCCGTCGGTGGCGGTGGCGAGGGGCGCCATTCCCGCGGCCAGGGCAGCGCCGGAGCCTCCGCTCGAGCCGCCGGGCGACCACTCGAGGCCCCATGGGTTCCTCGCCGGGCCGAACACGGCATTGTCGGTGAATCCCAGGAACGAGAACTCGGGCACGTTCGTCTTTCCAACGACGATCGCGCCCGCGGCGCGGAGGCGCTCGACCACCCGCGCGTCGCGCTCCGCGGGCGCGGTGTCCTCGAGCAGGTGCGAGCCGTTCACGGTTCGCATCCCGGCCACGTCGGTGTTGTCCTTCACCAGGAGCGGGAGCCCAAGCAACGGGAGCGGTCCGTCCGAGTCCGACGCAGATGCCTGCCTCTTCTCGGCCTCGGCGATGGCCTCCTCCTCCGGACGGAGCACGATCACCGCGTTCAGATCGCCGTTCAGCCGTTCGATCCGGTCGTACGCCAGCCCGACGAGCTCCTTCGCCGACACACGCCCCTCGCGCATCGACGCCGCCAGCTCCGCGAGCATCTAGGAGTGACCCCGGATCCTCAGGCGGTCCACGACGGTCCCGCGCTTGTGGTCGCGGAGCACCACCGTGGCCGCGTTTCGCCCCGGTACCGCCATCACGCCGCCGCCGGGATGGGTCCCCCCTCCGCACAGATACAGCCCGACCACCGGCGTGCGGTAGTCGCCGTAGAACGGGATGGGCCGGAACGAGAACATCTGGTCGGGCGAGAGCTCGCCCTGCATGATGTTCCCCCCGATCAGCCCGAACCGGGCCTCGATGTCGGGCGGGGCCAGGACCTCCATGTGCTCCACCGCGCCGGCGAGATTCGGTGCGAACTGGCCCACGGTCTCGATCACTCGCTTCCCGAACCGCTCGCGTTCGTCGTCCCACGAGCCCTCCCGGAGCTCATACGGTCCGTACTGGCAGAACGCCAGCATCACGTGCTTGCCCTGCGGGGCCAGGCCCTGCTCGTGGGCCGTGGGGAACACCACCTCCACGTACGGGTGCTCGCTCGAGCGGCCGTACTTCGCGTCGTCCCAGGCCCGCTCGAGGTACTCGATGGACGGCGAGACGGCGGAGAGCCCCCGGTGGAGCTCGCCGCCCTGGTCCCATGAGGGGAACGACGGCAGCTCGGACAGCCCGACGTTCACCTTCACCGAGCCGCTCCGCGTGCGGTAGCGCTTGATGTCGCGAACGACCTCATCGGGCAGCCGGTCTTCCCCCACCAGATCCAGATACGTCGTGATGGGGTGCGCGTTCGACACGACACGCCTGGCCCGTACGAGCAAGCCGTCCGAGAGCTCCACCCCCACCGAATGGCCGCTCCCGGCGATGGCCACCCGCTGCACCTCGGCGCCCGTGCGGATCTCCGCGCCGGCCGACTCTGCCGCGCGGGCGATGGCCCGGGAGACGCCGCCCATGCCGCCCCGGACCCAACCCCAGGCGCCCGCATGTCCGGCCACCTCGCCGATCCAGTGGTGCATCAGCACGTACGCGGAGCCGGGCGACATCGGGCCGCACCACGCCCCGATCACCGCCTGCGTGGCCAGCGCGCCCTTCACCCGCTCGTCCTCGAACCACTCGTCGAGGAAGTCGGCGGCGCTCATGGTGAACAGCCGGACCATCTCGTGCACGTCCCGGCCCGTCCAGCTTCGGATCCTGCCGGCCGTCCGCACCCACCGCGCCATCTCGCGCATGCGGACGTTCGGAGGAACGACGAACAGGAGGTCCTTCAACAGCCCGGCCACGCGATCGAAGTAGCGGTCGAACTCCACGTACGCGTCGGCATCCCGCTTGGAAAACCGCGCGATGTTCTCGGCGTCACGGGCCACGTCGCCCCACAGCGTGAGCGAGGTCCCGTCGGGGAACGGCACGAAGTAGTCGGGCGAGATGATGGAGACCTGGTAGCCGTGCCGCTCGAGCTGCAGCTCCTGGACGATCCTGGGCGGCATCAGGCTCACCACGTAGCTCGCGCTGGAGATCCGGTAGCCGGGCCAGGGCTCCTCGGTCACCGCCGCGCCGCCCACGACCTCGCGGCGCTCCAGGACCAGCACGTCGAGGCCGGCCCGGGCCAGGTACGCGGCGCACGCCAGCCCGTTGTGGCCCCCGCCGATCACCACGACGTCGCGTTTGGA
>Ga0184612_10001465_pt1 | contig 11356 bp, 9 predicted proteins | sample PLM3_60_coex_FD_133163 | JGI IMG/M metagenome (GOLD analysis project Ga0184612, IMG submission 133163) | Groundwater sediment microbial communities from an aquifer in East River, Colorado, USA - PLM3_60_coex | ecosystem: Environmental > Terrestrial > Soil > Riparian zone | place: USA: East...
ACGGTGCCGGAACCCGCGGTGGTGACCGCGGCAGTCGGCCGCAACGTCCGCGCCGAGCGCAGCCGCAAGGCATGGACGCTGGACGACCTTGCCGCCCGCTCGGGGGTCAGCAAGGGCATGCTCGTGCAGGTCGAGCAGGCCCGCTCCAACCCGAGCATCGCGACCATCTGCCGGCTGGCCACCGCGCTCGGCGTCTCGGTGTCCTCCCTGGTCGAGGCGCCGGAGGTACCGACAACGCGGGTGGTGCCCGCCGGCGCGGGGGTCCTGCTGTGGACCGGCAAGCCGGGCAGCACGAGCACGCTGCTGGTCGGGTCGGGCACCCGCGAGCAGGTCGAGCTGTGGGATATCCGCATGGCCCCGCACGACGGCTACGCCGGCGAGCCGCACCCGGCCGGCACCCGGGAGCTGCTGCTCGTCATCGAGGGCGAGCTGACCCTCGAGGTGGACGGGGTCGACTACCGGGTGCCTGAGGGAGGGGCGACCGCCTTCGTGGCCGACCGCCCCCACGCCTACCGCAACACCGGCGACGCGCCGCTGCGCTTCTCCATGACCGTCGTGCACAGCCCGGCGGCCAGGCTCCCCCATCCACCTCCGGCCGCCGAGGCGAGCCAGCCTGAACGGTCCGAGGCTCGGGCCGCTCAGCGCCCGTAGTACTCCAGCGCGTCGACCGCCGTCTGGGCGAGCACGCGCACCCCGACCGGGATGGCCCGCTCGTCGACGTCGAACGAGCCGGCGTGCAGGTCGAGGTTGGTCCCTGGGATGCGCACCCCGACCCGGGCCATGGAGCCTGGCACGTCCTCGAGGTACCAGGAGAAGTCCTCGCCGCCGAGGCTCTGGGCCGCCTGGTGGATGGCGGTGTCGCCGAGCGCCGCCCGGACCGCGTTGGCCATCACCAGGGTGGCCACCTCGTCGTTGACCACCGGCGGGGAACCCCGCTCGTAGCGGATGTCCGGGGTCACCTCGAACGGCGCCACGGTGCCCTGGAGCACCCGCTCGACCAGCTTCTGCGCCCCTCCCCAGACGGCCCGGTCGAGCACCCGCAAGGTGCCCTTGGCCATCGCGGTGGTCGGGATGACGTTGGCCACCGTGCCCGACTGGACGGCACCGAACGTCAGCGTGAGGCCGACCCGCGGGTCGACCAGGCGGGAGAGGGCGGCTGGCAGGTCGGTGACCACCCGGGCGATGACATAGACCAGGTCGGAGGTCTCGTGCGGGCGGGCGGTGTGCCCGCCCGGGCCGCTCAGGTGCACCTCGATCGAGTCGGACGCCGCGGTGACGGCGCCGACCCGGATCCCGACCCGGCCGACGTCGAGCTTGGGGTCGCAGTGGAGGGCGTAGATGACGCTGACGTCCTCGAGCACCCCGGCCTGGATGGCGTCGAGCGCGCCGCCCGGGATCTTCTCCTCGGCGGGCTGGAACACCAGCCGGACGCGGCCGGGGAGCCGTCCGGCCTGCTCGGCCAGGGCCAGCCCGGCCCCGAGCAGCATTGTGGTGTGGACGTCGTGCCCGCAGGCGTGGCACGCCCCGGGGATCGTGGAGCGGTAGGGGACGTCCTTCTCGTCCTGGAGGGGAAGGGCGTCCAGGTCGGCCCGGAGCGCGACCACCGGGCCGTCGCCGGTGCCCACGTCGCAGAACAGGCCGGTCCCGATCGGCAGCAGCCGGGGCCGGAGGCCGACGGCCTCGAGGCGGCGGGCGACCAGCGCGGTGGACTCGCGCTCCTGCCGGCCGAGCTCGGGGTGGGCGTGCAGGTGCCGGCGGAGCTGGACCAGCTCACCGGTGTGGGTGGCGAGGAACCTGCTGAGGTCGAGGATCACGGCACAGTTGGGTTTGGTATCGGTGAGAAACGGTCGCTGCGGAGCTCTTCGACCAGGCTGTCGACGACGTCGACTGGTGTGCCCCCTGCCGCGACCACCTCACGCTGGCGGACGTAGCTTGGACCACGCTCCATCACGGCGAGCGCGTTGCGGAGCTCGCGCTCGCAGCCAAGGCGCTGCGCCACCGGGGTCAGCTCGTCGACGAGCTCCTCGATGGCCTCGCGCACCGGCTGCAGCGTGCCCTTCTGGTCCAAGATGATGTCGGCGTCGAGACCGTGGCGGGCTGCCCGCCATTTGTTCTCGCGCACGATCCACCCCCTGGGCACCGGCAGCGTGTAGCCGCGGTCGATCAGGGTGTTAAAACGGTCGACCAGGCACTGGCTCATGGCCGCCACTGTCGAGACCTCCTGCATGGTGGGCAACCCATCACATATTCGCAACTCGACGGTCCCGAAGTTCGGATGTGGGCGGATGTCCCACCAAACTTCTCGGATCGAGTGGATCGTCTTGGCGGAGATGAGGGTGTCCATGAACTGCTCGAACTGGCCCCAGCCTGAGAGCTGATAGGGCAGGCCGGCGGTGGGCAGGCCCTCGAACACCTTGGTCCGGCAGGAGGCCAGGCCGGTGTCCTGGCCCTTCCAGTAGGGGCTGGACGCCGACAGGGCCAGGAAGTGCGGGATGTAGAAGGTCAGGGCGTTCACGATCGGGATCGCCTTCTCGGGCGAGCGCACGCCGACGTGCACGTGGATCCCGAAGATCTGCAGCCGCCGTGCCAGCCACTGCATGTCCTCCACGAGCTGCGCGTACCGGGGGTTCGGGCTGATCTCCTGCTTGGCCCAGTCCGAGAACGGGTGCGTCCCCGAGCACATCAGCGCCATCCCGCGCGACGCCGCCAGCGAGCCCACCTCCTCGAGCGTGGCGGAGAGGTCCTGGCGCGCCTCCTCGACGGTGGTGCACACGCCGGTGATGATCTCGATGGTCGACTCCAGCAGCTCGTGCTTGGCCTTGGGGTGGACGCCGCCAGGGTGGCCCTGGCCGAGCACGGGCAGGAGCTCCGACGCGCCGCTGCGCAGCTCCCTCGAGCCCTGGTCGACGATCTCGAGCTCGACCTCCACGCCGAGGCTCGAACGGTCGGAGGAGGCAAAAGCGATCTGCAAGACGAACTCCGCTGCTCGGTGGGATCTGGCCGATGATACCGGCCTTGATATCCGGCCGGTCTGCCGGCTACACCGTCGTGGTTCCAGGTCGATCGACGAAGTAATACTGTAATTGCATGGACGCCGACGCGGTCGCCGCCGAGATCGCCGACTGGCTGGCCGCCCGGATCCCGGCCGGCTGGTTCGCCGGCCCGCCCGAGGTGGCCGCCGACGGCGAGGAGATCCTGGTCGTCGGCCGCCTGGCCCAACCGGCGCTCCCGCTTGACGCCTCCGAGGCGGCCGTCTCGACCGCCTGCTTCGTCCTGATCAAGGACTTCCGGGAGAGCACCCGGGAGCAGCGCATGCGCCTGGCGGCCGAGCTCGAGCACCGCTACGGCCGCAAGGTCTCATGGGGCGCCGCCTGCGGCGACCAGCAGCGCCTGTTCACCACGCTGAGCGTCCCGGTCATGACCCGGCTGCGCATGCGCGAGCGGGCCGTGCTCGACACCCTGATCGAGGCCGGCGTGGCCCGCAGCCGCAGCGACGCCCTGGCCTGGTGCGTCCGGCTGGTCGGCAGCCACCAGGCCGAGTGGATCCGCGACCTGCAGGCCGCCCTGATCGAGGTCAAGAAGGTGCGCGCCGAGGGCCCCACCTCCGGATGACCAGCCGGCCCGGCACGCCCGACGGAGGCGCACCGCCCCTGCCCGGGGGGTTTCGGGTGGTGCTCGACCCGGGGTCACGCCGGCTCGACGGCGGGCGGACGCTGCTCGGCGGTGCGCCGCTGCGGCTGCTGCGGCTGTCGGCAGCCGGCAGCCGCCTGCTCGACCGCCTGCTGGACGGCGCCACGGTCGCCGAGGCGGCCGCGTCCGGACGCGGCGACGCCGGGCTGCTGGCCAGGCGGCTGGTCGACGCCGGCGTGGTGCATCCGCGGCCACCCGCCGTCCGCGACCCCGGCCCGGTCGCGGCCGTGGTGCCGGTGCGGGACCGCGCCGCGCTGGTCGGCCGGACGATCGCCGCCCTGGGCGGCATGTCCGAGGTGGTCGCCGTCGACGACGGCTCCCGGGACGGGAGCGCGGCGGTCGCCCGCGAAGCCGGCGCCCGGGTCGTGCGGCGGGCCGTCCCCGGCGGCCCGGCCGCCGCCCGCAACGCCGGCCCGGCCGCCACCACCGCCCCCCTGGTCGCGTTCGTCGACTCCGACTGCGTGCCCGAGCCCGGCTGGCTCGAGCCGCTGCTCGCCCACTTCGCCGACCCGATGGTGGCGGCGGTGGCACCGCGGATCGGCGGACGCCGCGCCGCCGCCGGCCGCCCGTTCGAGCGCTACGAGTCGGTGCGCGCGCCCGAGGACCGCGGGCGGGTCGAGGGGCCGGTCCGGCCCCGCGGCCGCATCGCCTACGTCCCCACCGCCGCGCTCCTGGCCCGCCGGGCCGCGCTCGTCGCCGTGGGCGGCTTCGACGAGGCGCTGCGCTTCGGTGAGGACGTCGACCTGGTGTGGCGGCTGGTGGACGCGGGCTGGACGGTCCGCTACGAGCCGGCGGCCCGGGTGCGCCACGACCACCGGCGCACGCTCGGCCCGCTGCTGGCACGGCGGCTCGCCTACGGCACCTCCGCGGCTCCCCTGGCCCGCCGCCACGGGCGCCGGCTCGCGCCCCTCCAGGTCTCGGCCTGGACCGCCCTGGCCTGGGCGCTGGCCGGGCTCGGCCACCCCGCCGTCGGCGGCGCGGTGGCGGCCGCCACCACCGCGCAGGCGGCCCGCGGGCTCTCCCGCCTCGAGCACCCGTGGCGCGAGGCGGTGCGGGTGGCCGGGGTGGGGCACTGGCGGGCCGGCCGCCTGGTCGCCGACGCGGTCGTGCGGACCTGGCTGCCGCTGGCCGCGGCGGCCGCGGTCGGCAACCGGCGCGCCCGCCTGGTGCTGCTCGCCTGCGTCGGCACCGCCGGGCTGGCCGACTGGCGGGAGCGCCGGCCGGCGCTCGACCCGCTCCGCTACGTCGGCCTCCGGCTGCTCGAGGACGCGGCCTACTGCACGGGCGTGTGGCTCGGGTGCGCCCGCCACCGGACGCTCGCGCCGCTGGTCCCCGATCTGTCCGGGCTGCCGGGTCGCAGGCGCGAAGCTGGCGGGAGCGCACCTGGCGCGAGGCGCCGGTCCACAAGTTGGCCCTCCGGGGTGGCGTGGCAGTGACTCGCGTGCGAACGTGTGCGCACCGGTCCCCGGTCCTGGCGGGTGTGCCCCGCCGGCCCGGCGCCAACCGGTAGGCCAGGTCGTCACGGCCGACCGGCAGGACCTGGTCCCGGACGCGCGACACCCGGAGGGCAGCCATGGAGCGCACGCAGGAGCCGACCGGCTCTGTCCTCGACCCGCCCGCCACCGCTTCGGCTCCCGGCCCCGGCGCGCCAGCCGACGAGCTGGTCGAGGAGGAGGCCCTGGTCGAGGAGATCTCGATCGACGGCATGTGCGGCGTCTACTGAGCGGGGTCCGGCCATGACGTTCGACACGGCGCGGCCCTACCGGCTGCACCCGCAGGTGGCACTGCGCGACGAGCCGTTCGGGGCCCTCGCCTACCACTACGGCAACCGGCGGCTGACCTTCCTCAAGTCACCTGGGCTGGTGGAGCTGGTCCGCGGGCTCGACGCCCACCCGAGCCTGGACGGCGCCCTCGACGCGCTCGGCCCGCCCGCGCCGGAGCGCGCCCGCTGGCTCAGGTCGCTCGAGCAGCTTGCGGCCTCGGAGGTGATCTGTGCTCGCTGACCGGCTCAAGCGTGGCCTTGCCGCGCCCATCTGCCTCACCTGGGAGCTGACCTACGGCTGCAACCTGGCCTGCGTGCACTGCCTGTCGTCCTCGGGCCGGCGCGACCCGCGCGAGCTGTCCACCGCCGAGGCCAAGGCCGTGGTCGACGAGCTCGCGGCCATGCAGGTCTTCTACGTCAACGTCGGCGGCGGCGAGCCGCTGGTCCGCGGCGACTTCTTCGAGCTGGTCGAGCACGCCGTGGCCAGCGGCGTGGGGGTGAAGTTCTCCACCAACGGGGCCCTGCTCGACCCGGTGAAGGCGGCCCGGGTCGCGGCCATGGACTACGTCGACGTCCAGGTCAGCCTGGACGGCGCGACCGCGATCAGCAACGACGCCGTGCGCGGCCCCGGCAGCTTCGCGGCTGCCCGCCGGGCCATGGACAACCTGGCCGGGGCGGGCTTCGGGGCGTTCAAGCTCTCGGTCGTGCTCACCCGCCACAACGTCGTCGAGCTGGACGAGCTGGAGGCCCTGGCCGCCGCGTACGGCGCGGTGCTTCGGGTGACGCGGCTGCGGCCGTCGGGCCGCGGGGCGGCGGCCTGGGCCGGCCTGCACCCCACCGCCGAGCAGCAGCGGGCCGTCCACCGCTGGCTGCTCGACCGGCCCCACGTCCTCACCGGGGACTCGTTCTTCCACCTCTCGGCCCTGGGCGAGCCGCTGCCCGGGCTCAACCTGTGCGGCGCCGGCCGGGTGGTCTGCCTGGTCGACCCCGTCGGCGACGTCTACGCCTGCCCGTTCGTGCTGCACGACCAGTTCAAGGCGGGCAGTGTCCGCGACCCGGGCGGGTTCGCGGCCGTGTGGCGCTCCTCGGAGCTGTTCCGGTCGCTCCGCGAGCCGCAGAGCGCCGGGGCGTGCGCCTCCTGCGGCGCCTACGACGCCTGCCAGGGCGGCTGCATGGCGGCCAAGTTCTTCACCGGCTTGCCCCTGGACGGGCCCGACCCCGAGTGTGTCTTCGGCCACGGCGAGCGGGCGCTGGCCACGCTTCTGCCCGGGTCGGCGCCGACCCCGGGGCCCGGGCACTCCAGGCGGCGGCTCCTGCCCGTGCTGCCGAGCCGCTGATGCCGTCCGGGCTCGGGGGTCGGCCGCCCGCCCGCCCGGGGCGCGCGAGGCCGGGACTCTCCACCCCCCTGGCCCTGGGCGGCCGGACCGCACCCGGCCGGATCTGGTTCGGTCCCCACGAGACCAACCTCGGCCGCGGCCGGGCCCTCTCGGAGCGGCACGTGGCCTACTACGCCCGTCGCGCCGCCGGCGGCGCCGCGGTCGTCGTGGTCGAGGAAGCATCGGTCCACCCTTCCGACTGGCCCTACGAGCGTGCCCCGCTGGCGGACCGCTGCGCCGACGGATGGGCGGCGGTCGCGGCCGCCTGCCGGCCCCACGGCACGCTGGTCCTGGCCGCCATCGGGCACGCGGGCGGCCAGGGGTCGAGCGCCTACCACCAGCTCCCCCTCTGGGCGCCCTCGCGGGTGCCGGAGGTGACCAGCAGGGAGGTGCCCAAGGCGATGGAGCCGGAGGACGTCGACGCCGTCGTGGCCGGGTTCGCCCAGGCCGCCCGCCTGGCCGTCCAGGCCGGGCTGGACGGCGTGGAGGTCAACGCCGGCCAGCACAGCCTGGTGCGCCAGTTCCTGTCCGGGCTCACCAACCAGCGCGCCGACGGGTACGGCAGCGACCGGCTCCGCTTCGCCCGCGAGGTGCTCGCCGCCGTCCGGGAGGCGGCCGGGGACGCGGTCGTCGGGCTCCGCCTCTGCTGCGACGAGCTGGCGCCCTGGGCCGGCATCGTGCCCGAGGCGGGCGCCGCCCTCGCGGCCGAGCTGGCCGTCCCCGTCGACTACGTCGTCCCGGTCCGCGGCTCGATCTACTCGGTCTCCGCCACCCGGCCCGACGGTCACGTCGAGCCCGGCTTCAACCTCGGGCTCGCCCGTGCCGTGCGCGCCGTGCTGCCCGGCCGGGTCGCGCTGGTGGCCCAGGGCTCCATCGTCGACGTGGGCATGGCCGCCGGGGCGCTCGCCGACGGGACCGCCGAGGCGGTCGAGATGACCCGGGCCCAGATCGCCGATCCCGACCTTGCCGCCAAGGCCGCCGCCGGCCAGGCCGGCCGCATCCGGCCCTGCATCCTCTGCAACCAGGCCTGCCAGGTCCGCGACGTACGCAACCCGATCGTGAGCTGCGTCGGGGAACCGTCAGCCGGCCACGAGCACGAGGACGCGCCGGTGGACCTGCCGTTCGCCCGGCCCGCTCCGGCGGCGGCCGGCAGCTCGGCCACGGAGACGCCGACCGGCCCCCCGGCGGGGCCCCGCGCCACCGGCGACCCGGTCGACGTGCTGGTGGTGGGTGGCGGGCCTGCCGGGCTGGAGTGCGCCCGGGTGGCCGCCCTGCGCGGCCACCGGGTGCGGCTCGTGGAGCGCTCCGACCGGCTCGGCGGCGCGCTGCGGGCGGCGGCCCGCGGTGCCGGCCGGGCACGGCTCGCGGTCCTGGCCGACTGGCTCGGCGCTGAGTGCCTGGCGCTCGGCGTGGAGGTGCGGCTGGGCCACGAGGCCACAGCGGCCGAGCTGGCCGGCCCCGGCGGCGCCGTGGTGCTCTGCACCGGCGGGCGGGCCGGCGAGCCGGCCTACGAGGTGCGGGACGGCGCGGCCGTCGTGACCGCGCGCCAGGCGCTCGACGCCGCGCCCGGCCTGCCGGACGGGCCGGTGGCGGTGTGGGACCCCGTCGGGGGGCCGGTCGGGGTCTCCGTGGCCGAGCTGCTGGCCGCCGCAGGGCGGACCGTCAGCCTGCTCACCCCCGACCTCGTGGCCGGGCAGGAGCTGGCCCGCTGCGGCGACCTCGCGCCCGCCAACGTCCGCCTCCAGCAGGCCGGCGTCCGCCTGGTCAAACGGGCCGTGCTGCGCCGGGCCGGCCCCGGCGAGGCCGTGACCGAGGACCGCTTTGCCGGGACGACCGAGGCCGTCCCGGCCGCCGTCCTGGTCGACGCCGGGCACCGGCTGCCCGACGACCGGCTCTGGCGCGAGACCGGCGGCACCCTCCCCCGGGCCGGCGACGCGGTCGCCCCCCGCACGGTCTACGAGGCAGTGCTCGAAGGCCGCCGCGCCGCCCTGGCCCTGGAGCGACGCGGGTGACGGCCCGGGGCCGGTACCGGCACCTGTTCAGCCCGCTGCGGATCGGGCCGGTCACGGTGGCGAACCGGATCGTGTTCGCCGCCCACCTCACCAACTACGCCGAGGACGGCCGGCCGAGCGGGCAGCACGCCGCCTACTACGCGGCCCGGGCGGCGGGCGGCGCCGGGCTGATCGTCACCGAGGAGCACTCCACCCATCCCACCGACTGGCCGTACGAGAAGCTCATCCACGGCTTCCGGCCCGAGGTGATCCCTGGCTACCGGCGCGTCACCGACGCCGTGCACGCCCACGGCGTGCCGATCTTCGCGCAGCTCAACCACAACGGCGGCCAGGGCTCCGGCATGTACTCGCGCCTGCCGGTCTGGGCGCCCTCCCCCGTGGCCGACCCCCTGTTCCGGGAGGTGCCGAAGGAGCTCACCGTGGCCGAGATCGGCGAGGTCGTGGCCGGCTACGCCACCGTGGCCGGCCACTGCGCCGAGGGCGGCTTCGACGGCATCGAGCTGCAGTGCTCGCACTCCTCGATCGTGCGCGCGTTCCTGTCGCCCTGGGCCAACCGGCGCACCGACCGGTACGGCGGGACGCTCGCCAACCGTGCCCGGGTCCTGCTCGAGATCGTCACCGCCGTCCGGGAGGCCGTGGGACGCGACCTCGCCCTGGGCGTGCGGCTCTGCGGCGACGAGCTGATCGAGGGCGGCATCGTCCTGGACGAGGCGGTCGAGGTGGCCCGCACGCTCGAGGCGACCGGTCTGGTGGACTACGTCAACACCTCGGTCGGCGTGGCCACCATGAACCTGTTCATGATCGAGGCCTCCATGCACGTCCCGCCCGGCTATGCGCTGTTCGTGCCCTCGGCGATCCGCAAGGCGGTCGACCTGCCGGTGGTCGGCGTGGGCCGGTTCAAGGACCCGCTGCAGGCCGAGCGGGCCATCCAGGAGGGCCACTGCGACCTCGTCGGGGTGGTGCGGGGCCAGATCGCCGACGCCGACTTCGCCGCCAAGGCCCGGGCCGGCGCCGCCGAGCAGATCCGCCTCTGCCTGTCCTGCAACCAGGAGTGCGTCGGGCGTATGGGGCTGAACCGCTGGGTGGGCTGCATCGAGAACCCGCGCACGGGCCGGGAGGCTGCCGCGACCGCCCGGCCGGCCACCCGCCGCCGCCGCGTCCTGGTCGCGGGCGCCGGCCCGGCCGGGCTGCAGGCGGCCATCGCCGCGGCCGCCAGGGGCCACGCCGTCACCGTGCACGAGCGCGAGCCGGTAGCCGGCGGCCAGGTCCGGCTCGCCGCTGCCGTCCCGAGCCGGGCCGAGCTGGGCGACCTGGTCCGCAACCAGCTCGCCGAGTGCCGCCGTCTCGGCGTCGAGATCCGCTACCGCAGCCGCGTGGACCTCGAGCTGATCCGCGCCGAGGCGCCCGACGCCGTGGTGGTGGCGACCGGTGCCGACCCGGCCCGCCCGTGGTGGGCGGACGGCCCGGGGGTGGTGGACGTGCGCGACGTGCTGGAGGGCACCGCCGCGCCGGCCGGGCGGGTCGTGGTCGTCGACGAGCTCGGCTTCCACCAGGCCACCAGCGTCGCCGAGCTGCTCGCCGACCGGGGCTGCCAGGTCGAGGTGCTCGCCCCGGCGATGGTGGTCGGCCAGGACCTCGGCGTCACCCTCGACATGGAGGGGTGGTGCACGCGGGCGGCGGCCAAGGGCATCGTCCAGACGCCGGACTCGGTCGTGGTGGGCATGGAAGGCAGGACGCTGCAGGTCCTGCACCACCCGACCGGCCGCACGGTGGGCTACACCCCGGACTGGGTGGTGCTGGCCGTGCCGCAGGCGCCGGCCGAGGCGCTGTACCTCGACCTGAAGGCGGCCGGGCTGCCAGGGGTCGAGGTCCACCGGGCCGGGGACTGCGTCGCCCCGCGCCGCGCCCACGCCGCGGTGGTCGAGGGCGACCGGGTCGGAGCCGCCCTGTGAAGCGGCCATACGGGAGCGGGCGGTGATCGCCGTCGTGCCGGTCCGGGCCGGCACCCTGCCGCTCGGCGCCGACGAGACGGTGGCCGAGGCGGGCGGTGCCGCCCTGGTCGTCGGCGAAGGCGCGGCGGCGGCGGCCGCGGAGCTGACCGCCGCCCGCGCGCCGGTGCGGGCGGCCGAGGCGGGCGTGTTCCAGCCGGCGGCCTGGGCGGCGGCGCTCGCGCCGCTGCTGGCCGAGGAGGCCCTGGTCGTCCTGCCCGCCTCGCCGGACGGGCGCGACCTGGCCCCCCGGCTGGCCGCCGTCCTCGGCCGCCCGCTGCTGGCCGGGGCCGTGCGGGTCGAGGCGGGCCGGGTCGTGCTGGCCCGCTACGGCGGGCTGGTCGCCGAGGAGGTGGCGGTGGACCGGCCGGTCGTGGCCACCCTGCAGCCGGGGGTCAGGGGCGTGGAGCCCGGCCAGGCCGGCTGGCAGCCCGTCGAGCCCGTCGAGCTGCCCGGCCGCGCCGGCGACCACGAGGCCGAGCCGCTCGGGCTGCTGCCTCCCGACCCGGCAACGATGGACCTGGCCGA
>Ga0184612_10001466_pt1 | contig 11356 bp, 8 predicted proteins | sample PLM3_60_coex_FD_133163 | JGI IMG/M metagenome (GOLD analysis project Ga0184612, IMG submission 133163) | Groundwater sediment microbial communities from an aquifer in East River, Colorado, USA - PLM3_60_coex | ecosystem: Environmental > Terrestrial > Soil > Riparian zone | place: USA: East...
TGTTCCACCGCCACGCGCGGGGACTGATCCTGACCGAACAGGGCGAACTGCTCTACCGCACAGTGCGCGAAGTGTTCGCCAAGCTGGCCATGGTCGAGGGCCAGTTGGCCGAGAACAAGGACCATCCCAAAGGACAACTCAAGGTGACGGCCACCGTCGGCCTTGGCTCCTTCTGGCTGGCGCCGCGCATCGGCGAGTTCGCCGATCTCTATCCCGACGTCTCCGTCGATCTGGTTCTGGACGACAAGGAACTGGATTTGAGCATGCGCGAGGCCGATGTGGCGATCCGGCTGATCCCGCCTCGGCAGGCGGAGCTGGTGCAGCGTCACTTGATGACCATCCGCAATTTCATCTATGCGTCGCCGGCCTATGTGGAGCGCTATGGCGTGCCGCAATCGATCCCGGATCTGGATAACCACAAGATCGTTGTCTATGGCGACGAGTCCCGGCCGCCGGTTCCGGAACTGAACTGGCTGCTGACCATCGGCGCGCCCGAGGACCAGCCGCGCCGCCCGGTCCTCACGGTCAATAACGTCTACGCCATCCTGCGCGCAGTGCAGAGCGGCCTGGGTATCGCTACCTTCGCCAAATTCATGGGCGAGGAACAGCACGGGCTGGTGCAGGTCCTGCCGGAGGTCGAGGGACCGCGCTTCGAGGCCTATTTCGTCTACCCCGAGGAACTCCGGAACTCGAAGCGCATTCAAGTCTTTCGAGATTTCCTGCTGCGGAAGGTGGCCGAGGCCGATTTATAACCAATCTGTGCCAAGTGGTTAATCACTGGCATCGCATGCCCGTCATATACGCATACAAACCGGGCGAGGCATGCATGGAATGCATATCAGAAATGCTCCAAATGGGCTGGTGTCTGCCGCTGGAGTGACTATCTTTAGCTTGTGTTGCAGTGCAACAAAGGAATTCGGCAGCTCTGATTGGCTGCCACCGAGGTTCGGGCGCATGCCCGAACGGGGTCTTCGGACCCTACGTCTCCCAGACGTGAAGCCTCCCTGTTTAACTTGCCAGGCCCTTGCGGGCCTGGCTTTTTTCTTACCCAAAGGGTCCAGCAGGGTCAGGCGTACAGACGCTCGTTCTCCAGGCCCTTATAGAGGTCTGCGACGAACTCGCCATATCCGTTGAACAGCTGGGTGGGAACGGTCTCGCCGGTGCCCAGCACGCGTTCGTTGGCCTGGCTCCATCGGGGATGGGACACTTCCGGGTTCACATTGGCCCAGAAGCCGTATTCCGAAGCCTGCAACGCCTCCCAGAAGCTGACCGGCCGTTCCGCCGTGAAGCTGAATTTCACGATCGATTTGATCGATTTGAATCCGTACTTCCATGGCGTGGCAAGCCGCAGCGGCGAACCGTTCTGCGGCGGCAACGGTTTGCCGTAGAGACCCGTGGCGATGAAGGCGAGTTCGTTGGTCGCCTCGGCCATGGTCAGGCCCTCCACATAGGGCCATGGATACCAGGAGGCCTGCTGGCCGTTGGCGACCTCGGGATCCAGGAAAGTCTCCATGCGCAGATAGGCAGCGCCGCTCTGGGGCTTTGCGTAGTCCACCAGCGCCTTCAGCGGAAAGCCGCTCCACGGCACGGCCATCGACCAGGCCTCGACGCAGCGATGGCGATAGAGCCGCTCTTCCAGCGGCATCGCCTTCAAGAGATCGTCGATGGCGATGGTGATCGGTTTTTCCACCATGCCGTCGATGGTGACGGTCCAGGGGCGGACTTTCAGGGCCTGCGCCGCTCTGCTGATATCCTTGCTGGAGCCGAACTCGTAGTAGTTGTTGAAGGTCGTTACCTGGTCCTCGGCGGTGATGTCGCGATCCAGCTTGTATCGCTCATTGCGCGTCACCGGATAGAGGCCGGCCGACGGATCGGCGATGCTGTCCGCCCGCGCGTGGCGCCCGAACAGTCCCGCGCCCGACAGCAGAATCGGACCCGCGGCAAGGGCCTGACATAGACGCCGGCGATCGCGAAACACCGCTTCCGGTGTCGCTGATGATTCCGGCAACTCCCATCCTCGCCGCGTCTTAACGAACATGAGGATATCCTCCTTCACCCAGGGGTTCTGCCCCTGAGGTAGGCCCCATCGCGATCAGCGGCAAGTCAACTCGGGGTGAGAACCGCGTTACTCCAGCAGGCTGCGCAGCATCCAGGCGTTCTTCTCATGCACCTGCATGCGCTGGGTCAGCAGGTCGGCGGTCGGTTCGTCATGGGACTTGTCCACCACGGGGAAAATCTCCCGCGCGGTGCGCGTGACCGCTTCCTGGCCGGCGACGAGTTGTTTGATCATCTCATTTGCCTTGGGCACACCGGTCTCCTCCTTGATCGAGGAGAGCTTGGAATACTGCGCATAGGAGCCGGGCGCCGGGTGGTCGAGAGCGCGAATGCGTTCGGCGATCAGATCTACGGCCAAGGCCAGTTCTGTGTACTGCGCCTCGAACATCAGATGCAGCGTATTGAATTGCGGCCCCGTGACGTTCCAATGGAAATTGTGCGTCTTGAGATAGAGCGTGTAGCTGTCGGCGAGCAGGCGCGACAGACCCTCGGCGATTGCCCGACGCTCCTTGTCGGGAATCCCGATATCGACCTTGGCCATGGGCGTTTCTCCCGTGATTCTTAGTGACGGTCTTCTAGATATGCCACGCAGGCAATAATTTTCAACCGTTCTTAGAATCGCTACAAAGATGTCGCAGGCGCCGGGGCCTGTAGCCGCCTAATTGCCCGATGGCTGCACCCTCTAATGAGCCGTCGCCTGCCGCTGCTCGACGATCTTTTCGGCGATCCGCCCGGTGAGTTCCTGCAGGTGATCGAACCTCCAGGAGAATGTGCCCACGCCCAATGTCAGCGAGCGCAGATCAATGATCAGGTCATGCAGCTCCGACTGAGGCAGGTAGGCGTTCACTTCGTCCCAACCTTGCCATCCGTCCTTCGCATCGAAGCCAAGGATCTGGCCGCGCCGGCTGCTGAGCAGTCCATTGACCCGGGCGATAAAATCGCTGGGCACGGTGATCTGCACGGCGCAGATCGGTTCCAGCAACACGGGATCGCATTTCGGCATGCCCTCGGACATCGCCAGCCGCGCCGCGGTCTTGAACGCCATATCCGAACTGTCGACCGCGTGATATTGCCCGTCATAGAGCGCCACCTGCACATCGACGACGGGGAAACCCAGCGGCCCGCGGGACATGTATTCGCGCGCGCCCTCCTCGACCGATGGGATGTAGTTGCGCGGCACGACGCCGCCGACGATCTGATCGACGAACTGGAAGCCGGTGCCGCGGGGCAGCGGCTGGATCTCCACATGGACATCGCCGAACTGGCCATGGCCGCCGCTTTGCCGCTTGAAGCGCGAATGCTGCTTGGTGCCGCGGCGGATGGTTTCCTTGTAGTTGATCGTCGGGCGGTGCGTCTTGCAGGCCAGACCGTATTTCAGCTTGAGGCGATCGACGGAAATCAGCAGATGGATTTCGCCCTGCCCCCACAACACCAGTTCATGGGTATCGGGATTCTGGTCGATCGACAGCGAGGGATCTTCCTCGACGAGTTTGTGCAAGGCCGATGTAAGCTTCACTTCGTCGGCGCGGTTTTCCACGTTCAGCGCCAAGGAGAAGAGCGGCACGGGCTTTGCCGGCCATTCCACCTTGCCCGCCGATTTTCCCGATACCGTCAGCGTCTGCCCGGTCTGCACCGCGTCCATGCGGCCGAGGCCGACCACCTCGCCCAATTGGGCCGTCGGGAGTTTGCCGAGTTCGTGTCCTTTCACGCGATAGAGACCGGCGACGCGGTTGCCGCTGAGCGTCGCGCCATCCTGGATCGGTGCACCCCAAAGGCGCGCCATGGAAACCTTGCCCGTATGGGCCTGGTGATAGGTCTTGAAGATCAGCGCCGCCGTATCGCCCGCCGCCGGCGCCACGCCGATGCGCTTGGCGGTTTCCTCCGGCCCCGGCACATCGTGGCGCAGCGCCTTCAGCAGGCGGCGCACGCCGCCGTCATGCAGCGCCGATCCCATCAACACCGGCACGATCAGGTCTCCGGCGAGGTCTTTGGCGATCTGCTGATAGATGTCGCCCTTCGACGGCACCGCGTCTTCCAGCAACTGCTCCAGCAAATGGTCGTCGAAATCGGCCAGCGACTCCAACATGCCGCGCCGGGCTTCCTGTTCGCGCGACAGTAAATCTTCCGGCATCTTGATCAGATCCGATGCGTCGCCATCCTTGTAGTGATAGGCGCGCTCGCTCACCAGATCGACATAGCCGGTGACGATATCGCCGCCCGACTTCGAAATTTCGCGGATTGGCACCTGGCGCAACACCAGCGGCCGGCTGGACACGCCCTGCAGGGCCGCCAGCACCTCGCGCACGCGATGGGCGGCGGTGTCCATCTTGTTGATGAACAGCATGTGCGGGATCTTGTGGTCGTCAAGAAATTTGAACAGCGGCGCCAGGGTCAGCGCCTTCGACACCTCGGGTTCGCACACCACGACGGCGGCATCGGCGGCCATCAGCGCATTCTGCGCCTCGAGCGCCAGCTCGATCGATCCCGGGCAATCGAGGAAGGTCCATTTCTCGCCCAGATATTCCGCAGAGGCCACATTGATCTCGACGCTCATCTTGCGGGCCCGGCCTTCGGGCGAGCTGTCGCCGACGCTGTTGCCGTCATTGACCGAGCCCTTGCGATTCACCGCGCCGGCGGCATGCAGCAGGCTCTCCAGCAACGTTGTCTTGCCGCTGAGATAGGGACCAACCAAAGCGGCGCATCGCGGCGCCGCGGGCGCGCGTTCCCCCATGTTCATGTCCTCCCGAATGTCGACCGCATCGTCTTGACCGGGCGAGCTGTTTCTCTAAGCGATAAGGCTATGATTTCCGGGCCGGGCGCGACCTTGCAACAAAAATATGAAACGCGGCCCGGACATCTTGTAGAAGCGGCGGGCGAGCCCCTAATTTAACACGGTGGGCCAAATCCGCGCCCCGTTCCCGAATTTCCCCCTCAGCAGGCCGATGCACCCCGACATTCCCGACAAAGCCGGCGATCGGCGCCGCCGCGCCTCGGAAATTCTCGAAGAGCTGGCGCGGACCTGGCCCGCAGATCGTGTTTCGCTCGGCGATATCGAGGCGGCGCTGGGGGACCGAGGATTCGGCCTGATGATCCTTGTCCTGACGCTGCCGACATTGATTCCGGGAATCGCCATGCTCGCGGCCATCCCGCTGGCATTGCTGGCTATTCAGCTCATGCTGGGGACGGATAAGCCGTGGCTGCCGAAGGCGATGCTGCGGCGTTCGGTGGCCAAGGCCGATTTCCAGCGCATGGTCGACCGTCTGCTGCCCCACTTCCTGCGCGCCGAAAAGGTGCTGAAGCCCCGCCTCAATTACTTTGCCACGTCTTACGCCGAGCGGCTTATCGGCTTCGCCTGTCTGGTGCTGATCTTGCTGTTGCCGTTGCCTTGGCCCTTTGGCAATCTGCTGGTGGCGGTGCCGCTGTTCGTTCTGGCGCTGGCCTTGATCGAGCGGGACGGCCTGTTCGCGCTCGGCGGTATTGTTTTGGCAGCGATCTTCAGCGGCTTCCTCATCACCGTGACCTGGGTCACCGCGCAAGAATCCTTGCAGTTGGCTCTCAAATACCTTGGTATGTAGATATTCGCGTTGCCGTCCCCGCTGCGGCGCGCCGGTCGGGAGGCGGGGGAGCGCGACGCAACCGCGGCCATGACGCTCGAAATCATTATCGTATTTCTGCTGATCTTGCTGAACGGTCTCTTTGCGATGGCGGAGATGGCCATCGTCTCGTCGCGGCGGGCGCGGCTGAAGCATGCCGCCGAACTTGGCGACAAGGGCGCCAAGGCGGCGCTGGCGCTGGCCGAGAGTCCGAGCCGGTTTCTGTCGACGGTGCAGATCGGCATCACGCTGATCGGCGTGCTGGCCGGCGCCTTCGGCGGCGCCACGATCTCCGAAGGCGTGGCGGTGTGGCTGGCGCAGTTCGCGCTGCTGGCCAGATATGCCGAGCCGATCGCCATCGGCACGGTGGTCGTGGTGATCACGGTGCTGTCGCTGATCCTGGGCGAGCTGGTGCCGAAGCGGCTGGCGCTGAGCCGGCCGGAGTCGATCGCAAGCCATCTGGCGCGATTCATGACTCTGCTGTCGCGGTTCGCGGCGCCGGCGGTGTATCTGCTGAGCCTGGCGACGGAATTGGTCCTGAAGCTGATTCCAATGCGCCACAGCAGCGAGCCCGCGGTCACCGACGAAGAGATCAAGCTGCTGATGCAGCAGGGCACGGACGCCGGGCATTTCGATCCCGCAGAGAAGTCGATCGTCAACATGGCGCTGCGGCTCGGCGACCGGCGCATCAGCGCCATGATGACGCCGCGCACGCAGGTGGAGTGGCTGGATCTTGAAGATCCCGCCGAGGAGACCAAGCGCAAGATCAGCGAGAGCCATTATTCGCGCTTCCCCGTCGCCGAAGGCGGGCGGCGCAATTTCATCGGCGTGGTCGAGGCGAAGGATCTGCTGGCGTCGCTGCTGGACGGCAAGTCGTTCGACATCCGCGCCGTCACCAAGCCGGCGCTGTATATCCCGGAGACCGCGCCAGCGCTGAAGGCGCTGGAGATCTTCCGCGAGACCGGCAAGCCGATCGCGCTGATCGTCGACGAGTATGGCGACTTCCAGGGGCTGGTCACGCTGGAGGATGTGCTGGAGGCGCTGGTGGGCGAGCTGCAGGCGCCCGACCAGGCCGACGAGCCGTCGGTCACCGAGCGCACGGACGGGTCCTGGCTGGTGGATGGGCTGCTTTCCATCGACGAGCTGAAGGACCGCATCAAGCTGAATCGCCTGCCGGACGAGGAGGAAGCCTCATACCAGACCGTGGCCGGGCTGGTGATGTCGGAGCTGCGGCGCATCCCCAAGGCCGGCGAGAGTTTCCGCGTCGCCGGCTTCGAGTTCGAAGTGGTCGACATGGACGGCCGCCGCATCGACAAGGTCCTGGTCACGCGCCGCCAGGAAGACGACGAACAGGCCGAGGGCAGCGAAGAGGCGACGGCGTAGCTCCGACAGATTCGCCTCATCGCACCTCCATCTCAATCCTTCAGCGCCTTGCAGGCGCGCTGGATGCGGGTGCAGGCATCGCGCAGCACGTCGGTTCCCGTGGCATAGGAGATGCGGAAGAACGGCGACAGGCCGAACGCTGCGCCATGCACGGCCGCGACGCCTTCGGCCTCCAGCAGATAGGCGACGAAATCCTCGTCGGTGTTGATCGTCTTGCCCTGGGGAGTCTTCTTGCCGATCGTTCCCGAGCAGGAGGGATAGACGTAGAACGCCCCCTCCGGCCGGTGGCAGGTGAGGCCCGGGGCCTGGTTCAGCATGTCCACCACCAGGTCGCGCCGTTCCCGGAAGGTCTTGTTGTGTTCGGGAATGAAGTCCTGCGGCCCGTTCAGCGCCTCGACCGCGGCGGCCTGGCTGATCGAGCTGGGATTGCTGGTGCTCTGGGATTGCAGCTTCGCCATCGCCTTGATCAGATGCTGTGGCCCGCCGCCATAGCCGATGCGCCAGCCGGTCATGCAATAGGCCTTGCTGACGCCGTTCATGGTGAGGGTGCGGTCGTAGAGTTTCGGTTCGATCTGCACCGGCGTGGAAAATTCGAAGCCGTCATAGACCAGATGCTCATACATGTCGTCGGTCAACACCCAGACATGAGGATGCTTCAGCAGCACGTCGGTCAGTGCCTTCAGTTCGGCGCGGGAATAGGCGGCGCCGGTCGGGTTCGACGGGCTGTTGAGGATCAGCCATTTGGTCTTCGGCGTGATCGCCGCGTCCAGCTCCTCGGCCCGCAGCTTGAATTGATTGTTCTGGCCGCAGGGAATAATCACCGGCGTGCCCTCGGCGAGCAGCACGATATCCGGATAGGAAACCCAGTAGGGCGCGGGGATGATCACTTCGTCGCCGGGGTTCAAGGTCGCCATCAGCGCATTGAACAACACCTGCTTGCCGCCGGTGCCGACGGTGATCTGTTCCGGCTTGTAGTCCAGGCCGTTCTCGCGCTTGAACTTGGCGCAGATGGCTTTCTTCAGGGCCGGCGTGCCATCCACGTCGGTGTATTTCGTCTCGCCGCGACGCATCGCCGCGCTCGCCGCTTCCTTGATGTTCTGGGGCGTGTCGAAATCCGGCTCGCCGGCGCCGAGGCCGATGATATCGCGCCCCACCGCCTTCAATGCGCTCGCCTTCATCGTCACCGCGATGGTGGGCGAGGGTTTGATGCGGTCCAGTCGTTGGGCGAGGAAAGCCATGGCAGCGGTCTCCGGTTTTATTCCCCGCGCCCGGTGGCGCGGCGGCGGAAAATTAGGCGATGCGACCTCCTGTCGCAAGCGCGGGGTAAATCCGATTTGCCGGCGCCATGCAATCGACAAACTTCCGTGACATCGATGCCACATCCCCTCGTTAACCCAGAGACGATACCGATATCCAAGTTTCAATCCGCGGCGGCGCAATTGATTCATTTGATTCAGGTCAAGGATTTGGGCGCCGCCGCCGCATATCAAGGAAAGGAATTTCCGATGGGTCATGAGGCAAAGCGCGAACGGGAGAAAGGGTGCGATCACAGGCGCTTCGGCGGCGAACCCTCCCTGGCGGAGATGCTGGCGGATCCGGTGGTTCAGGCGGTCATGTCGGTCGATCACGTCACGGCCGGCGAGATCAAACAGTTGCTGCAGGAGACGCGGGGGCGCCGGGAGGAAGGCTGAGGCCCGACGGTTTCCCCGCAACAGGCGCCTGGAACGGAAGAGGGCCGGCTTGTCTGGCCCTCTTTCTTTTCGCCCTTCTTTGCTCCAGGCCCGATATTGTCCGCATGCAAGGGGCTCGATCTCCCCTATAGTCTCCCGGACCGCGCCGCTAGCCATTGTATCCATACATGACCGCACGCCCGCGCCGGCGGTGCGGCGAAGGGAATTTACCCCATGCTCGATCACCGAAAGGCGGCCCGTGCGGAGACGGCGCTGCATGCCTTCATCCATACGCCGCTGGATAATCTGCTGGAGCCGCAGGCCGGCCGGCAGCCGTCGGACATCGCGCTGGAGTTGTTTCGCGACGTCGCGGCCCATGTGCCGGCCTACACTGCCTTCCTGAAAGAGCATGACATCGCGCCCGCCAGCATCCGCAGCGCGGAGGATTTCGCGCGGCTGCCGCTGGTGACGAAGGCCAACTACCTGCAGAAGCATCCCCTGCCCGCGCTGTGCCGCGGCGGGCGGCTGGAGAGCTGCGATTTCCTGGCGGTGTCCTCGGGCTCCACCGGCACGCCCACATTCTGGCCGCGCTTCCAGAGCGACGAGCTGCCGGTCGCCGCGCGATTCGAGCAGGTGTTCCATGACAGCTTCGCCACCGACGAGCGGCGCACGCTGGCCGTGGTCTGCTTCGCGCTGGGCACCTGGGTGGGCGGCATGTTCACCGCCGCCTGCTGCCGGGCGCTGGCGGCCAAGGGCTATCCGATCACCTTGGCGACGCCGGGCAACAACCGCGAGGAGATCTGGCGCGTGGTGAAGGCGCTGGCGCCGCAATTCGATCAGACGGTGCTGTTGGGCTATCCGCCGTTCCTCAAGGATGTGATCGATGGCGGCATCGCCGCCGGCATCGATTGGAAGCCATACAAGGTGAAGCTGGTGATGGCCGGCGAGGTGTTCAGCGAGGAATGGCGCAGCCTGGTGACGGAGCGGCTGGGATCCGGCGATATCTGCTACGATTCCGCGTCGCTCTACGGCACGGCCGATGCGGGCGTTCTCGGCAACGAGACGCCGTTGTCGATCTGCATCCGCCGCTTCCTCAGCGGCAAGCCGGAATTGGCGCGGGAGCTGTTCGGCGAATCGCGGCTGCCGACCCTGGTGCAGTACGATCCCCGCGGCCGCTATTTCGAGAGCATCCCCGACGGCAACAGCGGCCAGCATACGCTGCTGTTCACCGGCGACAACGGCGTGCCGCTGATCCGCTATCACATCGCCGATCACGGCGGCATCGTCGGCTATGACGCGATGATGAAGTTCCTGGCGCGGGCCGGCTTCGATCCGGTGGCGCAGCTCGGCGGGCATAGCTGGCGCGGCCACCGGCGGTTGCCGTTCGCCTTCGTGTTCGGGCGCAGCCATTTCACGGTGTCGTATTTCGGCGCGAATATCTATCCCGAGAACGTCAGCGTCGGGCTGGAGCAGCCGCAGATCAAGGAATGGGTCACCGGCAAGTTCGTGCTGCGCGCGGTGGAGGGGCTGAAGGAGCCCGCGCATCTGGCCATTGCGGTGGAGCTGGCGCCGAAGGTCGCGGGCGACGATGGCAAGCGCGACGCCATCGCGCGGTCGATCCAGACGGAGCTGGAGCGGCTTAACAGCGAGTTCAAGAATTACGCGCCGGCCGAGTATCGCTTGCCGCTGATAACGCTGCATGCCACGGGCGATGCCGAGTGGTTCCCGGTGGGCGTGAAGCATCGCTATACGCGGAAGTGACGGGGCGGAAGGTGGTTTCACCACAAAGCCACTAAGGACACAAAGAACGCGAAGATTCTTGTAGGGGCGGGCCCCCGGGTCCGGCCGCAGGCCGGCCCGAGGACAAGTTTCCGACCCGTCCCTTTGCGTAAACGCGCATATTTTTCCGTATTTTCCGTGCAGAGTTTTCCCAACGCCGCCAACGCGTTGAGTGTGGTTTTCGCCGCTTCCGAAAAAAGTGATTTTCGCGGATCGATGCCATGCAAGGGAATCCCGCCACAGCACACTAAAGTTGTCATCCCCGCGAAAGCGGGGACCCAGAGGAAGAAGAGCGCACTGCAACCCTGGGCCCTCGCTTTCGCGAGGGTGACAACGGTGGTGGAGTGAGGAAGGCAACGTCTTTCACCTTGACAAATACATCTGATGCGTACATATTAACGCATAGTACGTATTCAGTCAAGACGGGGCATCCATGGCACGGGACACAGCGCCGCCGGCGCAGGACGGCGATCAGCAGAAAACTCCGGCCGCCGGGGAACTATCGCCGGCGGCGGCAACGCCCCAAGACGGCGGCGGCGCGAGCTTGGCGCTGCGCGAGCGGCTGGTCACCGATGTGAAGACCGCGCTCTGCCTCGGCCCCTTTGTGCCGATGCAGGTGTATGAGCGGCGCTGCGCCGCCGTGGATGCCGCGATCGACCAGACCGCGCCGGGGGACGAGATCGAGGGCATGCTCACCGCGCAGATGCTGGCTTCCTACAGCCGCGGCATGGGCTTCATCCGCAAGTCGCTCACCGAGGAGTATATCGACGAGCGCGTGCGCTGCGCCTACATCCTGGCGGCGACGCGGCTGCTGTCGCTGCACCGGCGGCAACTGGCCGCCTTGAACCGCCAGCGCGAATGGAACGACGAATGGAA
>Ga0184612_10001467_pt1 | contig 11354 bp, 8 predicted proteins | sample PLM3_60_coex_FD_133163 | JGI IMG/M metagenome (GOLD analysis project Ga0184612, IMG submission 133163) | Groundwater sediment microbial communities from an aquifer in East River, Colorado, USA - PLM3_60_coex | ecosystem: Environmental > Terrestrial > Soil > Riparian zone | place: USA: East...
CGGCCTTTGACGGCGTATCGGTCGAGCCCATCCTGCCCGAGTCGATCGCGGCCGGCGGACGCCTCCGCTTCGCGGTGGTGCTCACCGCGCCGGCGGGGCCGGACGTCCCGCTCGAAATGTGCCCCGACTACCGGATCAATATCGGCGACGTGCATGGTTCGACCGAGGCGACGTACGCGCTCAACTGCGCGGCGGTGGCGTATCGCGATGCCGCCGGGCATCCGTATCTGCCGGGCGGGACCCCGGTGCGCTTCGAGATGGAGGCCGACGCACCCAACGCTCCGGCCGCTGCGGCCAAGCTGGTCTGGCAGCTTCTCATTCCCGACCCGGTCGTCGGTGGCGGGACCGTTGACATCCGCTGACGGGCTCAGTCGGTCCGGAGCCGGTAGCCGGCGCCGCGGACGGTCTCGATGGTGTCGCGACCGAACGGGCGGTCCAGCTTCCCTCGCAGATATCCGATGTAGACGTCCACAACGTTGGAAGCGCCGTCGTATGCGGTGTCCCAGACGTGGTCGATGAGATGTGTCCGTGAGAGCACCTCTCCCTCGTGGCGCATGAGCTCGTGCAGGAGCGCGAACTCCTTGGCGGACAGCTGTACATCCACGCCCGCGCGGGCGACCGAGTGGCGAGCGGGGTCGAGGACGATGTCACCGACCGTCAGCACCGCCGGGCGCTGCACCGCGCCGCGCCGGGTCAGCGCCCGTACGCGAGCGAACAGTTCGGGCAACGCGACCGGCTTCACGACATAGTCGTCGGCCCCCGCATCGAGCGCGGCGACGCGGTCGGCCACGGCGTCCCGGGCCGTGACGACGAGAATCGGCACCCAACGCTTCTCCGCCCGGACGGTCCGGATCACCGTCACCCCGTCGGGCTCCGGGATCATCAGGTCGAGCACGACGAGGTCGTATGCCTGCTCGCGCACGGCCCAGAGCGCGTCCTGGCCCGCGGCGAGGGTGTCGACGGCGTAGCCCTGGCTGGCAAGCGCTCGGCGCAGCACGTCGGCCAGGCGGTCGTCGTCCTCGACCAGCAACAGCCGCACGGCGACTACCGTACGCCTAGTGGGGCCACGGTTGACACGCCTTCTCCCCCGAACTCTTAGGGGCCGGATAACCATGGCGTACGCCGCCGGGGTCGCGATCGTCGTGACCCTCGGGCTCGTACTGGTGTATCTACTGCTCACCGCGCAGCTGCGCAACGCGACGGCGCAGGACCTGCACACACGCCTCGACGATCTCGCCGCGGCGGTCGAGGCGGGTCAGGAAGCCGCGTTGCTCCACGACCCGTACGCGCAGCTGCTGGCGGGCGGCCGGGTGATCGCGCGCTCCCCGGCCGCCCCGGCGGCGCCGGTGCTGACCCCGACCGAGCTGTCCACCGCGGCCCGCCGCCCGCTTACCGTCACCCGTGAGGTTGAGGGCCTGGGCGCACGCGCCATGCTCGCCTCGCAACCAGTGCGCGGCGGTCAGGTCGTGGTCGTGGGCGCCAGTCTGTCCGCAGTGGAGCTTGCCGCAGAACGGATCCTGCTGGGCCTGGCGGTGCTCGGCCCGTTGCTGGTGCTGGCGCTGACACTCGCGGTGCGCCGTCTGGTCCGCCGTGCCCTGGCGCCGGTCGCCACCCTGACCACCGAGGCCTCGGCCATCACGGCGGCCGAGGCCGACCGCCTGTTGCCCGAGCCCTCCGGCGACGACGAGATCGCCGAGTTGGCGGCCACGCTCAACGCCATGCTGCGCCGCCTCGCCGCGGCGCAGCAGCGCGAGCGCGCGTTCGTCGACGACGCCGCACACGAGCTGCGGACGCCGGTCGCGGTCCTGCGCGCCGAGCTCGAGCTCGGGCTGCAGAGCGGGGACCCGCAGGAACAGGACCAGGCGCTGCGGCGTGCGCTGGCCGAGACGGATCGGCTCGGCCAGCTCTCCACCGACCTGCTCCTGCTAGCCCGGGCGAGGGCCGGGCAGCTCGAGCTCGACCGGCGGTCGACGGACGTGACCGAGGTGGTGCGCGAGTGGACGGCACGGCTCCGCCACGTCACCGGATTGGGGGTCATTGTGACGGGGCCAGAGCTGGTCGCCACCATTGACCCGACCCGGTTGGAACAGGTTGTCACCAACCTGGTCGGCAACGCCGCCCAGGCGGGGGCACGCAACGTCGACGTGCGCCTGGCCGCCCGCGCGCCCGACGGAGTCGTGATCGAGGTGAGCGACGACGGTCCCGGATTTCCCGCCGCACTGCTCCCGGTGGCGTTCGAGCGCTTCAGCCGCGGTGGCCCCGCCCGCACGCGGGACGTGGCTCATGGCGCGGGGCTCGGACTCGCCATCGTGGCCGCCCTCGCGCGGGCTCACGGAGGCTCCGTCGAGGCGGGCAACGATTCCCGGCTCGGCGGTGCGTGGGTGCGGGTCGTCCTGCCCGGACCGCCCGCGTGACTCAGTCCAGTCGTACCCGTGCGTCAAGCACCACGTAGAGCAGGTCAACGACGATATTCGCCACGACAATGAAGAAGGCCGCGAGCAGCACGACACCAACGATGACGGGCAGGTCCTGCGTCGTAACGGACTGCACGGCGAGTTGTCCCAGACCGGGCAGTCCGAACACGTTCTCGGTGACAATGGCCCCACCGAGCAGGCTGCCGACGTCGACGCCGAGCTGGGTCACCAGTGGGGTGAGGGCGCTGCGCAACCCATGGCGGTATACCACGCGGCGCTCGGAGATTCCCTTGGCGCGGGCCGTTCGGATGTAGTCCTCGCCCAGCACCTCGAGCAGCGACGCGCGGGTCAACCGGGTGTAGGTCGCGGCCGAGACGAAGGCGATCGTGAGCCAGGGCAGCACGAGGTGCTCCACCCACTGTGCTGGGCTCTGGGTGAACGGAACGTAACCTCCGCCCGGAAACGCGTCGACGCCGGCTAGGTGCAGCCGGAAGAAGAGGAAGTAGAGCAGCAGCAGCCCGACCAGAAACGTCGGCATAGAAAGTCCAGTAAGGACGAACAGCGTGGCGCCCCGATCCACCGCGCTGCGGGGGCGGCGGGCCGCCGTCACGCCGACACCCACTCCGAGCGCCAGCCAGATCACCGCGCCGCCAAGGGTAAGCGAGAGTGTGACCGGCAGTCGACTGAGGATGAGCGACCGGACCGGCTCCGTGTTGTAGTACGAGTAGCCGAGGTCGCCGTGCACCAGGCGAGCAACGAAGTGCCCGTACTGCTGGGGGACGGGCAGGTCCAGCCCGAGCCGGTGCCGGACGAGGGCGACCGTCACCGGCGTGGCCAGGCGGCCGGCGATCGTCCGGGCCGGGTCGTGCGGCGCGACGAAGAAGAGACCGAAGACGACGAGGCTGATGAGCCAGAGCACGAGTACGCCGAACAGAAGTCGGCGGATCACGAAGCGCGCCATCTGCGTCTCCCCGCCCGGGTCGCGAACACACGCTCGGTGCGCGGGTCCAGTGCGTCCCGGACACTGTCGCCGAGCAGGTTGAAGGCGAGAGTGGTGATGAGCAGGGCCAGACCCGGGAACAGCACGTACCACCAGGCGACCTGGTAGTACTGCAGAGAGTCGGCCAGCAGACTGCCCCAGGTCGGGGTGGGCGGCACGACCCCCAGCCCCAGGAATGACAGCGTCGATTCGAACACGATCGCGGTCGGGATGAGCAGCGTCGTGTAGACGATGATGGGCGCCTCGAGGTTCGGGAGTACATCCACGACCATGATCCGAAGGTCGCCGGCGCCGAGTGAGCGGGCCGCCTCGATGTACTCGCGCTCCCGGATCGACAGAGTCTGACCACGGATGATCCGGCCGACCGTCGCCCAGGAGAAGAACGCGATCACCAGCACCGACACGGTAAGACTCGGTCCGACGACCGACACGATGGCGATCGCGACGAGGAGAAACGGGAACGACAGGACGACGTCCATGAAGCGGGCGAGAAACGTATCGACGACACCGCCGAGATAGCCTGCGGCGACACCGATGACGACACCGGCGGTGATGGCGATCAGGGTCGACCCCACGCCGACCAGCAGTGAGACGCGCGCACCGTACACGATGCGGACGAAGAGGTCCCGGCCGAGGTTGTCTGTGCCCAGGAGGAACCGCCCGCTCGGCCCTACCGGGAGCCCGTCCCGGGTCAATCCCGTGAGCCGGTACTGGGTGTACGGGCCATGGCCAACGAGGTGGGCGATGAGCGGGGCGCCGACCGCCACCAGAACCAGCATCGCGATGGTGACGGTCGACGCGATGGCCACACGATCGTGGCGCAGGCGCGCCCAGGCCAATCGCAGCGGGCTCCGGCCCTCGATGTCGCGGCCAATCTCGCCGGCCCGCGGTGTCTCGGGAGGCTCGGCTCGCACCAGCTCAACGGGGAGCGCGCTCATTGCCGTTGTTGTTCTCCTGGAAAGAGCGTCGCTCGCCGCATGGGCACGACGGCCGCCCGGGCGAGATCATCGGTGGGCTCGACGGGGAAATGACACGCGGTCGGGTGATCGTCCGTATCGGCGACCCGCGCGACGAGTTCCGGCGCCTCGACCTCGCACCGTGATTGCGCCTTGGGGCAACGCGGATGGAACCGGCAGCCGGACGGCGGGTTGACCGGCGAGGGCACGTCACCGGCCAGGAGAATCCGCTCGCGTCGGTCGGCGACGTCGGGATCGGCCACCGACGCGGCGGACAGCAGTGCGACGGTGTACGGGTGGCGCGGGCGTTCGAAGAGCTCCTCGGCCGGCGCCACCTCGACGACCTTGCCGAGGTACATCACCGCGACCCGGTCGCTGACATGCCGCACCACCGACAGGTCGTGCGCGATGAAGAGGTACGTGAGGCCGAACTCGTCCTGCAGCTCGGCGAGGAGATTGATGATCTGAGCCTGGATACTCACGTCGAGAGCGGACACCGGCTCGTCGCAGACGATGAGCTTCGGTCGCAGCGCGAGCGCCCGGGCAACGCCGATCCGTTGCCGCTGTCCGCCCGAGAACTCGGCCGGGAACCGGTTGTAGTGCTCCGGGTTGAGCCCGACCTTTTCCATGAGCTCCCGCACGCGCTGCCTTCGCAGCAGGCCGTCGGCGATGCCGTGGATGGCGAAGGGGTCGCCGATGATGGAGCCGACCCGCCGATGGGGGTTGAGCGACCCGAACGGGTCCTGGAAGATCATCTGCATTTCCCGGCGGTACGGGATCAGTTGACGCCGCGACAGCCTGGAGATGTCCACGCCGTCGAACAAGACCGTCCCACTGGTCAGATCGTGCAGGCGGGTGATGCAGCGAGCCAGTGTGGACTTGCCACAGCCAGTCTCGCCGACCAGGCCCAGCGTCTCTCCACGGCGGACGGTCAGATCCACCCCGTCGACCGCATGCACCTGACCGGCGGAGCGACCGGCGAAAACCCCGGTACGAATGGGGAAGTGCTTGACGACGCCGTCGAGACGAAGCAGAACGTCGTCGTCCGGGGCGCTCATGCCGCGCTTCCCGTCGGTGGCGGAGCCGGGGTCCGGCCGCTCTTGACCACCGTCCAGCGTTTGGTCTCGGCGATCGGGTCGACCCCAACGGCATCAGATGGCAGCCAGCACGCCGACCTGTGCGTCAGCCACCCGGCGGCCCGCCTCAGCGGGGGATCCTCGACCAGGCAGTGGTCCATCGCGTACCGGCACCGTGGATGGAAGGCACACCCGGAGGGCAGGTTGATGAGGCTCGGCGGCTGGCCGGGGATTGGACGCAGCAACCGCGTGGACGCCCCGTCCAGCCTTCCCGCCACCGCGAGGGAGGAGGGCATCGAGTCCAACAGGCCCAGGGTGTAGGGGTGATGCGGGCGGTAATACGCCGTCCGCCGATCCGCGACCTCGACCGCCCGGCCGGCGTACATCACCAGAACCTCGTCGGCCATCTCGGCGATCACGCCGAGATCATGGCTGATCATGATCAGCGCCGTGCCGAGCTCCCGCTGGAGGCGCCGTAGCAGGTCGAGGATCTGCGCCTGGACGGTCGCGTCGAGTGCCGTGGTTGGTTCGTCGGCGATGAGTAGCACCGGATCCGCGGCCAACGCCATCGCGATCATGGCGCGCTGGCGCATTCCGCCGGAGAACTGGTGCGGATAGTCGTCGACCCGCTGGTGCGGTTGGGCGATGCCGACCAGCCCGAGCAGCTCGATCGTGCGCCGCCGCGCGGCGTGCCGACCGACGTCGCGGTGCGCCCGGATCATCTCCTCGATCTGCCAGCCGACCCGGTAATGCGGGTGCAGGCTGGACAGCGGATCCTGGAACACCATCGCGATCCGGGCGCCGCGGATGCCGCGCAGCTCCGCGTCGGACATCGCCAGGAGGTTGCCCCCTTCGAACATGGCGCTGCCGAAGACGTCGGCACCGGGCGAGAGCCCAAGCAGAGTCAGCGCCGCCACACTCTTGCCCGAACCCGACTCGCCGACGATGCCGAGCGTTCGCCCCGGGTCGATGGCGAAGGAGATTCCGCGAACGGCGTGAACGACGCCGTCGGAGGTCGGAAACGACACGGCGAGGTCGCTGACGTCGAGCAGTCTCATGGCACCCCTCGTCACGGGCGGTCGGGCCTCGGCTTACACGTCCCGGCACCCGTCGCGCGTGAGAGGAGGTTTGAGGGCACGCGCGACGGGCGCCGGAACGCCCCCCGGATCAGGTCGGCGGGCTCAGCCAGGCCTGGGTGATGTCGTAGTTCTGGCTGAACGGAAGGAAGACCACGTTGCGCACCCGGGACGAATGGAACAGCGCCGTCTTCTGGGTCTGGAACGGAACGATCGCCGCGTCTTTCATGATCTGCATGTCGGCCTGATGCCACAGAGGGCTGGCCTGGGCCGGATCGGTCTGAACCAGCGCCTTGTCGATGAGTGCGTTGACCGCCGGGCTGTTGTAGTCGCCGTAGTCGACCGAGTTGGGGCCGTACGTCCGGCCGTCGAAGAGGGGCTCGATGACTGAGCGTCCATTGTTGCCGTACCAGTCGGGCACCCAGCCTGGCTCAGAGATATCCCACACCCCGCGCCTGGCCGCATCGGGGCTCGCGAGGTACTTGCCGTAGTAGTCGCCCTGGTTCACCGGGACGAGCTTGTCGGTGATGCCACACTTCTGTAGGTCTGCCTGAACGGCCTGGGCCACGGCGGGATGGTTGCCGGCGTTGCGGTAGACGTCCTTGACCGTGATGCCGTTGGGGTATCCGGCGGTGGCCAGCATCTCCTTGCACTTTCCCGGATCACCACGGTGTTCGGCCGTCGGGTAGAGGTCGATCGGTTGGTAACCGACGTTGCCAGGCGGTATGACCTGATCGAGCGGCGTATTGAGGTCCGGGCCGCCATAGATCTGGCCGAGGGCCACCTTGTCGATGGCGTACTCAATAGCCTGGCGAACCTTGACATTCCTCAAGGCGCCGCCGTTGCCCGGGCTCTGGAGGTTGAAGAGAAGGTACGGGTTCGTATCCAGGGCCGGGAAGATGCCAAGCCTGGTGTCGTTGGCCGCCTTCAATTGCGGGATGCTCGGCGTCGGCACCACCGTGTCCCACTCCATGTCGGCCGTACCCGCCTGGATCTGCTGCTGCACCGGGCCCGCGTCCTGACCCATCGTGATCTTGATGTGGTCGACGTACTGATGCCGCAGCGGGTCGGAGCCGGCGCTCCAGGCCGGATTCTTGTCAAGATCGATCTCCTGGTTGGCGACGTACTTGACGATCTGGTACGGGCCGTCGGAGATCGTGTGCTGCCGGAACGTGGCGTCGTCGGGGACGTAGCTCAGGTACTCCTTCGGCGCGGGCGAGGCGAACGGCATCGCCAGGATGTTGATGAAATCGCCCGCGGGCCGGGTCAGGGTGATGGTGACGGTGCTGTCGCCCATGGCCTTGATGCCGCTGATGTCGGCGCCGTTGATGTAGGTGGCCATCGACGCCGCGTCGCCCTTGACCTTCGCGAAGCCGTCGCAGAAGGCCTTCATGCCAGCGATGGTGTTCTCGTAATAGCCGGGAGCGCCTACGGGGCTGACGGGATTACACAGGCGCTTGAGCCCCAGCACGACGTCCTGTGCGGTGACGGCCCGGGGCGGGCTGGTGTTCCACTGCACCCCCGTGCGTAGATGGATCGTGTAGGTCATGCCATCGGCGCTGATCCCACCGTTGGCCTGGGTCGGCACCTCGGTGGCGAGGTCGGGTACCGGGGTGTTCGCCTGCGAGACGTCGTTCGCGGCTGGGTAGCTGAACAGCTGGCGCGTGAACGCGCGCTCCAACGTGTAGCTGGTCGTGTAGTAGGCGCTGGCGGTGTCGATGTGATCGACGTCGCTGCTGCCGAGTAGCTTGAGCGTCCCCCCGAGTTGCGGCTGTCCGCCGGTGGTGCTCGTGGCCTTGGTGGAGCTGCCGCAGGCGGCGACGGCCAGTGTCAGTGCGGACAGCATCGACACGGTGGCCACGGCTCTGGTTCGTCGTGGTGACATGTCTTGACCTCCATGGGCATCCGTCAGGTCGACGAGACCACGGTGCGCCACGGATGATGAAACGACGATGAGAAGGGCCGGCCCGGCGTCAGGCGTCGTCCCTGAGCAGGTAATGCAGGTAGCGGTCGGGGGCGGCGAGGAAGGAGCGGGTCATCGCGACCGGTTCCGCGTCGTCGTAGCGGACCTCGCCGATGTTGCCGCTCACGTCGATCTGGAGGATCCGCGCGTCGGGTACGGCCAACAGGATCGCGGAGTGGGTGGCGACAACGAATTGCGAACCCGCCTCGACGAGGTCGCGGATGCGCAGGAGCATCGCCAGACAGCCGTGCACAGACAGGGCGGCCTCGGGTTCGTCGAGCAGGTAGAGCCCACCCGGCCCGAATCGATGCACGGCCAGGTCGATAAATGACTCTCCGTGTGAGCGTTCGTGAAGACTGCGCCCGCCGTAGGGGTTCAGCTCGCCGAGTTGGTCTATTTCCGTGGCCACGTTGTAGAACGACTCGGCGCGAAGGAAGAACCCGGTGCGTGGCTTGCCGACTCCACGTACCAGCCGCAGATGTTCGCCGAGGACCGACTCCGAGGCGCGCGTGCTGAACCGAAAGTTGGACGAGCCGCCCTCGGGATTGAACCCAGCCGCCACGGCGATCGCCTCTACGAGCGTTGACTTCCCCGTGCCGTTGTCGCCGACCAGGAACGTCACTGCCGGATCCAGCTCTAAGCTGCCCGCGGCACGGAGGCCCGCGACAACTGGCAACGTAAAGGGATAGTTCGACACGTCCGCGCCGGACTCGTCCAACTCGATCCATCGCAGGAAGCCACCGCCATGAGCCGCCACCTGCCGACCGTAACCCGCTTGAGGCGAATTCGTGGGGCCGTACTCTAGCCGGCGTCTGGCTGTTTCGCGATGGCAGAGGTGTCGCCGCCGCCGGGCCGACGTCGGCGGGTCAGCCAGGATGTCAGCGCATCGGCGGGCATTGGCCGGCCGTAGTGCCAGCCCTGGCCGACGTCGCAGCCGGCGTCGCCGAGCAGTCGACCGACCGCGTCGTCCTCGACGCCTTCGGCGACCACTCTGAGTCCGAGGGCGTGAGACATCTCGATGGTGGAGCGCACGATCGCCTCGTTGTCGGCGTCGTCCGCCATCGTCTGGACGAACGATCGGTCGATCTTCAACTCGCTCAGCGGGAGTCGTCGCAAATGTTGCAGCGAGGAGTATCCGGTGCCGAAGTCGTCGAGCGAGAGACCAACGCCGAGATCGGCAAGTTGATGCACGGTCGCCAGTACTCGCCGGGGGTCGGCCATCAGCGCGGTCTCTGTGATCTCCACCTCGATGTGTTTGGCGCTTACGCCGTCGCGTCGAAGTCGCTCGCGCAGGTGATCGACGATGCCGGACGTGTGCAGATCCCGCACGCTGACGTTGATGGAGGCGCGGAGCGTCAAGCCCATGGCGTGCCATCTCGCCAACTGCGCGACCGTGTCGTCGATCACGCGGAACGTGAGCAGTAGCATCACGGCGCTGTGCTCGGCGATCCGCACGAGTTCCTCCGGGCTGACCAGGCCGCGATCGGGATGGTGCCAGCGCAGCAGCGCCTCCACGCCGACGACGTCGCCGGTCCCGATGTCGACCTGCGGTTGGTAGTGAAGGGTGATCTCGTTGGCGCGGTCGGGATCCTCGAGGGCTCGACGCAGGTCGGTGAGGAGACTCAACCGCTCCACCGAATGGTGATCCGACCGAGGGCTGTAGACCGCGACCGGCGCACCGCGTTGCTTGGCAACGTACATCGCGACGTCGGCATGACGCATGAGCGTCGCGAAGTCGTTGCCGTGCAACGGGTGTATCGCGACGCCGATCGAGGCGCTCACGTCGAGGGACAGGCCGTCAAGGTCGGCCGGTTGCGCGAGTTCCTGCGCGAGGCGAAGGGCGATGGACCGGGCATGCTCGACATCCGCCACCCGGAAGGCGACCACCGCGAACTCGTCGCCACCCAGCCGGGCAGCAAGGTCACCCGGGCGGACGGCCGCCGCCAACCGCCGGGCCACGTGAGCCAGCAGGCGGTCGCCCACCGCGTGGCCCAGGGCATCGTTGACATTCTTGAAACGGTCGAGGTCCAGGACCAGCAACGCGAACTGGCGCTCGACCGCGGGTGCCGCGCCGTGGCGCGCCACCCGGGCGGTCAGGTCGTTCACCTCGGCCGCCAACGCTCGCCGGCTCAAGAGTCCGCTCAGTGGATCGAAGCGGATCTGCTCCTGTTGCTCGCCTGAGAGGCGTGCCACCTGACTGACCGCGATCACGGGTACGAGCACCAACACGATGACCCAAGCGGTAGGAGCGCTTATCAACAACGGAGCCAGGAGCAGGAGCGCACCGGTCGACAGAAGCTCGTGGGCGAACGTCCGGGTGAAGACATGACGCCAGGTCGTGTTGTCAAGGACACGGATCCCGACGGCGAGGAGCACATAGTTCACGACGAACCACGCCGCGCCGGCGATGATGACCGCCAGCACGTCGCCCCGGCTCAGTCGGACGCCCAGCGCGAGCGCCGGAGGGCCGAAGAGGCTCAGCACCGTACTGGCGGCGATGAGCGCCAGACCCATTCGGGCCGCGGTCAACAGCGTCCGCGCGGGACCCACTCGCCGCCCTACCCCGGCGCCGACGACAGAGATCGTCGGGACGGCGATAGCCGGACCCGGCCCCCACAGCAGCATGATCGCGAAGGTGAAGCAGATGGACAGGAAGATCGGTGTCGCCCGCCGCGTCGCGCCCGGCACCGCAAAAGGCCGCACGTCCGCTACCACCGCCAGTCCGGCCAGTACCCAGAACTCGGCTGGCACGACTGGCGGTAGTGCGCGGCCGTCGACGAGGCCGCCGAACACGACCGACACCGCGGCGCCGGTGGCCATCGCCAGCCCGACCTTGTCGGCGGTCGCCGGCCCGACGACAGGGCGTGTC